>JAEEGJ010002620.1_pt1 | contig 86378 bp, 94 predicted proteins | sample 8958761 | NCBI WGS metagenome assembly JAEEGJ01 (sample SAMN16246546, study PRJNA631951) | gut metagenome | biome: gut microbiome; feature: rumen; material: RS-attached | host: Bos | place: Iran: Karaj | collected 2018-10
GCACCAAGCACAGAAATTCCTTCTATTGTTTTTCTTCCAGTCTTCATAAAATTGTAGAAATCATTGTCAAGCGCAATAGCCGATAAACTCGAAACATCTTCACTAATATAAACAGGTATTATTCGTGAATCAATTTTAAAATCAGCCCTTTTTGAAAACAACTCAATCTGTTCCGGATATCCCGGTGCAGGATCAGTAAATCTATAATACTGTGGTTCATCTTTTTTTACGCCACATGTATATTTTCCAGATACTATATAATCCCAGAAAACCTTGCAGAACTCCTCGCCACCATCCTCCATAACCAATATCATATCTATATCACTGGTGGCTCGAAATCTCCTTCCTGCATCCTCCATCAGAATCATGCACGCAGTCCCGCCTATTACAGTATAATATTCATCATATTGTTCAAAAGTGTTTCTAAATGAAATAAGGTTATTTTTCAGTTCATCATTATTCGCCATTCACTTATTTCCCCTTTCACTTTGTTTAAGCATTTCTGTATTCTTTCGTCATTGATATCTTTTAAAGAACACATCAAAGAAACAGGATCTACGTTTCCGTCCTTTGAAAACAGAAGCGGATTATACTTCCATTTTTGAATTTTTACCAAATTATTTTCCTTATTAAGATTCGGATCCACACCTTTAATTATTTTCAAATCATCATTGTCTTTATCAAATGCGTATTCCACGTATTCAGGATAGCCGTATTCAGTTCTTAGAGACAAACTATATTCTCCTGCAGCCGGAATATTCTTTTTTACTTTTACATCAGGAATAAACATTTCGATTTGAATAGGATTAATCATATGTTTTATTCCCTTATTCAGATAATCCTCTCTGTTCAGATTAATTGACATCATTATTTCCGTGCCCTTCTTATCTTCCCTAATCAAATCATTAGACAATAATTGTTTAGAAGCTCTGGAAATAGACATCGGATTGATATGTAACTCTTTTGCTGCCTCTGACTTTGTATAAGAGTCTTTTCCATATAAAAATAAAAGAAATAACAACTGTGTAGACGGTGTAAACATATCCGGAATAATCTCGACATTATTAGCACATTTGTCAAAATACGAGCCCAGAAAAGGAATATATACCTGTCCATTACCAGACACAAAAGGAACATCATTTTCAATCAGGCTCTTTCTCTGAAAAGATGTAATTTTCTCAAACCCAAAAACAATATTTGCTTTTAATAACTCCGTATACTTAGCCATCTCTTTTAATAGCGACTTAATGTTAAAGCGCTCAGCATCATGCCTAATCACAATAACAAAAGACGTATTTAAAATAATCACCTCAAAGAACTCTCTCTCATCCTGCAAATACAAAGGTAAGCTTACTTTCTTTCGTGAGTATTTCATTAATTTATTTCCATATATTTCAGATAATATTTTTATCATAGCACCATCTCCTAACTAATTTTATTAATACTAACACATTTATTGTTAGTATTCAATATTTTTGTTAGTATTTTATTTTTCGGCGAGTTGGCACAAAAAAAGCCCACTCTTTCGAGTGGGCCTTATTTAATCATATTAGTTTACAAATCACTTAAGAAATCAGGATCCTTGGCTTTACGGTAGAAGATAAAGAATACAACACCAAGTGTAATACAGTTAATAACTATCTCTAAGAACTTAGGATTTCTAAGGAGTTTCTTGTATAACTGTTCTTTCTTCTTAACCGGAAGAGCAATGAACTTTCTGGTAAGTTTTCTTGATTTCTTTCTCTGACGCTTAATGTCTGAAACAAGCTGTTCAAAATAAGTTTTCTTTCTAAACTTCTTCTTTACAGCCTTTTGAATATCCGCAAAGAAACCTTTATTGCAATTACATTTGCACTTACCCTTACATTTTTTCTTCTTTGAACAATTAAATGCCATAACCCTACCTCATATTCTTAAAAGAATTAATCTACCTTAGGAACATCAGCTAATGCCTTAGCGATGTCTTCGTCTGTAGGAATGTAATCCTTCATTGTGCCATCAAGGTAACTCTGATATGCATACATATCGAAGTAGCCTGTACCTGTAAGACCGAATACGATATTCTTTGCTTCTCCTGTTTCCTTACACTTAAGAGCTTCCTGAACAGCAACTGTAATTGCATGTGAGCTTTCAGGTGCAGGAAGGATACCTTCTGTTCTAGCGAACTGAACTGCATTTTTGAATACTTCTGTCTGCTCAACAGATGTAGCCTCAATAAGACCATCATCGTAAAGCTGTGATACGATTGAGCTCATGCCGTGATATCTGAGTCCACCTGCATGGTTTGGTGATGGCATGAAGCCGCTGCCAAGTGTATACATCTTGGCAAGTGGACAAACCTTACCTGTATCGCAGAAGTCATATACATATTTACCTCTTGTTAAGCTTGGGCATGATGCAGGCTCTACAGCAATGATTCTGTAATCATTCTCGCCTCTTAACATCTCACCTGCGAAAGGAGAAATAAGACCACCAAGGTTTGAACCGCCACCTGCGCAGCCGATAATGATGTCTGCCTTTATGCCATACTTATCAAGTGCTGTCTTGGTCTCAAGACCGATAACGCTCTGATGAATAAGTACCTGAGATAATACAGAGCCAAGTACATATCTGTAACCTTCCTGTGATACAGCTGCCTCAACAGCTTCAGAAATGGCACAGCCAAGGCTTCCATTTGTTCCAGGGAATTCGGCGTTGATTTTACGGCCGACTTCTGTTGTCATTGATGGAGATGGTGTAATATTAGCGCCATATGTTCTCATAACCTCTCTTCTGAAAGGCTTCTGCTCATATGATACCTTAACCATATATACCTGACAGTCAAGTCCGAAATATGAACAAGCCATGGAAAGAGCTGTTCCCCACTGACCTGCACCTGTTTCTGTGGTTACACCCTTTAAGCCCTGCTTCTTGGCATAATAAGCCTGAGCAATTGCTGAATTAAGCTTGTGGCTTCCGGATGTATTATTACCTTCGAACTTATAATAAATATGTGCCGGTGTATCGAGAGCCTTCTCCAAGCAATATGCTCTAACAAGTGGTGATGGACGATACATCTTGTAGAAATTTCTGATTTCTTCAGGAATTTCAAAATATGCCGTCGTATCATCAAGTTCCATCTTGGATAACTCTTCGCAGAATACTGCAGAAATCTCTTCTACTGTAACTGGTTTAAGTGTTCCAGGATTAAGAAGTGGAGCCGGTTTATTCTTCATATCTGCCCTGACGTTATACCACTTGTCAGGCATCTCGCTCTCTTCAAGATAAATCTTATAAGGTATTTCATTAACTGCGCTCATTACATGTCCTCCTAACTTAAGATAGCTGCCTTTATTTATTCCCCTTTTATACAGGCAGAAAATCTAATTTATTACTTTTATTATTTATGAATTCATAAATACAAAATACAAAATTGCAAGTATTACTATTATTACCAAAATAACAAGGATAACCTTGATTGCTGATACAGGTGTCTTGCCGTAAACCTTACCGGTCTGTCCGTTAACAACAAACTGATATACTTTGCTGTTATACTTAAAGCTTGAACACCAGATTGGCAGCATGAGATATTTGTAAGTAATATCCCTATAACTTGTCTTAACAGAAAGGTCTTTAACATGATCAGCCTGTGTTTGTGACCTTATCTTATTCTCAATGCTGTTACGAAGATTTGAATCAATACGATTCTTAGCAGTTTTCCATCCGTCATCAAGACCGATTGAATATCTCTCTGCAAGGAAACCTGCAACATATTCAGGCTTATATGTCTTATTGTCTGCTGTATTGAAAGGCTCGATACCTCTGAGCATTCCTGTATTATGTCTGTTTGTTGCGATTACAAGTACATCATCGAAACTGTCATTGTAAAATCCTGATGTATTATACCAGTCTGTAACTGTAGTTTCCTGATCACCTTTTTTAACTCTTCTGTCTTTACCATATTTGGCAGTATAAGATGAATGAGTATTGGAATCAAATGTCCAGTATGGAAGATAGATTCCCTTGAAAGAATCAGGTCTTGCTGACTGCTTCGCAAGTTTAGGACAGAAGAACTTCTTTCCTATCCATCTCTTGAAATTATCTGAAGCCTGATCTTTGGTAACCTTAAATGGAACTACACCATTAGGAGCCAGTGTATCTTCATCCTGTGCTTCCATAACCTGATTAGAACCACAGTAAGGACACTCGTTGGCAACTTCCAAAGCATCATATATGGTTTCAGCGCCGCAGCTCTTACATATAATCTGTTTCTTCTTTGCACCCCAGTCACAATTGCCCTTCTTCTCTGCAGAGGCAAAATCAAGCTCCTGGGCACCCTTATCATTGTCTTCTACTTTAATATCTTCTGTATATCCACAATATGGACAGGCGGTTCCACCTGTCTCCGGATCGTAATCCATAACACCTGCACACTTAGGGCACTTTCTGTCAGTCTCTTTAAGTGTGGAGGATTTGGTTGCATCCATTCCGTCCATGTTTGTTCCTCCAAGTATTATTCGTACATCTCGCAGGAAACCTGCTCAATGTACGTTAGGTGTAAATACAGATACCTATGCTTACACCCTATCACGCAAAAATCACATGCCACTTTTTAAGGTGACATGTGATTTCAGATAGTTCTTAATTATTTAACATCATTCTCATCGAAAACATCACCACATTCAGGGCAGAACTTAGGAGGATTCATTGGATCTTCCGGTTCCCATCCACACTTATCACATTTATAAAGTGGTGCGCCTGCAGGTTTCTGCTTACCACATTCAGCACAGAACTTACCCTTATTTACAGCGCCACATGAACATGTCCAACCATCTGCTGGCTGTGGAGCGCCACATTCTGCACAGAACTTACCGGTGTTGCCACCCTTACCACATTTAGCACATGTCCAGCCAGGAGCCTGACTAGGAGCTGCCATCTGTGGAGCTGCCTGCTGCTGTTGCTGCTGACCCATAGCGAAGAGGTTAGCTGCTGAATTAGCACCGCCACCTGCCATCTGAGCCATATTCATTCCTGCGAATGCCATCATAGGACCTGCGGACTCGTTAGCTGCTGCAGCTTCCATTGCGTTAGCCTGAGCATCAACCATACGAGCAGCTGCCATATTGACATTTGTGTAAACAGCCTGATCCTGGAATTTCTTAATTCTTGCTTCATCTTCGTCTGTAGCCTTAAGTGAGTTAAATGTAACATCTACTACTACGATACCACGAAGCTCAGCCCATTTCTTGGATAACTGCTCATTAAGTTTCTCAACAAGGATATCAGTCTTTGTTGTGATTGCACTGTATCTGATACCTACGCCGTAATCTGAAAGAGCACCAAGTGCTGGCTGAAGTGCTGTCATGAAGTCTGATCTCATAATTGACTTAAGATCATCCTTTGTATATCTGTCAGTAAAGTTTGTAGCAATATTTGTATAGAATCTGATAGGATCGCTAATCTTGAATGAATATTCACCGTTTGCCATCAGGTTGATGTCGCCCTGGAATCCTGATACCTGATCAGAAATAAAGAAAGGAATTGGATTGCTTGTTCCCCAAAGGTTCTGACGAACTTCTTTAATGTTGATATAGTATACTCTCTGATCCTTTGGAAGCTCACCGCCAAATGCGAAACGCTTACCAAACTGAGCGAAAGATGCTTTGATGTTGTCTCCAAGGTTGCCATAGAAAAGTGATGGCTCTGTTGAAGCACTGTAAATATATTCACCAGGTTCAGCACAAAGTTCTGCGATCTGACCATTATCAACTACGATAGCACACTGACCGGCATTTACAACGATCATGGAACCGTTTGAAATGATATTGTCATTTCCTTTGTTGTGACCCTTCTTATCTCTCTTCTCACCCTTTACTGCAAGTACATTATCCTGGAATGCATCACAGATGAAGTACTCAAGGTATAAGTTATCATTGATAACGCCACCTGCTGTCTGAAGAGCATTATTAATAATTCCCTTTGCCATGTTATCAGCTGCTTGACCAATCTGCTGCAGACTGCTTTTAATTAAACCCATTTTTCGATTTTCCTCCTTTTGACATCTGCCTATTATAATAATATGTCCTTAATCCCCTTAAGCTTCTGGCTCTATAAGTCCATATGTATTACCTTTTCTCTTGTATACAACACAGATCTTATTATTCTCTGCATTGTTGAAAGCGAAGAAATCATGTCCTAATAATTCCATCTGAACGCATGCATCTTCCGGATACATTGGCTTAACATCAAATGTCTTGTTACGGATAATCTTGATTTCATCTTCATCAGCGAACTCTTTATCAATATAATCCTGCTTAAAAGAGTCAGCATTCTGCTTACGCTCAATAATCTTGTTTTTATACTTCTTAAGCTGACGCTCAATAATCTCTTCAACAAGATCGATAGATACGTACATATCGTTGCTTACCTGCTCAGAACGAATTATATTGCCCTTAACAGGAATTGTTACTTCGATTTTCTGTCTCTCCTTCTCTACGCTCAAAGTAACGTGAATCTTGGTATCATCGGAAAAATACTTGTCCAACTTGGAAAGCTTGTCTTCAACTGCTCCCCTAAGACCTGGTGTAACATCAATATTCTTGCCTACGATAATAAATTCCATAACTATCACCCCCTCAGGTTTTTACTACGAATCAATTATATCATATTTCGGCACCATTTAACAATAAAAACTCATATGATTTTAATACATAAAAAACCCCGAAAATACGCCATTTCGGGGTTTTTGCATTATGTAAACCATCATTAATTTTACCTAAAATCCGCCAGCATCACTACATATGCTAAATCCCATATGTGCCTCCTGGGCATTAACCAGTCTTGAGATAAACAAAGTATATGTGCCATCAAAGCGTTCCCAGGTACAGTAATCAAATAACATATATTCGTCATTCGTATAACTTGAGTAGTCCGGATCACCCAGTTTCTTCACGAAGGTCTTTCTATATTTCACGAATGCATCTTCATTCTGGGCATAGGTTTCAAAGCCTACATTTCTTACGGTTCCATCGTAATTCAAATCTATGGTTATATAATCAACCGGCATTATGCAGCCTTCTACTTCTACGGATGGCTGTCTTTCATCAAATTCTATTGTCCAGTATTCAGCGCTGTAATCCGGTGTCTCCTGAGTAATTGTATATGAGCCGTAATATTTAGCCAGCCATTCTCCTACATCTGATGAACTTTTGCCGATTATTTCACATGCTATGGTATAATCATAACACTCTCCGCTTTGAGCAGCCTCAAGTTCTTCTTCGGCTTCTTTTTCAGTTTTAATCTCCTCTATCTTTGCCTTAACCAAAGGCGCAGCCAGATATATATTAAGCCCCAGCGAAATAACCAGTACCAGATTAACGAGAACCAGATATATAATTAAAACCGGTATCCACCATTTCTTCTTGGTTTTATTTACTTTTTCCGCATTTGCTTCTGCTGCCATTAAACATTCTCCATAATCGCTTTCGCAAACTGGTCCGCACATGATGTGCCCTTAAATCCGCACTGATTGCCCTTAAGAATTTCTGCTATTTCAGATGCATCCTTTCCTTCAACAAGTCTGCCAATAGCCTTTAAATTACCATTACATCCGCCCATAAAAGCAACGTTGTGAAGTTTGTTATCATCATCCACATCAAATTCAATCTTCATTGAGCAAACGCCCTGTGGCTTAAAATCAATATGTTTCATTTATTCATCTCCTTATCCATGGCTCAATACGCTTTAAGCGTACCGCGGCTGATTTTAGCCTCTCAAGCCCTTCGCCTTTCTTATCTTCTTAACTCTACCAAATTATCAATTTAATGTCCACCAAAAAAGGGACACATAGCGTCCCTTTGTTGTCATAAATAATAACCATATTGGTCAAAAGTGGGTTATAATGTGCATAACTTGGTGGATAAGTATACATAATTTGTCATTATTTTAATTTATGATACCAGGTTATACACTTTTCCTATAGCAAAGCTTATTAATAATTCATATCCAAATCCTTATGGTACTTAATACTGGTTTCTCCTTCAGGACTCAAATCAACAACACATTCATTAACAACATTCTCTTTTTCTGTCGGCTGGCTCCATACATAGAATTTATATTCGTCACTTTCTTCTTCCTGAACAGGATCGCCCATAACAGCTGTAATTGCAGTCTTCATCTGGCCTACATAATCATCACCTACTGCAAAACGTCCGCCCACAACAGTATCGCCTTCATCGAAAGTCTCATGGAAAAATTCTGTTACTACTGCATCCGGATTTTCAGGAAGATCAATTCCACTCTCTTCAAGCAATGCTGTACGCATCTGATCAAATTCAGATAAATCTCCACTCTCAGTAATTGTGGCTTCTACAGGCTCTTCCGGAGTTTCAACTACGGCTTCTTCCGAAGTTACCTCCGCAGTAATTACTTCAGCCTCTGTATTTGTAACATCGCCACTTGTAATAAACGCATCAGTTTCAGTTTCTTTCTTGTCACATTCACATCCAGCGCTAACCAATACAGCGCTACCGAATAAAGCAATGATTCCAAGGCTCAATCCTATTTTTTTAAGAAACTTATTCATTTTTCTTTCCTCCTTTTTTACCAAAAAGAATTAGTATTTCAGCCATTACACAAAGTACTAAAATAATGGCAATATGCTGGGATGTGGACAGTCCGTCTGCCCATACACCACGTACCGGATCTCCTCTGAAGAATTCCAGAACAAATCTGCATATTCCATAACTTACCAGGTAGATTTCCAGACAGTATTTGTTTGAAGAACGTACCTTTGTATAAATAATTAACCCTAAGAATATTATCAGGTTACATATACTTTCCACCGGCTGAAATGGCCATAAAGTCGCACCTGGAAACTTATAATTATGAATACCGAATGTTGATTCAATACCATAACAGCATCCTGACAATGCACATCCCATTCTTGCAAAAACATGGAATAATGGTATACATGGAGCAAAGAAATCCAGTTTTTCCCTTATATCAGCCTTTAGTATTTTAGCGCATAATATAATCCCAAATAACGCGCCGATTACACCGCCATAAAATACTATTCCACCGTTAATCAGGTTATCCCAAATTATTTTAAAAGATAGTCCATCCTCTGGGATAATACCCACTACGTACAGTATTTTGGCAAAAATGAGTAGAAATATAAAGCCAAAGACATAATACAATATCAGTTCCTTAAAGCTTATTTTATACTTCTCCATTCTGAAGCTGTTGAAAAATACAACGGCTGCAATTCCGGCAATGGCGCACAGGGAATATGACGAAACCTGAAAATTAAAAATAGTTATATGTGGCAGCATATTTATTCAGCCCATTTAACCTGAAGAGTACCTGTAACTTCTGTTTCAGTCCATTCGCCATTCTCATCCTGACCTGCAGCATTAACACCAAGTGTTACCGTATCTCCGGCATTTGGCACACTTCCTGTGAAATAGATCGATGTTTTCCATGTTATTCTCTTTCCGCCATCAGGCAAATCTTCCTCTTTGCCCATGGATGGGTCATATGTCATAATTCCATCCCACTTATCCAGAGTTGGAGCACCTGATAATGTCGCAAAAACATCGCCAACGGTAAAACCTTTCTTAACAAGTTCCGGTGAAACAACCATTACTATTTCATACATAGCATCTCCACCTTCACCACCTACATATGTAGCACTTTCAATCTTAACGCTTTCACCTGAAGGAGATTCAGAAGCCTCAGCTGAATTCTCTTCCTCAAGAGTTGTTTCAGCAGTGCCTGTTACTTCTTTTGCTTCATCATCTAACATTGTACTTTCCCCAGGTTGTCCACCTAAAGACATCAGTATTTTTTCATCTTCTTCTCGCCCCTTGCAGTTAAAGATATCGCAACCGGTCATTACCAGCATGGCTGAACCAAATAAAACTACAAGTGCCAGACTAATGGCAGTTTTCTTCATAAATTTCTTCATATCATTTCCTCCGTTTTACATTAATTTGTATAATACTTTGGTATTTTACAAAGAAGGAAACTTAGTATCAATAGCTTTTGTCTATGTGGTTGCTTATGGTGTTTAATCGGTTGAAAATGTAGAATAAACAGACATGTGAAAAATAAAAAACCCCGGGATTATCTCCCGGGGCGTATTTGAAATATAGATTTTTAATCTGATTAGAAGATTCTTCTTACTGCAAGTACTGACTTGTAATCAGCCTGTGATACGATGATACCTGTCTTGCTTGTAGAAGCATGTACTATCTGGTTGTTACCAATGTAGAGTGCTACGTGACCTGAGTAACATACGATGTCACCAGGCTGTGCATTAGCAAGTCCATCGACTGCTGCACCCTGTGATCTGTCAGATGTTGATGAGTGAGGTAAGCTTACACCGAAGTTAGCATATACACTCATTACGAAACCTGAACAGTCTGTACCATTGGTTAAGCTTGATCCGCCATATACATATGGGTTACCAACGAACTGAAGTGCATAGTTGGCAACTTCCTGTCCCATTTCGCTTCCGCCAGATACTGCATATGTAGTTGAGCCTGAACCTGAAGAACTTGGCTTCTTAGCTGCGGCTGCAGCGGCTGCTGCCTTACGAGCTGCCTGTCTTGCTGCCTCTTCAGCTGCAAGTCTTGCTTCCTCTTCTTCTTTTGATTCAGCATGTACGAAATCTGTTCTTAAATCAACATATTCATCAGAAACATATCCGTCACCTTCTTCGATGGAAACCTTAACCCATCCATCTAATTCTTCGGTAACAACAAGTTCTTCTGCGATTGGTACAAGACCAAGTACCGGAGAATCTGTTGAAGGATCCTGACGAACCTTAAGTGTTGTTGTATTAACTGTAGCAATTCTGGTTCCTACTTCATCAACCATTGCTGCAGCTTCTTCACCGGTAACACAGTAATCTGCACTAACATAACCTGTAACATTACCGGATGTAATCTTATACCAGCCGTCCTTCTCTTCAAGAAGGTCACCTACTGACTTATCATATAACTTACCAACAACTTCACTTTCTGTATTGTTCTCTGCTCTTACATTAACATAGTTGTTAACCTGAGCGATTACAAGATTTGTGAAATAATTGGTGATGTCTTCTTCTTCCTCAGCTGTTGTTTCTACAACTTCTTTTTGCTCAACAACCACATCTGTATCTGCTGCGCTGCCTGCTGAAAGAACTAATGATGTTGGTTCTTCAACCTGGCTTGCTGCATCATTTAATACTGATACGCTGTCTGCTGTAATTCCTGATTCAACAACGCTTGCTACATCCGCTGAAGCAGGTGCTTCTGTTCCAACCAATGGAGCTGTATAAATCCCCGCCGGAACTGTTTCCTGTGCAGCCGGAACTGTTTCAGTAGCCTGAACAGGTGCCTCAGCTAAAACTGCGCTTCCTTCAGGAACAGTACTTTCAGCCTGTGTATTCTCTACAGGAGTGGATACTGGAGCTGATACTGCAGTTGCTACCTGGCTTGTTGCATCACCAACTATGGTAGCAGGTAAATTAGTTGAACTGATAACTGTTGAATCAACAATGATATTCTCAAGATTGGTAGTTACTTCTGCTCCCACGCTAAGCTTATATTCTTTAGCTTCTTCAGCAATCTCTGCCTCAACTACGTCATAAGAACCGCCTTCGCCAAGTACAACTGCTGCACCTGCTGCCGGCATCATCTTACCTAAGGAACCAGCCTTAACTTCCATTGAATTCAAATTTAAACTAACGATTAACGTTGCTACTGCTATTAAAGCACAACCTGTTAATAATTTAGTACGTCTCATAATAAAATTTTCCAAAATACCTTCAAACATAATTTTTACATTTTACGTCCGCTAAACCCTAAATGCCAAACCACCATACCCCGTTAACTCCTTTTAACTACAGCATTTAGCGCTATTTAGTTTCTCTGTAAAATGTTACGATTTTGTTACATTTCCTGTTTAGAATATCATTTTATGCACATTTTGTCAACACTTAGTTCACATAAAAAGCCCAAAAAGATTTACATAATCTGTTAAAAAATTAACATATCCACAAATCTCTTCGGGCTGATTTTTGCACTACTCTTACTTATTTATATCTGCACTGAAACTTGTTATGGCATTGGCACCATCAGCTGCTGCCGTAATGATCTGTCTAAGCTGCTTTCCTCTTACATCGCCGCAGGCATAGATTCTTTCCTTACTTGTTCTGCAGTCCTCTCCTGCCACAATGTAACCCTTCTCATCTGTCTCAACGAAGGCCTGGAACTTATCTGATGTAGGAATGATACCAACTGCGATGAAGACGCCGCTTACTTCAATTGTCTTATTCTCGCCGGTCTTCTTATTATTAACAACTACTGCGCTTACCTTGTTATCTCCCTGAATTTCCGTAACCACGCTGTCATATACGAATTCAACATTCTCGTAGGACTTAAGTTCATTAACAAGTGAAGCTACTGCCCTGAACTCATCCCTTCTGTGAATGATATATACTTTACGGCAGATTCTCGCTAAGAAAATCGCATCCTCCACAGCAACATCACCACCACCTACTACTGCAACATCCTTGCCTCTGAAAAAAGCACCGTCGCAGGTTGCACAGTAAGATACGCCCATTCCGGCGAATTCTTCCTCTCCCTTGCATCCAAGATGCGCATGTGTTGCACCAAGCGCTAAGATTACGCCCTTTGTATCATAGGTTTCATTCTCACAGACTACCTTGTAATTACCGTCATTTTCTTCTATTGAAACAACTTCGTCCGTAACACTTAACCCCCCAAGCGCCTTGAAATGCTCTTCAAATTTCTCTGAAAGATCAGCGCCCGATATTCCGTTAAGTCCCGGATAATTGGCAACTTCATATGTATTTACGACCTGACCTCCTGCAATATAATCCTTCTCCAGGAGTATTGCGTCAAGCCCTGCTCTTTGAGCATAGATTCCCGCTGAAAGACCTGCAGGTCCTGCTCCAATAATAACTAAATCCTTCATAATATAAGTAACTCCTTTCAAAAAGCTAAAATTCTTGCCATATTTTCCTATAATATTCTATAATAATACTTGGTGAATGCATTCATTCACGCACTATTACATCATAACAATTAAGACATTTAAGGTCAACAGAAGTGAGGTAGAATATGAGCTGGGTTTTATTAACTGGAGCAAGCGGAGACATAGGAAGATCCATAGCCCTTAAACTGGCCAGGGAAGGCTATAATTTAATTCTTACGTGTTTCAGTAATTCGGCAGCCGCAACTGATCTTATCTTCAGAATTTCAGCTGAAGTCCCAACCTGCCAGTATACCGTCATTAAGTGTGACCTTTCTGATTATCAGGCAGTATCTGAAAGGCTGGCTAATTTTGACATAGATATTATTGTTCATGCAGCAGGCATAACCCACATAGGTCTTATTCAGGATATGACTCCTGATGAATGGAACAGGATAATATCTGTCAATTTAACTTCCTGTTTTAACTTAAGCAAAGCCTTTCTTCCTAAGATGATAGCCAAGGGTAATGGCCGCATGCTCTTTATTTCATCCGTATGGGGCATTACAGGGGCTTCCATGGAAGTTGCCTATTCTGCCTCCAAAGCAGGCTTAAACGGCTTTGTAAAAGCACTGGCCAAAGAAGTGGCTCCGTCAGGCATCAGCGTTAATGCCATAGCCCCTGGCTTAATCGATACAAAGATGAATAAGCACCTTACACAGGATGATCTGAATAGTCTATATGAAGAAATCCCTATGGGAAGAGCCGGCACTACTATGGAAGTAGCCGAACTTACATACCATATCATTTCTTCTCCTTCCTATCTTACAGGACAGGTTATTACCATGGACGGAGGCTGGCAATAAGCTAGTCCAAAGCATCAATTATATATTTGCCTTTAGTTTTGAGCCATTCTTCATTCTTTCTGTAGTCAGGCTGGTATTTAGCCACCTCTGCCCAGAAAGCCCTGGAATGGTTCATATATTTTCTGTGGCACAGTTCGTGCACTACCACATATTCAACACACTCAGGAGGCGTCAGCATAAGAAGGCAGTTAAAGTTAAGATTTCCCTTTGCTGAACAGCTGCCCCAGCGGCTCTTTTGATGCCTTATGGTCACTCTGCCATAGGTCACTCCCATCAGGGCGGCATATTTTTCAACCAAAGGAGGAATCATCTTCTTGGCTTCCTCTGTCATCCATTTAAGGTCTTCTTCTGTATAAGGCTCTTCCTTATTATCTTCATATTCCTTCGCTTTGGCCTTCATCTTCTCGTAGTGACTAACTATCCACTCTTTCTGATCGTCAGCAAACTTATATGCAGACTTGTAAGACATATAATAAGGAAATCTTACCGAGACATTAAGTTTTTCATCGATTTTTATGCCCATGCTTTTGCGCTTGCATGGGATTATGTCAACCGGAATGCCTTCGACATAATAAATCTTCTTTTCTTTCATATATAAAACCACTATAATCTCAAATACCCCGCAGCATGCTACGGGGTACTTTCAAGTAATAATTTTTAAGTTTCTTCTTATTTAAAGTAGCCGATTACTTCAACAAGATTATTTGCATTGCTCTTTGTTACATCAGAGCTGTCCTTAATCTGTTCAATGGAATCTGCAATACCTGTAACTGATGCGCTTACTTCCTCATTGGATGCAGCATTCTCTTCTGAGATAGCGCTGAGTTCCTGAACCGCTCTTGTAATGTTGGCCTTGATTTCTTCAAGAGCCTTTGTATTTTCGGATACAAGATTAATCTTATCAAGTGAATCGCTGATTTCGTCATTAAGAACATTAAACTTATTAAGAGTGTCATTAATGTACTTCTGCTCTTCTTCAATAAGATTGCTTACTCTCTTTGAAAGAACAACCGACTGCTCTGACTTTTCAACGATTTCGTCAACAGTATTCTTAATCTCTGTAGCTGAGCTGTTGGACTGTGCTGAAAGGTTACCGATTTCTGCAGCAACTACTGCAAAACCTTTGCCGGCCTCTCCTGCTCTTGCAGCCTCAATTGAAGCATTGAGGGAAAGAAGATTTGTCTGATTTGCAATTGATGTGATAATTTCAACTGCATCCTTAATCTTAGCAATTGATGTATTTGTTTCTGTAATCTGTCTTGTGATATCATTAACGGCTTCAACGCTCTGTTCAGATGACTTGGAAACCATGTTGATGTAATCTGCAGCGTCGCTGTTAGCCTTCTGGATGTTATCTGATGATACAGCCAGTGTATTGGAGCTGTCAGACAATACATCAATGGTATTATTCATATGAGTAACCTGCATATTGATATCTTCCACATTCTGAGTCATGTGGGTTGCAGCATTGGCTAAGTCTTCCATTGCAGATGAAATCTGATTTGAACTCTCTGCTGAAGATACTGAAAGAGAGTTAACATTATTGGAGTCTTCATTTAACTGTACGCTGACATTCTTTATATTTCCGATGATGTCGTTGAGTTTATTCTTAAGAACGTTAAGACTCATTATAAGATCGCTGGTTTCCTTCAATTTAGAAGGAATTCTTGTTTCAGCGGTAAGATTACCGTTGGCGATTTTGGCAAGGGCGTTGCTGCTCAACTTAATAGGTTTTGCAATCATGCCTGCTACAATCATACTGAATATGCTGACTACTACAATAATAACCAATGAGATAAATGTTACAACCAGCATCATGGTATGTAATGAATGATTTACCCTTTTGCAGCTTTCACCGGCAAAAGCCATGCCCACTACTTTACCGTCAGCCCCGTGAAGCGGTACATAATATACATAATAGTCAGTACCGTTAATCTTTATATCTGTTGAATATAATTCTTCTCCGCCTTTAAGAACTGTCTCGATAACTTCATCAGCTGCCTTTGTTCCCTCGATTCTGTTTCCGTTTTCATCTTTAATTGATGTACAGAATCTGGTATCACCCTTAAATAATGTAAGTTCAACTTCGGCTTGCTGGAGATGATCGATATAATCCGAATCATAAGTTACAAAACCGTCTGTCAAATCATTATCATTAATCAGGTCATACTCGTAATATTCAGCAAGGTCGATTGCAGCTACCCTTAAAGCAATACCAACTCTATTCTCAAGACTTGATTTCATGTACAAAACACTTATTATTGCCAAAGCAGATACCGCAACAATAACCGGAAGAATTGAAAAAAGCATTAACGCAGTTTTAAATGATAACTTTTTCATAGTTCCATCCTCTATTCCATACTTTTAATAAGAGGTTCAATCTGGGAAATCATATTATCGATATTCTCAAATAAAACGCTCTTTGTTGTGCCAAGATTATTGGCTTTTTCTATATATTTCTTAACATCGCCATATTTACGCTCAATGTCTTTGAACTCATCATTAACTACTGCCAGGTCATTCTTTGCAGCCCCTGCAGTCTCTCTGATATTATTCTGTACAACTTCCGTTTTCATGGATGCCGCATTAATCTTCTCGAATGACTCGGTTGCTTCCTGAACCTTAATCACGTTATTCTCAATAACCTCATTGGTTACGGAGATATTATTATTAAGATTCTCTGTACCTGCATTAACTTCCTTGATACTGGTTTCAACAGATGCAACAAGACCCTTAATCTGTCCCGCAAGATCCTTAACCTGCTCAGCAACTACCGCAAAACCTTTACCCTGCTCACCTGCTCTCGCCGCCTCAATCGAAGCATTTAACGCAAGCATATTGGTCTGGTTGGCAATTGATACAATCTGTACCATGCTTCTTGAAATTGAATCTACAGAATCCTGAAGAGACTTGAATACGTTTTCAATATCATCTATACGTGTTTTAAGTTCTTCTGAGCTTGCATTTAATTCATCAAGTTTTTCCTGCGCAATACTTACGCTTTCTGCGATATCAGTCTTTACTACATCAATCTGGTCTGATGAAGAAATCAGTTCTTCAAGTGAATTACTAAACTTATCCATCTGCGTCTTAAGTTCAATGTCTCTTCCCAGTACATCGTCAAAAGACTCGCTTATATTCTTAAGTTCATTAATGGTTGCAACTTCCTTTGTAACCAGTTCGCCCTGATACCCCTTGATGCTGTCTGCCACATGAAGAATAGGCGTATAGTCATTATTCTTTCCTCGAATACTTCCCCCGCTCTGACTTACAATTACTTTTTTCTTGCCAAAAGCCATAATACCCTCCTATTCAAATACCACGCATGACATGGACTGATTTATAAACTGATCATTGAAATGTTCGCCATTACCAACGAAGCCGCAGTGGCTTCCCAAATCAGACATAATATCAAGATACTGATCCATGAAATTATTCTGTGTAAATAATATATGTCTGAATGCACAGTTAACAGATATTACACCTGACACATGTGAGAAATCTGACTTAATATCACTGACTGTCTGTTTAACAATTGCCTTATAATCCTTAATATCCAAAAAGCAAAGGATATCTGAATCATTAACCTGCCTGTAGAAACTCATTCCGTTTCCTACGACTTCTCTAATGGATATGATTCGTATATCGTCGCCGGTGATTTTGCCAAGGGGGTTAGTGAAGGTCTGGGTAGCCATTGCATCATCACCAACTCCAAGGTGCTCTTTATATACATCAAGTGCCGGTCTGCCGTTAAGCTTGCCTACATAATATTCTGCCTTGTTGGTTTCGCTGGCAACGAAGGTTTCATCATCAAGAGGTCTGTAAATATTCTCCTTATAAACCTTAACCCTGCCGCCTTTATTCTTAATCAAAATATAGGCATCGGCATCATCATTAATCTCGCCATTGGCTGAAACCTTTGCATCCATGGATGTTCCGCCGATAAGAGAAACTCCCGCTTTATTAAGCGCACTGCTCATTGTGGTTAAAACCACGGCGTCATTGCCTGTACAGATATCGATGCATACTGTATTTGCTGCGTTAGCGCCAATCTTCGACATATTCTTAAGAAGTGTATCTATGTCGTGAACCGGCATATCATTGGCGTGAGTCATAAGACCTGCCACTGCCTCAACACCCTGCAAAACCATAAGTCCAACGCCGCCTTCTCTGATGGTCTTACCATAGAAATGACCTACGCCGGCAATACTTGGAACATTAGGAAAAGTCTTCTTAAGTATATCTACATGTTCATTAAATTGATCACTGTTGGATATCATTATAAGAGCGTCCGGATTAGACACATTCCTAAGGACTTCCTTAAGATTTCCGGAATCACTTTTGATATAAGACTGTTTCATTAAAGATTATACCCCCAAAAAAAATATTTCATCGGTACCCCCATACCTGCAATACACCTTTAATTATGCCATTTTACGCGATTTGTGTCAACAAAAGATGCAACTAAAAAAGCCTGCGAATACACGCAGGCTAAGTTTTTTATAAATTTTTAATATCTTTATAAAGCGGAACGTAGAAAATCTTCTCATCTTCAAGTCTGATGCAGGCTAACTGACTGGATTTATTATGAAGCGCCATACCGCAGTCAATATTGTAGATTCTGTATCCCTTGAAGTTCTTGTTATAATAAACTACTCCGCGTCCGTCACTGTCCATGCAGTCCAGTCTCTGAGTGAAAGTATGTCCCAAAATATAAGTAAACTTCTTATTTGGAAAAATCTCCGTCGGGCTCTCATTAGGAGACAGTTCAAAGATACTCTGCCATACTACATCCCATTTTTCCTTATAAGGTACGTCCTTATATCTAAGTTCGTCCTCGAAATCATAAGGAAGAACATAAGCGTGTGACAAGTGATATTTCTTGCGGCCAATCTTTATCTTCTTAACCACAATGCTGTTCTCAAGATATGTAAGGATTTCCTTCTTCTGCTTTGGCTGAAGAGTCTTGTAGGCTTCAAAAGTGCTTTCTCCGCCATTATAAGGGTCAAGCCACAAGTCCATATCATCAAAGTCCTTACGGTCGCCTCTTTTATTCTCTTCAATATTCTTAAGAGCGTCCAGCATAAGAAGTTCGTGGTTGCCTAAGAATAAATGCACATTTGGCATCTTCATGGCTTCCGTTAAAACTTTAATGCCTTCATCACCTCTGTCTATTACATCTCCAAGAAGATACAGGGTATCGTCGTTACCGAAAGAGATAAGCTTTAGCATCTTTTTAAAAGACTTATATTGTCCATGTATATCGCTAATTACATAGGTGCTCATCTTTTTCTCCTAAACCTCATATATATCCCTGATATCTACCAGAATAATAGGTCTGATACCCATTGGAATACCTAATTTCCACTGGCACAGTCTGCCACCCTGGATGCACTGACCATCACAGTTCTCACCATAGGTGAAGGACTTGGTCTCAGCATTAATGGTACCTCTGGTTCTAAGGGCATAGCCGTTAGGGAAACTATCGTCCACCTTAAGTGCTGCTGCATATTGTGATATAAGTGAATGTGCACTTCTGTCTGCAACGCTCTGAAGATTGTTGGTACGAAGAGCATTGGTATCAAAACCATTATTAATCTCTTCTACAGACGGAAGAAATACTCTGTCATATGTAACTATATCTGTAAATGATGAGATAGGAGTCTTAACTTCCTTAATGAGAATTCTCTCCTGCTCTTCCTTGGTGAATGCTGTCTGGAAGAAATCTCTGTTAAGCCACTCTCTGATTTTACTTGTTTCCCAGGTAATACCCGTTCTAATCTTGGATACTTCTCTTTCACTCATATCCATATAATCTTTCTCATCAAAAAGCTGATAATCAAGAGTATATTCAGACTGAATTATCATCTGATTTCCACTGTGTGAAAGGATAACCCAAGGAATCTCTGTGAACTCAAAGATTCTGTACATCTTTCTTTCATCTTTGAATCTCTGTCTGTTGGCATTACGATATTCTCTTGTCATAAGGGCATTGGCTGCCTGGAATCTCTTATATCTGCTGCCATTAACTGTTGCACAGTCATTAAGATCATAATTCGCATAAAGAATATCTGTTGTTAAAGCCGGTCCAACAACCTCGTTCATTGGATACTTACCAAACCAGATTCTCTTGTTTGCTCTGTCATAAAGCATTGATGAATCACCCTCTGGGAAAATCATCTCCGGTTCAGCTGTCTTCTGAACGCTGTCAGCTCTTACACCATACAGGTCTTTATGAAGCTGCTCCATATCCTGCTGTCTGTCCTGGCATTCCATACTCATACCCTTATGGATAGCCTTAATGACACGGTTTGGAATATCAATATCATAATCTGTCAAAGGAACAATATCCTCACCCTGACTTCTCTGGAAAGCGTCAGTTGGGATATCGCCTGTAATCATACAGTAAAGTGTTGCACAGATACCGTAAACATCTGTCCAAGGTCCCTGGCCTTCACCAAGCATCTGCTCAAGTGGAGCATAACCGAACTTACCGAAGTAAACCTGTGCGGTTCTGTTGCTAAGTTTCTTGGTTGCACCAAAGTCAATAACCTTAATACTTCCATCATTATCAAGCATGATATTCTCAGGACTGATATCTCTATGAATCAGACCACTTTTATGAATCTCCTGCATGGAAGAAATAACAGGTTCCATAAGGGATAATGCTTTATCTACAGGAAGTTTACCACCGTTATTATCAATAAATCTTCTAAGAGTACCACCTTCTAAGTACTCCATAACCATATATCCTGTATTATTCTGATAGAATAATTCCTTAATTGAAACAATACCAGGATACTTGGAGAACTGAGCCAGAGTTCTTGCTTCTCTCTGATATGCCCTGAGTTCTTCATTATATTCTTCCTCTGTGGTATCATCAGATACTCTTAATGAGCCATCCGGTTCTCTTTCTACCATTTCATCCGGGAAGAATTCCTTAACAGCTACTTTATACTCCAATAACATATCAAATCCGATATAGGTAATACCAAAGTTACCCATACCAAGAATATTACCAATTAATATCTTGTTATTAAGTATAGTACCCGGTTCCAAAGCCTTCTCATAGCTTCTTGTTACTCTTTTAGGCTTACCGCATACAGGACAGAATTCGTCCTCTTTACTCATATGCATGCAGTTAAGGCACATTTTACTTAATTCAGAGTATTCCATATCAAACATCTCCTTTTTGGGCATACACATTCTGCCCTCATCTTATCCCATTATACATAAAACAGGTCATTTATTCCATATAATCTATAAAATTTTTATAAAAAAAGGCTTTCTGTCATTCTTAAGTAAGCCTTGAATGACAGTCAGCCTTATCTCTTATCGTCTTTTTCAATTAAAACCCCTCTGCAGTAAGGGCACTTATCAGGTTCCATCCTAAATCCAAGGTGCAGTCTCTTCTTGCAGTGCGGGCATCTTGAATACTTAATTCTTATAAATATTGAAGTCAAAATCAGTAATACTGCAATTCCCAAAAGTACAAGGGCTACCACCCCTGTTGTGAAGAATACACCACCGCAGGATACGATGGATGCAATTAATATCCAGTTGGCTATTTCATTTGCCTGTTTATAATTCACTATTTTACAGCCTCTTTTCTTTTTTTATCCTTGCCACTCTTTCCTTCTTTATTTCCATCTTTATCCTTACCCATAAGGAAATTGAAGTAGATTAATAAAATTGCGCCGATGGCAAATATAAATATTGAAATGAACTGGGATGTAGAAAGCTGTCCCACCGTTCCTCTTGAATCTGCTCTGAAGAATTCAACAATGAATCTTCCTATACCGTATAAAACCAGATAGAGACTTCCAACAGTACCTTTTTTGGTTTTTCTTGTAGATACTGCGAACAAAATCGCCGCTATAATTAAGTCACCGCCTGATGAGAATAACTGTGTTGGCCACAGGCGTATTCCTGCCGGAGCCAGACTTCCTGCCGGGAATATAACACCGATTCTTGAATCTGTAGGAGCTCCGTAACAGCAGCCTGCAAAGAAACATCCAAGTCTTCCGATAGCCTGAGCCACACTTACTGCCGGCATAACCAGATCAAAATATGTAAGAAAATCCACCTTCCTGATTTTGCAATATATAACAGCACACACTGCAGCAACGATGATTCCGCCATATACCACGAAACCGTCACCACCCAAAAGGGCAAGTGGCTTTTCGATAAAGCGTTTCCATTCAACAATGATATAAAGAAGCTTACCACCGCCAAGTCCGCCAAATATTGCTATAAGAGCAATGTCCAGTATTACTTCCGGGTCAAGGTCTCTCTTCTTTGCCCTGAAATAGCAGATAAGAATTGCCGTAACATAGCCAAGTGCAATCAATACGCCATATGAATGAATTGTAATTTTACCTATCGAAAATAAATCGTTATACATTAATGTACCGCCTTTTGCTTACTAACTTTTTCTCCCCAGGCATTAGCCCATTTCTCCGGATAAAAAGTATAATAAGAAACCTTCTTATTTTTTCTCATATTCTTAAAATATGGAACATTACACCACACGCTTGATGGAATGGATATTATAAAGAAATACAAAGGTCCTAATAAAATGGACTGCATAGCATGTCCAAATTCATGAACCATTACTTTATGTGGGTAGCTTTCCGGATCTTTAATATCACCCTTTACTACCTGTGTTATAAAAAGGAACATCCCCATAGACATGGAGTCTCTCATCTTCCAAGATGTTACGACGCAGCCGTTATACATCATGTGTTTGTCTTTTATACAGAATAAGAAGATTACAAAACCTACTATGTTCTGCATAAGTCCCCATGTCCACTGGAGTATCCAGAATATTATTATTCCCGGTAGATTCATATCCTACCTCCAGGCACCTTATAAAAGATGCGCTCTCATGTCTGCTTCAGAAATATCCATAAGATACTTAGGAGCGATGTCAAATACTGTCTTACATCCTGTCTGTCCTTCAGCTGATAACTTAACTGCTGCTCTTGCATAAGCAATAAGTACGCTTGAAGTGAATTCAGGATTGGAATCAAGTTTAAGGCTGTACTCAATTACGTGCTTATTCTCGTCGTTCCAGCCGGTAGCGCCTGTTCTGATAACCTGTCCGCCATGTGGAATACCGCTGTGATTAGCCTTAAGTTCTTCTTCTGAAATAAAGTTTACTGTTGTATCATAATCTGCAAAATAGTTAGGCATTGTTACTATTGCCTGTCTGACTGCCTCAGCATCTGCACCATCTTCAAGTACAACATAGCATTCTCTTGTATGTTTTTCTCTTGTGGTAAGTTCAGGGTTCTCACCATTTCTTACCTTCTCAAGTGCTGCAGGAACTGGAACTGTATACTGCTTTGCATCCTTAACACCAGGAATTCTTCTGATGGCATCTGAATGTCCCTGGCTTACGCCTCTGCCCCAGAAGGTATAATCCTTACCATTTGGAAGGATTGCATTGGCATATGCTCTTTGAAGTGAGAACATACCAGGATCCCAGCCTACTGAAATAATACCAATATGTCCGCCTTCCTTAGCTGCTGCATCTACATTTGCAAAATGCTCAGGAATTCTTGCATGTGTATCAAAGCTGTCGATTACATTAAACATCTTTGCATATACCGGAGTCTGCTTTGGTAAGTCTGTAGCACTGCCGCCACAGATAATAAGCACGTCGATTTTATCTTTATATTCTTCAATGTTTGCCACATTGTCTACTTTCACACCATCACTTACAATTTTCACACTTTCCGGATCTCTTCTTGTGAAAACTGCAACCAGTTCCATATCTGAAGTCTTACTTACTGCGCACTCAACGCCTCTTCCTAAATTACCGTATCCTAAAATTCCTACTCTTGTTTTCATATTATTTTCCTGATTCCCTTTCTTAAAACAAACATAAAATGACAGAGAACATACCCCCTGTCATCTTATGTTGTATAAATTAATAATTAATTATTTCTCATCCTTTTTCTCAAGGAACTTATAAATAAGTGCTGCAAGTGCTGCGCCAACCAATGGTCCAACGATGAATACCCATACAACCTTAATTGGTTCAGGATTATGTGCACAGGCTGCGATTACTGCAGATGCAATACTTCTTGCAGGATTAACTGATGTACCTGTAAGTCCAATACCAAAGATATGAACAAGTACAAGTGTAAGACCGATTACAAGACCGCCAAATGAACCATGACCTGCTTTTGAACTTGTAACGCCAAGAATTGCAATTACAAATACAAATGTAAGAACAACTTCTACCAAAAGACCTGCAAGGATGCTTCCGTTAACACCGCCAAGGCCGTTAGCACCGAAACCGCCTGTCATATCTGTAAGAGCGCCAACCTTGAAGATGAAAGCAAGGATACCGCCACCGCAGATACCACCAAGAATCTGTGAGATTACGTAGCAGCAGAACTCTTTAGCGTTCATTCCACCTGAAATAAGTACACCAAGTGAAACAGCCGGATTGATATGGCATCCTGAAATGTTACCAATTGAATATGCCATGGCAACGATTACAAGACCGAAAGCAAATGCTGTAAGGATATATCCTCCACCATTAGCTGCATCGCATCCAACTAACATTGCTGTACCACAACCGAAAGTAACCAAAACACATGTACCGATAAACTCGGCAATACACTTTTTAACTAAATCCATAATCGACCTCCCGGAAAAATTTTGATTTAACAAAAATCACTTAAATTATATCAAATAATCTCTTTTTTTGACAAGAAATAAATAGCAGTTTTACAGATTATATTGGTCGATGATTTTGTCACTAGGTTTATATGTGCCAAGGGCCTCATCGAGTTTATCAATTATCTCGTCATATTCAAGAAGTTTCTTGGAATAAATAATATCTGAACCTAAATCAACTATATAAAATTCCTTCTTGTCAGGATTGTAATCGTACGCGCTTTCAAGATAACTGATAAGGTTGAAGTCACCGTCGGAAACATAAATACCTCCAAGGTCCAAGACTCCGCCAACATAGAATAAATATCTGTCCTGTGCTTCGCAATAAACAAATCCTTTTATCTCCGGCTCAAAATCATAGAATGTCTTTTCCATTTCTCCTGTCTTGGAATTAACAATCATAACACTGTTATTGGTAAGTCCTACAAGCACATGTTTGCCATCTGACGAAACACACAGCGACACAACTGCATCAGGAGAAACATCAACAGTATGCTTATTCTGTCCTTTTAAATCGGCCATTACAATACAGCCTTCATTCTGATCAGTATAGGCAATAATATTATAAGTGCCATTTACGTCAGCCTTAAACATTTCATTCTGTGTGGTTGTACGGTTTTCCATTTTTATCTCAAACAACTTATTTCCGGATAATGTATCATATAATTCAAAAGTTCTGATATTCGTATCATATTCAGTACTACTAAAAATTGACACAAGACCATCCGATGTAAACTGTTTAAAATATTTATAATCGGCATTTTCCACACCACCTACTACGCTTCCATCACTCATATCACAGACAATTATTGAACCACCTTCTTCATATGCTATGAGGTCTCTTTGATTATTCTCATCATATATTATTTTGTAATCCCAGTTTGTAATAGTGAAGATTTCCTTACCTGTCTCTGTTTCATAGACAGTAGATGTGAAGTCTTCATCATTATTAAGCACATAATATCTGCCATTTCTGGAAATTCCATCAACATTACCAGTTGCAAGGAGAGTATATTCATTTTCAGGAAGTGAATAAGAGCAAAGATAATCTGAATTTTCAAAATATACATATATCTTGCCATGGGCCATAAATGCTTTCTTTATTCTCTTTTCAAGTTCAAAGCCCATTATTGAGGTAATAAGGTCATCATTCATATTTGTACCGGTAGTATGAAGTTCTCCATTCTCAGCCATAACTCTTAATGTGTTTCCATCATTTGAAAGGACGCCTGCAAATTTTACAGGAAGTGAAAACCTGTTAACATACTCTCCGGTATCAAGATTAAAATAATCAATATACGAATATACGCTATTATTCATAAAAGCAATAATGTTTGAACCGTCCTTTGAATGCATAACTTCCATATAATCTAAGAATTTTCCTTCAAAATTCGGATAATCACGTATGCTTAAATCCTCCATACTGACACTTATAAAATGATGTTTAATATTATCAAGATCAAAAGAATCACCGAAGTCATTGGTCACCAAATAAACATATTTACCATTAACTGCAGTTTTTTGGATGGAGCCAAGTTTCTCGTTTATGCTGTCTTCAACTTCTCCTGTCTGAATATTTATTTTCCATACTAAAGTATCTTTGTCATCATCTCCAAAAACGAATGCATAATTGTTATCCATGGAAATCTGCGCATCTGAATAATTCATGAAACTTCCACCACAATCATCACAGGTCGAAATCAGATTTAAGTCTTTATCATAAAAACTGACAGTGCCGCCAAATACACCTGATGAACCAGTGCATAAGGTATTCCCCATACTTTTTAACAGATTACACGATTCACCAAGTACATCTTTTTTACCGGTTTCAATATCATAATAATTGGTTGTACCGGAAAAACTTACATAACATACATATCTGTTATAGAATATACATACTTCGTCTGAAGTAACGCTCATATCATTAATATGTCCTCTGCTCTCACCGGTTTTCATATCATAAACATAAAGATTACATGCCACATCGGAAAGTACGATTATATTGCCATCGTCGGATATAAACATATCCCTGATATTACCCTCGGCTTCAAAAATATCATCAGGAACATACCTGTTACCATCTGAATATAATGACATAACATCAGTAATTGCATATTCAACATCAGAAACATATGGCGTTTCTGCATCAGATTTATCATCCGGACTTACAGATCTTAATACATATAACGCATCCTTAAATCGTCCTTCTGTTATTAGTTTTCTTGCATTTTCAGCCTGGTTCTGGGCAAACTTTGCTTTGTTTTCCCTGTAGCTTTCCCTTAGTAAATCACTTTGACTTACAATGGTATCAAGCTGTGTTTCAATAGTTACAGACTGCGCCTTTAATTTAAGTAACATGGAAAGAGTAAATGCTAAGAATAATGTAAGCACAACAGTCAGCGTTCCGAAGAAAGCCATAGTCTTTCTGATTTTACGCTCTCTGTGACGCTGTCTTAAATCGTCATAGTTAAGACCTAAGATGGCGGCGATGATTTTGACAACGGCTTCATCCATCTGTTTCTTCATCTGCCTTTTATTCTTTCCCCTGACATCTGCTGCCAGTGGCTCTATTACTTTCTCACCGTCAAAAGTCAGCTGCCTTGGGAAGCTTTGTTCAGGTTCTCCTTCCACCAGAACAAGCACAACATTATCTCTTCCATGAAGAGAAATAAAGGTATCAATTTCCTTTTGGCACCACACTGATTCCTGGAGTCTTGGGCTGCAGATAACAATCAGTTTTCCTGCATTATGCAAAGCCATATTAATGGAATCATTAAGGCTGCCCTCTAAAGGCAGTTCTTCCTCATCCCTGAATACCCTGCTTATTCTTCTGGATTTAAGATTGTGTTTTTTAACAACAGATCTTGGAATTCTGAATGTCTCTAACTTTTTGTGAAGAGTCTTGGCTACATAGCCATCCGGATCTGTGTGTCTGTAACTAATAAAAGCATCATACTTTACGTCTTTAAGTGACATGTTTGTCCTCCCCTTGAAAAAATCACATCAGTAACGTTTCGTGGTTAAAACCACTTATGCCTTTTCGTATGTTTTGAAGAATATATCTCTTTCAATAATATAAATATCATGTGGATCATCTTCCCTGTGTGCTATATAATCACCAGGTTTTCCAAGCATGTATTTCTCTTCATCCCAGGTGGTGAAGATTTTGTACGTCTTGTCAATCTCCATACATCTTATGTATGCAATTCCGGTTGTGCAGCACTTCTTGGCATACTTGGTAATCTGCTCAACTGTGCCCTTGTCGTGGCAGTGTACAATCGGAATATATTCAGTATCAAGGTTGTATTCTCCGTCTTTTGGAACATATCCCTTGGCGAATTTCTCTTTCTTAATCGGATATACCTCGCCCTTAAGTCCTATCATTACATAGAAGGAATCATCAACAATTATATCAATGTCACCTTCAAGTGTACTGATGGTAATGTGTGCGCCCGGATCAAGGAATGAAAGCGGATCCACATATCCAAGCTCTATAGGCTTTTTCACATACCTTGTAAGTTTGTCTTCATCAAGGAGATAATCCTTGGCATAGATAACTGTTGATGTATCGAAATATTCCCTGATTCTCTTTGCAAAATATTCAGTAGGCGACATATTGCCTGCAATCGCCTTTAAAAGATCCCCGTCAACAAAACCACCGGACTTATCAATATGTCCACCGCCCTGTCCAATTCCCTTTGTAAGGAATGCCACGAATTCATCAGCGTGAACTTCCTTGTGACAGCTTCTTACTGAAAGTTTATATCCGTCTTTAAGTGCATTATATACAAGCCATACATCAATGCCTTCTACCTGAAGAGCCAGGTCAGAAATGAAACCTAAGATGTTAGGATCGCAAGGCTCGGCATTAATGATTCCGAATTTATATTCATCATCATAAATTGCCTTGGTAAGCGCCTCGCCTGCAACATCAAGTTCCTGTAAAGATATATTTGAATTAATGAATTTACTAACTAATGTTTTATCAAATACCAGAGTATCCTGCATTGCCCTGTCCAGAGGATGGTTTACTTCCGCAAAGTTATTGGTATCTGTCATAAGCCCGTAATAAAGAGCTGTCGCCAGTTTCTTGTCACCATTTACATCAAGTCCTGCAGATGCAATTAACTGCCATACCAGTGTGGCTGCACTTCCAAGATATGACTTGATTTCCGTCTGGATTATTTCAGGATAATCAACAAGGTCTTTGGACGGAACATGATGATCAATAATTGCAACCTTATCAGCCACAAGTTTTGATACATTGCCCTGTGAATACTGACAGTCAACCGTTACAAGAATGCCTGCCTTAAGGTCTGTGCCCTCTTTAATGTATTCCACCGGAATTGAAAGTTCCTTAACCATCATAACCAGATTTGATTTGGTAATAGGCCTTCTTCCGCTGTATACGATTCTTGCCTTTTTACCCTTACTGGTGACAAAACGCCACAAACCATATGCAGAACTTAATGCATCTGCATCAGGATTGTCATGGGCCTGGATTACAATGTTGTCATACTTTAAAATCTCATCAAGTATCATATTAACCCCCTAATACTTTTATTATTCAAGTTCAAAAGCACCTGTATAAAGTCTGTAATAAATACCTCTGTCCTTAATTAAGGAATCATGGCTGCCACGCTCCACAATCTTACCATGATCAAGCACCATGATAACGTCGGAGTTTTTAACAGTGGATAATCTGTGAGCGATAACAAATACAGTTCTTCCCTCCATAAGTTTATCCATTCCTCTTTGAACAATGGCCTCAGTTCTTGTATCAATTGAAGATGTTGCTTCATCAAGAATCATAACAGGCGGATCAGCAACTGCTGCTCTTGCAATGGCAATAAGCTGTCTCTGTCCCTGTGAAAGATTGGAACCGTTATTTGTAAGCATGGTATCATAGCCTTGAGGAAGTCTTGTGATAAAATCATGCGCGCCCGCCAGAGTCGCTGCATTAATACACTCCTCATCTGTAGCCTCAAGCTTACCGTATCTGATATTATCCATAACAGTTCCGGTGAAAAGATTGGTTTCCTGAAGAACTATTCCAAGAGATCTTCTAAGGTCTTTTTTCTTAATCTTATTTACATTTATTCCATCATATCTTATCTTACCATCTGCTATATCGTAGAAGCGGTTAATAAGATTGGTGATGGTGGTTTTGCCTGCGCCTGTTGCACCAACGAAGGCAACTTTCTGTCCTGGTTTGGCGAATACTGAAACGTTACTTAAGACTCTCTTTCCTTCTTCGTATTCGAAGTCCACATCATCAAGAAGTACATCGCCTTCAAGTTTTGTATAGGTTAAAGTACCGTCACCATGAGGATGCTTCCAAGCCCAGATTCCTGTTCTCTCTTCGCTTTCGTGAATGGTGCCGTCTTCATCTATTGTTGCATTAACCAAAGTTACATATCCGTCATCAACTTCCTTGGCCTGATCCATTAAATCAAGTATTCTGTTAGCACCGGCAGCACCCATTACGATAGCATTAATCTGCTGGCTGAACTGGTTTACATTACCTGTAAACTGCTTTGTCATGTTAAGGAATGGAACGATAATATCTATTCCCATAGGAATACCTGAAAGACCGATATTCGGCACTGCAAGTACGAATAAAACGCCACCTGCAACTGCAGTTACAACATAAAGAATATTACCGATATTCTGCATTACAGGACCAAGTATATTGGCGAAGGTATGAGCCTTGTTGCTGTCTTCGAATAACTGATCATTAACTTTGTCAAAATCCACGATAGCGCTTGTCTCGTGATTAAATACCTTAACAACTTTCTGGCCATTCATCATTTCCTGAATAAAGCCTTCTGTCTCACTAAGAGCCTTCTGCTGTTTGATGAAATATTTAGCTGAACCGCCACCGACTATTTTGGTAACAAGGAACATTAAAACAATTCCACCAATAACAACAAGTGTTAACCACAGGCTGAAATAAATCATAATAATAAATACTGAAATAACAACCGAACCTGCCTGAATAACTGATGGCAGCGCCTGTGATATAAGCTGTCTTAATGTATCAATATCATTTGTATAATAACTCATGATATCGCCATGCTTATGGGTATCAAAATACTTAATTGGAAGGTCCTGCATGTTATTAAACATGGCCTTACGCATTTTATACAAGAACCCCTGTGTCATATATGCACCAATCTGTGTATATACGACTGTTCCAATAATTGAAACAATATACATGGTTACAAGAATTGCAAGAAGCGGAATGAGTTCCTCTTTTGCTCCGCTCCAGTCACCTGCTTCATAATACTTCTCTATTAACGCTGTAATACGCTGTAAGAATAATGCTGGTATACTCTGTGCTATAGCCTGAAATAAAATACATACAATTATCATTGGTGCAAGCACAGGATAAAACTTGAATAAATATTTAATTATTCTGCCAAGAGCCTTAAAACTACCGGCATCCGCTGGATGTCCGGCACCGCCTCTTCTGCCCGGACCCATTCCTCTACTCATCTTCCTGTCCTCCACTCATCTGCTGTTCGTAAATTTCTCTGTATTCCTCACATCTTCCAAGGAGTTCCTCATGAGTACCCACATCTCCGATGTGACCATTTTCCATAACTATAATTTTATCTGCATCCTGTACAGATGATATTCTCTGTGCAATAACAATCTTTGTTGTTTCAGGCATATATTCTGCAAGACCTTTACGGATAAGAGCATCTGTATGTGTATCAACAGCGCTTGTGGAATCATCAAAAATAATAATCTTCGGTTTCTTAAGAAGCGCTCTTGCAATACATAATCTCTGCTTCTGTCCACCTGATACATTGGTTCCGCCCTGCTCAATATGTGTCTGGAATTTTTCAGGGAAGTTGTTAACAAATTCACTTGCCTGAGCTATCTCGCATGCTTTATAAATCTCTTCCATGGTGGCATTTGGATTACCCCATTTAAGGTTCTCTTCTATGGTTCCTGCGAAAAGAAGATTCTTCTGAAGCACCATTGCAACCTCATCTCTAAGCATTTCAAGATCAAGGTCTCTTACATCCTTATCATCTACCAAAACTTGTCCCTCAGTAACATCATAAAGTCTTGGAATAAGCTGAACCAGAGTACTCTTACTTGAACCTGTACCACCGATAATACCAACTGTTTCTCCTGAATTAATTACCAGATCAATATCATCAAGAGCAAACTTCTTGGCATCTTTTGAATATTTAAACTTAACATCCTTAAACTCGATTTTACCGCTGTTAATCTCAGTAATAGCGTCTTCCTTGGATGTAAGTGATGACTTCTCATCAAGAACTTCTGCAATTCTCTTGGCTGATTCTGCCGACATTGTAAGCATTACATATATCATAGCAAACATCATAAGAGACATAAGAATCTGGAAGCCGTATGTAAGCATTGCGCTAAGCTGTCCTACATCAATGCTTTCGCCCCTTGTGGTTATAATGATATGTGCTCCGATATACATTACAAAAACCATATTAAACTGCATGCAAAGCTGCATCAAAGGAGCATTAAGAGCAACTATTCTTTCTGCCTTTGTGAAATCTATTCTGATATCATCAGCTGCTGTATCAAATTTCTCTTTTTCATACTCTTCTCTTGCGAAGCCTTTAACCACTCTCATGGCGCGGACATTTTCCTCAACAGATTCATTGAGCTTATCATATTTTTTAAATACTCTTCTGAATGCCGGCATAGCAAATTTGGCAATAAGAATAAGACCAATTGCGAGAATCGGAATAAGAATTACAAATGAGAAAGCAAGTTTGCCACCCATATAAAAAGCCATAATAATGGAAAAAATCAGCATCAGCGGACTTCTTAATGCAATTCTTATTATCATCATAAATGCAATCTGAACATTATTGATGTCTGTTGTCAGTCTTGTAACCAGGGATGAAGATGAGAACTTATCAACATTCTCAAAAGAGAATCCCTGAATATTAACAAACATATCCCTACGAAGATTCCTTGCAAAACCGGTTGATGCCTTGGCACATGTAAAGCCTGCAATACCGCCACTTGCAAGTGACATAACAGCCAGCACTATTAATATCATTCCAACAAAAAGTATTCTTTTTAAATCAATACCTGTTTTGATTCCATTTACCAAGTTAGCGGTAATGAAAGGAATAATACTTTCAATTATCGCTTCAAGTATAATGAATACAATTGTCAGAATTGTTGGCGTTTTAAACTCTCTTATACTGCCTGCCAATTTCCTAATCATTTCAAATACTCCTTAAAACATATTTCAATCAACACATTCTTCATCTGATATATTACTGTTTTCATCTTCTGTTTCAGCTATGCTCATGAGCATAAGTCCGCACGGAGGAAGTGTCGGTCCCGCCAGCGTCCTGTCGCAGCCATCCAGAATTTTCTTTACATCTTCAGGTGTAAGTGCACCTCTTCCAACCTCAAGAAGAGTACCTGCAATTATTCTCACCATGTTATATAAGAATCCCTTACCTGATATTCTTAAAACTATCATGGAACCCTTAACATCAATATCTATTGAAACCACTTCCCTTACTGTTGTGGTCGCTGAAGTCTTTACATTACAAAAACTTTTAAAATCATGCTCTCCCACCAGGTACTTTGCCGCATCACGCATTTTCTCCACATCCACATTGTAAAATGTATGATATGAATACCTTGATACTATTGGGAGTTCCACTTTAGCAGAATAAATACTGTATTCGTATGTCTTAATTGTGGTTCTTTTTCGTGGATGATAATCAGATGTAACCTCATATGAGTTCTGCACTCTGATATCCTCCGGAAGTCTTGCATTAAGTGCATACATAAATCTGTCTGCAGGAAGCGGTCCGTCATAATCAAAAACCGCAATATTATCAAGAGCATGAACACCTGCATCTGTGCGGCTTGCTCCGATAACCACAATTTCCTGACCTGCTATATCAGCTAAAGCCTTATTAAGTTCACCCTCTATGGTTCTGCCATTATCCTGAACCTGCCAGCCATTATAATTTGTGCCATCATAGGCTACTCTTAATAATACTCTGCCCATACATTATCCTTCCTGAAACTTCCACATGTCGCCGCGTCTAAAAATGTGGTTATAACCACATTATGCCTTAAGCATAAATGTCTGAAAATTAATAAGTAATGTTATCGCAAGTGCCGCAATTCCGTAAATCAGCATACTTGTATATGCTATCCAGTCCCCGGCTTTATACTTAAGCGGTTTCATCTTGGTTCTGCCATCGCCGCCCCTGTATGCTCTTGCCTCCATGGCAGTCGCCAGGTCATTGGCTCTTCTGAAAGCAGAGATAAAAAGCGGAACTAAAATCGGAACATAACTCTTAATTCTCTTAAACAAATTCTTATTATCGAAGTCCGCTCCCCTTGCCTTCTGCGCTCTCATTATCTTATCTGTTTCTTCCGTAATGACAGGTATGAACCTTAGAGCAATTGACATCATCATTGCAATTTCTGCGACGGGAATTTTGACCCATTTTAACGGATGCATTAATGATTCAAGTCCATCCGTAAGATTGCTTGGAGTTGTGGTCAAAGTAAGTATGGATGTGCCGACTACCAGGAATGTGAGTCTGAAAAACATCAGTATTGCCTGCTTTAGTCCCTGAATAGTAACATTAAAAATCCAGAATGAAAAAATCGTATCTCCCTGAGTCAGAAACAGATTATACAAAACCGTAATTGTGAGAAATAGGAAGATTGCCTTCATACCTCTAAGCATAAATCTCACAGGTACTTTTGATAAAACTATTACTGTACATAGCGCTGCAAAAGCGATGAGATATGTCCAAAAACTGTTAAATGCAAACAGGGAAACCATGTAAACCATTGTGCCCAGAATCTTGGTTCTTGGATCCAGATCATGAATCACTGATTTGGTATTATAATATTGTCCAAGTGTTATATCTCTTAACATTTATTATCCTAAAATCTTATTTTCTGTCTTATCTCTCTTACTGCGCTGTCAGCATCATAAATCGCTGTATTAACCATGTAGCCTTCCTTTCGTAAAAGCCTCATGATTGCAGTAGATTCCGGTATATCCAGAGATGCTTCTCTTAAAACTTCAGCCTGTTCAAAGACTTCATCCACGGTTCCATCGAGAAGTTTCTTTCCGTGGTCCATAACAATGATATGGTCGGAATATCTTGCTACATCTTCCATTGAGTGTGATACAAGAATAATTGTTACGCCATCCTCATCACGAAGACGTTTTGCAATATTAAGGATTTCTTCTCTCCACTTTGGATCAAGACCTGCTGTTGGCTCATCGAGTACCAGAACCTCAGGCTTCATCGCAAGAACCCCGGCTATGGTAACCTTCTTTTTCTGTCCTCCCGATAATTCAAAAGGTGATGTGAAGAATAAATCATCCTCCACTCCCACTTTTTTCAGGGCTTCATAAGCCCTTAATTCAACTTCCTTTTTATCAAGTCCAAGATTGGTCGGACCAAAACAAACATCCTTATAAACTGTTTCTTCAAACAGCTGATGATCAGGATACTGAAATACCAGACCAACCTTTGCCCTTAAAGCCTTACGGTCGTAGTCTTTTTCAAAAATATCCTTCCCGTCATAATAAATCGTTCCTTCAGTCGGAGTATTAAGTGCATTAAAATGCTCGATAAGTGTACTCTTACCCGAACCTGTATGACCGATAATTGATACAATCTCTCCTTTGTTTATGGAAAAACTCACATCATCAAGAACATTCTTTTTATTCAGTTTGTCATATTTATATGAGAGATGATCTGCTATAAGTAACATTTAAATACCTTGATTTATCTAAACTTTGACAGCCTTGCTCTGCCTATCTCACTCACCAGTTCCTCTTTGGTTAAAACCGGAAGACTGATTGGTAATCCGCTGTCATATAATTTCTTTCCAATAAGAGTTGCTTCAGGAACTGTTAATCCAAGGAGCGTCAATTTATCAACTTCGCTGAATACTTCTCTTGGAGTTCCCTCCATCACAAGTTTGCCCTTATCCATTACAAATATCTTATCCACGCCTATTATCTCTTCCATGTTGTGAGTAATAAGAATGATGGTTACATTTTCCTCTTTGTTAAGACGGGTAATGGCATCTATAACTTCTTTACGTCCCTTTGGATCAAGCATGGCCGTTGGCTCATCCAAAATAATGCATTTAGGCTTCATTGCAATTATGCCAGCAATGGACACTCTCTGTTTCTGTCCACCTGAGAGTTTATTTGGAGAATGGCCTCTGTACTCATACATATCCACGCTTTTAAGCGCATCTACAACTCTCTCCCAGATTTCCTCGGTCTTTATTCCAAGATTCTCACATCCAAATCCAACATCTTCTTCAACCACCTGGCCAACTATCTGATTATCAGGATTCTGGAGTACCATGCCTGCTTTTTGTCTTATGTCCCAGACTCTGGACTCATCCGAGGTATCGATTCCATCCACCCAGACTGTTCCTTCAGTCGGAGTCAAAAGCGCATTAAGATGCTTGGCAAGAGTGGATTTTCCGGAACCATTGTGGCCAATGATAGCAACCATCTGACCGTCTTCAATGGAAATACTGACGTCATCAACTGCCGTCACAATATTTTCCACATTTCCATCGTCATCCCGCCTGACATATTCATATGTAACATCCTGTGTTTTAACAAGTTTATTCATATATTTTTAAAAAACCTCAATTTAGCAAAAACATAACAACTTATTATAACATAATTTAAATTATTATTACATTATTTTAAGTACACATTAATTAAATTCTTAAAAAGGGCATCATTTTACCTGCTTAATACCATAATCAGGCCCAGTAAAGCCAAGTGCACCGGATAAAACAGATAAAAGAACCACTTATTGTTCCAGCCCTTTTCTCCATTAAACTTTACAATGAAGAAGCTGCCTATAAAGGCTGAAAATTCAGCATAATTTGCCGAAAACAGATACATTGCGCCCAGAAGAGACGAATAAAAGAAATCCAGATTTTTCTCAGGTCGTCCTTTTTCAATGAGTTTTCTTTTAAGAGCCTTTCTCGAAAGATAATATATTGCCAGGAAGATTCCAAGTATAAGGGCAGTTCCGGTAAATGTGGCGCAGGTAATCAGAAACTCCTTGCCAAAACTCTTTAAAATCTGCTTCAGATTCGGAAGGTACTGGGCATCCGGTCCGAATAACTTAAAAAATAATGTGAGAAGATATCTTAAAACATAAACAGCATATCCAAACCAGGTTGACATAATAACAGCAAAGTAACTTCCAATTTTGTAACCACGGTTATATAAATATATTGCTGTTATAGCAGTTATACCTATGCTTCTGTAATCAGTTTGAAGACAGGTTGCCAAAAACATTCCGGCAAAGAAAACTACAAGTGTAAGCAGAACATATATGAAAATCGATACTTTAAGCGCGTTGACCGATTTGGTCTTTGCATTTTCAATACCCTTCAAGTTATCTGTATTTCTATCTTTTATTATATTTATTAAATCTGCTTTTAACTTTTCTGCCTTACCGATACATATATCAATAAGCCATATGGTTAAAAGCCCGATTGACAATGTGAAAAAGACATTTTGAAACGAACTATTAAACACTTTTCCGGATAAAGTCATGTTAAAAGGTATCTCAGAAACGAATGCAAGTATAATAAGTCTGAGCAAATATTTAAATTTACTTCTGGTTTTTGTAAATCCAAATGTTATAAAAAATGCATATATTAAGAACGCAGGTCTTCCTATCTGCCTGAGTATTATTACAATAGAATTCGCTACATCACCATTTAAATTAGGAAAAATCTTATATAAACTAAGATTTCCATGCGTTAAAAGCCTCTGTGAGAGCACAGATGCTGCAAAATGATCAATTATCATGCTTATACAGGCAATTATTTTAATAGTGCCTGTGGATAAACCCTTTTTCTTTTTAACATGTTCCAAGGAATTAACTGAATCCATCCTTCGTTCCCTCTTATTCTCTTTCCCTTTTTTCGAATATATATGCACCAAATAATAAAGGGCGCGGAAAAGCATAACCCACGCCCTTAATCTCTCAATTATTTATTTAATATTATCTAACACCCTCAAGTGACTTGCCAAGTGCAATTGGATCAGCTGCAACATTGAGTGCTTCCTGCTTTGTAACCTTACCTGTACGAACAAGAAGAGCAAGGTCATCATTAAGAGTATGCATACCCTGTGATCTACCAGACTGAAGCAGTGAAGGAATCTGAATTGTCTTGCCTTCTCTGATGAGGTTGGAAATAGCATAGTTACCAACCATGATTTCTGTAGCAATCTGTCTACCTGTTCCATCAGCAAGTGGAAGAAGTGTCTGAGTAATAACACCTCTTACAACGTTTGCGAACTGTGCTCTGATCTGCTCCTGTGCATCGATAGGAGAAGCATCAATAATTCTTTCTACTGTCTGTGCAGCAGATGTTGTATGAAGTGTACTAAGAACCAGGTGACCTGTTTCAGCAGCTGTAATAGCAGCAGAAACTGTTTCGAAGTCTCTCATTTCACCTACGAGAATGATATCAGGGTCTTCACGAAGTGCTGAACGAAGAGCAGTTGCGAAAGAGTCAACGTCCTTACCAATCTCTCTCTGGTGAATCATAGCTCTGTTATGAGGATAAACATATTCGATAGGATCCTCTACAGTAATGATATGACGAGATTTATTCTTATTTATATACTGAACCATAGATGCAAGTGTTGTAGACTTACCTGAACCTGTAGGTCCTGTAACAAGTACCAGACCTCTTGGAAGTTCTGCAAGTTCTCTGATTACATCCGGAAGTCCAAGTTCTTCAAATGAAGGAACTACAGAGTTAAGAATACGGATACTTGCTGCAAGGTTATTTCTCTGATGATAAATATTAGCTCTGATACGAGTCTCATCACCTAACATACAACCTACATCAAGGTCTCTACCACTATTAACCCATGCAACCTGATCTTCATCAAGGATTGAGAAAATCATTCTTCTTGATTCCTCAGCAGTAGGTACTTCATCTAAAATTCTAAGTGTTCCAAAACGTCTGATAGCAAGTGCTGTACCAACAGTAATATGAATATCTGAACATTCATTTTCTTTGGCATACTTGACCAACTCTACAAAATCCATCATAAAACAAATTCCTCCTCATTTTTTGCGTACACAAACCCCACGCACTACACCCATTATACATTATTTTTACTTATATAAAAAGGTATTTTGTTAAATTTCTATAAAAAACACGATATCAAATTTAGTTTTATACGCACAAAAAAAGACAGGCAATAAACCTGTCTTTTTATTATAGCAAATTTGCAATTAAACTAACTCGATTAATACCATCATTGCTGCGTCACCCTTACGAGGTCCGATCTTAACGATTCTGGTATAACCACCGTTACGCTCAGCATACTTAGGTGCGATTTCATCGAAAAGCTTTGCAGCCATATCGATTTTCTTTGTACCACGCTTCTTACCAGCATTCTCAGTTGGAACTTCAACTACTGGCTGTAATACCTTAAGCATCTGACGACGAGCATGTAATCTTGAAGGCATATCCTTCTTGATTGTCTTTTCTACTTCATCGTATACAGTAACTTTCTTGTTATCAACAACTTCTTTAACTCTCTTACCATCTTTGTCCTTACGAGCTACTTTAGCAGTAACTGTAACTTCTTCGAAGTTGTCCTTTTCCTTAACTGCTGTTGCAATTAAACCTTCAGCGATCTTACGGATTTCTTTAGCCTTAGCTTCAGTTGTAACGATTTTACCTCTGTAAAGAAGTGCTGTTACCTGGTTACGAAGTAAAGCCTTTCTCTGTGAAGATGTTCTGCTTAATTTTCTGTACTTTGCCATTTTAATACTCCCTTCTAAACTTAAGATGGAATACATATGATGCCTTTGGTCTTATTCATATATATTTTCACCCATCTACAGGCTTATGCGTGCCTTTATGGACTTACCGCTGTTACTATATTACTCTTCAGGATTACGGAACTTAAGACCTAAGTCTTCAACCTTCTTCTGAATTTCATCTAATGATTTCTTACCTAAGTTTCTAACCTTAGACATTTCATCTAATGACTTGCTAATGATTTCTTCAACAGTATTAATGTTGTTTCTCTTTAAGCAGTTGAATGAACGAACTGATAACTCAAGATCTTCAATGCTTCTCTTAAGTACATCTTCTTCCTGCTCTTCTTCTTTAGCAACCATTACTTCTGCATTCTGTGCATTCTCAGATAAATCAATGAATAATGCAAGATGCTCGCTTAATACTTTAGCTGCAAGGCTAACTGCTTCATCAGGATCAATAGTCTTGTTTGTATATACTTCAAGTGTTAACTTATCAAGGTCTGTAACCTGGCCAACACGAGTATTCTCAACAGTCATATTAACTCTTTCAACAGGTGTATAGATAGAATCGATAGCGATATAATCAGGATACTGATTATCGTTCTTATTCTTATCTGCGCTTATATATCCTCTACCCTTTGTGATGACAAGTTCAGCATTGAAGCTTGTTGCCTTACCACCTGAGAGTGTTGCAATAACCTGATCAGGATTCATAATCTCGATATCTGAATCACACTTGATATCAGATGCCTTAATTACGCCTTCACCTTCAAATTCAATATAAGCTTTTTTAGGTTCGTCGGAATTGCTATTATTCTTAATAGCAAGATTCTTAATGTTCATGATAATCTCAGTAACATCTTCCTTAACACCAGGAATTGTGCTGAATTCATGCAAAACACCTTTAATCTTAACCTGGCTTACTGCTGCACCTGGCAGAGAAGCCAACATGATACGTCTTAAAGAATTTCCTAAGGTAGTACCATAACCTCTTTCAAGTGGCTCAATGACGAATTTGCCATATCTCTTATCTTCAGAAACTTCAGCATCAATTTTAGGACTGCTAAAATTAAATGATAACATGTAGGTCCCTCCTTCTAATGTTTTGCTAATTATTTAGAATACAACTCGACGATAAGCATTTCATTTACAGGTACGTCAATCTCTTCTCTTGTAGGAAGAGCGTTAACTGTAATCTTGAATGAATCTAAATCACTTGTGATCCATGATGGTGTAAGTCTGCCACCAGTTACTTCAACGATATCTTTCATTCTCTGAAGTGAACGAGCATTCTCTTTGATCTCGATTACATCTCCTGCTTTAATGCTATATGAAGGAATATTGATTGTCTTGCCGTTTACTGTTACAAGCTTATGGTCTACAACCTGTCTTGCTTCCTTTCTTGTTCTAGCGAAACCGCCTCTGAAAACTACATTATCAAGTCTTCTCTCAAGAAGGATCATAAGGTTATCACCTGTCATACCCTTCATACGGTCAGCCTTCTTGTAGTAATTACGGAAAGGCTTCTCTAAAACACCATAGATAAATTTAGCTTTCTGCTTCTCTCTTAACTGAAGCTTATATTCTGAAGGCTTTCTACCTTCTCTTACTTTTCTATTAGACTTCTTGTCATATCCAAGCACTGAAGGCTCGATACCAAGAGCTCTACATCTTTTAAGTACAGGCACTCTATTTACTGCCATTTAACTTTACCTCCTAATTAATAACGGGATATCCCACTATGCTACTAAACCACCAGATCAGACTCTTCTTCTCTTAGGTGGGCGGCATCCATTATGTGGTACAGGTGTAACATCTGTAATGCTCTTTACTTCAAGTCCACATGTTGCAAGTGCACGGATAGCTGCTTCTCTTCCCTGGCCTGGGCCCTTAACGAAAACATCTACCGTTTTTAAACCGTGTACTAATGCTGCCTTTGTAGCGGTTTCTGCAGCCATCTGTGCTGCATACGGAGTAGATTTCTTTGAACCTCTAAAGCCAAGACCACCAGCACTTGCCCAGCTAAGAGCGTTACCCTGTGCATCTGTTAATGTAACAATAGTGTTGTTAAAAGATGCCTGGATATGTGCCTGTCCATGTTCAACGTTTTTCTTGACACGCTTCTTTGTTACTTTCTTACTTGTTGCTGCTTTTGCCATAAAAACTAACCTACTTTCTATTATATATTAATAATTCTTCTTAACTTACTTCTTCTTACCTGCAACAGTTCTCTTAGGACCTTTACGGGTTCTAGCGTTTGTCTTTGTCTTCTGTCCTCTAACAGGTAAACCTTTTCTATGACGGATACCTCTGTAGCATCCAATCTCCTGAAGTCTCTTGATATTAAGAGCGATTTCTCTCTTAAGATCACCTTCTACTGCATAATTCTCAGCGATAATTTCACCGATTTTCTTAACCTCATCATCTGTAAGGTCTCTACAACGTGTATTTGGGTCAACCTTTGCTTCCTCTAAGATCTTGTTAGAGCTAACTCTACCAATACCATAAATAGAAGTAAGACCGATCTCGACACGCTTGTCTCTTGGTAAATCTACACCAGCAATACGAGCCATTTTAACTCCTCCTTAAACTTGTGCAATTCGTTGCACGATTAACAGTTACTAATTGATTGGGGTACTTTAATACCCAACCGGATAATCACCCGGTCTTTCCGATACTTAAGAACTTTTCCTTCTCGGTATCAAAAAGTAAATGCACGGCAAGCACATATGTGCTCCCTCACATTTATAATTTCAGCATATGAATTTTGACGGAAATTCTTATGCTTCAGCCGCAAGACCAAAGTTAATAAATTAACCCTGTCTTTGTTTGTGCTTTGGGTTCTCACAAATGATCATGATTTTCCCTTTTCTCTTGATAACTTTGCATTTTTCGCAAATTGGTTTTACCGATGATCTAACTTTCACGATTAAACCCTCCTTTCAAAAATGACCAACTAACATAATATCATAATTGCCTGGGTCTTGGCAAGTGATATTTACAACTTTATTTATCTCTCCAGGTAATTCTTGCTTTTGAGAGGTCATATGTTGACATCTCAAGCTTAACTTTATCACCCGGTAGAATTTTAATGAAATTCTGCCTAAGCTTTCCGCTTATATGGGCTAATACAACATGTCCATTCTCAAGTTCAACTCTGAACATTGTATTAGGAAGTTTTTCAATTACTACGCCTTCAACTTCTATTGTGTCACTTTTTGCCATATAAACCACCGGCCCTTAGGCCTTAATCTCCTTTCTTAGCTCCCTTAAATTATGCTTTATCATCTCATCACATCCAGGTGCGAGATTTACTACCATATTTATTTCATCCTCACTAAGTGCCCTACTCATTATTTTTACATGCTTAGGATTCTTTTTCTTCGGATTACTTACTGTTTTATATTTGCCATCTGCCACATATACTGCTTTGTCATCTTTCTTAACTACCACATATATCTGGTCTTTATCATGGCCTGCTTTGGATAAACAATAAAAACCTGTCATCTGTTCACCTTTTATTATTCTTCAACCAAAGTCAAAATCTCCGGCTCACCATCAGTGATAAGAATTGTATTCTCATAATGAGCTGCAGGTAATCTGTCTTCTGATCTGCAGGTCCATCCATCATCATCAAAGGTAACTTCTGCTCTTCCCATGTTAATCATTGGTTCGACACATACTGTCATACCGCTGACAAGCTTCATTCCCTTTTTATTCATATGATAGTTTGGAATGGCCGGATCTTCATGAAGATTTCTTCCAATTCCATGACCAACAAGTTCTCTTACTATTCCATATCCGAACTGGTCAATATAATCGGCAACACCATTGGATATGTCATATAAATGATTTCCTGCTTTGGCATATTTAATTCCTGCGAAGAAACTGTTTTTTGTTTCTTCCACAAGTTTTCTTACCTCTGGTCTAACATCTCCGACACAGACTGTTCTTGCTGCATCTGAATGAAAACCATTATATATAAGTCCGCAGTCTACTGAAACAATATCACCATCTTTTATAATGGTACTCTTCTTTGGAATTCCATGTACTACCACATCATTTACGGATACACATATGGAACCCGGGAAACCATTATAATGAAGGAAGTTCGGAATACCACCCTGTTCTCTTATAAGTTTCTCTCCCAAAATATCAACATCAAGTGTAGACATTCCCGGTTTGATTTCCTTAGTAAGCTGGTTTAATACAAGTCCGAGTTTACGACAGGATATTCTCATTCCTTCAATTTCTGAAGCATTCTTAATTGTTACAGCCATATTATTTCACCTCTAATTTCCAAGAATCGAAACAATATCCCCGAATACTTCCAACATATCTTTTGTACCATCAACCTGCTTAAGAATACCTTTGTTAGTATAGTAGTCGATTAATGGCTGAGTCTGTTCATGATATACATCCAGTCTCTTTTTAACTGTTTCAGGCTTATCATCATCACGAAGAATAAGTTCTGATCCACACTTATCACATATTCCCTCTTTCTTTGGTGGGATATGCTTAAGATGATATGTAGCTCCACATGTTACACATGCTCTTCTGCCTGACATTCTGTTAATGATGTTTTCATCAGGGACATCAACATCTATTGCATAATCTATATTTTCTCCAAGCTTGGAAAGAGCCTCATCAAGTACTTCAGCCTGAGGAATTGTTCTTGGGAATCCATCAAGAACATATCCGTTCTTACAATCATCTTTTGCCACCCTGTCCAACAAAAGATTAACGGTTAATGAATCAGGTACAAGCTGTCCCTTATCCATATATTCCTTAGCCTGTTTACCAAGCTCTGTTCCTTCTTTTATATTCGCTCTAAAAATATCACCGGTTGAAATGTGTGGTACCATGTACTTCTCGGCAATCATTTTGGCCTGTGTTCCTTTACCTGCACCCGGTGCTCCAAGCATAATAATTTTCATATTTTTAATCTCCTAATTATAACCCGTCAAACCCCAATAGTTACCTGTCTTCATTAGGCACGATAAGACACACCTTATTTAAGATGTGCCCTATCTGACCTTAAATGTTAATCATTAAGAAATCCTTTGTAATTTCTAACCAACATCTGTGACTCAACCTGCTTAACAGTTTCAATGATAACACTGACTACGATGATAATACTTGTACCACCGAAGGAAACCTGTGCACCAAATAATCCGTTAAAGATATAAGGGATAATTGATACAATACTAAGTCCAACTGCACCGATGAATACTATATAATTAAGTACTCCGTCAAGGTATTCTGAAGTCGGCTTACCAGGACGAACACCTGGGATAAATCCGCCGGACTTTTTCAGATTGTTGGCTACTTCCATAGGATTGAAAGTAATTGATGTATAGAAGTAAGCAAAAGCTACTATAAGTGCTATATACACCAGAACTCCTATGGTATATATCCATTTATCTGCATTAAACCAGTAATTGGAATTCAAGCCTTTAAGTATCTGGCTCCACCAGCCGTTACCCTTATAACCAACAACGTTGGAAATAATAATAGGGAACTGGAATAATGATGAAGCAAAGATTACAGGAATAACACCTGCTGTATTGATCTTAAGCGGAATATGGCTTGAGTTACCGCCCATCATCTTATTGCCCTGTATTCTCTTAGCATACTGAACCGGAATCTTACGAATACCGTCACTAAGATATATAACAAGAACTACAACTGCCAAAACTACCGCAATAATAATTACTGCTGCAAGTACTTGGACAGGAATGGTTTTACCCTTCATAAACTGTTCATACAGAGATTTAACATCCTGTGGGAATGAAGAGATGATATTGATTGTAAGTACGATACTGATACCGTTACCCACACCATTCTCATTAATTCTTTCACCTATCCACATAAGGAAAGCACTACCTGCTGTCATTGCTGCAATAACAGTAACAACGCTGAGCACATTGTACTCATTTAAGAATCCTGATGAACCAAAGCCGATAGCCATGGCACCTGATTCGATAAGTGCTAAACCAACAGTTACATATCTCGTAATAGAAGCAATTTTCTTACGTCCGTCTTCACCTTCTTTTTGCATTTCCTCTAACTTTGGAATAGCAATTGTAAGGAGCTGCATAATAATTGAAGATGTAATGTACGGTGTAATATTAAGTGCCAGTATGGTCATTTTTTCAAATGAACCACCGGTAAAAGCTCCGAATATTCCCTGACCTTCTTCACCAAAGAGATGTTTCATTATCTCAGCGATATATTCCTGATTTACACCAGGAGCAGGGATCTGGCAACCTAATCTAATCACTATAAGCATTAAAAATGTAAAGAACAGTTTTTTTCTGATGTCTTTAATTTTAAAAGCGTTAATGAATGTTTTGAACATTAGATTACCTCTACGCTACCACCTGCTGCTTCAATCTTCTCTTTAGCTGTTTCAGAAACTGCATCAACCTTAACTGTAAGCTTCTTGCTTAAGTCGCCCATACCTAAGATCTTAACGCCGTCTCTTGCATTTTTAATAACGCCCTTTGCAAGTAAGCTCTCAACATCTACAACGTCACCGTTTTCGAATTTATTCTCAAGAGCACTTACATTGATAGCTACGATATCAAGAGTATTCCTATTCTTAAATCCTCTCTTAGGAATACGTCTGTAAAGAGGCATCTGACCACCTTCGAAACCGATTCTAGGTGCTCCAGAACGAGCCTTCTGACCTTTATGTCCCTTACCAGCTGTCTTGCCATTGCCTGAACCGTGACCACGTCCTCTTCTAAAATTATCACTATGCTTTGATCCTTCTGCAGGATGTAAATTAGATAATTCCATTATGACTCTCCTTCCTTAAGCTTATGCTTCTTCAACCTTAAGCATATAGCCTATTTGTTGAATCTGTCCTCTAGTTGCTGCATTATCTGGCAATAAAACTGTTTTATTAACCTTACGAAGACCCATAGCTTCTACAGTCTTCTTATGTTTTGGAACAGCACCAATTGGGGACTTAACTAATGTAATTTTTAACATTTTGTCTGCCATTTTAAGACTCCTTTCGAATTATCCTAAAATTTCTTCTACTGATTTACCACGATTTCTGGCTACTTCTTCAGGGCTCTTAAGCTGGCTTAAACCATCAATAACAGCTAAAACTACGTTCTGCTTATTATTTGAGCCAAGTGACTTAGTTCTGATATTCTTGATACCAGCTAACTCACATACGATTCTGGCTGGACCACCAGCGATGATACCAGTACCGTCTGGAGCCTTCTTAAGAAGAACATTGGCTGATCCATACTTTCCAATAAAATCATGTGTGATACTATTGTTCTCATCCATTGCTACGCTGATAAGATGCTTCATGGCATCCTGTTTAGCTTTACGTGTAGCTTCAGGAATTTCTGCTGCTTTACCTAAGCCTGCGCCTACATGACCGTTACCATCACCTACAACAACAAGTGCTGTAAATCTCATGTTACGACCACCCTTTGTGGTCTTTGTAACTCTTTTAATAGTAACTACTTTGTCCTGTAATTCGAACTGGCTTGGATCTATGATTGTACGTTTCATATTTATACTTCCTTTCCTAGAATTCTAAGCCAGCTTCTCTGGCTGCTTCAGCTAATGCTGCAATCTTACCTTGATATATAAAGCCGCCTCTATCAAAGACAACTGTTGTAATGCCTTTATCAAGTGCCTTCTTAGCAATTACCTTACCAAGATATGCTGCTGCTTCCACATCATTAGTTTTTGTGAGCTCAGCTTTAACATCCTTATCAAGTGTTGATGCAGATACAAGTGTGTTTCCGACTGTATCGTCGATAACTTGAGCATACATATGATTGTTGCTTCTGAAGACAGCTAAGCGTGGTCTTTCAGCAGTTCCGCTGAAACGGTTACGTATTTTCATATGCTTTTTAGCACGTACTTCTTGTCTTGATTCTTTACTAACCATTTTTATACTCTCCTTATCCCTTATTTCTTACCAGTCTTACCAACTTTGCGTCTGATAGTCTCATCAACATACTTAATACCTTTACCCTTGTATGGTTCAGGTCTTCTCTTGTCTCTGATCTCGGCTGCATATTGGCCAACTTTTTCTTTATCAATACCCTTAACTGTAATATTGTTACCATCTACTACAGATTCAATACCTTCAGGATCAATCATCTCTACTGGATGAGAATATCCTAAGTTAAGGACTAACTTGTTACCGCTCTTAGAAGCTTTGTAACCTACACCGTTTACTTCAAGTTTCTTCTCGAAACCTTGAGTAACACCGATTACCATGTTGTTAATAAGTGTTCTAGTAAGACCATGAAGAGATTTCATCTTCTTAAGGTCGTTAGGTCTTGAAACTGCTACTTCAGCACCTTCAAGCTTAATTTCCATCTCTGTCGGAAGGGTTCTGGTTAAAGTACCCTTTGGACCTTTTACAGTCACTGTGTTATTTTCTGCAATATCAACAGTTACGCCTGCAGGTATTGCGATTGGCATTCTTCCTATACGTGACATGCCCGTACCTCCTTAAAATATTAAATCAAATTACCAAATAAATGCTAATACTTCGCCACCAACATTCAACTTTCTGGCTTCCTTATCTGTGATAACGCCTTTGTTAGTTGAGATGATAGCAATACCAAGTCCGCCTAATACTCTTGGTAATTCATCCTTGCTTGCATATACTCTAAGTCCTGGCTTAGAAATCTTCTTAAGACCTGTAATGATCTTGTCATTCTTTGTATCGCCATACTTAAGTGTAATATGAATATTGCTAAAACTACCGTTCTCTACAAGTTCGTAGCTCTCGATATATCCTTCATCTAAGAGGATTTTAGCAATTGCGATTTTCATCTTTGATGCTGAAACATCTACTGTATCATGCTTTGCAGCGTTTGCATTACGAATTCTTGTAAGCATATCTGCAATAGGATCGCTCATTGTCATTTTATTGCCTCCTTTTAATCTTCTTACCAGCTAGCTTTCTTCACGCCTGGAATCTGACCTTTATATGCCAATTCTCTAAAGCAAATACGGCAGATGCCATATTTTCTTAAATATGCATGAGGACGGCCACAGATCTTACAACGATTGTATTCTCTGACTTCAAATTTAGGCTTACGCTGCTGTTTGATTTTCATTGCTGTTTTAGCCATGAATCATTACCTCCTTTAATTCCGTTAACAATTACTTTGCGAATGGCATATTGAAAAGTCTAAGGAGTTCTCTTGCTTCTTCGTCTGTCTGTGCAGTTGTTACGAAGATAACATCCATACCTCTGACCTTATCTACCTTATCATATTCAATCTCAGGGAAGATAATCTGCTCTTTAATACCAAGTGCATAGTTTCCTCTACCATCGAAAGAATTAGGGTTAACGCCTCTGAAGTCACGTACACGAGGAAGTGCAAGATTAACAAGTCTGTCTAAGAACTCATACATCTTATCACCACGAAGTGTTACCTTACATCCTATACTCTGACCTTCTCTGATCTTGAAGTTAGCAACTGAGTTTTTAGCCTTTGTTACAACAGCCTTCTGGCCTGTAATAGTTTCCATATCCTTAATTGCCATCTCAAGAGCCTTAGCGTTTTCTTTAGCTTCGCCTACACCCATGTTGATAACGATCTTATCAAGCTTAGGGATCTGCATTACATTCTTATAACCGAACTTCTTCTGCATTTCGCCGGCGATTTCATTATTATATAAATCTTTAAGTCTACTACTCAACGTTAGGTCCTCCTTTGCTTAGAATTAATTAATCAATAACATCACCTGTTGACTTAGCATATCTAACTTTCTTGTCGCCTTCAACCTTGAAGCCCACCTTAGTAGGCTGACCCTTATGAAGATACATAACATTAGATGCGTCAATAGGAGCTTCCTTGTTAATAATTCCACCGTTAGGATTACCTGCTGATGGTTTGGAATGCTTAGTAACAACGTTAACACCTTCAACTACAACCTTTGAGTTCTTATGATCAACTGAAAGTACTTTGCCTTCCTTACCGTTTGAACTTCCTGCGATAACCTTAACTGTATCGCCTTTTTTAATCTTCATCATTGACATTTTCTTCGCCTCCTTATAATACTTCAGGAGCTAAAGAAACAATCTTCATAAACTGTTTCTCACGAAGCTCTCTGGCTACAGGCCCAAAGATACGTGTTCCTCTTGGGGTCTTGTCATCCTTAATAATTACTGCTGCATTCTCATCGAATCTGATATAAGAACCGTCTTTACGACGAGCGCCCTTAACAGAACGAACTACTACAGCCTTTACAACGTCGCCTTTTTTAACAACGCCGCCTGGTGTTGCATCTTTGACACTAGCAATGATTACATCACCAATACTTGCATATCTTCTTGTTGAACCACCAACAACACGGATACATAAAAGTTCCTTAGCACCTGTGTTATCAGCAACCTTCAACCTTGTTTCCTGCTGAACCATGTTCATTCTCCTTTCCTAAATCTAACTTAGGTTATCATGCAATATTATTTAGCTCTCTCGATAATCTCCACTAATCTCCATCTCTTATCTTTAGATAATGGTCTAGTTTCAACTACTCTAACTGTATCGCCAATGTTGCATTCATTCTTCTCGTCATGTGCTTTAAGTTTATATGTCTTCTTAACGATCTTGCCATATAAAGGATGCTTAACATGATTCTCTACTGCAACCACGATTGTTTTATCCATTTTATTGCTCGTTACCTTACCGGTACGGGACTTTCTTAAATTTCTTTCCACTTCTTACTCCTTTCCCAATTCTGAGGCCATTCTTAGGCTTGTTCAGCGCTCTTAGCAGTTATAACAGTCTGAATTCTTGCGATGTTCTTACGAACTTCTTTGATTCTTGCTGTGTTGTCTAACTGATTTGTAGCATTCTGAAATCTCAAATTGAAAAGTTCCTTTTTAGCATCAGTTAATGCCTGTGCTAATTCTTCAGTGGATTTGGTCTTTAATTCTTCAACATACTTATTAGTCTTCATTTGCCACACCACCTTCCAAGTCTGCCTTTGAAACTATCTTGCATTTGCAAGGAAGTTTATGAGAAGCAAGACGAAGAGCTTCTCTAGCTACCTCTTCGCTTACGCCGGCGATTTCAAACATTACTCTACCTGGTTTAACTACTGCTACCCAGTACTCTACAGATCCTTTACCGGAACCCATACGAGTTTCTGCAGGCTTAGCTGTTACTGGCTTATCAGGGAAGATCTTGATCCATACCTGTCCACCACGCTTAATGTATCTTGTCATAGCAACACGGGCTGCTTCAATCTGGTTTGATTTAATCCAGCAAGGCTCTGTTGCCACGATACCGAATTCACCATAAGTGATTGTGTTACCACGAGATGCTTTACCTCTCATGGAGCCACGGAACTGTTTACGTCTTTTTACTCTTTTTGGCATTAACATTATTTATCACTTCCTTCCTGATTATTCTTTACGGGAAGAACTTCGCCTTTGTAAATCCATACTTTAACACCGAGTTTACCGTATGTTGTATCGGCTTCAGCGAATCCATAATCGATATTGGCTCTTAATGTCTGAAGAGGAATGGTACCCTCTGAGTATGTCTCTGAACGAGCCATATCAGCGCCACCAAGTCTTCCTGATACAGAAGCCTTAATACCCTGAACTTCTCCGGTTCTCATTGTTCTTGTCATACAAGAACGCATTGCTCTACGGAATGCTACACGGCCTTCAAGCTGAGCAGCGATGTTTTCAGCAACAAGCTGTGCATCTGCATCTGGCTTATTAACTTCCTTAACATCGATCTTAACATTCTTGCCTGTCATCTTCTCAAGCTGTGCTCTTGTCTTCTCAATGTCAGCGCCACCCTTACCGATGATGATACCGATCTTAGCAGCGTATACACTTATTGTAATCTTGTTAGCAGCTGATCTTTCGATCTCTACTCTGCTTACTCCTGCCTGGTATAATTTCTTCTTAAGGAACTTTCTGATGTTATAGTCCTCTACTAACAAATCAGCAAAATCAGCATCTGCATACCATTTTGAGTCCCAATCCTTAATTACACCAACTCTTATTCCATGAGGATTAACTTTCTGTCCCATTTATTTCCTCCTATCTTTCGTCAAGCACGATTGTAATGTGGCTCATTCTCTTTTCGATTCTGTAAGCTCTACCCTGTGCTCTTGGTCTGATTCTTTTCATTGTTGGTCCTTTGTTAGCATAACACTCAGCAATATATAACTTGTTAACGTCCATATTGTTGTTGTTCTCAGCATTTGCGATTGCTGACTGAAGCAGCTTCTTAATGATTGCTGATGCATATCTTGGATTGTACTCTAAGATAGCAAGAGCAGTATTCACATCTTTGCCTCTGATGGCATCGAGTACGAAGCATGCCTTCTGTACGGAAACTCTTGCATAAGATAACTTAGCAGTTGGTCTTGTTTCCTTGTTGTTAGCATTTCTCTCTCTTTTATATTTAGATCTGCTTAATACTTTATTCTCTTCCATGGATTCAAACCTCCTTCCTTATTATCTTATTTAACTTTAGACTTCTTTTCGTCTTTACCATGACCTCTAAAAGTTCTGGTTGCAACGAACTCGCCTAACTTATGTCCTACCATATCTTCTACTACATATACAGGAACATGCTTTCTTCCGTCATGTACTGCAATTGTATGTCCTACAAATGATGGGAATATTGTAGAACGACGAGACCATGTCTTTATAACTTGCTTATTGCCAGATGCATTCATTTCGTCAATCTTCTTAAGTAAGCTTGCATCAGCAAAAGGTCCTTTTTTTAACGATCTAGCCATTTTTTCCTCCTTATCAATCAGTGTGCTTATTTAATAGCACGACCATCTCTTCTTCTTACGATAAGCTTATTAGAAGCTTTCTTCTTCTTTCTGGTCTTAAGACCCAAAGCTGGCTTACCCCAAGGTGTACATGGACCGGAACGACCGATACCAGTCTTACCTTCACCACCACCGTGTGGATGGTCATTAGGGTTCATAACAGAACCACGTACTGTAGGTCTGATACCCATGTGACGCTTACGTCCTGCTTTACCAATCTTGATAAGGCTGTGCTCTACGTTACCTACAACACCGATTGTTGCACGGCATCCGATAGGAACCATTCTCATTTCGCCTGAAGGAAGACGAAGTGTTGCGTACTTACCTTCTTTAGCCATGAGCTGTGCACTGTTTCCGGCTGAACGAACCATCTGTCCGCCCTTGCCTGGAAGAAGCTCGATATTATGTACCTGAGTACCGATTGGAATATTCTCGAGTGGTAAGCAGTTACCAATTCTTACTTCTGCATCAGGACCGTTCATGATGGTCATACCATCCTTAAGTCCTTCTGGTGCAAGAATGTATGCCTTCTCACCATCTTCATAACAGATCAAAGCAATATTTGCTGTTCTGTTTGGATCGTACTCGATACCTAAAACCTTTGCGTGAACTCCATCTTTATTTCTCTTGAAGTCTACGATTCTGTATTTAACTCTTCCACCGCCACCACGATGTCTAACGGTGATTTTACCTTGATTATTACGTCCAGCCTTGCTGTTCTTTGAAACTACCAGTGACTTCTCAGGAGTCTTCTTTGTAATCTCAGAGAAATCAGAGCCAGTCATGTTTCTTCTCGAAGGTGTATATGGGTTATATGTTCTAATTCCCATTTTCTTTATCTCCTTTTCTTATTTGTTATCATGCTTCATTGCATATAGTTATCTAATTAGATACCTGAGAAAATCTCGATATCCTTGCTGTCTTCTGTAAGCTTTACAATAGCTTTCTTTCTCTCGGCAGTCTTGCCGTAAACGTTTCCACGTCTCTTGTTCTTGCCTTCGCAGTTCATTGTGTTAACTGAAGCAACGATTGTACCTGGGAACATTTTCTCAACAGCTTCTCTAATCTGATCTTTAGTAGCACTCTTGGATACTAAAAATGTATACTTCTTTTCGCCTATACCGGACATACTCTTTTCTGTAACTACCGGTTTAAGGATTACGTCATAATATTTAATATCAGCCATTATGCATACACCTCCTCGATAGTAGATACAGCATCCTTTGTAAGGACTACTGTCTGAGCCTTCATAATATCATATACATTGATTTCGCTTGTAAGTGCAGTCTCTGCATCAGCATAGTTTCTAGCTGAAAGAACTACGTTGTTATCGTTATTGTTGATTACAACCAATGCCTTAACAGCATTTAAGTTCTTCATAACATTTGCGAATTCTTTTGTCTTGATTTCATCAAACTTAAGCTCGTCTAATACCAATAACTTGCCATCGTTTACTTTGCTTGTAAGAGCAGACTTAAGAGCAATTCTCTTTTCCTTCTTGTTAAGCTTGAAAGAGTAATCTCTTGGAACTGGTGCAAAAACAACGCCGCCATGTCTCCACTGTGGTGATCTTGTTGAACCCTGTCTTGCGTGGCCTGTTCCTTTCTGTCTCCAAGGCTTTCTTCCGCCACCTGATACTTCAGAACGTGTCTTAGCCTTCTGAGTACCCTGACGCTTATTAGCAAGGTGCTGTACAACTGCAAGATGTACTAAATGCTCGTTAACTTCGATACCGAAGATTGCATCGTTTAAGTCCATCTTTCCGACTTCCTTGCCTTCCATATTATAAACAGATACTTGTGCCATCTGTGCTCTCCTCCTTCCTTAAGCTTCTGCCTTAGTAGTTTCTTTAATTGTTACTAAAGCTTTCTTAGGTCCTGGTACTGCACCCTTAACTAAGAGAAGATTCTTCTCAGCATCAACTCTTACAACCTCAAGGTTGCGTACTGTAGCCTTCTTGCCACCCATCTGACCAGGCATGCCTTTTCCCTTGAATACTCTACTTGGGCTTGAACATGCACCGTTAGAACCCTGATGACGATGGAATTTGGAACCGTGAGCCATAGGTCCTCTGTGCTGACCTAATCTCTTAATGGCACCCTGGAATCCCTTACCTTTAGTAATTGCTGTTGCATCTACCTTATCGCCTGCTTCAAAGATATCTGCTTTGATTTCCTGTGCTAAAGCATACTCAGATGCGTTCTCAAACTTGAACTCTCTTAAGTAACGCTTTGATGTTACGCCAGCTTTTTCAAACTTAACTGCTAATGGTCTTGTTGTACCATGTGCATGTACGATTGTCTTCTTGCCTGCGCCATCTTTCTTAACTTCTTTGTTCTTCATGTCTACGAAACCAACCTGAACTGCTTCGTAGCCATCGTTCTCTACAGTCTTAATCTGTGTTACTACACAAGGACCAGCCTGAAGAACTGTTACCGGAATAAGTGTTCCATCTTCATTGAAGATCTGAGTCATTCCGATTTTTGTTGCTAAAATCGCTTTCTTCATTTTTTACCTCCATTCATTTCTACTACAGCGGCATCTGAGGTAATTTCGGATGCATACTAGTTGTAGAAGGTTTATTGTTTTAATTACATCATTTTAATATTAATGAAAACACCTGCTGGCATCTCTAAGTTCTGCATAGCCTCGATAACTTTCTGACTTGGATCGATTACATCGATGAGTCTCTTGTGAGTTCTCTGCTCGAACTGTTCTCTGGAATCTTTGTACTTATGTACGGCACGGATGATTGTTACAACTTCCTTCTTAGTAGGAAGAGGTACCGGTCCGCTTACCTTAGATCCGTTCTTCTTAACTGTATCGATGATCTTCTTTGCAGATGCATCTACAGTCTGATGCTCGTAAGCCTTAAGTGTAATTCTCATTACTTGATTTGCCATAAAAAAAGTCGCCTCCTTTTCGCACTTTATAAATATAAGTACGACAAGCGGTGACTGTACACTCTCCCGTGTGTGTCCTGGATGTTACCTCAATTCACCGAAACCATCCAAGCTCTACACGTCGTTTCTACCTGATTGTAGACATTAATAATTTGTACAGTGACTTGTCGCCAGTATCTTGACTTGACATTCGCTCCTCATAAAAACCTATCTTCATGGGAAGATAGCAACCTTATGGATCAACGCTATCATGCCACAGCGTTTATTAGTCTACATTATATTTACCGAAAAAGCAAGCATTTTTTATATATTTTTTACAAAATTTCAAAAATTCTTATTTTTCCCCTATATTTAGGGCCTAGAGCACCATTATATAGTATTTCAAAAGCATTTGCCATACTTCTTGTATTTACTTTTATATTTTGTTACTATTTATTAGGAAATGATTTTGCTATTTATATAGAAGAAAAATTTTATTACATATTATATAGAAGGAAAAAAATATGTGGACAGCAGACAATTGGAAAGATTATGAAGTATTAGCCACATCTTCCGGCGAGAAGCTGGAGCGCTGGGGTGATTTTACACTGGTTCGCCCGGACCCTCAGGTTATATGGAACCTTCCCAAAAACGACAAGGCCTGGAAACATCCAAATGGACATTATCACAGAAGTAACAAAGGCGGCGGCGAATGGGAGTTCAATAATCTTCCGGAGGAATGGACAATCCATTACAGGGAATTATCATTCAGACTTAAACCATTCAGTTTTAAGCACACGGGGCTTTTTCCTGAGCAGGCTGTTAACTGGGACTGGTTTAGTGAGATAATTAAATCTTCCATTAATAATAAGGAATATTCTGACGGACGTGGCGATAAACCTTTTAAGGTTTTGAATCTCTTCGGGTACACGGGAGCCGCTACTTTGGCTGCGGCCCAGGCAGGCGCCGCAGTAACACATGTGGACGCATCCAAAGGTATGGTAACCTGGGGCAAGGAAAATGCAACAATATCAGGACTTGCCGATAAGCCAATCAGATGGCTCGTGGATGACTGTGTTAAATTCGTCGAAAGAGAAATAAGAAGAGGAAATACCTATCAGGGCATCATTATGGATCCGCCGTCATATGGCAGAGGTCCAAAGGGCGAGATATGGAAATTAGAAGAAAGTTTGTATCCTTTCGTAGAACTCACTACCCAGCTGCTTGCAGATGATGCGAAGTTTTTCTTAATTAATTCCTACACAACAGGCTTACAGCCGGCAGTTCTTACATATATTTTAAATGTAACTGTTAATAAGAAGATATCCGGTAATGTGGCCGCCGACGAAATCGGCCTTCCGGTAAGAGAAAACAATCTTATCCTTCCATGTGGAGCCAGCGGACGCTGGAGCGCAGAAAGAGCAAAATAAAAAATTAAGGGTTTGCCATTAGGCAAGCCCTTTTATAATACTGTAATATGCCAGAATATTAATAATAAATTCCTTACAACCCACTGCCCCAAGAGGATTACCACTCCGATGTAAATCGTTATGGTCACCGGGTATTTTGCAAAACCCATCTTTTTAGTAAGGAGTACGAATAATGTATTGATCATAAAGACCACATATGCCGCAATCACATATGGAACAATGGGATTAAAAAGTATGCTTTTTAAGAAGTGAAAATGAACAAAATGGTTAAAAGCCCTGGTTGCGCCGCAGCCCGGACAATACAGGTCGGTTACCCTGTTAAAGGTACAGGTGCTCGGTCCGCTTACAATGACATTTCCTTTAAACATAAAAAGAATAACTGCCAGCAATCCTACAATTCCCAGATAAATTCCAAACTTAAACCAGGTAAGGGTAAGTTCATCTTTAAATCTTCTATTATATTTAGGTCTTATTTTCTTAAACATATCCTAATAATATCAAACCCCGGAAGCATTTCTACCTCCGGGGTAAATCTGATAAATCTTAAAAATCAGAAGCCATAGTATTGATAATTAGTACTATTAAAAAGCATTGGTCCCATCAAATTAAAACCAACATTAAGTATGCTGAAAATTATCATAATCACAAAAGCTATTACAGATAAAGAACCTGTAATAATTCCTATGATAGCCATGGCTTTATTCTCTCTTTTATTGAGAGCAATGATACCTGTTACAATAGCTACAATTGCAGCAATTAAAGCAAGATACCTAAAGCATGAACAGCAGTAACAGAATAAACTTCCGACTCCTGTTGATAAAGATGTTATTGCCAGGCTGTTATCATCACTTGGTGGCTGATATTCTTCATCCTCTTCATAATAATAAACATCATTGCCTACCTTGGCTTTACGTTCTTCGCTGATGTTTCCACCTGCATATGCAAAACTGTCATTTTCTAAATCTGAATAATTGTTATCGTCCATTATAATATTCCGATAATCAGTAAAAACCGATTAGAAGTTCATCATATCGCTCATAGCACCGGTTGTTGCAAAGAAGATGCTTGTTACCAGGTTAACTACGAATAATACGCAACCTAAACCACCGCATACGATACCAGCGATGCACATTCCCTTTGTCTGACCTTTCTTTAAACCAATGATACCGCAAACGATAGCTGCGATTCCAAGTGGTGTACAAAGCCAGTAAGCAAATGGGATACAGCAGCAAACTACTGCAAGAATACCACAAACAAGTGAAACGATTGCAAGTGCATTGCCTCCCTTGTTGCCATCACCAGGATTCTCCTGTACTGAGTAATCATAAGTTACATTTTCAACATTATTGTTGTCCATAATTCCACCTCCAAATAATAATCAATAATACGAACACTTCTACTATAACATATTAACACGATAAAGTAAAGAAAAAAGGACAAGGCTCCAAGTCCTTGTCCTTACTGTAAACAGCTTCTTTTAATTATATGTGTGCTATATCTGTGTAGGTGGCAATATCCATATCTACCGTACATATATCGAGCATGTTGATATCATAAATATCATCATGTCCTGTACTTCTTGCAATGTCCTTAAGTTCTCTGCCAATGCTCTTAACAGCCTCAAGACTGAAGCCTCTTTCGACGAATACGAAGTCAGCACCCAGAGCGATCAGTTTGGCAAGTTCTCTTGCATCCTTAAGAGCATTAACGCAAACATATATTTCCAGATGTGAATTAATCTTATTAAGATAATTCTTTGCTCTTCTGAGAATGTATGGCAGGATTACACCGGATACATCATTGATAATTACGTAATCCATACCGGCATAAACAGCAGTTTCCAAATCTCTTTCAATTCTTCCTGCTATTAAATCAATACCAACCGGTGTTCCTTCGGAGATATTTCTTGCTCTGTCTACCATATCCTTAATTTCTTTTCTGCTTTCAGTATTTGGTATATGTCCATCTTCTCCCTTGATAAGGATTAATGCCTTATCTTCATAATCAGCCTTGCTGTATTCTCTGCCAGGAATCATCTCACCCCACAGGAATAACTTGGTGAATCCAAATGGCTGTGGAACTTCAATCGGGCAGTCTGTAAACTGACCAAGGACTGATCTGATATCTACATCTGCATCTGCAGGTAATGGCATTGGATTAAGCTGAGCCGGCAATATGATGATATTCTCAAGACCATTTGATACATCGCCATCAACAGAATACTGCTTGCAAAGTTCATTAACATTATCATCATATCTGACATCATATCTCATATCTGCCTTAAGCATTGAATATGCAATGTCTGAATCATCTGTATTAGCAGGTAATTCCTCTTCAATATCATCTGAGGTTACAGCCTTATCTTCTTCATCAGGATTATTAATAACTATAATAGGAGCTGCTGCCCTTGTTGCCGGAACTTCCAGTTCTTCAGCTATTTTCTCATCCTGAATAATTTCTTCTTCTACTGTTTCCTCATCCAGTTCCGGAATATCAATATATTCGAGTTCTTCCTCTTCTAAGTTATCCTCAGTTTCTGCTGCCAGAACTTCTGCCTCAGCAATTTCAAAGATGGATTCGTCAATTTCCAAAGATTCTTCTTCCTCTTCTTCTATTTCATCCTCTATTTCCGGTTCAGTCTCCTGAAGATCAATTTCTGGTTCAGCCTCATCGACAGGAACATCCGCAATTGAAACTACATCTTCTTGAGAAATCTTCTCCTCTTCGGCAGCTGTCTCATCTTCGATTAGTATCTGCATAGCCTGGTATGGCTCGACTTTGGTTTGATCAATCTCAGTTGTTTCTTCAGGCATATCTTCTTTTGCAGGTTCTTCTGCTATTGCCTCTGGCTCTTCCTGAACTGTCTCTTCCTGAACTGATTCTTCCTGAATTGACTCTTCCTGAACTGCCTCTTCCTGAACTGGTTCTTCTTGAACTGGTTCTTCTTGAACTGGTTCCTCCTGAACTGCCTCTTCCTGAACTGGCTCTTCCTGAACTGCCTCTTCCTGAACTGGCTCTTCCTGAACTGGTTCTTCTTTAACTTCAGGAACCTCTACTTCATTAATATCTTTAAATACAAAACTCTGTGCTTCATCATCTTCGTTGAAGAATACTTCCTCTCCAATAATGGAATCACTGGAGTTCTCAAATGTATCTGCTTCCTCAAGACCATCTTTATCTTCTGGAAGAATTTCGCTGTGCATTTCTTCTGTATTCATATCGCCATTTACAACGACTTCTTCAAAGAATGATTCTTCAGCGTCCACATTAACCTCTTCAAAAGATCCCAATTCTTCTTCTGCATCATCAACCGCTGTCAAATCTTTGAATGCGTAGGAAACATCATCCTCTGTTCCATTCTCATCAACAACAGTGTCATCAAAGAAGGATTCCGTTTCTGCCTCAGGTTCAGGAGCCGGATTATTCTCAGCCGCCGGTTCTGCTTCAGGTGCAGCCTCTTCTTCAACTACCGGTTCTTCAGGTGTTGCTACTTCTTCAGGGGTGATTTCATCTTCCACCTTGTCCTCTACCACCTGGTTATCACGTACCTCATTTCTGGGGGGACTTTGGTCTCCGTTCCCGGTTTGAACCATACTTGGATCAAATCCGCTATTAAGAGAATCTTTGGCTTCAACATTAATATCTGAATCGCCTTCAGAACCAAGTACTCTCTGAATGGCACCCATACCGGCACCATAAGGAAGTGTAGCTTTCTCAGCTTTTTCTTTTTCTTCCTGTATTCTTTTATCATATTCTTCTTGGGAAATTACTGAACTGTTGTCGTTGTAATAAGTCTCAATGTTAGGATCCTTTTCAACTTCAACGTCGTCAGCCTTAGACCAGAATTCCTGACGTTTTTCAATAACAAACGGATTAGCCTGCTCGCCCGGTTCGATATCACCAATCTCATCAAGTTTAACTACTCTTGAACCTGATGAAGTAGTATCTTCCTCTTCGAGCAATTTAAAACCATCTTTATCAGCTCCACAAATAGGACATGCATCCAATTCATGGAACTTTAAAGAAGCGCTTGCCTCATTATAGATAAATCCGCATACACTGCATTCGTATTTTGCCATCTATGTACCCTCCGATAAACCCCGTTCTGGAATGAAACAAATCATACCCTACAATAATATTAATCTAAAACGGCGATTTTTTCAACAAATACCTATGATTTTATATATTTTATAATCGCCATTTTCTCACACATTTACATCCATTAACATTACCGGTTTCTTTTCCTCTTTAAACCAGGTTGCAACTTCTGTCGGATCGCCGTAATATGCGTCATAATAACCGTAGTCAACAAGCTTCGGAATCAGCTGTTCATCGCTCTCCACGAATTCGCCGAAACCTTTTAAAATGTAGTCCTGAACTGTTTTCTTGTAACTCTCTGCTACAGACTTGTCGGCATATTTTTCAATATCAGCCATTAACTCCTGCGGAGCCCAGGTCAGTTTCACCTGTTCCTGTTCATTTTCGAAAACTTCCAAAACTCTTTGAATCTTCTTCACATCTTCTTCACCGAACTCGGCTAAAGAGCTGATGGTATTTCTGAAAAGGACTCGCTTGGCGGAGGTTTTGGCCAGTCTGTCAATTTGTCCTCTAACAATTATATTTTCTGTGCATGCGAGTTTCTCGCCGCCTGCCCAGTCTGTCAGTTTTTCGATATATCTCTTTTTGATTTCTTCCGATTCAACATAGATTTCGTCTGCCAGAACCACACCCGGCACAGTTACGAAATGTCTCATGCAGAAATATTCATTTGAATCCTTGCCTTCCGGAAAGTCCTTGATTTCAAAATACGGAACATAGACCAGTTTCTTCGTAAACTTGCGAAGGTTGGATGCGTAGAATTCCGGCGGAACGGTTACGGATGCGTGATAAGAATCATATGGATTTTGAATATATATTACGTCAGGTTTAATTGAACTTATGTCAACCTGATTAAAATCATAGAGTTCCAATTCTTCAGGATAATAATCGATGTCATAGATTACATCTTTAACCTCGAATCCCATTTCTTTAACGTAAAGAGGAAGCGGCACAACATAGATGTCGCTATTCTCGTCAGCCTTTTCCTTTTCATAATACGGTGCCAAGCTGTCCCAATATATATCGCGACAAGGCAGGAAAAGAACTGTCTTTCTGTCTGCAGACGGAGCCTCTTTAGACGCACTTGATGGCGCAGCGAATTCCTTGCTGTATTTCAAAACAGGATCAAAGAAATCAGGCACATCTGCTCCTGTCATTTCCTTGAACTCACGCTTCTGCGATTCATAGAAAGGATAATCATGAGCACCGTAGCTTCTGTTATATTGCATATAGTTGCCGTATCTGTGTTTCAGCATTTTATCGTAACACAGAGGTACCGGCATTTCCGTAAATTCAAAAGGAAGTCTAACTGATTCATCATACATTTCTTTAGGAAATCCGCCATTTCCTTTCAGCCCCCAAGGAAACATCTGAACCAGATTGTCCGCATCTTCCCTTTTGGTTGATGCCATTATTTCCTCAGCCCTAATATAGAACTGCTGCCTTAATCTTTTCTTTCTGTCGACTTTGAAGTTGCCGCGACTTTCAGCATCTTTGATTACTCTTTCATCTTCGGCAGTGATGCGATAACTATCAGGTGCCGTGCCCGTGATTTCATATTTGGCATATAACATATCGCCCACGGATATGAGCCACAAACATTTATCTTTAATCTCTTCTTTTCTTTTCTCATCCCTCGGAAGATAATCAAGCACAAAAATATCAACACCGCTTCTGTAAGGGAAGCTGTGATGAGCTTTAAGATAACTTTCTTCAAAACAAATATGCTGATTGGATGTGATGGTCCCTAAGAACAAATCATGATCCGGATTGTCGTGAAAGTTCTCCATGAAATAGGTATCAGGCATTTCCTTGCGCCAGACCTCGCAGAACTTTTTATAGTCCTCTCGCTTCATGCAGATATCCATGTCATCATCCCACGGAATATATCCGCCGTGTCTGACTGTACCCAAAAAAGTACCCCAGTCGGCGAAATATTTAATATTATATTTTTCACATACCTTATCAATCTCGCTTAAGATTTCCAGAGCATTGGCCCAGGTTTTCTTAACCATTGCAGGTATGTAATATCCGCATCTGACTTCATCCAGCAGATAATCTCTAGGAATGTCCACTTTTATTTCCTCTTTTCACATCTTGTAAATTCAACATTAGTTCAGGCTGTTCTTCTTACTTGCCCTCTTTCTTTTGCACCTCATAATAGGCTTTATATCTGTATACACTTCTTTCGCTTATTTCATTTCTCTTAGCAATCTCAGCTAAATCCAGTCCTTCTTCCAAACCCAAAACTACATCATTATAAATAGCAGTCCACTTAGCATTATGCCTCTGTCTTCCGCTGGCTTTTCTTTTTTTAAAATACTCGAGTTCAATCCTTAAATCAGCATTCTCTTTCTCGAGCTTTTCTATTTTCCTAATCGCCTCTTCAAGTGTTTTCGGTTCTCTCATAGCGGTACCTTTCTTGGCTAAAATCCATACCTTAATTATAATTCTATGATTAATGAATGGTCAATTCTATTCTGTCACTATCTAACCATAAAAAGGACAATGTCTACGCACTTGCAATAATCGTCTCCATTCTGTCAGCAGTGTATTCACGTTCTATTTCAACTATCTGGCCATAAATATTATCATTCGTTTTGAGTATGCTCCCTAGCGAGTTATACCCGTTATTCCCCATCTTCAAAACATTTCAAGGGTATAACGGGTATAATCATCTACTCTCCTAGATAATATCCTATCATATATCACTTTTCACATTACATCCTTAATATCTGTCATTCGCCCAAAGAACGGATCTTCTATTACCAGGGAATTAAACAATGGATCCGTTATTGATATCTTATTAATCAATGATAAAAAAGCCTCATTTATTTTTTTGTTAATCAATCTTTTATCTTTAGGAACCATTTTGAGATAATCGTCCACATATTCCATTATTCCCTCTTGTATAAATGTCACGCAATCCAGATTATCCCTACTTCTGGTCTCTGATGAATAAACAGGACGTCCTTGGTCATCAAACTCGTCCACTGAAGGATCAAGAGATGTAAGAACTGTTTCCAAAATATAATAATTGTCAAAAATAACACTATCATCTCGTTCTTCATTCTTATAGAAAGAATCTATTTCAAGATTCTTATCTGACATAAACTCTGGTTCAAGTTGTAAAAAATATAATCCTACAAGATGCTGCTTTATTATTTTTTGAATGAAAAATTGAGTTGTTCCCTTTGCAACAAAATCAAAGATTCCAAGATTATCTCTGGATAACTGTAATGAATCCATATATTTCATATAATTTTTACGTTTCATCCGGGCATTGCTTAGGATAATATCATTTTTTCTGCACAAATCAACAGTTTCACAATTGATGCCAAAGCGAACAAGCAGATTTTCTTTTTCATCGCCAAAATATTTCATGCTGTCCACGTACTCAACATCCGTTTCACTTGTAACTCCTGCTCTGATTGCTGCAGTTCTGGATGTAAGGAAATAGATTTCTCTACATTTAGAATTTATCTTTTTCCATATCTTGTCAATAATATATCCATCTCTTGCGCATAGTAAGAGATTATCGAACTTGTATTCTTCACATTTCCTGTCCATCCAAATGGTAAAATCAGTTATGACAGGAGCACATATTTCATATCCTATGTTGGCAGCTTTATCAATCATCATTCTTTTTTGACTATCTTCAAATTGAAAAGGATCAGAAAACTGTTTGGCAATATACAGCCCTAATTTAACCCTGTCAGAATAAGTATCCGCCCATGTTTCAATTCCCATTCCACCCAATAAATCAAAAAGGTCTTTACCGCTATAAATTCTAAATGTATCAAAACCGTATAAACGGGCCTTTTCAACATCCGCATACTCATCATCCCCAATATGTAAGGCACTAACTCCCGTTTTTCCTTCCAAAACCTTTGAATATAACTCTTGCGTCTTGGATGTGCCAGATTCACTGGACACAAAAATATCATCAAAAAAATCAATATTAAATCTAGCCAAAATATCCTTAACATGTTTAGCAGAATAATAACAGTCCGTTGTCAATACCACTTGTTTGCCATTATTTTTTGCATAAAGCAGTATGTCTCTCATTCCATTTCTAAGGAACATTGATGAAAAATCAAAATTCCATTCTGCTTCTGCCAAAGCTTCCGAAGATTTGTCGATATAATGACCATCCTTTATTACCTTTTCATAAATTTCTAACAATTTGGGTGCACCAAATTTAGACAATTCTTTTTCTGCATTCAGCCTCAGCAGTGGATCAACTTCCAAAAGTTCAAAAATATCCGTATAATAATAAAATTTTCTTGAAATCAATGTATCAAACAAATCAAAGCTGATAATATCCGCCTTATCAATTGCTGATTTCAGTTCTTCTTTTGTATATCCTTCAATTCCAGAAAAATCGTATTTTGCCCCTGATAACTCAAGCAGGTCGTTGCCTCTAACATCAAGCAGACAAATGTCGTTATTTAAACACACTTCTCTTATCTTTTTTGCAATAACTTTACATGATCCGGGACGTGCTATGACAATAATACTTTTTACGCCTATTTCTACTGCATGTTGAATGGAAATTATTGGATACCCATACACTTCGCCACTAATACGGTAACTATCCAGTAGTCCCTCAATACAATATTCTTTTTTATGATTATTCAAAAATCGCTCTGTTTCGGTTCCAAGGCCGTATAGGGCAATTTTATTATGTTCTTCATTCATAATTATACTATTCCACTTAAATACTAATAATTAACTTTACTAGTAAAATCACATAATTCGAAATGTATTATAATCACAATATTATCAATCAATGATTAATTTTATTTTAAATCAATTGTTCTCGTAAACCTTTCAATGAGATCATATCCGTCCCATATCAAATCAAAATCCATGGTCTTTCCAATTGGAACAATTCTGTCTACACCTTTTATTCCGAAATTCATTATCGAAGCAATACTGTTGACATCTCCAATATATCCAATCGTCTGACACTTCACATTATTACTTATTGCGACCAAATCACTTACATCATCACAATCATATTCAAAGAAAAATCCTGAATTTTGCTTATACTCATATAAATCGTAGGTAAGTTTATCAACCTTTACGCGAACAATTAAGTTATCCGGCATATCGATTACGCTTGCACTATGAAGATTAGCTACAGCAATATACTGACTCGTAAGTTTATTAACACTCTGTATATCCTGAAAAACGTACTTGTCAGATACAAGTTTATATACTCTCTCCCAAAATATCTTCTTTGCTTCCTCTTTTCTGCTACCGGTCCACACAATCAAAAACGGACTGGTACATGCATTTTGATCCGTCAAATATGTATCATTATAAAAACCCTGAGCCACAGCATCATAATTCTCATGCACAATGAACACGTCAGAATCAATAACAGAAAGCGAATATCTGTCAGCAAATACCACCTCCGAAGCCCTTGGTCTAAGCGATGATTTACGCAGTTCATTTATAGTTGCATCTCCACCCCAAACTACTCGCACATCCGCAACTGATGAAAAATAATCATTAACCACTTTGTTTCTCTCATACCTCACAAGAAAAATATAACGGCGAAGGCTTTCATATTTTTCCAGGGTTTCATTTATCGCTGAAGCAATTATTCTCACCTGTTCAAAATCTATAGAAGGGACACGTACTATGTTTATATTTCCTGCCAATAATCCGGCTACCAAACTATATGCAAAATTGACCGGAACATTTGATGGTGCAATATGGAATATTACGCCTCGTCCCAAACGATAATTATCGTCTTTCTTATTATACTTTTCTTCAAGTTTCGCTATAGAAGCTTTTCTGATCCAAAAAGCAAGCGTAGCCAGGTCCGGAAGACGAGAAACATTCTTTTTATTAATCTCCGCCGACAAATCATTCAAGAAAAAACAAATATTTTTCTCAAAAGGAACTCTCGTCGGAACAGTTCCTATATTATCAAGCAATTCTATGTCACCCACCAAAAATGACACTTTATTCAAATTGTTTTCATTAGAACTTACTTGCATATGTATCGCTGCACCCCCTAAGTTCAGCATCTTTGAGTCTGCCAATTATATTGAAGTACTTTCCTTTTCGTCCACACGGGCAATCATCTTCTCCTAGGACAACGCCTTCATCTTCGGTCAATAAACTATGACCCGGATAGGACTCCGGAATCGTACTGACAACCTGGATTATTCCCTTTTCTCCAAAATCACATTCAGAAAAATCTTGGGCTCTTCTCATAATAACATCAGAAAAGATACTTGCATGTAAATGTCCGCATTCACATTGCATATATATACAACCGGTCTGTTCTACCATACCGTAATAATCATGCACATCCGATAATCCGCATACATCCATTAATCTATTCTTAAATTCATCCTGACTGACAGCTTCACTGATAAGTTTCTTCCAACCACCACCATGAATCATTACAGCATTTGATAAATCCAACTCCTTATCTTGTTCTTTAAGTTTAATCAACTCTTTATAAAAATGTTGCCATATCATGAATGTAAAACCAAACAGCAACACCTTTTCACCACAATGCTCATTTAAGAAATTGAGAACTCCCTCATAATCAAGATTCATTTCATCATCAAGGGCATAAATCTTCTTTGATCCAAACATAGAAAAGCCAAGTATTCCGGCACCGCGAGCCGAAAACATTGAACGATCTTTAATAACAGAAGGGCAGTCTACAATTATCATCGGCATACGTTGAGACCCTGTAAAACTCGAAACAATCTTAATCATTGTTTTCTGTTGATTGGATGCAGTATTTCGATTCAAGTAAATCTTACTTACTCTCTGCCCGGTTGTTCCGGACGATGTCATTGTTTTTACAACTTCATCTGCTGAAACAGATTTCAAATCCATTTCCTTAAACAACCTAACTGGCAGAAACGGAATATTCTCGTAAGCCGATTTATTCGTCACGTCATAATGAAAAGCATCAAGCATTCTGCGATACTCATCACAATTCTCGTAATGATATCTCGTCAGCTCAGATAGTCGCTTGTTCAACAACTCTTTCTTATCGTCTTTATTCAAAGAATAAGGTTCAATTGTAAGTATCTCATCAAAACTCATTAATTACCCCAAATCAATAATACTTTTCCAGTTCCTTATATAAAACTTTTCCGGCATCATTCTTAGGAATCTCCGGAATAACCGTCACTTTAAAAGCCGAGTGATTCAATTTAGTCGCATTAACAACATATTCTTTCACTCTCTCAGCATATGATGCATCCGTAATAAAAATACTCATATTGTCATCCACACCGCCGGAAGTCACATCTATTCCGAATTCATCTTTGATAAGCATATCTACTTCATCAAGATTAACTCTATTACCAAAGATTTTAAGGAATCTCTTTTTTCTTCCGACGATATAGTAATATCCGTCTTCATCATAGCGCGCCAGATCACCTGTCTCCAGAATACCGCCACGCTCATCTCCTTTAATTAAATCATTGCCGGATTCCGCATAACCCAATGTAACATTAGGTCCTTTATATACTAATTCCCCGGCGATATCCGGCTCGGTGATAATCGTACCGTCAACATCAATCAATTCAAAAGAGCCTCCCGGAATTGCAACTCCCATGGCACCTTTCTTTTCAAGCGACTTCTCATATGGCAAATATGCCATTCGCGCCGTCGCCTCACACTGACCATACATTACATAGAATCGTTTACCTTTCTCCTTTGCGTATTCAGCAAACTTTTCATGTAATTCCGGAGACAGTTTGCCTCCCGCCTGCGTCATTGTTTTAAGAGAAGACAAATCCATCCTCATAAAACGCATTCTATCCAACATCTCATATGTATAAGGTACACCACCGAAGGATGTTGCCTTTTCATCTCGCAAGAAATTCCAAAACTCTTTCTGTGTGATTGATTTATCCGTAATCAGCAATGTGGCGCCAACCATCAAATGACTGTTGATAATCGATAAACCGTATGTATAATTCATCGGCAATGTTGTGATAGGCCGTTCAGAACTGTCGAGTTCCAAGTACTTCACAATCGCCAACGCATTACTGACAATATTCTCATAACTTTGCCTAACAAACTTCGGTGAACCTGTTGAACCTGATGTTGTCAAGAGTAACGCAAGTCTGTCATAAATAGCATATTTCTCTTCCCATTCAAGTTTCAAAAGCGCATAGTTATATGCTTCACACAACCTCTCTGTATAAGAGAAAACATCAGTCATATCGACCGGACACCATATGTAACTCGGCATATACAAATCTAAAAGATTCAATATAAACTCTCTTTCCAAATGTGCACTAAGCATCATAGGTACTATCTCATGATTCAAAAAAGAAATATAACCTACTGCAGATCCAATTGTATTGGTGCACATAGAAAAGACAAGCGATCTTCGTTCCATATTTCTACATACAGAATCCGACAGATCGCTCAACACTCCATAGGACAAAGTGTCCCCATATTCATCAATAATAGCCGTATTGTTATTGAACTTTAAAAGATCAAAAACCATAACGCTCCCTAACTAGAATTCAATATCATAATTAGATGAAAGAATATCTTTACCTTTTTCATATGAATTCAGGTCTATAATATCATCTGTATCCATCATAATATCAAACTCGTCTTCAATAGCTGCAACAAGATTCATATGTCCAACCGAGTCCCAAGATTTAATATCCTGATACTTCAACCCGTTAAGTGCATCCTCTCCAACCTCAAGAGTCTCCATAAAAACCTTGTTATACTTCTCAATATTGCTCATTTACAATTCCTCCTAAACTTTATATTTTAAGGCCACCATTGACCTCAATTACCTGTCCTGTAATATAACCGCTCAAATCCGATGCCAAAAACAAAATGACGTTTGCAATATCCGACGGATTTGCCAATCTTCCCAACATTGTTTCATCTTCAAGTCTTTTTTTATACTCATCGGATATAGATTCGGTCATATCAGTATATGTAACGCCTGGCGCAACAGCATTAACTCTAATTCCATAAGAGCCATATTCCGATGCAAGTTTTTTTGTCGCACTTGCCATCGCACCCTTGCTTGCGACATATGGCAACATAGACGGTTCCCCGTACAATCCGGCAACGGAAGACATATTTATTATACTACCGCCTCGCTCTTTTACCATATATTTAACAAAATATTGTGTCAAACGCATATGCGAAAAAAAATTAATATCCATTATTTCACGCATTTCATCTACGCTCGTCATTTGAAATACATTTTTCGAGCCCCCTACACCTGCGTTATTAACCAATATATCGACTTTTTTCATATCTATCTTTACATTTTTTAATACTTCTTTAGCCGAAACTTCATCCGTCATATCAAAAAACAACGGTCTGACACTAGTTTTGTATTTTTCCTGCGTACATGCGCAAAACTCAAGATACTCATCTGTTTCTTTCCTGAAATGCGCCCATACATCGGCACCATTCTTTGCAAACAGTTCTACCGTTTCACGTCCGATGCCTCTACTGCATCCGGTAATAACTGCTGTTTTTCCTGTTAATAACATAGGCTCACCCCATACATTCGCAAATCTTGTTAACTATTGATTTTGAATCCATACTACACTGCTTAAGCAAATAATCATACTTTCCAGCTTTCGGAACAAAATCTGATATTCCCATTTTTATAACCGGCACGTTTATGCCTCGGGAAGAATATAACTCAGAGACTGCCGATCCTAAACCGCCAATAGTATTATGCTCCTCAACTGTAACAACGATTCTATACTTTTGACCTTCTAACGCTGCATTTATATCCAACGGCTTGATAGTATGCATATTTAACAAAGAACAAGTAAACCCTTGTTTTTCCAAAATATCAATGGCACTTTTGCACTGTTCGATTATTACTCCGCATGAAATGAATAAAATATCCTCGCCCTTCTTCAACCAATTTGCTTTACCAATCTCAAATTGATAACTATCCCATTCATTTAAAATCGGAAGTCTGTCTCCACCTGTCAACCTAATATACACAGGTCCCTTATTCCTCAGAGAACAAATAACAGATTGATATATTTCCAAACCGTCAGACGGTGCAATAACTATCAGATTCGGAATACCACGCAGCAAAGCAATGTCACCCACACAAAAATGTGAACCACCCAATCGCGGTTCTGAGATGCCACTTGTCAAACCTACAAGTTTAATGTTGGACTGCATCATTCCCATTAAGACTCTAACCTGATCCGCACATCGATACGAAGAAAAAATACCCCAAGATGTGGCAACCACCGGAGTTTCCTCATCCGCCAATCCGGCAGCAACACCGATCATATTCTGTTCAGATATTCCAACATCAACATACTTACCGGGGGCAGTGCCAATAACTCTCGACAAGCCACTTGGTACAGAATAATCTGACGACACAGCATAAAAAGGCTTTCCACTTAAGCACCAATCATATACCGCCTGTCCAAAAGCTCCTCTCGAACCCATATGTGACAAATATAATGCACTTTTCTTACTAACATCTAACACTTCTATTGTATCCCCAATTCTTCCTTCGCCTTTAACAATTCCTTTGGTGTCATCTTTCGATCATGCCACGAAGGATCGTTTTCCATAAAACTAATTCCCTTACCTTTTACTGTTTTTGCAATGACAGCAAGCGGTATTCCGTAATGTTCGGAATTAAGTGCTTTATCAAGCGAATAAAAATCATGTCCATTCGAAACGACACTTTTCCACCCAAATGCGTTTAATCTTTCATCCAGATTGTCCATATTAATAATATCTTTGGTTGGTCCACACAATTGAAGGCCATTACAATCAACAATTAAAATCAAATTATCCAGTTTTTGCTGCGATGCAAGCATAATAGCTTCCCACACGGAGCCTTCATTACACTCTCCATCACCAACCACACAGTATACTGTCTTATCACATTGTTCTCGTTTAAAGCGAATCGCTTTACCAACACAATAAGACAAACCTATGCCCAAACTACCGGTAGAGCACTCAATATAATTATCAGCATTCATTTCTAATTCTTCCGATAAAACTCCGCCATCTTGCTGATACTGTAAGCATGCATCTGCAGGCAACAATCCCGCTTCTTCATACGCCGAATACACCGCCAATGCCGCATGCCCTTTACTCATAACAACAATATCACCTTTCTTCACGTTCTCAAAAGCTAATATCGTCATAATCTCAACACTCGATAATGAACCACCCCAATGTATCTGTTCATTACATTTTTCGGCGACACAAACCATGCGTTTTCTTATACTTAACGCTCTGGCTTCGTATTGTCTTTGTAACACTTCATCTATCACTATCTATTCCTCGTTCATTTTATCTCAATATGAGACAAGTCTGGATAAATTTGAAATCAAATCGTATCCATCCCAAATTACATCTATTCCAAGCGCCTGTCCCATATTAACTATTCTGTCAACGCCTCTTAGACCATGTTTTAATACAATGTTCGCAATTAAGTCTTTTTCTACCCCGTAAACCGTAACTGTCTGACATTTAGTTCCCATAAGCGGTATTATTTGTTCCAGGTCTTCCGGTGAGCACTCAAAAAAATACCCCTTATTGCATTTTCCGGTCAACATATCTTCATCAATTTGATCCACCTGAACTCTCACAAGTTTATTATTAGTCGCTATACGCTTTGATCTGGGATGATTTATTGAATACAGACAAAATTTTAATAATTTCTCACTACCGGCAATTTGAGATAATTCATATTCATTCAAAAGCGACTCAACCGCATTCCAAAATCGCTCCTTCGCCTTATCGATTTGACCTCCGGTCCATATAATTGCCATAGGTGAACTACATGCATTTTGATCAACGTAATACGTATCTGCATAAAAATCTTTTGCAACCCCCCTAATATTATCCGTTTTCATTATGGCGTCCGAATTAATAACAGCAAAAGAATACCTATCAGCAAAACACATATCTGTTGTTCTTGCGCCGGTCGGAATACTTTTAATACTGTTTATTGTGTTGTCTCCGCCCCATATCATACGAACACTGCACATCTCAGAAAAAAATTCAGTAATATCCTCATCGTGTCCATATCGAATAATAACTATATACGGTTCTAATTCATGAAATCCTGACTTCAACAGCTTATTAATTTCTTCACATATAACATTCACTTCAGGAAACTCTTTATTTGACACTCTCACTACATTTGTATTACCTGTCAATAATCCCATCGTGAGCGTAATTGCAAATTGAACCGGAATATTAGATGGGGCCACATGAAAAACCATTCCCCTTCCAAGTCTGAGCATCTCATCAGAACAATATTCTTTTTTAATTGATTGAAGGTTTTTTCTACGAATCCAAAAAGCATAAGAAACAATATCCGGATAATTCCTTATATCGTCACGCTTTAGTAAATTTTCCGACAAAAGCGACAAAAAATCCAATATATCATCATCCAAAATTCGTCTCACTTTAACAGATTGAATTTCAGAAACAATAGCCTCATTTCCGACTAAATATTCAATTCTACCAGGCTCAACTAATGTAAGCATCGCTACATCCTCGTATTTCAGCGTTTTTAATCCTACCTAAAATTTTAACATACTTGCCTTTTCGTCCGCATGGACAATCATCGCATCCTACAACCATCCCCTCATCTTCCGTTAAAATCGAATGTCCGGGGTATGAGCGTGGAAGAGCCGACATTACTTGGACTATTCCTTTTTCTCCGATTTCACACGGCGAAAAATCGTCTGTTCGTCTTGGAATAAAATCCGAATAGATACTGGTGTGAAGATGTCCACACTCGCATTCCACATAAATACATCCCGACTGTTCTGTCATTCCGTAATGATCCATAAAGCGACTAATGTTACATATTTCTTTACCTTTTCTTTTGAACTGTTCTGAAGAAACCGCTTCGTTAATCAGTTTTTTCCAGCCGCCACCTGTAAGCAAATACCCATTCGACATATCGACATTCAAATGATTTCGCTCAATCTCTTTATACAGAATATCCCAAACCATATATGTGAGCCCAAATATCAAATATCGCTCCTGTCCATATTTCAAAAGGAAATCCAACAGGGCCTCTGTATTTAGCGTCATATCATCATTTAAGACAAACACCTTAGTTCTGGCCGCAAAATCCAAGCCTATTATTGTTGCCCCTCTTGCAGAAAACATAGCGCGATCCTTGATCACACTCGGAGTATCAATTATCATCATCGGTAGTCTTTTATTTCCTATAAAATCTCCAAGAATTCTAAGCATAACTTTTTGCTGTAAAATCGCATTATTCTTGTCCAGATAGATATAAGAAGGGGTACCTGTCGTCCCGGATGATTTCATAACTTTGAATACATCCTCATCTCGAATACTTTTTACAGATGTCTCCTTAAATAGCCTTACCGGCAAGAAAGGTATATCTGAAACACTTGTAATCTGATTAATTCTTTCATCGTCATATCCCATCGAATCAAGTATATTTTTATACTTCTCACAATTACTGCGATGAAATAATGTTAATTCCTTCATTTCATTTAGGAACAATTCTTCTTTTTCATCCTTTTCCAGTGAAAAAGGCGATAAAGCGTGAAAACTATCAATCATCTAAATACTCCCATAATATCATCGAATCGGTATTAATATCTCTATTTAGCTTCTTGCCTATAATCATTCTATACATATCCGGCGATATTCCGTCTCCGGGTCTTTTAGCATATAAATCTTCAGCAGAAATAATACTTCCCTTTTTCAAATCTTTAGACGCTACAATACTTCGTCTCATTTTTTTTCGTTGGATAATTTCAGAGTCAGATACAATTCTTTCATAACTGCCAAGAGACTCAAAGACACTGTTACATGACTCAACCAATATTTTCATATCTTTAGGTTCACTAGCCATTTGGTTATCCCAACCGATTCTTTGATTATCAAGTGTAAAGTGTTTCTCAATCAAAGCGGCTCCAAGGGCAACAGCGCCACATGCAACCTCGCATCCCATTGTATGATCAGAATATCCAATCGGCATATCATCAAACTTGTCTCTAAGCATAGAAACGTTCTTTAAATTAACATCTTTCGACTCTACCGGATATAAAGAAACACAATGAAGAATACAGATTTTAGAGTTGCCCGCTTTTTTAATTACATCAACAGCATACTCTATTTCCTCTATTGTCCCCATTCCCGTTGATAAAACAATAGGTACTCCTTTTTTTGCTATATACTCCAAGAATAATGGATTGTTTAACTCCATAGAAGCTATTTTCAAAAACTTGGCATTACATTTTTCAACCAGAAAATCGACTTCAGCTTCTGAATACGGCGTTGACGAAAAATCAATTCCTTTTTTATTGCAATACTTCGCCATATGAAGCAACGATTCTTCATTTAAAGAGAACCTTTGAACCATTCGTTTTGCCATAGGATTACTCTCATAATACTCGTTAGAGTATAATGAATCCGGCGTCCACGACTGGAATTTTACCGCATCACAACCACAATCCACTGCCGCATCAACCATCGCTTCAGCCAATTCTATTTTACCATTGTGACTCGAGTTCATTTCAGCCACAATATAAGGCTTTTTATAATCGCCAATAACTCTTCCGTTGCTTAATTCAAATAAACCCATTAAACTATCCTCACACCGCCGTCAACAACCAATACGCTTCCTGTAACATACGAGGACTCCTCGGATGCTAAAAAAACAATGGTTTTTGCAATCTCTTCAGGTTTACCCTGTCTTCCCAACGCAGATTTCTTGATCCCATCGGAAATTGCCTCCTCATCTCTATTCTTCCACATGGCTGTATCGACAAAACCCGGACATACTGCATTTACTCTTATATTATACTTGCCCAACTCTTTTGCCATAACCTGAGTAGCATATACAAGTGCAGCCTTGCTTGAGCCATAAGACAGTGCACCGTCCAGCGGTCTGACTCCGGTCACTGAGGCAACATTTATTATTGAACCGCTTTTAGACTTCATCATAATTTTGGAGAATAATTGAGAAAGCATTATCGGAGCAAAATAATTTACATCAAAAACCTCTCTAAGTTTTTTTGCAGACGTCATCATAAACAATGACGAATCTGTAATTCCCGCATTGTTCACTAACACATCAACAGATTCTACCGTTTTTGAAATCTCCCTAACCGTTTCTTTACAGGCCGTGTCATCGGTAATATCAATAAACGACTCATAATAATTAACTTTTTGATCATTTGACAGTTTTTTTAAATACTCCGATGTTTCTATATTTTCATTTAGAGATATATTCCACACACTATAACCCTGTTGAATAAACTCTTCCGCACAACTTTTTCCTATTCCGCTACTTGCTCCGGTAATAACTACAGTTTTCATTCTCGCTCATCCTTAAAGAAATTTTATATCCTACTTGGTCTGTCTTGATCTGCATCTCCTTTGAAAATAATGGTATTTTCAACAGAAGCCGTACAATAAATATCAATATTTTGTCTAACAAATGGCTCAAAATAATTCGGAATTATATTGACATCATCATCCTCAACCTTTGAAAATCCTGCCGAAAACATAACCTCATCTTCAATACCATATGCCATCAAATCAATATATTCATAATTCTGATTCTTAATTATTCCCTTTAGTCCATGTCCAACATTCCTAAGTTCAGCAACATCGCCCAAACAATCTATTATCCTCATAATTTTTCCGTTGAACGCACATACTTCTCTGCAAATCAACAACAAAGAGTCTTTCAGCAGATAGAACTGATATTTGTAAATAGGGTGATTAAAATATCTATGAATAATATAATCCTTATCCTTATATGTTATTCTACTTTTATACCGCTCCGGAATAAACCGTTTAAACAGTTCGTTAGAATCATTGTATTGAACCAATTCTTCATTATTTCCCTGTGTATCCTTAATAATCTTATTCTCTATATGAGCAATTTTATAATCATAAACATCCTCAGAAAGCATGTAATATTGTGTAAGCTTTCCCATGCAGTATTTAAACAGTTTTCTATTTATCTCATATGCCGTATCTCTTTTTACCCCTACCCCCAACATGCATCTCACATTATATAGAGATAATAAATACTTATACATATAAGTTCCAACCATTGGAATTTTACAGTCATCACGAACTCGCGACATTCCTCCTGCAACATCAACAGACGAACCGTTATTGGTATCTGAATATAGATAGAATGCATAAACCGCTTCCAATCTCCCTGAACTTTTATTTATTGCCAACAAGAAATTCAACTTATCACCATTACCATACTCATATTCAAAGAAATCTCGATTATTGGCTAAAATATGGTCGGAGTTCCAGCATTCTTTTATGAACTGCATAATGATTTCTATATCAGTTATATCTGCAATTTTGAACAAGAGTAATTCATCTAATCTCGACATAAGAACCTCAACTATAAATCAGCTATACATCAAAACTACCGGTTATTTGTGAAAGAGACACGATTGACGTCTTAGTCTTTTTACTCAAATTATCTTTAATACTGTCAAATTCGGTAACAGCTGTTACAACTATTACATCAGCATTTTCCAAAAGATCATCCGGATAACTCACATGCATATCCGCATCAACATACATTTTATCTGCATCTCTATCTATAATCTGTACAATATCTAAATCAGCATGTTTTAAGTCCGCATACAATATTTCGCCTAATTCCTTCATCCCATATATAATTATTTTTTTCATATGCCTTTCATAAAAAAAGGAATATATTTCTTTATCATTTACTTTTATTAACATCCACCTTACAAGCAATCGATAAAAAAATTTCAGCTTTTGTATATCTTTTCGGATTTCCAATGTTAATGCAAAAAAGACAACATATCCAACTAAAATACCAACAATAAACCCCGCTGTACAAAATAAAGCATTATCCATATTATTTAATTATCTCCTCAATAACTCTATTGATATTCTCTATGCTATTCTTTTTATATAGTTTTATTTGTTTTTTTGAATAGCTATAGTCATTTCTAATACAATCTAACAACTCAGATGGTTGTTTTACCAGTACGGCGTTCCCTGACTCAAGCAAGGGATGTCCAAGAGTATCTTCAGCATATATAATTGCAATTTTAGAATCAAATGTACTCGCTTCGTAAAGAGCATTCGAGCTTAATCCTACAACCCAATCCGCAATTGATAAATAAAAGTAAATCGGATTATCAAAAGTATCAATAATATCTACCTGTACACCAGCAATTAATGGCCCGTAATTTTCCTGCCACGACTTACATTCACCGGGATGTAACTTAATTATCACATCATACTTGTCTCGATCAATATTCTCCGCAATATATTTCGCGTAAACGAATACGCTTTCTCTCATATTTGATATAAACAAAATTGTTTTCTTATCGCCATGTTTTTCATTATTCCTATATTTATCACTCAAACAATCCAGCATCGGCGACCCAACAGGAATAACCCGTTCTTTATCTATCGGCCATCTTGACTGTTTAATCTCGTACTCACCGAAAGCTAAATAGTAATCCGGAAAAGTTGACACCTCTTCGTTTTCATGAAAATTAGATTGAATATAAGTATGATCAGTAATTGCATGTCCCAATTCTATCGAAGGAATATTCCAACGTTTTGCAGCTTGAACCAAAACCTGACTATTGGTCGCACCTCTCATCGAAAACATAACAGCCTTAGGTTTTATTTTTTTTAATAAATAATCATAATAATCATTAAAAACCGGCTCCATAATAATCCTATAGTTTACAATCTCTAATATTGTTTTTTTCTGCTTAATCGTAAAAGCAAACGTAAAATACTGTTCAATAGGAATGATTATTTTTTGCTCTAATTCAGAAACACTAGCAATTCTATTTCTTTTATCAAGACGCGAATTATTCCGTCCATACCTTTTCCTCATAAAATAAGAAATATCTAGACGTAGAACATTTGAAGACTCCTGTTTCGAATAATCCCACCTATCCAATATATAATGTGATCTGTTTAAATATTTATCAATCCAATATGTATAATCATCTCTAAAAAAGCCGTCACCCACATCGATTTTACGCATTGACGATAAAATCAACAAATCTCTTTGTTTATGTCTTAGTAAGACATTCCTGTTTATTCTTTCATCAATTATTCTTAAAATCGTGTTGTATTTATATTTTGTAGGTTTTGGGCTCATTGAATTAACCGCCATTTCCTCAACAAGACAGTCTCTTAACATGTACAATACCCTTTCCCTAAGAATCGGCCACACCTGTGTATTTTCAATGTAGACTGAAAACATCTTTTTGTCGTATTCAAAATCCAAGAACATATCAACCAATTCACAATATCTCAAAACAACACCTCATATTTCTGTTCTTTACATATCTAATCAAAAAATATCATCAAAATTTACTCTTTCGAACACTTCCAGTTTTCCGCCTCGAGTTGCGTTATATATTCTAAAACCAGTTTCCCTCGAATGCTGCTCGGCCTTTAAAAATGATAATTCAGCCTTCGATTCCTCGTAACCCTTTGAAATATTTTCAACCGGATAGAACACTATTTTTTTCTCATCAGAGTCAATATACCCATCAAAATGATTTCCTTCATGACTTAGTTTGTTAGGATAATTGTGATCAACACCAATTAAGTATATTTCACTTGCACCCATATAAGCAGCGAACTGTAGTCCAATATCATAAACCGATGTATACCCTAGATATGTGCCTAGCGTAATATCTTCAGAAAACTCTGGCATTGTTTTGTCAAAGCATCGTCGTTCATAGTGAAAAAAATAATTGTTATCTTGCGACCATTCATCTAAAAACGATTTAAAAATATCCCACAAAAAATGCGTCCCCGGTAAAGACCTTAAAAGATCCTTATTTAAAAGGAACGAATAAAAATCAACTATACTGTAGTAATTGGGACGCCATTCTGTTTTATCATATATTTTATAAACATTGTTGAATCCAAAGCATATCTCTTTATTACAATATAATCGATCTAAATCATCAACGCTTAGACTCGGACCATTACCTACAAGAAATATTCTTTTACCCTTATGAATATTTTTAAAACATTCCAGTTCCGGATGAAGCAAAGGTTGAACATTTCCATTGTACTTCTTTATTAAAGGTGATTTGCCAGCACGTCTGTCTTCAGCGATTACTCTAGCGTGTTCGGCTCGGAAAAGATCATAATTACTAATGCCATCCTTTATCAGTGCCTTCTCCATCTCTTTCCCATAATCCTCTGATGCCACAATAATTCGAACGTCACTTTCAATGGCTATGGCAATCATTTCTTGATACGAAACTATTTTTTTTCCCCATCGAGTTAGGCCGATATTCCGTTCATCCGAATCGCCAAAACACAATACCGAATCATGTCCATACGCTTCCAATGCGATTCCGCCACAATAACCGGCACCCCAAATAATGCATTTGTCATACTTACTCATCTTGCTCATTTAACTAACTCTTTCTAACAATTCAAGTAATAATTAACCAATTCCAAATCATCATAATCATCTATATCGCAACTGTTTCGTTTGGACATAAAATACGGAACCAGTCCATCGTTCAGACTAGTATCAGGTTTTATATCCTCTATTTTAATTATGTATATAGCTCCATTCACATAATATGTTTTAGTGATATCCTGTCGTCGAACCGAACTGTTTTTTGATAATAAAGAATGTAATGTACCGTTTTCTATCGTTCTAATAAGCAACGGATATTTGTCATTTTCAACTACGGATGTCAATGGCTTACTATCGTTTTCAATAAAAGTCTCAAGTGCACCATCTATATCAGCAGTCGTTCTTAACGGACTGGTTGGTTGCAAAAAAATAAGTATATCAAATCTTTCTCCTTGTTCTTTCATCTTATTGATTGCATCTATTACAACATCAATAGATTTTGCTGTATCATTAGAAATAGTCTCATCTCTTAAGAAAGGTACTTTAGCACCATTTTCTCGTGAAATTTCCGCTATCTCCTCAGAATCCGTAGAGACAATTGTTTCATCTATATAATGACTCTTTAATGACGCATCAATGGTATAATAGATCAGTGGTCTACCGGAAACATCTATTATGTTTTTTTAAGGAATACCTTTCGAGCCACCTCTTGCAGGTATTAATGCTAAAACCCTTTTACCATTAATCATATTTATTTCTCCAAGCAATAATAATCAACAAACTTTTTCTGTAATTCAATCTGCCAAAAAGAATTCATTCGTATCGCTTCAGTAAATTTTTGAGATGAATTTCCTTCTCCAAACAAATACACTTTCTTTCGATACTCTCCTATTTTTTCTATCGCGTCAATGATAGCAGATGAATCTTCATCAGTATGAAGCACATTCTCTGCTTCTTTTCCATACCTACCCTTCTGTCTTGTTCCAAGATCAATAGATGGTATACCATAGATACCGGTTTCTCTAACACCTCCGCTCGAATTACCAATAAAGAAATCTGCATTCTTTAGAAGCGTCAAGAAATACTCAAACCTAAGTGATGGGAAAACTCGAAAGTGCTTATTATTCTTAAGTCTTTCATACTCATTTATGATAATATCCGAGCCATAATCATTATTCGGAAAAATAACTACATAGTTTTTCCCGGATTGAAGAAAAGCATCTACTACATTCTTTATGTTTTCTCCTATTGTAGATATTTCTGTTGTGACCGGATGATACATTGCTATTGCATACTCGTCGAAATCAATATCATATCTGTTTCGAACATCATCCATTGAAGGCAATTGTTCAGAAAGCATAATGTCTATATCAGGAGATCCAATAATAAATATTCTTTGCTCTTCCTCTCCCAACTGAATTAATCTTTTCTTTGCCTCTTCATTACAAACCATATGAATATGAGAAAACTTTGAAATGGCATGACGAATGGATTCGTCTATGGTTCCGGATAATTCACCACCTTCTATATGTACTACTCGAATATTTCTGATTGCACCGACAAGAGCACCGGCAAGGGCATCAATTCTGTCACCATGCACCACAATAGCATCAGGTTGCAGCTTGCTAACATAGTTCGTCAAATGACAAACCACATCGCCAAGATCATATGACATATCGCCGGTATTTGCTTGAGAATAATCTACAAATACATTCTTAAATCCATCTTTCAAAACTTCTTTATAAGTATTTCCCAAAGATTTAAGCAAATGCATTCCCGAAACATAAATATATAAATCCATTTCGCTTTCTTGTTCAACGGCTTTCATCAATGGTTTGATTTTGCCGTAATCCGCACGAGTTCCGGTTATAAATAATATTTTTTTTACTTGACTATCATCTCCCATGTTAATTGTACATCCTCATTAATATCCTTGCTTGACATACGTCCCAAAATTTCATCAAACTTTTCCGCTTTAATCTGTCCTATACCCGGTCTTTTTACCCATATATTTTCTTTAGTGAATCGCTCTCCTTTTTTAATTGGCTTTATACTAACAACTGTAGCAAAAGCAAAATCTATCGTAACCTGTTCATCGGCAATTGCTTCTTTTTTGCCGCCAAGCATTTGCGGAATATCTCTTGCAGCTTGAAGCATGTCCGTAAGCGCATTTTCATCCATCGAGCAAACTATATCGGGACCGGTACGATTCATATGATCTGTAAAATGTCTTTCAACTAAAGAAGCACCCAATGCAATAGCAGCTTTGCACGCATCGTTATTGAGTGTATGGTCCGAAAGGCCTATCGGAACGCCCGGAAAAGCTTGCATCATCTCCAGCATTGCACCCAACCTAACTTGATAAGGCTCAGTAGGATAAAGATTAGTTGTATGCATTAGTGCATATTCAACACCATATTTCTCAAGTATAGCAACAGCTTTTTCAATGCTTTTTAAATCATTCATTCCCGTCGAGACAATCATTGGTTTGCCAAATTCCGCTATATGCTCTAATAACGGATAATTGTTCATTTCTCCGGAACCAATTTTAAACGCTTTGACTCCAAACCTTTCCAACCTATCTGCTGCTGCACGCGAAAAAGGCGTGCTAAGAAAAAACATTCCTTTGCTTTCCACGTAGTCCATTAATTCTTTTTCTTCTTCTTCATTCAGAGCACATCGGCTCATAATGTCATAAATTGAATCACTTGAATTACCCGGTTTTATATTTTTGGCAATAGAGCACATCTCATCTTTACATATGTGTGTCTGATGTTTTACAAGTCTCGCGCCGGCTCTATGAGCAGCATCAACCATTTCTTTTGCAACAGTTAAGCTTCCCTCATGATTAATTCCGATTTCCGGTATTACTAATACTTTATTATTAACACCAAATTCTATTTCACCAATTCTCATTCCATCACCTCAATAACTAATTCGTAAGAAAAGCAACATATCCTTCCAATCCCGCAAAAACGCATTCTTCTTTTGCCATATTGTAACTATTACGTTTAATCCCTTTGCGCTTAAGTTGCTCATACAGTAATCTATTGTTTGAAGCAACATCTAATTCGATTTGTTTACTTATAACATTGTTTTTCTTAGCATCAATTGTAACCAATTTTCCTAACCACAACTGTATAGTAACCATTAATCCATTAGCATCACAATAATCACGATCATACATCTGTATATACGAATAATAATTCAGCTCTAATTCTGTATTTTTCTCGTGCATAAACTCATAGCTTACGCTGGGGACGTTTTGAACTTCTCTTACTTCACGAGTATTAACATTAACTTTTAATGTGTTCGAATAACTTCCAGAAATGCAATATATATAATCACCAACCACTGCCATCCACGAGAAACTCCTAACTCCGCCTTCAGACTTGGATGGAACTATGAATGAATCTACTACTTCGCCACTCTTATTCCACCATATAAACTGTATTTTTCCATCCTCGTGTGAATACGGGCTAAGAAAAACTCCGTTTTTATATTCAATTATTCCATCAATAGTCTCATAACCATTAATTGTATAACTATCCGTACCACCCGTTTGGACATTTAACTCCACAATCGTATTTGTGGAAACTAAATGTATATATATTGTATTTCCATCTGCCACCCACGACCACAAACCCATTTTTATAGATTCATCTTCTGGATACCTATTCTTAATATCGTCAATAACTGTAAAATTTCCGGAAGTGATATTATATATCAACACAGACAGATGATATCCAAACATAACAAGATTATCACCAATTATTGCGCTTTGAGTATAGCCACCCTTCTCTGTTTTTCTAAACGCATTTTCGGGTAACGCCAAAGAATCAAATTGCTCTTTCTCAATATCGTAAACCAAAATGGTTCTTGCCTTGAACGGAATAATATAAATCGTGTTATCAAGCTTATTAATACATCTATGCGATAACTGTAAATTATCATACTCACTCGGAAGAGGAACAACTCTTGCATTTCCAGAGGCTCGATCTATTTCAAGTAAGTCATTGAACAAATTAAGTTTCGTCCAAACTTTGCTGTCATCAAATACGATGTTATCACTTTTATATAATTGTTCATTAGGTATATAATTCATCAAATTACCTGCATTAATCTCTATTAATTTAATATAAGGAATACTTCTATCCGTCTACCAACAACTTTAATATGTCCAAATCCCATAAATAATTATGCCTAACATAATCATTATAATTAAAAAAATCTACTCTTGGAGCTTCAATTTGCGACCATTTAAAACGATTTGTTCGAAACTGTCCAGAAACAGCACAATCATCGCCCAGATATAATAAAGTCTTTTTAGAAGGAACATTTTCAAAGGACTCAAAATATGTTTTTTCTTCACAAGGGAGATTTGTTGAAAACCCCTTTTTTATAACAATATTATCATAATTAAATCTTTTAATACGTCTGTCCCACTGTTCTTTTGCTAATTCGAAATCATAACAATGAATAAAATCATTTGAACAAAATCGAAATCATCTCCCAATCTCCATATAGGTACAATGCCCTTTTCTACGTTTCCTTGTTCTACTATTTGCAGTTCCGTCGAGAGATATTTTTCAAGATTATGAATCAATTTAGAATATTCTAAGTCATCCCAAAGAATATTGATAAATGGGCTGGTAAACTGTAAATCCAATCGGTTATATACGTATCCCCCCAGCAATCATCACACACAATACTTACCGGATTTTCTAAAAGATTAGCATATCTTCCAAAATCAAATCTTGGAATATGGAACACTTTTTTTCATTATTTACACTTCCTCTTTAATATAATTGTCACTTTTAGGCGGAAAATCATTGCAATCAAATCTTGGTAATGCATAGACATTATCTGTTTCAAAATTTGCAGCTCTGACTTCAGTGCTCAGGCCGAGCACCGCACCATTATTTCTTGCATACTCAATCACTTCATCCGAATAGTTGCCGTACGGATAATTTATTATCCACTTATTTCTGTCCACTATTCCTTCAAGCGAATCAAGTGCCTCATCAATATCTTTGTGCATTTGTTTCGTATCCAACTTACCAAGCCAATAATGATCATATCCGTGAACACCGATATACATTCCATGTCTTTTAAGTGTATGAATCTGCTCTTTTGTCATATAAAGCTCATGCGCAAACTTTTCTTCACTGACTCCAACGTATTTCTCAAACAATTCTGAAGAAATAAGGTTACGGATGTTTTCAGGCAAAACATTCTGAAGGATTCTTTTCACAAAAATAGTATCCTTATTGTCGAATCTGTTTGCAACGGCATACTCTTTATATAATTCGTCAGTTGGGGCATACTCATTTCCTGCACCACGATAAAAATCCATTTTACATTTTAAATCGACCACAAGTTTATTTATATCTGCGCTCGCCAAAATAAAATGGATTTTATTAACATCCAACAATTTATGTTCTTTAAATGTTTTTCCAGGTATAAAAAAGGAACCTTGCATTTGAAACTCTTCAAGCAGAGGTAACGCATAGGTATAATTATCGATATATCCGTCATCAAAAGTTAGAAGTATTGCATTATCCGGGAGATTTGATCCTGTTTGGACAGAATCTATTAATTGTTCCATTGTGATAACGTTGAAGTTTTCTTTAAAGAACTCGAGTTGTTGTCTGAACAGACTGACATCAAGTCCCTTAATTGCAGGATATCTGCTATGCTGCAAATCACGAACGTAATGATACATTACTATTCTTAATCCCCTATTACTACACATCAAAACATAAACTCCCTTTTATTGGTATGAGCGCACCAACTGCCTATAATTATTGATTATCCCTACTTTTAATTAACATAAGCAAATCCCATACAACTATACATATATATCGACATAATATCATCCGAAGTTTAGTTGCAGTTCTCTACCATAATTATTATACCTCTAAATGCCTAATTATACAATTAGACGTTAAACGATTTTACCATAAAATAAGGCCTTTTCTTCGCATCCTTCATAAAAAGTCGGTGCATAAGCACCGACTCTATTTTCATCCAACAATTGTACCTTTAATCCTTGCACCATGCATCGCCAAATTATTAACTTGTATTTCCGGATGACAAGCTATTTGTCCTTCAATCATTTGTCTATAACTATTATATAAGTTATTAGTTTTTACTATGCTGCCATCGTTCGACTCCACTTCTATTTCATTATTAATTCCCTCTTTCTCTTGATGTGCAACACTTCCCGCATAATTCTTACCACAGGAAAACGCAAGATCACTTCCAACTAAATATATTTTAGTTGATTTCAAATAATATGCTAAATCTATTCCCAGGCTTGCAACGGTACCTCCGAAATTCCACTTAAACCCGTCGGTTGTCTTGTTAAAATCTGATATAATATATTTCTTTCCTTTGTACTTTTT
>JAEEGJ010002622.1_pt1 | contig 86341 bp, 74 predicted proteins | sample 8958761 | NCBI WGS metagenome assembly JAEEGJ01 (sample SAMN16246546, study PRJNA631951) | gut metagenome | biome: gut microbiome; feature: rumen; material: RS-attached | host: Bos | place: Iran: Karaj | collected 2018-10
CTCGCCAGTAAGCATTGTCGCGGCTGTGCAGTGGTGTGCCCTCGTAGGGGCTGAACAGCATTTGGCTTGAATTCACGACTTTGGAATCCCATAGGTCGCCGTAGCCGTGCCATGCCAGCTCTTCCGAGGAGGAAACAATAATGCGATAGGAAATCTGCTTTACATTCTCGGCATCGGTCTCGTAATTCCAGCTGAAACGAGGTTGTGCAGTGGCTAATGGCTGCGAACCGTCCTGGTGCTCTACGGTAAGGTTGTTCAATAATATAGTGTTGTTCTGGGCAAGAACACCACTGATGCTGATAGTGAAAAGTGCAGTTATAGCAGCAATAAGTATCTTTGTTTTAATGTTAGACATATTTTTTATTATTGGAATTCCAGCGGCAAAAATACTAAAATGTTCTATTTGAGAGAAACAAAAATTTCCAACAATTAACCATGAACTGGCCAAAAATATTTGTTTGTGAAAAAATCATGGATGTTTTGTGCGAATTTATGCGTAAAAAAAAACAAGAAATACCACAAAAATGTCGTGTGCAAATCAAAAAAATTGTATTGGTGTGTCTTTTTTGTTGTTTTCTGTGAATTTGTCAAAAAAATATTGTTTTGAGCGGTAAACGAATCGATAATCGCATGTTTTGTTTATATTTTAAATTTTAATTGATTTATGGTTTTATAATCGGTGTCCCGTGTTGAAAACAATTTTATCTTTGCGCCAATTGTAATACTAACAATGATAACTTTAAAATAAAGAAAATGAAGAACTTAAAAGATTACAAGAATACGGTTTACAAAATAATTGGTGCAGCAATGACGGTACATCGTGAGTTAAGCTGGGGCTTGATGGAGGGCGTGTATCAAGAAGCTTTGCATTTGGAACTTCTTGATTGCGGCATTGAAAATGAGATGGAGAAGCAGATTAATTGTTACTACAAAAACAGATTAATGGATAAACAGTATCGTATGGATATTGTTGTGGGAGATATTGTGCTGGAGTTGAAGTCTGTTAAAGAGTTGCAGCCTGTCCATCGTGCGCAGTTGTTCAATTATCTCAGATTGACCAAAAAACCAATAGGAATCCTGATTAATTTTGGTGCTACGAGTTTGGAAGGGGAGCGTTATGCTTTCATTGAGAACGAAAACGAGTGTGTTCTGCTAGACAAAGACATGAATATACTTGTACAGGATACGGATGATGACTATGATGAATGGTGATTCGGTAGTAGGTATTAAACTTGAATTACCATAAATGAACCATGAATTATCCAAGAATAAAATTTATGAGAAATTCATGGATAATTCATGACAATTCGTGTTTAGCATAAAACAAAATTACCATAAATGAACCATGAATTATCCAAGAATAAAATTTATGAGAAGTTCATGGCCGATTCATGGCAATTCGTGTTTGGCATAGAACAAGAATTACCATAAATGAACCATGAATTATCCAAGAATAAAATTTATGAGAAATTCATGGATAATTCATGACAATTCGTGTTTAGCATAGAACAAGAATTACCATAAATGAACCAAGAATTATCCAAGAATCAAATTTGTGAGAAATTCATGGATAATTCATGGCAATTTATGTGCATGTTATTATTTCAGCAGCTTGAAGAACTCGACCATCAAGTCCCAGCACATCTGCACCGTCTTGATTTCGAGTTTCTCGTCGGGAGAGTGAACGCCACGCAACGTCGGGCCGAAAGAGACCATGTCCATGTCAGGATACTTCTCGGAGAAGAGACCGCATTCCAGTCCGGCATGGATGGCCAACACTTGCGGATCTTTGTGAAAGACGTTGTGGTATGCTTCGGTCAGCACACGCACTGCCTCTGAGTTGGGATTTGGGTTCCATCCAGGGTAGCCGTCCGAATTCACCACGTCGGCACCGATCATCCAGAAGGTGGTGGAAACCTTATCGACAATGGCACGTTTCTTCGATTCCACGGAGCTGCGTTGGCTGGTGGTGAACACCACCTCGCCATCCACAATCTTCACGGATGCCAGATTGGTGGAAGTCTCCACAAAGCCCGGAATGTCCTGCGACATGGCGGCCACGCCGTGCGGGCAGACCACGAGAGCGTTCAACACATCGATTTGGAGGGTTTCCTCCAGGACCTCTTTCACGGCTGCGGCAGGCTCCACAGCAACAGTCACGCCGGGGTCGGTTGTATGGAACTCAGCCTTATAGGTTTTGTCCATCTCGGCAAGATAAGCTTTCCATCCATCGACCTCCTCTTTCGGCACGGCCACAATAGCGTAACCTTCGCGGGCAATAGCGTTGCGCAGGTTGCCGGCATTGATGTCCGCCACGCGCAAGTTGTAGTCGCTGTAAGAGTTCCAAAGGATGCGGGCGAGGAGTTTCACGGCATTACCGCGCCCCTTGTTGATGTCGTCACCGCTATGACCGCCCTGCAAGCCTTTAACCTCGACTTTAAAGAATTCGCAGTCGCCCTCAACAGGCTCATAATCAACGGGGACCTTGGCCACAGTGTCCTGGCCGCCGGCACAACCAATGAAGAACTGGCCTTCATCCTCAGAGTCGAGGTTGAGGAGCATCTTGCCTTGCATAAAGCCGGCTTCCACAGCAGCGGCACCGGTAAGGCCGGTCTCTTCGTCAATGGTGAAGAGGCACTCGATGGGACCGTGTTCCAACTCATTGTCATCAAGGACAGCTAACGCGAGGGCCACGCCGATACCGTCGTCAGCACCGAGAGTCGTGCCCTTGGCCTTCAGCCATTCGCCGTCAATGTAAGTCTCGATAGCATCCTTGTCAAAGTCGAATACCTTGTCATTGTTCTTCTCGCACACCATGTCCATGTGGGCCTGCAGCACCACGGGGGTAACGTTTTCTTTACCCGGTGTTGCGGGCTTGGATATCAGCACGTTGCCGACTTTGTCGCGTTTGGTGGGCAATCCCAGCTTCTTGCCGGTTTCTTCCAGCCAAAGTGACATCTTTTCCTCGCGTTTCGACGGACGCGGAATCTTCGTGATTTCATTGAAATAATAGAAAACCTTCGCGGGTTTCAAATTCAGCATTTCTTCGTTCATATTTTTTTGATTTAGAATGATACTTCAATTTTGCGACCGCAAAGGTACATTTTTTTTTAATGAAGAATGTAGAATGAATAATGATGAATAAAAAAAGACGTGAGACTTTTCAATAGCCTCACGTCTTTACTAATTATAAGTCCTAAGTCCTAAGTCTAAAGTCTAAAGTCTAAAGTCTTAAGTCTTACTTCCCTTCCTTTTCAAGATCTTCTTTCAGAGATTGCAGGACATTCAAGTCGCCGAGGGTAGCCTTTTCGACATTGCTCTCGTTAACCTTTTGAATATCACGCTCTTTCTGTCTCTCTTCGTCATTCTTGACTCTCTCTTCAGAATCTCTGTCGGGTTGCCAAGTCTTGGTGTGGGAGAGGTGGATTTTCTTAGCATCCTTGGAGAAGTCAACCACCATGAACGGGAGGGTTTCGCCTTCCTTAGCTGTGGATTTGTCCTCTTTGAGCAGATGACGGTTGAAAGCAAATCCTTCGATGTTGTGAGGAAGGAGCACGGTAGCGCCCTTGTCGTTAACGCCCGTGATGGTGCCTTCGTGAACGGAACCAACGGTGAAGATGGTCTCATAAACGTCCCAAGGATTCTCTTCCAATTGCTTGTGACCCAAGCTCAGGCGACGATTCTCGGTGTCCACTTCGAGAACAACCACGTCGATGGATTCACCCACTTTGGTGAACTCGGCGGGATGTTTGATCTTCTTGTTCCAAGAGAGGTCGGAGATGTGGATCAGGCCGTCAACGCCTTCTTCCAGTTCCACGAAAATACCGAAGGTCGTGAAGTTGCGGACCGTAGCGGTGTGGCGGGAACCGACAGGATATTTCTCCAGAATGTTAGCCCACGGATCGGGGATGAGTTGCTTGATACCCAGGGACATCTTCTGTCCTTCGCGGTCGAGGGTGAGCACCACAGCTTCCACTTCGTCACCGACTTTGAGGAAGTCGTGAGCGGTGCGCAGGTGCTGAGACCAAGACATTTCGGAAACGTGGATAAGACCTTCCACGCCGGGCATGATTTCCACAAAAGCGCCGTAGTCGGTGATGACGACCACTTTACCTTTGACTTTGTCACCAACCTTCAAATTGGGATCGAGTTTCTCCCAAGGTTGAGGAGTGAGCTGTTTGAGACCCAAGGCGATACGTTTCTTACCTTCTTCGAAGTTGAGGATAACGACGTTGACCTTTTGGTCGAGCTCAACCACTTCGGAAGGATGGTTGATACGGCCCCAAGAGAGGTCGGTGATGTGGATAAGGCCATCCAAACCGCCGAGATCGACGAATGCACCGTAAGAGACGATGTTCTTGACCGTACCTTCGAGGATTTGTCCGACTTCGAGCTTGCTGATGATTTCAGCTTTCTGAGCTTCGATTTCAGCCTCGATGAGGGCCTTGTGGGAAACGACGACATTCTTGTAGTCGTGGTTGATCTTCACAACCTTGAACTCCATGGTCTTGCCGACATAGACGTCAAAGTCGCGGATTTGCTTCACATCAATCTGAGAACCAGGCAGGAAGGCTTCGATACCGAAAACGTCCACGATGAGACCGCCCTTGGTCTTACCCTTCACATAGCCGGTGATAACTTCTTGATTGTCGTATGCTTCGTTGACACGCTGCCATGATTTGAGAATGAGGGCGCGTTTGTGGGAAAGTTGCATTTGGCCGTTGGCATCTTCCTGGCTTTCAACGTAAACCTCGATTTCGTCACCGATCTTGAGGTCGTGGTTGTAGCGGAGTTCGGAAGCGTTGATGACACCGTCGGATTTGAATCCGATGTTGAGCACCACTTCGCGGTCGTTGATGGAAACCACTTTACCTTTGATCACATCGTCTTGGTCGATGGATTTGAAAGACTTGGTGTAAAGGTCTTCCAAACGGGCCTGCTCCTCTTTGGAGTAGCGGTCGTTTTGGTCGGAAACTTTGTCCCAATCGAAGTTGGCCATAGCGTCGGCGTATGCATTTTCGAAATTATGCATTTTGCGAGGCGCTTTGGCGGCTTTCTCTTCAGTGGCGGGGAGTTCTTCCTCTACTGCGGGAGCGGCAACTTCATTTACCACTTCTGCTGCAGTTTCGGCAACATTTTCCACATTTTGTTCGATTTCTTGAGTCTGTTCAGGAGCATTCAATAATTCTTCTGACATAAAATTTTGTCTTTTATTAGCCAAAGACAGGGGCTTTTTTAAGATGAAACATTGAGGTTAATTGTTTAATAATCAATTGAAGAGCCTCTTTCAATTGAGCCGGCAAAAATACAAAAAATACGATACGAAAAAATTTTTTTTTGACATTTATAGTTAAATTCAAAAAAAGTGTATTTTTGCAGCCGTAAACATTGCGGGGTAGAGCAGTGGTAGCTCGTCGGGCTCATAACCCGGAGGTCGCAGGTTCGAGTCCTGCCCCCGCTACTAAACAAAAAGCTGAAGTGTTCTTCAGCTTTTTTTGTTTCACCGCCGTTCCGCGAAGAATTTCTTCAACAAGTCGCTGCATTCTTCCGCCAAAACTCCCCGCCGGATTTCCGCCTTGGAGGGAAATTTGTCCTTGAGATAGACACTGAAGCCCCGTTTCGGATCATCCGCGCCAAATACCAATGTCCTGATCTGCGCGTGGGCGATGGCACCGGCGCACATCAGGCACGGCTCCAAGGTGACATATAAAGTGCATTCCTGCAAATATTTGGCACCTAACGCATTAGCGGCGGAAGTGATGGCCATCATTTCGGCGTGAGCCGTCACATCCTTCAATGTCTCCGTCAAATTATGCCCTTTCGCAATAATCTGATTGTCAAGAACGACCACGGCCCCCACGGGAATTTCATCCTCCGCGTACGCGTCCTCTGCCTCCTGCAAGGCAATCCGCATGTAATAAGCGTCGTCAAGTTCCATATTTATAATGGTTATGGGTTTTTGGTTATTGAAGTGTCGATTTGCGATTTTCCATATCGCAAATGGCAGCCAGTGCGCACTTCTCACAATGCGGTTTTCGGGCAGTGCAGATGTACCGGCCGTGGAGCAGCAACCAGTGGTGCGCACGCGAGATGTACTCTTTCGGAAAATGTTTAACCAGTTCTTTCTCAACCGCTTCCGGCGTTTTGGCGGCGTCGGGGACCAGTCCTAACCGGTGCGAAACACGGAACACATGCGTGTCAACCGGCATGGCAGCCTGGTCGAAAGCAAACGCCAACACCACATTGGCTGTTTTACGTCCAACTCCCGGCAACTTTGTCAGACTATCTATTACGCAGGGTATCTCACCCCCGAACTCTTCTACGACCATTTGCGCCATCTGTCGCAGATGACGCGCTTTGCTGTTTGGGTAAGATACTGATTTTATGTACGATAATATGTCCTCTTCCGTTGCTTTCGCCAAATCTGACACAGTAGGATAGGCTGCGAACAGCGCCGGGGTGACCATGTTGACACGTTTGTCAGTGCATTGCGCCGCCAGCATCGTGGCAACCAACAGCTCGTATGCGCTCCCGAAATTCAACTCTGAGGAAACATCCGGTTGGGTCTTGGAAAAAAAGTCAACAATGAAAGTGTATTTGTCCGATTTCTTGCGCATATCGATGATTATTCGTCACTGTTCTGGATAAAATAGGCGGTCACGGCATCCAAATACGTTTTTGATATGGGTATCTGTTGCAGTCCGTCCTGACCGAAATCAAGGTAGGGACCGTTTTTGTCTTTGCGGAGCAGCAGGATGTTGGCGAAGTTGACCAAAAAGCTGCGATGGCAACGTATAAATCCGTATTTCTCAAGCTTTTCCTGTTGTTTTTTCAAGGGACTTCGCAAGGTGAAGCGTTCCACCGACTCTTTGTTTCGATAATAGATATGAACATAGTTTTCCGCCGACTCTATATAATATATATGGTCAAGACGTAATGACAATTGCAATTCGTTTTTTTCATCAAAAAAATTGACGATTTTAGACATGGCAGGACTCTCTGAAACGGAGTCTGGCTTTTCATTGACCGCAGAAGAAGCGGATGGGCTTTGAGGGCTTCCCTCCGTTCCCGTTAAATGATTGTCCAATATCATATCGTCTCCTGCAAAAACATCGGAAATGGAAAATTCATTGTCTTTCGCAGATGTGTTAACTTTTTCGTCCCCTGATTGTTCCTTAATGTTACTTGATGTATTACTTTCAACTTTTTGAGATTCCAAAGCGGATATTTTTTCGTCTTTTTCACGCGTGCTGAAATAGAGTAGGGTGATGATGACAGGAATGATCAGTATGGTGGGAACAAAAATAACGGCCCGAGCGAAAATATCGGAAAATTCGCGGGTGTCTTTTGTGACAAAATGCACAATCAAAGCGTAGAGGAATGCTATACAAAAGATTTCTACAACCTGCCAAAACCAATATTGTAAATGACTGAGTGGCTTGCTCTTGTGTACATAATACATGATGATGCGGCTTATGAGAAGGACAATCGTCCCTCCGGTAGTGATAATCAGCGTGTCGGTGAAAAGCTGTGCCCGGGTGTAATGCTGGACGTTATACCAAGCCCCTTGAAACGGGGTGAAAATATTGACAAAAAGAAGCGAATACACAAACACAAATATCAGAAAGAAGATGATATTGTCCCTGGTGACATAGTATTCGGGTATATTTTTACGTATCATTATATCCAAAAAAGAATCCGCAAAGATACTATTTTTTCTTTTTCCGCTCTGTTCTAATCCGAGATTCGTCCCCGTATTCGTGTTTTTGTCACTCATAGGTTCGTTTTCGCCCATTTCGCTGCGGGAATCGTCACAATTGTTCTTTTTTTTGCTATAAAAAGCGTTTTTTTGCCGGCTGAAAAATCACTAACCAATTTTTTGTAATGAAGAAAATCAAACGTATTTATGACATTATGCTCCAGTATGAGGAGCGTCATCCGGATCAGAAGATTGCTTTGTCAGGCAAGATTGGAAAGAACAAATGGAATGAATATACCCCGCAATTATTTAAAAAGACAGCCAATGAATTGAGTTGTGCGCTGATAGCAAAAGGCATCCAGAAAGGCGACAAAGTGGCGTTGATTTCCACCAACCGTCCCGAATGGACCATTACCCAGATGGCCGTGACCCAGATCGGTGCCGTTTTAGTGCCGATATATCCGACCATCACGGCGGAGGATTATCAGTATATCCTTCAGCATTGCGAGGCTAAGCTGGTCATTCTGGAAGGCGAAATCGTGATGAGGAAAGTCCAGTCGGTTGCCGACAGCCTTACTAACCTGAAGGACATTTACACGTTTGTTGACCGCAAGGACTATCCTTATTGGGACCAGCTGATTGCTTTGGGCAGAGAACATTACGACGAGACGAAATTGAATGAAATGCGCGCCGCCAACGATGAGAAAGAGTGCGCGATGATCATTTACACGTCAGGGACCACAGGAACCCCCAAGGGCGTGATGCTTTCCCATCACAACATCCTTTCCCAAATTGAGAATTTGAAGCATATCCCTTCAAAATGGTCGAAGAAAGGCCTGAGTTTCCTGCCGTTGTGCCATGCTTACGAGAATATGATCGTGCTGCTTTACCAATATCTTGGCATGACCGTATATTATGTGTCTAATCTGGCGACGATTGCGGAGGCCATGCGCGAGGTGAAGCCGACAATGATGACGGCGGTTCCGCGTGTCCTGGAGAAATTCTATGAGAAGATAGAGGCCTCCGGAAAGACCAAGACGGGTGCGGCACGTTCCATTTTCGAATGGGCGGTGAAGATTGCGTTGAAGTACAACATTGAGGATGAGGACAGAACGGCTGTTTATAATATGCAGCACAAGTTGGCTGACAGACTGGTATATAGCAAGATCCGCAAAGGTTTGGGCGCCGATAACTTCGACATTCTCGTTTCCGGTGCCGCTTCGCTGAAGCCGGAACTCTGCTCATTCTTCTCCGCCATCGGTATGCCGGTGTTCGAAGGTTACGGCATGACGGAGACGTCTCCTGTGATTGCCGTCTCTTGCCGTGAGAAGTATGGCCGTCAGGCCAATACGGTCGGTTTTCCGCTTGGCGGCGTGGATGTGGCCATCACCAAGGAGGGCGAGATTATCTGTCGTGGTCACAACGTGATGATGGGCTATTACAAAAATGAGGAACAGACCCGCGAGATTATCGACGATAGCGGCTGGTTGCACACCGGCGACATGGGACGTTTCACCGAACGCGGACAGCTTGTCATCACCGGCAGAATAAAAAATATTTTCAAGACCTCAATGGGCAAATATGTAAACCCGCAAATTATTGAGGAAAAAATGTCGCAATCCAAGTATATAGACCAGATTCTAGCGGTTGGAGAAAACCAGAAATTTGTGGCAGCGTTAATTATTCCAGATTTTTCTGCAATAAAAGATTGGTGTGAATCAGAAAAAATTATATATTCGCACCCGAAAGAGATGGTCGAAAACTTGAATGTCAAGAACCTGATTAAGAGCGAGATAAATAAATATAATCAGGAGTTGAGCAAGGCAGAAAATGTGATGAGGTTTGAATTACTTGCCGACGAGTGGACTCAAGACAATGGTTTTTTGACCCCGACTTTGAAAGTGAAGAGGAATAAAATCTCAAAGAGATACGCTGAACTGATCGACTCTATGTTTGTTGATCATCAGTAGAGAAGAAGCGGGTCGTTTGAGTTTTTCCCAAAAACGAGACCCGCATTCATGTGTTGTGTTATGTGCGAAAGAGGCTTCCTGACGGAGGCCTCTTTCTATATTAGATGTTTGGTCGTAGTTCAAAGCTCAAAGTTATAGTTGTCTTTTGGTCAACAAAAAAACCGGTCCGTTTCGGGCCGGTTTATAGGTGTTTGGAAAATACGATTCGTTATTGAGCCTCTTCGCTTGTTTCCTCTTCTGTGGTTGCAGCGGCAGAACCACGGGTCGGGACAACTTGCAGAACAACCTTGTTGGGGTTGTCAACAATTTCAAGATTGTCGATGTGGATGTCACAAATCTTAGTCATGTCGTTGATTTCCAAAGAGGAGATGTCAGCAACGATTTCTTCAGGGATGTTTTCCAGCAGACCACGCACTTTGAGTTTGCGGACGCGTTTCTTCAACAAACCACCTTTCAGGACACCAGGAGAGGTACCTTTCACTTTAAAGGGGATCTCAATGGTGATGGGCTTGCCGTCAACCACTTCGAGGAAATCCACATGCATCAGCTTGTCGGTGATGGCATGGAATTGGGTTTCTTGCACGATAGCCTTACGGACATCGCCGTTGATGTTCACCTCTGCATATCTCACCTCTGGGGTGTAGAGCAGGTTTTTGAACTGACGCTCGTCAACGACGAACATTTTCTGGTCTTTTCCGCCGTAAATCACGCACGGAATCATGCCCTTGTTGCGTTGGGCTTTTGCATCTTTTTTCCCTACGTTCTCTCTCAGAGAACCGCTAATAGATACTGATTTCATACTGTTTATTAATTAATTAAGGTGTTTTAAAATCGGCGGCAAAGATACACTTTTTTTCGATACGCTGCTACAGAAACGTAACGGCTTTTTCGAGATAGGCGGAGTCCGTTTCGTCAAAGGTGGCAAGGCGGTCGCTGTCGATGTCGAGAACAGCGATGACCTCACCGTTTTGGAAGACGGGCACCACGATTTCGCTGCGGGAGGCAGAGGAGCAGGCGATATGGCCGGGAAATTGCTCCACATCGGGCACCACAATCGTGCGGCGTTCCTTCCAGGCGGTACCGCACACGCCACGCCCGTACGCGATGCGCGTGCAAGCGAGCGGCCCCTGAAACGGTCCTAATATCAGCTCGTTGCCAATAACGCGGTAAAAACCGGTCCACCAGAACCCGAATGTCTCATGTAGCATCGCCGCCATATTCGCCATGTTCGCGATGATGTCCACGCTGCTGTCTATCACCGCCTCCATCTGCGGAAGAAGGGAGGCGTATTTCTCTTGCTTGCTGTTGCCGGAAATTGTCAAAGATTCCATGAATTGATAATTGATAATTGATAATTGATAATTGGAACTTCGTACGCTCCCCCATTAACCATCTAACCTTCAAACTATCTAACCATAACCTTCAATAACCAATAACCAATAACCCATAACCATTACTTATAAAGGAACCGCTTGATCGACCGTTTCGGTGTCTTCTCAAACTCGTCCTTTTTGAGCTCTATGTTGAAGATCTGGGCGTATTTGGGGAGTTTCTCGTTGAGTTTCTGGAGGTTCTCCTTCATCAGTTCGGGGATGGTCTGGCGGAAGCGGAGTTCGCCTTCGTAGTCGGGGAAGACGAGCGCGATGAGCTTGCCTTCGCGTTCCACCACCACCGACTCGACCACGCCTTCCATGTCGTTGAGCTTGCCCTCGATTTCTTCCGGATAGATGTTTTGGCCCGAGGCGCCGAGGATCATGGTCTTGTTACGGCCTTTGATGAAGATGTTGTTGTCCTTGTCGATGAGCCCGAGGTCGCCGGTGCGCATCCAGCCGTCATCGGTGAAGGTGGCGCGGGTGGCCTCCTCGTTCTTGTAGTAACCCTGCATCACATGCTCGCCACGCACCAGGATTTCTCCGACCTCGTTGTAGGGGTCGTTGGATTCGATGCGGATTTCGTTGCCGGGGAGGATGTGACCGCCGGAGCGCGGCACAAACTCGTGGACAAAGCAGCCTCCGATAAGCGGTCCGCACTCGGTCATGCCGTAGCCCACCACAAGCGGGAACTTGATGTCGAGCAGCAGCTTCTCCACGTCTGGATTGATGGCCGCACCACCCACGATGAAGTATTTGAGCTGACCGCCGAAGGCCTTCATCAGCTTCTTGTTGATGGTGTTGACCACCAGTTTCCGTATCACCGGATATTTGAGCAGCTTCTGCACCGAGGGTTTCTCGAGTGCGGGCATGACAGCGCGTTTGCAGATTTTCTCGATTACCAGCGGCACCGTGACAATAATATACGGATGCACGTCGGCAAAGGCTTTCATCAAGAGGGTGGGAGTGGGGGATTTCGTCAGGAAGTGGATGTGGCAGCCAGATGCCAGGGGGTATAAGAACTCCGCCAGCTGACCGTACATGTGGGCCAGTGGCAGCATGGAGACCACGTTCTGACGGCCGCCGGGAGGAAGGAAGTGCAATCCCGTGTCGATGTTGGCGGACACGTTGCGGTAAGTCAGCATCACCCCCTTGGGCGATCCCGTTGAACCGGATGTGTAGTTGATGAGCAGCAGGTCGTCGATGTCGCGCACCGTGAAGATGTGGTTGTTTTGCGGGACGTGCAGCGGCTCTTTCGAAATCTCCACCCCTTCACGTTTGGTGGCGATCAGGGAGAAATCGGAGAGGGAGACGATGGCTTCAAGACCGGGCATGTGCTCGGCGTTCATGTTTTTCCATACGTAAGGGCCCACAATGAGCAGGCGTGAGTCGGAGTGGTTGAGGAGGGTCTCGATATCTTCGCCGGAGAACTCGTGCAGCACTGACACGATGACAGCGCCGTATGAGGCGATGGCCAGGTAGGAAATCGCCCAGTTGGCGCAGTTGCGGCCGCAGAGCGCGATCTTGTCGCCCTGTCGGATGCCCATTGCATGGAAATAGTTACGCAATCGGGCAACTTGTTCGGCCACCTCCTTGAATGTGTAGTTGTCGGTGCCGTTATAATCGGTTAACGCGGGCTCTTCCCAGTATTTCGGGAAAATCTCGTTGTAGTGTGCAAACAAATGTTTTGTCATACGGATTGTTTATCGTTATTTGCGTTTTGGTTGGTTTCCATATTCTTTTTAGGCTTGCGGCCTCTTTTTTTCGGTGTACCCGTTTTCATCTCGGCCGCTACGATCTCATCCTTTTCATCAGGCTCGGTGTCCGGTATCGGAGATTCCGCTTTCTTCACTTTTGTTTTTTGGGAGGGCATCTCCACGTGCCGTACATACACATCGCGCTGCGGGAACGGAATTTCAATCTTGTTCTTATTCAACGTGTTGTAGATCACCTCTTTGACTTTTGCGATGAAAGCGGCTTTCTCCTCCACCAACACCCAGCAGACGACATACAGATCGACACTGCTTTCGCCGAAATCGTCAAAAATCACTTGAAATCCTTGCTTGCTATCGACCAGATATTTGCCTGCTGAATTTTTTGTGATCAACGGCTGGAGGTCGCGGAGCAGCATCTTACGGACATTTTCCACATTCACACCGTAAGCCACCCCCACAGGGATTTTCACCAGCACATAGCCGTGGTTACGGGTGAGGTTCTTGAAGTTCTTGCTGAAGAGGGTCGCGTTCTGGAAGGCGATCACGCTGCCGTCGAGCGTGACGAGTTGCGTGCTTTGGTAGTTGATGCTATCGACTTTGCCCTGCACACCGTCGCACTCGATGTAGTCGCCCACACGCAAACGGCCGGTCATCAGGGTGATGCCGTAGATGAAGTTCTCCAAGAGGTCTTTCATGGCGAAACCGAGACCGGTGGCCAAACCCGCCATCACGATGGAGATGCCCTTGCCGGAAACTTCCAGAATCATCATGCAAAGTAGGACATATAATCCCCAAACTAAGATGGAAATGACGTTATATGCCAACGTGGAATTGCCTTGGGTGCGGATTTCGCTGTTTTTCTTCCGGCGTTTTTTGAGCATTTGGTAGAACGCACGGATGGCATAGTTCAGATAGCGGAAGAGGAAGAAAAGTTCAAGGACGAGACATATCTTATATAAAGACAGTTGTATGATGCCCGGCTTGTTCAGGAAAACATACATGAAGATTTTGCGGCAGACAGAGGCCATTTCGAAGATGTTGGCAGCCCAGTAAATGCTGAACGGCACAGAAAGCACCGCCATGATGGGCAGCAGTGCCTTAAATAGGAAGTCGTAGAACCAAGTCTGGCCGATGTATTCCCCCTTGGCCATCTTGGGTTGAAGTTTCTTGAACTGTTTTTCCAAATCCTCCTTGCCGGTGATTTCTTCACCGCGATCTTTGGCGATTTTTTTCGGCAGACGGCGGGATTCGTAGAGCTTGGCGAGGTCGAAGAAGCAAGTAATGGTTTGGATGGCAGCAAGTTGAAGTGCCCACCACAACATGATTTGCACCGCGAGCAGGACAAATCCGAACCACGAGGCGACACAAGACACGATCATCACGATAAGGGAAATGACGGTGTAAACCATGTCGCTGTCGGGCAGTTTGGCGATTTTCTTCTTGATTACGAAGAATTGCCAGATGGTGAAGACCAGTAGGAGGGGAGGGTATATGAGGTTGACCAGATTGTTCGGTATCAGTATAATGCGGAACACGATGACGATGAAGGCCATGACGATGAACGGGGTGTAGGAGCGCACGCCCGCACGGATTTGGTCACTGGATAGGCGGATGAGCAGGGAGACAAGGATGACTTCCATGAGCCAAGCGTAGAAAATCATCAGCCGGATGGCCATTTGCACGAAGTTCTGCGTCACGAAGAATTTGGCAATGGTGATGGAGATGGCGAAGATGGCCACTCCGCAGGCGATGGTGATGAAGGGGCGTTTCTTGTTGTCAGCGAAGAAGATGCGCCATTTCCGCGGCAGCAACCATCTCATGATGACGTAGCTGAGCAGGCTGGCCACCAGAATGTAGAAGAGCATGAAGATGCTGATGCCGAGGATCACAGGACCGCGCCATTCGGAAGTTCTCTTGAAGGGTTTGTATTTGTCGTCCACGTCTTTCTTGGCGATGAGATAGTGCATCCGGAAGCGTTTGATGGTCTGGAAGTAGTTCTCGCCGCCGTTCACGAAGATGTTTTTCTGGATATGCTCGTATTTCGACAAGGCGTAGGCGTTGAGCTTTTCAACACGTTTGGAAACATGTTCGTAGTGCTCCTGGTCCTTTTCCACATTCTCCAGCATTTTTTTGTAGTTGTCACGCAATGCCGTGGCGTATTCCACGCAGGCCGCACGGTCTTCAAGGCCCTGTTTGTCAAGGATGTAGAGGTTTTTCCCAGCAGTGTCAAGTAACATTTTGGGCATTCGCTGCCGGATTGAGTCGGGAATCTGCACAAAATCGCTGTCGGACATCATGCGCGGTGGGAGTCTCCGCAGGGTTTGGATGAGTGCGTCGTAGCGTTCGATTTCGGAGTTAAGACGTTCCTTGATTTTGTTGTAGGGAGCGTGGTATTTTTTGAGGGTGTGGTACTGCTCTGTGGCGGCCTGGCAGGCGTAGGCCATGTCGAAGGTGAAGTCGGCGTTCTGCGAGTAAAGCATCAGCGCAATCTGGTTGCTTTGCTGCATCATGCGGATCAGGTTGGTATGCTGGTCCGTGTTTCGCTTCTCGAAGCGCGCCATCATCATCTGCTGTTCGTTGTAGGCCTGTTGCAGTTCGGCGCGCAGCACGCCGAGCGTCTGGAAGAGGTCTTTCTCCTTGAGCACGGCCTGTGCTTGGAAGATGGTGAGCACGCTGAGCAGAACGAATACGAATATCTTTTTCATTTTTTGTCTAATTTTGAGGCGGCAAAAATACAAAATTAATGGTTTGTTAAAGGTTATTGGTTGTTGGGTTAATCAAAGTCTAACATCACTTGCACGCCTCTGATGAAGAATATCTTCGACATCGATTATTCTTCGTTTAGTGGTATCATTCCTTTTTCTTCCATATCGTAGTATTATTAAACCTCGAAAGATACAACTTCTTTGTTAGAAAAGCAAATGTTCGAGATGCAGATTTTAAGAAGATTGTTCTGCAAAACATGTTCTGACCGAATGATACTTCACAATGGAATTTATTGTATTTTTGCGGCCGCGAATCCATCGTTCGCTTTGTCAAGAAAATAAATGCATTCTTATGGAGAATAAATACAAATTGGTCTGCACACAGTGCGGCGAAACAATTCCCGACTTTGCCACTTGGTTTTCACAGAACCAGCAGTGTAAGTGCGGCTGCAAGCGTGCCGATGTTGTCTATTCGGCTGATTATCACAAGATCACGGAACTGACGAAGCCAGAACACAAACCCGCGAATTTCTACCACTATTTCGACTTCCTGCCCGTGATGGACGAGAAGAACATCGTCTCATTGGGCGAGGGTGCCATCCCGATTGAGGAGTGGGATTTCTTGGAGAAATATGCTCGGGAGAAATATGGCGTTGATTGCAAGGTGATGGTCTATCGCAACGACTTGAACGGCGGTAGCAACACCTTCAAGGACATTGCCGCCTCGTTGGCTGCTTCCTTGTTCAAGGAGAACGGCGTGAAGGAGTTCTGCGTGGCTTCCACGGGCAACACCGCCACAGCGTACGCTCGTTATTTGGCCGAAGCCGGCATCAAGTTCACGGTCTTCATGCCGCATGACGCTTGTCCCGATTCCGTTGCGGCTATTCGCTCCTACGGCCAGAATGTGGTCGTGTGCGACGGCAACTACGGTGATGCCAAGAAGGAGGCCAACGACTTCCACGTGAAAAACAACGTGCTGATTTCCACGGGCAACATCGATCCCATCCGCGTGGAGGCCAAGAAGACGATGGTCTTTGAGTACCTGCGTCAGTTGGGCAAGATGCCCGATGTGTATGTGCAGGCGGTTGCGGGAGGCACAGGCCCTATCGCCCTCGACAAGGGCATCCGCGACCTGCAGACCACTTTCCCGGACACCAAGATGCCCCGTATGCTGCTGATCCAGCAGGACACCTGCGACCCAATGGTGCAGGGGTGGGAGAGTGCCGTGAAGGCTGGATTCCCGGAAGGATACGAGAAGGACTATCCCGTCATCCCGAATCCGCAGACCATGGTCTCCATCCTTTCCGCCGGCAATCCGGGCATGTATCCCATTGTCGCGCCCATCGTGCGCAAGAGCGGCGGCACGTTCCTGCGTGTGAAGGAGAGCGAGCTGGCGAAATACGGCAAAATCGTCAAGGACGAGCGCGGCATCTACTTCGGACCCGCCTCCGTTGTCTGTCTGGCCGGCTTCTACAAAGCCCTGGAGGAAGGACAGATCCGCAATGGCGAGACCGTACTCCTCAACACCGGCGAAGGCGCGGCGCGAGCCAGCTTCTTCAAGAAGATGGTGGACGAGGCGTAAAGGGTAGGGGCGAATGATTATTCGTTCTTACAATATTATATTCAAAAAAAAAGCGCTTCGTTTGAAGCGCTTTTTTTGTCCGGGCGAAGCCACGTTATGGGGTTGACTGCGTCTTCTGCGTGCGCTGGCGCGGTTTTGGCTTCGCTAGTCAGTGTGCGGCAAGGGCACAAACCTCCTCCTCCGTCAGTCCGGTGATTTCCGCCACGAGGTTTGGTGCAAGATCCTTGGCGAGCATGTTGAGGGCGAGCTGGCGTTTCTCGTCATTATGTCCTTCCTTGCGTCCTTCTTCCATGCCTTTCTCGATACCCTGGTCGTAACCCTGGTCGAAGCCATGCGACACACCGCAGTTGTAGCCACTGTCGTAGCCGGACTTTTCTCCCAGTTCGCGGGCGTATTGGACGGCTTCCTGCACATCCTCGTACTCCAGTACGCTCTTTTTGTACGCTTCCTTTTCCATTTTGGTCAGTTTTTGGTGTATGCTGTCTTCGAACAAACTGCGGAAGACTTCGTCCTCCAGCGACAAATCCTGCAATTCCATCTGCCCGATGTTGGCCAGCGAATAACCCCATTTCTCCTGTCTGTCAGCGAATTGTATGTCTTTCAGCTGTCCGGGTTTCAGCGTGGCAAATTTACTTAAATCTAAATATCCCAATATTATTTTTTCAGAAAAAATTTTCCCATCCACTCTTCTCAGCTGCACGGTGTGGAAAAAGCCCTCAAGGTCAGCGAATTCGGGCAGGGTCTTTTCTGTGATGCAGAGTGCGATGATGGTGGGGATGTCGTATTCGTCACCGCGATTCAGCCCCTTGCTGACGAGTCGGCAAGTGTAGAAGATGCTTCTTGCGGCGAACATGAGCGTTTGGGCGCGTTGCATCTCGATGAGGGCTCTGGTGTCGTTGTCAATGGTGGCGAGGATGTCAAGGACGACCCTCTTTTCGCGCTCGATGTCGCCGAGCAGCTCGGTAGGGTCGAGCACCACGCGGGAGGCCCCCTTTAACGGTTCGGGGAAGAATGTCTTAAGGAGGTCAAGCAGCCGAACTTGCGATCTCAACCCTTCCATGAAGAGCCGCTTGAACCCGAAGTCGGTTTTTGGGTTGATGTAGACAGGGGCTTTGCTTTCGGGTTGTTTGTTTTCTTGTTTTTTCATTTTTTTACATTGTTTTCGTTTATACAAATAGGTTGAGTTTTCTCTTGTCTTGTCTTCAAGAATGATGGTGCAAAGATACAACAAAAACCGTTGTTTGTCAATGGTTTTGCGTGATTTTTGTTGCAGCTGAAAGCCAAAGAGTTGTAATTTTTATTTACAATTTATTTTGTTGATTGTTAATATTAAAGGCCGAAATTTCGCTGATTTTTGGCTCTTGCGAGACGGAGGTTCCGTTTGGCCGAGGCATGATTCCACATGTTGAAGCTCCGAAGCCATCTTCCGTTAAAAACAAGTAATTTTTTTCAATTACGAATGCTGGGGAAAACGGGATTGGTGTCGGTTGACTTGATAAAGTCCGGTTCCCTGTTGTACATTGTACATTGTTCATTGTACATTGATCAGTTTCCGGTACGGGAGGGTGGCCAAACGGAATGGTGCATTTGCTGTTCGTTTCTGTTTGCACTTGCGGGTTGTTTGGTTGATCGGTTGTCCTTGCACTTGCGGGTTGTGCGGGTTGCGATGCGCACTGCTCTGGCGGGCAACCCATGCACCATTCCGTTTTGCCGGAAGAGGGCGGTCGTCATAGTCAAGTCACGCGGTGGCTCGTAAGGACAGGATGGCAAAACGGAATCCCATACGCGCAAGGGTGCATTTCAATCGCTTTAAAGGATGATGTGGATTTATGAGGGTAGTGAAAAGATGGATTTTTATACGTGGACGAAAATAGAGTTCGTAAAACGAGTGTATTTTTGCGGCGTTAAACGGAATTACAAACCAAAAATTGGTGTCATGAGTAAGACCTACAGAAGTGCTCCGGAAGATTATAAAATTAAAGAAAAAACAACAGCCATCAAGCCAAAACATACAAGGTATTGTTACGACTGTCGCAGAAACAAACTTCTGTTTTCGACAAAGGAAAAGGCTGAACGCTACATATCATTTAATTCGGGAGCGATAAAAGAAGAAAGCGGCTATGCACCAGTGCGTGCCTATTATTGTGTGGCTTGTGGAGGATGGCATGTGACCCACCTGTCTGAATTCCAATCACAATCAAAGTATGAAGAGTTCTGTGACAGCTTGGTGAAAAGAAAAAAGAACAAAGTGTCAAAACCTGTTGCGGTTCAACCTGTCGCTTCTGATTCTCTAGAATCCCTTCGTGAATCTTGCCAAAAGGCAATGAAGAAGATTTCGAAATACTATGCAAAAGGACTGTATATCCAATGCGAGAAGGAAATACTACGTATCACAGAAATGTTACAAAATAGCACCATCTTGTCGGACAACTTTAAGGAGTCCTACTATGGTATGCTTGAGATTATTGGCTCTCAAATTCTCTTAAATACTGTTGCATAATGCGAGGTTGTTTATTCAAACCGAAAAATTCCGAAAATAGGTTTCGCATAATTTTGATATTTTTGCAGCATCAAATCAAATGTATAATCATACAATAAAAGAATAAATATGGAATTAACAACAAGAGAAAAAAGAGTGATTGTTAAACGGTTGATTAGCAAGAACAAAGTCGAATTTGATAGTTTGTTAAGCGAGTTGGTTTGTTCTAATTATAGTTCAACAAAGGGCAACAGTTTTGATTTTCAATTAAATTCAATTGAACTACGCGAATTAACATCTAAAGAATGGACGATCTTTTTGAGTATGCCAGTTCGGATTTTGCAATGGATAGTGGAAAGTTTCACATCAACTATCAACAAAAAGTACTGCCAATCATTAACCGAACAGGAAGCCCTTGATGAAATGTGGAGAACGCTTAAGAATGAAAACAAGGTGGACGTACTAATGTTCATATTTGGTTTTACCGAGGATGAATTAAAAGAGTACTTTGCTGGGCAAATCTCTATGATCTACCAAAAGTACAATCTCCAATCGATGGAATCGTAATCAGCCGAACGAATATCAACAATATTCAAGGTCTAAAAAACAAACATATAATATTAAATCTATGCCTGCAAACAAGAATGCTGTAACAAGGTACAAAGTGTTAGACGAATTGCTGTCCGACAAGAACCATTACTATAACATACACGAACTGACTGAAAAGATCAATGACAGATTGGACGAATACGGATACAAGCCTGTTTCATCGCGAATGATTGAGAAAGACATCGAGTACTTGTCTGAACGTCCGTTCTGTGCGAACATTCAAAGGTTCAGGCACGAGGGCAAACGTTGTATTAAATACGAAGACCCATCGTTTTCCATCTTTACAAAGGAGCTTTCAGAGGATGAAAAGATTCTTTTGCACGAGGTGCTTAGCACTATAGGCCAATTTGACGGGCTTGACAATTTCGACTGGCTTGACGGATTGAAGCAGCGGTTGAAAGACAGCGAGTCCAACCAGAAAAAGATAATCTTTTTCGCCAACAATCCGGACCTTGAGAACTCAAATCTATTGGGTCGGCTTTTTTCCTCTATCTCGAACAAGGTCGCACTCAAAATGATCTACAAGCCATTTGAACTTGAGAAAGAAACCTTTTTGTTCTATCCGTATGCCTTGAAACAATATAATGGACGTTGGTTTGTCTTCGGTAGGAAAGACGAAACGGATAGGATATATAATCTCGCCATCGATAGAATCCGAAAAATCGAGCCGAAGCCGAATGCGGCCTACATCGATTCGGATTTCAATCTGGAAGACCACATTTTTGATGTGGTTGGTGTCTCGATCCCCTTCGATGCTGAAATCGACGACATATTACTCTGGGTCTCGGACAAGTCTTACAACTATGTTAGGACTAAACCATTGCATCCGACCCAAAAGGAAGTAAAGGGGACTGCCGATTTAAAACTGCGCGATAACTATCCCCAACTTAACGGAGGCCGTTTCATTAGATTGAGATGCATTGTCAACTATGAACTTAAACAAACCATAGCGTCTATGCTCGGAGAAATGATTGTGCTTGAACCTGGCATTCTTCGTGATGAAATGGAACGATGCATTATTGCACAAAGTGAAAAATATAAAGTTATACGAAAAAAGGATGCGTAAATAAATTTTATTTTTGCGGCATCAAAACAAACGTTCTTTGAGAGTCCTTCTGAAATGGCATTTTGAAAACTGTCTGGCGTCTTGCCGGATTTCCAGGTCAAACTGGAAAAGCAATGTTAGTGCGTTATTGTTTTAAGGTGTTTGGATGTTTTTGGATGTTATTATAGTGATATATGGCATATACAAAGAAAACGAATTTCAGAAGACTCTCACGAACGTTTTAGTATGTACAGATGAATAGAGAAACTATTGCTGAAAAAGCGGCGAAAATGACGGAGAAACAGGACCTGCTTCATTTGCTAAATGAAGTGAAGGTTGACATGCTTGGAGACAAGGCTCATCCCTTCAGTCTTCGACAGCTCTGCTATTACTGTAACCCAAGAGTTGACAGGAAAAGATACACTGATTTCGAGATTCCCAAAAAATCTGGAGGCAAGAGACGCATTTCCGCTCCAGTCAACGGCCTAAAATCTATTCTTTCATGCATGAATATCATTTTCCAAGCCATGTACGAACCCTCAGAATATGCGATGGGGTTTGCTGTAGGGAAATCTGTCGTTGACAATGCCAAGATGCATGTTGGCAAGAATTATGTGTTCAATACGGATTTGAAGGATTTCTTCCCAAGCATTCACCAAGCACGTGTTTGGAAACGATTGCAATTGCCGCCTTTCAATTTCAATCAAAATATAGCTAACGTCATGGCTGGTCTTTGTTGTATGAAGGTAAGCAGTCCCGATGGTGACAAGTATGTTCTTCCGCAAGGGGCACCCACTTCTCCCATAATCACAAATATGATATGCGACAAACTGGACAGGAGACTGAATGGGCTTGCGAACCGCTTTGGCCTGACATATACAAGATACGCAGACGACATTACTTTCAGCAGCATGCATAATGTTTATCAGGAGGATGGGGATTTTATCAAGGAACTTCGTAGAATCATAGAAGACCAGAATTTCACTGTCAATGACTCCAAGACAAGGCTTCAGAGAAAGGGCTCACGACAAGAAGTGACAGGACTGACCGTGTGTAATGCTCCTAATGTGACAAAAAAATATGTCCACAACATACGTTCTTTGCTCGCGATCTGGGAGCACCATGGATATGACATTGCATACAGGCGTTTTCTTCCTAAATATACCAGTGAGAAAGGATATATAAAAAAGGGCACACCAAATTTGGACAGCGTGTTGGCAGGCAAACTTCTGTATTTGAAAATGGTTAAGGGGGAAGACAATCCGTTATATGCAAAATTGCAATGTCGTTTCGACAATTTGATTGGAACAATGAATGGCGAAATGACTTCTGACACAGAATTACGCTTCCTATATACAATGGGGGCCAAAGAATTCGACTTCACACATTCCAAAGGAAAATTGGAGAAAATTCAGGATGGTTTCTGCTATATAGAGAATGCTGCCAGAATACCTTTCAAGATCAGCAAGCAGTTGTCACAAGATGATTTAAATAATGACAATATCCAGATTTCGTATTGCGATAACGGGAAATCAAGGTTTTACTTGGTCCACAAACCGTTCCTGCAAAAACAGCCCAAGGACGACTCTCGCAACGATGAACTGAATAAGAAACTTACTGCTTTATGCGATTCTGGTTTTGATTTAAACATTTTATAAGATGGCTCAAGACAAAGAAAAATTAAAAAAATTGTTGGATTTCATCAAAGCATTGGCTGAAGAAGAAGGTAATGAATGGTTTGTTGATGAATTGAAAATGAATTTTCCTTCTGTTCAGACAACGCAGGGCAATCTGGCTAACAGTATGGAGATTGAAAATCTGAACATGAGAATTTCAAGTATAGAGAAATATCTCGGCCTTGACTTCAGTACTGATACAACAGATTCCATAATTGACTATTCGAGAATAGGAGGTAAAGAGAACAGGAACAGGCTTGAAAGCGACAATCGTGAAATGTTGCGTTGGCGATACGGAACCCGGTCGCACATACAAGATTTTTATGAGTATTGCCGGTGTGCTCATCAACAAGCCGAGTTCCTTTTGAATTACTTTTATGAGAACGTCGAACAAGACTTGCAATCTTCCATACAACACATAAAATGGTTCTTGCCAGACTATTTTACTATACGAGATACGATAAGTGATGTCTCCGAAATACCTTACGCAAATAAACTATCGGCTTTTTACAAAGAACACCAAAACGAGCTTGGCTTTTATAACAGATCTATACTGGAGAAGACTAATACCACAAGAAACGAACTGTTACACAGGAGTCCTTCAAATAAAGATCTGCAAGAATGGAAGAAGTTCTTCAATACTATGAAAAATAGTGGCTTCCCGGTGTCAGAAATCTCATTTGATTTTAAGGTGTCTGAAATAAAAAAAGATGAGCAACTGTATAGGAACTTTATAATAAAATACGGTTATACGAACAAAGAATACCAGAATTATTTGTGGCATCTTTTCGTGGAAAGGAAACCGTATGGAGAAGTGTTACAGGCAGTCAAGACCCTCGCTGGGATCATACAGTCAAAGGTAGTCCCTTCCGACAGGTGAGAACAAGATCAATATGTCTTGTTCAAGCATTTTTTTAACGAACATCTGTTCATATACCGATAAGGTTTTTCAATGGACTAATGGAATGAGGTCAGAATGCCAAAACATAAATTATGAACAATCCAAACCAATACGAATATAGGGTTCGCGAAGTAGTTGTATTTTTGCGGCATAAAAAATGAGCATCCATGGATGAAAAAAGAGTTATAAACAGAGATTATATTGGAGTAGTTGTTGAAGAGTGTGGACTGCTCCAATACAAAGAAATTGACATTAACTACCCTCGAGAACTTGTGGCGGAAATGACAGCTATGGAAAAGGACGAACAATCAACTATAATTGATGCACAGAGACTTTTTTGGAAATATTACCCGAAGGATAGCACTGGAGATAAAGGATTAAACTACCTATTCCCTAACAGTTATGAGTCAACTTATAATGTGTGGTCACATGCTCCGAAGTTTTTCAATCAACAAGATTTCCCAATCGATAAAGTTGATGTTGGTGGCCTTATTTCAACATGTCACATTGAAGAATATCAACTATACCCTTGTGGTTTTAATACCGAGAAAGAATATGTGCAGTTCCTTGAACACAGAGAGCAGTTTTTTTTCTGTGAAAATCAGATATTAACCCTTAAAGAGTTCCAAGAGCAATATGATCGAGATCCTGAAAGGTATGCTAAAGAAATAATAGAACTTGAAAAATTGGAGAATAGCGATTTCAAGTATACTATTGAAATGGAGGATCTTCGGGAAAAATTCAAGGATGAAGTTCGTAAAAGAACAGAACGAGACCTTAAACAATTGGAAAATGAAATACGATCATATTTTATCAAGGGGTGCGTTCGTTATGTCCATGCGATTTGCTATGATAGGTTAAGGGAGAATCTCCCTAAGTCCGCTTTCATGTTTTCTACTGACAATTTGGGTTGGACTACATATAAACATCAATTATCCAAAATAGAACGCTTTGAAATCCACACGAACTATGGTTATGGGTCAAGATCGTATGCCTATTGTAATCTTTTCTACAAAGATATACCGATACTCCCATATACAGATGTGATTAAATACTCTTCTGTCGCATGGTTGCAAATTGTGAACTATACTCGTAGTTTTGTTCCTCAGAGGGAGGTCTGTTGGGAAAAGACGTTTGATTTTGTGATTGCGGTGTCCAATTTGATAAAAAAGAATCCCCAAAAATTTATTGACGAGTTCATTGTGGATGAGATTAGTCAGCTGTTAAAACAACTGAAAGAGATTTTAAGGAACTCCCCTAAAGAGCTAAAAGAACACTTTGAAAGATATAAAATAGAAGACAGAAGAACAACATTTGTTTGGAGTACAGGATTGGATCAAGAATCCTACAAAATTTTCCCGGAAGAACTTGCCGATGCTGAAAAAGTCGAAAAAATTACCGGTTGTTTGTTCTTTCTTGATAATATGCGTAAATTGAATGAGTTCATTCCTGTGATACGTGTATTCATAAACGATTTGATCGCATTGAACAATCAAATAACCCCGATGATTGACTCCTATCTGTCTAAATTGTCGGAGGAAATACAACAGAATATGGCAGAAATAGAAGATCTGGCAGAAGCTATAAAGGAGGTTAAATCGCGTATGAAAAAATGCAAAGAGGAGAATGCTCCAGATTTGATCAAGGCACTCAATCTTAAAGAGGATCTCCTAAATGATTACTTGGAAAATCATCCTCTTATAACAGATGCTTATCAGGAATATACCATTATGAGAGAAAAGTTAAGGGAACTTGATTGCCAAAAAGAAGAGAAATCCACGCATTTGCGGTTGCGAAAGAACTTTTCAAAGAGATTTGAGGAATGTAAAGAGAGGATTAATAGACTTATGAAATAGTGGGATTGTAAAATAGAGTGCTGGAAATATAGTAACAGATTGAAACAAATAAACATGGATAATAAGCGAATAATTAACAGAGATTTTATCGGGGTGATAAAGGATGAGGGAGGTCGGTTTAAATATGACGAGGTTGAAATCCATTATCCACGAGAACTTGTGGCAGCGATTGAGGCGATGAGTAAGGATGATGATTGTACGATAATGGATGTCCAGGGCATTTTTTTAAAGTATTACCCCAAGCAGACAATCAACGAACGTTTTTATCATTACATTTACCCATATTCGTATAGATGTTATTGTAAAAGTGTTGCTGATGCCCCCGAATTCTGTTCTTTTGATAGTTATAAACGAAGCCTCGTCAATCAGGGAGGATATTTGCTGAGAAACAATGAAACGCCTCTGGGATTTGAATCCCAAGAAGCATATCAAAAGACTACTGCATGGCTTTGCGATGAGATGAATATTGAACCGGCGGAATGTTCTAATCTATTACGAAGAAATTTTTCCCGTAATATTATTAGGTATATATATGCGCGTAATTATCATGAAACCTTGGAATCCATCAAATCTTCGGTATTGATTTACTCCGATGAGAAGTCAGGGTGGAGGACGGTCTCTGTTGATTTCGGTGGCGGACTTTCGGTGACTATTTCAACTAATTTTTCTTTTCCGTGTAACTGGTATATTGATGTCAGAGTCTATCTAAATAATATTGTGATATTACCTTATTTGGATTCAGTCATATACCCGAGCACTCAATGGCAGATTTTTCATAACGCAACACGCTCTTTTGAAAAAGAAGATCGAGACACATGCTGGCAAAGTATGTTTTTATTTCTGGTGGATGTCGCAAATATGTGGATAGAAAGTCCGCAACGTTTTGTTTCTAAGTATATTGTGGAAGAAATTAAGGGAGCTGTTTCTGGTCTAGATTATATATTACAATCTTCCGATGAACAGTTGCTGGAACAATTCAAGAATTTCCAGGAAGGGGAAAAACGGACTTCGTATGTTGGAGAAATGCTTGATTCCACTTTAATTGAGACAGAACCAGAACTGACTATGATGTTTGAAAAATCGGATAAAATTACAGGACTACTATGCTTTTTGCACTTATTTCGCCAGTTGAGTGAGTTTGACTCATCTGTCTGCCAATTCATTGACAAATTGACGGCTCTGAATGAACAGATGTCCCCTTTGATAGAGTCAAAACTTTTAGAATTGCATAAACAGATTCAATTAAACAAAATAGAATTGGATGAACTAAATAAGGCTATACGAGACGGAAAATCCAGGATAAAAGTATATAAGAAAGAGTATTTTCGAGAATTCGAAGAATTCTTGAATTTAACAGGAGTTGATCGAAAAAATTATCTAAGTGATAAACCACAATTTGCCGAAGTGTATCAGAAATATAAGTCTCAAAAAGAACAAATAAAAGAACTTAAGCAAGATTTTGATAATAAATCGGCTCATTTGTGCACGCAAAAAAACTTCATGAAGAAATTTAAAGAATGTCAGAAAAGAATAGAGACGTACTTGACATAAATGGAATAATAATAGTATGTTGAAATGATTAACAATCCAAAACTATCTCCTTTTCCTCTCTAATATAAAGACAGCAAAAACAAAGCACTTCAAATGATTGAAACCTGCAAGTAAGAATCATATTGTTTTGCTGGTCGGGTAATTCTCTGTGAATTTGTGGCAACGTTTTGGGAACAAATCAGAGCACCGTCATCTTGTGAAAAAGTATAGAAAAAACGATCAAAATGATAACATCCGTGTCGCGAACAGCGGGAAAGGTATATGGGCCGTCCTGGATGATGCAGGAAACGAAATAGTGCCTTTCGGCAAATACAGTTGGATTGATTGGTTTCGATCACGGATTGGCTCGAATTGTTGGACGATTTGTCAGACTGGTGACCTTAAGGTTTTAGAAACATCATATATGTTTAGATTATAACTGGTTGTTATTGTAACTGTTTTTGTAATTGTTATGGAAGGACTTGCAAAATTATTTGAAAAAGAAAGAAAACAATATTATGCTATTTTTGACGCTCTACAAAAACACGGTTGTTTTGTTGAGAAGTTCAGAGGGTATGTTTTGGAACATAAACAATCTAAAAGGGTCACAGGAGGTGCTGGAGGTGTTCAATGTGTATTTTCTGGTTTGGTTATAGATATTTATTGCCGAGGGAATTGGGGGCAGGATTCGATAGAATGTGACATCATTGTCGGACGAAACCTTTCGAAAGAACAAGATGAATATCTTAAAGGTGTTGTTAACATGCTAAACTATAAGTTCACGCAAGTTGCATTTTACTATAGGATATGCAACGATCCTAACGACGAGTGGGAGAGGATTGACATGGATGCATTCGAGGATGGCACCCGGTACATGCACTTGATTATTAATTATGATTCCGGTTATATTACAGAGCATAATGTGATGGAAGAATTGCGTCGCGCCAGTAAGATTTTTATGGACATCACAGCCGATTTCTTCAAGTTGCTTTACGCTTCGATTCAGAAATGAAGACTTTCCCCTTTACACAAATTCGATTTAAGAAATAACCATACCCCTATGAAAAAAGAAAACCTCTACAAGGTCGCTGGCATCATCTATATCGCCCTGATGGCTGCCATTACAGAAACGATGGGTGACTTCTCCTTCGGAATTATGATTGCGCTATTGGCGCTGTGTTTAGGAATTGCTTATCTTTTCGACCTGTTTGTGCTCAGCATCCCTACCGTCGCCGACCTTGAGAAACGGGTGATGATCAAGATGAACGAGGAAGGATTCCTGTGCAAGAAGAACGAGGGCGTTTTGGAATACACCATGAATGGCAGAGTATATGAGTCATACTTTTGGCGTGTCGATAAGAATTTTTTTAGGACCTTGATTGTTGATCGCGCCAAGATTGATGAGCATTGGGACAAAATCAGTGAGGAGGGGAAGTCTGTGCTGGCCAACTATGTCAATAATGAATGTTACCACACCACATTTACTGCTAAGGAAAACGGATGCGTTTGCACGCATATCACATACGTTCGTACCCCTTCCGATTTTCTGAGCGAGGCGCAAAACGCTTACGAGGTGATAGGAAGAACTTTTAATACAGCTCTTGAAATCCTGCCGCAGATCAAGGGGCGGTATCCTCTTGATGAGTCTGCGGGTGGCATCGGGTTTGTAAACAGAGAGAAGAAAATGTAGTCTGGGCAAAATCAAAATTATAGTAACAAATCAATTCTATTAACCAAAATTTTACGCTAATGCTCTCCGGATGTCCGACTACTAATATTTTCCCAAAAAACAAGATCATGAGAAACATTCCAATTCTTTTATTCGCATTTCTGATGCTCATCCAATCAGGTTGCACTCGGAAACATAAAATAAACACGTCAAGCGACGATTTCACACGACAGGAATGCTGCTATGTGTTTGATGAAAACAGGATTTCGTCAATCGAAGCGTTGTGCGATGCGACGGAACAGGCACTCTATGACAGCACAATATCGTCACGAGAGCTGAACTTGAGGATGTCCCTTTTGGCAGACACGTTGCAGTACGCCATCCGCCATTGCCAGGACTTCGAATTCAACCTGTGGATGCGAGGATTTGTGCGCCACCTCACTCCGACCATCCTGTTTGACCGCAGAGTGGAAGAGGACCTGGTTGACAAATATCTCTTTCTTCCATACTTGTGGAACATAAATCGCTCAGATTCCGCGACAATTGTTTATACTAGCATATTCAGAGCTTCCAACGAAATGTACGATCGATTCACAAATGTTTTGCTGTTCTCCAAAGGAGATGAACAAAGATGCTTGTTCACGATCACTAATTTTTCGGACACTGTGATAAAGGATGTCTGCATTGCTTTCGTAGATACGGCTGGAAATCATAAGACATTAGACCAACATGATGCTCTATTTACGGATTATCAAGATGCTGAACCCAGTGTCTTAAGAATGTTATTCCCCTTAGACACTTTTTTGTCGTTGCTCAACAATGCAACTTCCATAGATGTCCAGTATCAAGCCAAAAAGTCAGAAATCGTGATGCGGCATTACCTGCCGGAATCGGAAAAGTTGTTTGTGGAGGATGTTTTTGCGAAAAAGAACATGCCATAAAAAAACGGCGCTTCATCGAAGCGCCGTTTTTCTTACGTCTAACGTCTCAAGTCTTACGTCTTATTTCTGATAGTATCTCACGCGGTTATCCAGCACTTTGGCTTGGCTGATCAGGTAGCTGAGGAGCGTGTTTTCGTTGCGCTCACGGCCGATCAATTCATTCCGGAGGTAGTTCTTCTCCATCATGAGGTTTTGTGAGGCTTGTCCGTCACGCAGCTCTTTCACATTCACGACATACACCATGTTGTTACCGCAAACTGCTGCCGATTTGTTGACGGGCAGGTTGAAGATTTGGCCGATGGCCTTGCTATCGACACCGCGGTTCATGTAGTAATCGCCGGCGAAGCTCAACATCACGCTGTCGTTGGCGGCAACGGAGTATTTCTGAGCCACAGCGTTGAAGCCGGAAGCAAGATCTTTGTTCAACTGGTCAGCAACCATGTTCAGCTTGTTCTTGCGCTCCAGGATCGTTTTGATGTCGTCTTTCGCATCTTTGTATTTCTGCACACCTTTTTCACGGACCTGAGCCACACATGCCACTGCGAAATACATTCTGTCGATGTTGAACACATCAGAAATGTTGTCTTTCTTCGCTTCGTCGCTGAATGCCCAGCTCACGATGTCACGACAATTGGGAAGTTGACCGATGTTTGCCATCATGGAGGTCACTTTTTGACCGTTGACCACTTGGATACCCTTCTTAGCGGCATTGGCGATAAACTCTTCGTTATTGCTCACACCAGCGGCAAATTCGTTGGCTTGGGAGCGCAAAGCATTGAATGTGGCCTCAGAAGCGTTTACGTCATAGTCATAGATCACAAATTGACGTTTTTCGATGAGTTGGGTACGGTCAAGCACTTGGAAAACGATGTAGCCGTTGGGGGCTTTGTAAAGATAGAGGCCGCCATTAGGAGTTTCCAACAAGTTGTTGTAAAGGGTGGACATCGTGCCTCTTTCAGGAAGCCAGAAGGTGGTGTCGCCTTGTTCGCGGCCATACAAATAGTCGGGCTGCAGGGCGAAAATGGAAGTCTGGTTGGATTTAATCACGTCGATAAGGCTGTCAGCGATTCTGTGTGCTTCCTTCTTGGAATAGGGAGCTTCTTTGTATTGAGCGGTCTTGAACGGCAGTTCGATGGTGGCCACAAGCACAGAGTCGGGACGATTGGCTGCGCCAAACACCTTGCCGAAATACCACTTCACATTCTCATAAAGGAAAGGTTCGATGAAGCTGCCCACAGCAGATTTGAAGATGAGGCTGTCAAGTTCGGGCAGATTGATGTCGGATTCTTTGAAGTAAGTGCTATCAACCACGCCGTTGCCTTTGGAGAGGTTGAATTCGGCGATGGATTGTTGCGTGAATTCGGTGAAATCCTTGCGCACGCTGTCTTCGATAGCCTTAAGGTCAGCAGGGGTGGGGTTGATGGGGAACACAGCCACGTTGATGTCGCGGTTTTCGGCCTGAAGGTCGAACATGTCTTTCTTGTGAGTGTTGTAGAAATCCTTCATTTCCTTTTCGGAAACTTCCGGCTTCAGACTTTGGAAGGCGGTGAGTTCCGGATTGACGGTCATCAGGGAAACCATTGCCATGTTGTTGTCCTTGGCTAACTGTTTCGCCAACGGGTCAGAGAAGTAGAGGGTGTTCTGTGTCAGTGCGAAATAGTTCTGTTGCTTTTCGTTGCTCACTGCAAAGCGGACTAACGCTTGGTAGGCATTGTAGATGTCCTTGCCTTGATCCTGGTTGGCCAGGGTTTCGATATTGGAGATGATGCCCATGGCGTTTTCGGGACCGTAGAGCTGTGCCAGCGCGTTGGCAAACTGTGCGATGAACTGGTTGGGCTGCTGGGTGCTGAGGGAAGCCACCATGTTCTCCTTGAAATCTTCAATCATTTGCGGAGTGAAGGTCAAGCCCAACTTTGCTAACTGTTTGTCCAGAACTGCATCCTGAAGCATCTGCTGCCAGGTCATCTCGTGGATTTGGTAAGTCTCGTTGTCTTCAAAGGAAGTTTTGTTCTGCAGCAGTTTCATGAGGGCAGTGTTCTCCTCATATTGCTTGCTGTACTGCTGATCCATCTTCTTACCATCGATCTTGGCCATCACATACTTGTTCGAGAATGTGCGGTGAACATTAGAAAGGTCGCCCAAGATAAACGCTAATAAGGCCAAACCGATGATTACCAATAAAAGCACGCCGTGCTTACGAATTGCGCCAATTGCTGCCATAGATTTTTATTTTTAGTTATACATTATATTTCAAAATAATTAGCCCGCAAAGGTAGCATTTTTTTGCATAACTTCGTCTTTGCTGCTGTTTTTTATTATTCTATTGTAAAGTTTTGATATATAGCGATTTGAAAAATAAACACCCACATTTTGATGTTTAAACCAAAGTGGGCGTTGTGGAAAAATGGTCGATTTTGAGGTGCTGTTTCCGCAAAACGATGTGAGATTTAAGACGTGAGACTTGAGACTTGAGACTTTTGGGGTTTATAGTAGCTAATGGCTAATAGCCAAAGTTATAGTTATAGCTATAGTTATAGTCTAAGTCTAAGTCACATCCTACCCCCGGTACACCTGCGCGAAGAACGGGTTGTGCTTCGCCTGTTCCGCATAGTTCCATTCCGGCGGGAGGCATTCGGGACACCAATGGCCGCCTTCGAGAATGAGCTTCGGGGAGGCTTCGAACGTGTGTCCGTCGTGGCACTGCCAAGTCAGCTTTTTGGCCGGGTCGCCGTCGTATTCGGTGGAAACCAACTTGCCGCCACGAAATTCCGCTGCCTTCTGCAAATCGCTGACAGTCAGTTCGGAAAGCGGTTTGCTCTCATCGTAGCCGTGGTCGATGTGGACGGCGTACTCGCGCCCGGGAAGATCCGAAAGATCCCAGTCCTTCCAGTCGGGGATGGCGCGGTATTTCTCCATGCTGCCGTAATAAGCACGGATGCGTTTTTCGTCGTTGTGTTTGATCCAATATTGTGTGCCGTAGGTTTTCTTATTCGCCAAGGAACGCAGGGCCATCTTGATGATGAATGGCGGCGCGATTTTGGCAAGTTTGAAGAATCCCGGAAGTCCGTTGCTCAGCTGCTGGAAATAGTCGTCCACCGGCATGTTGGCGCGGAAGTGGAGGTAGTTCTCCAGCACGTCGGCGTCCAGATAATATTGGCCGTGGAAATTCTTGAGCACGAACCAGTTGGAATTGAAAATCTTTTCGGGTTTCGGGCAGTAGGTGGCCTTGAGAATGCGGCATTCGAAGTCGTAGTTGGTCATGCGGTATTCGGGGCCGCTGCTGATGTTGTAGAAGCGGTTCCAGAACTCCGCCGGCACCTCGTCGCGGCAGACGCGTTCGAGTAGGCGTCCGGAGTCCTCCACGGTGGCCCATTCCAGCACGCCCTTGATGGGCACGTGGAACATGATGGGGTCGAAGTTCTTGAGGATGCCGGGGTAGAGGATGCCCGACTGCCGCAGACTCACCCAGTGCTTGAGCCCCGAGTCGGCGAAGACGCGCTCGGCGATGATCTTGCTGATGCCGTAGCAGTCGAACTCGCTGGAGCAGACGGGGTCGCCGGTGCGGCCCCAGTGCAGCGGGGCGTTGCGGTCGGAGGTCTGTGCCACCGAGCCGATATAGACGGCTTTGATATCGTCGGCGTTGGGTTGTGCAAGGATGGCCTTGACCACGTTCTGTGCCGCGGTCACGTTGACTTTTAGGGTCTTTTCGGGGAAATAGTCCGCCGACGGTGAGACCATGCCGCCCACGTGCAGCACGATGTCCGCGCCGGTGACGCCGCGCAGCACGTCGTCGTAGTTCATCAGGTCACCCCACACGATGCGGATTTTGTCCGCAATGGGGGCCAGTTTCTTCTCATTTTTGGGACTTTTGCGCGCCAGGATGGTCACGTCATATTGTTCGGGATAGCGGAGCAGCTCTTTGAGCCCTTCCCATCCCATGGTGCCGGTCGCGCCGGTCAGGAACACGTTTTTCTTCATCTTTCGGTTGGAATTTTGAGGCCGCGAAGATACGATTTTTTAGGGAATAGGGAAAAGGCAATAGGCAATAGATTGGCAGCGGCCAGCCATTGCGTCCGATATGCGAGAACAATAGCGGTCGCCTCCAATTCCCCTTCCAAAGGAAGGGGTGCCCGAAGGGCGGGGTAGGGACGCGAAAGATTGGCCGAAAGGCCATCCTTGGAAATAAATGGTTTTTTTAATAATAAGAAAAAAGGGAACCTTTCCAGATTCCCCAAAAGTCTTACGTCTCACGTCTTAAGTCTTAAATCTTAAATTTCAAGTCTAATTACCGTCGCAGCACCTTCAGTGTCTCGACACCCTTGTCTGTACGAATCAGGCAGAGGTACAATCCGGCGGACAAGACTGAAAGATCCAGTTCCGAATGGCAGATGCCGGCAGACTGGATTCCGTTGTCATAGCGCAGCAACGTGCGGCCACTCAAGTCAAGCACAGAAACGTTGACGGGCGAGTCCTGGTCCAGCTGGAACTGCAACGTAATCGTTCCAGAAGTCGGATTAGGATAGACGTGTGTGGTGGTGACGGCGGGATGCTCCTTAATACCAACTCCGGAAGTGGGGTCGGCGTAGGCGGTCAGCATTGCCATGTTGTAGCGTGCGACTTCGGCGAGGTAGGGGTAGTTGCAGGAGTCCGTCACATCTTGTGGAGTATGGTAAGAGGAGGAAAACGTGTATTCATGAGCGAAGATAGCGCGGTAGCCCACCTGATAGTAGGAGTAGCTGTCGCTTCGCGTGGCCAGTTCCCAATTTTCGGTTTCGGGCAGTATTACGGGTTCCAGGTCCGTGTATTGTTCGCAGATGGTGGCGGCGCGGTTGGCCACATCCACGGCATTATCGTACCATCGGAAGCTGAGTTTCCAATTTTCGTCCTCGGGCTGGTTGCTCACCATGTCGTTGTTCATCATAAGCGCGATATTCTCGCCTGTAAAGCTGCGCTTATGAGCGTCATAATTACTTCCCCAAAGTCCATATTCCTCTGCATCAAATGCCATAAAGTGGATGTAGCGGCGGAATTGGAGATTGCTCTCGTGGATGATGCGTGCCAGTTCAAGCATCACGGCCACGCCAGAGGCGTTGTCATCAGCCCCAGGTACTTGGGCGGCCACAGAGTAATAGTTGTTGTTGAATGCGATGGCATCCATGTGGGCACCCACAAGTACTATAGAGTCATCGATGGGATTGTCTGAAGGTAGAACGCCTTTGACGTTGTAGAACAATTGATCAATCCCATTAAACCCAGGAAACGAGTCAAGTTCCGCTGTGACACCATATCTCTCCAAACGTTGGATAATATAATCAGCAACATCCCGATTGCCGTCAGGATTGTTTTCATTTTGTACCGCCAAACGGCTGCCGAAGTTCTGCAGATCCTGCACCGTCGCATATACGCTGTCGGCGCTGATTTGGTTCAGAATCTCACTCAAGTCAGTTTGGTTCTGTGCCCGCAGTGCGCCGGAAAGTAAAGTGTATATTATCAACAAAAAGAATGCTGCCTTTTTCATCTCTGTATGATTTTTGATGCGGCAAAGATAATCAATATATTTTTCCAGACCAAAGGTCTGCAAAAAATTCCATCACAGAAATGATTTCAATATTGATTTTTTTACTGATTGTATTGCATATAAGAATGAAATATGTTCATTTTCAATGTTTTAAAATTTAAATAATCGTGATACTATAAGCCATAACTTTAAATTATCCAAAATATTTTAAAGTATGGGTTTGAAAAATCCTTTTCTGAAAATATAGTTGCGTGTCTCCGACACGCTTGCCTCGCGAGGTGCCGCTATGCCCCACACTGCGGCCGATGCCTTATGTGGGGTTACTGAAATCTTGCCTCTTCGAGGCTGCTCAAGGAAGATGTTTTATATTACTACCCTGGCCTTCGGCCACCCCTTCTAAAATAGAAGGGGAATGGCCCTTCGACTGGAAGATTTTCGTTAGCCGCTGTGATTGCTAACTACTAACTACTAACTGCTAACTGCTAACAGCTAACTGAGTTCCAGCATCCTCTGGATCGGCACCAACGCTTTCTTCCGCAGTTCCTCGTCCATGACGAGCTCGGGCTGCTCCTCAAGCAGGGCGGCGTAGATGTTCAACAGGTTGTTCTTCTTCATGTTCACGCAGTCGTGCTTGACCGCGCCGTTGTAGAGCGTGTAGAGCTTCTTGTCGGGGTTGCGCTTCTGCATCTCGTAGATGATACCGCTCTCAGTGACCACGATGAACTCCTTGGCATCGCTTTCACTGATGTAGTTGAGCATGGCGGCGGTGGAGCCGATGAAATCCACCTTCTCCAACAACTCACGGCGGCACTCGGGATGCGCCACCACTAAAGCGTTAGGATGCTCTGCCTTAGCCTTCTCCAAATCCTCCACCTCGTAGTGGTCGTGCACGCAGCAGGCACCGTCCCAGAGGAGCATTTCGCGGCCCGTCATCCGGTTGATGTAGTCACCGAGGTTGCCGTCGGGCACGAAGATGATCTTCTCGTCCTTGGGCAGCTGGTTGACGAGCTTCAGGGCGTTGCCGGAGGTGACGATCAGGTCGCACTGGGCTTTCACCGCCGCCGTGCAGTTGACGTACGCCAACACCTTGTGGTCGGGGTGTTTCGCCTTGAATTCGGCGAGTTTCTCGGCCTTGCAACTGTTGGCCAAGGAGCAGCCCGCGCTCATGTCGGGCACGAGCACCTTGCGCGTGGGGTTGAGGATCTTGGCCGTCTCCGCCATGAAGTGCACGCCGGCGAAGAGGATGATGTCGGCTTGGGTTTCGGCGGCTTTGCGGGCCAGTCCGAGGCTGTCGCCCACGAAGTCGGCCACTTCCTGCACTTCGGGCAGGGTGTAGTAATGCGCCAGGATGATGGCGTTTTTCTCGCGTTTCAGGCGAGCGATTTCGGTTTTGAGTTCGGTGTTGTTCATTCGGTTTGCGGTTTACGGTTTACTGGCCCCACACTGCGCTTCGCTTATGTGGGGTTATTAGCGCTTCGCGCGTCTTGCCCCTTACCCCCCTGCCCTTCGGGCATCCCCCCTAAAGGGGGGAATGGTCCTTCGACCCATTCATTATTCAACATTCAACATTCAACATTCAGAATTCATCATTCAGAATTATTCTACATTTTACATTCTTCATTCTACATTATTTGAAGATGAACCGTCGGAAATCCAATCCCAACGCATAGACCATCAGCGCGATGAGCAGCACGAAGCCGATGGTGTTGGCGACGCTGAGGAACTTGTCGGAGGGCTTCTTGCCGGTGATCATCTCCACGAGGATGAAGAGGATGTAGCCGCCGTCGAGACCCGGAATCGGGATGATGTTCATGAAGGCGAGGATGATGCCGAGCAGGGCGGTCATGCTCCAGAAACGGTACCAGTCCCACACTTTCGGGAAGATGCTGCCGATGGTCAGGAAGCTGCCCAACTGCGTGGCACCCTCCTTCGTGAACACGATCTTGAATTGCTTGACATAGTTGCCCAACGTGCTGAATCCCTGAGAGATGCCGGTCGGGATGGACTGCCAGAAACTGTAATCGACATGCACTACATCGAAGAAATCGGCGGGTTGGCGGTAGGCCACCCCAATATTGCCTATGGAATCGAGCGTCACCATGGCGTGACAGAGACTGTCGCCGCGCATGTAGTCGATTTGCAATTCGTTATTCTTGTTCTCGTTGAAGACGTTTTTGAAGTCAAAGAAGCAGAACATCGCGGAGTCGTTGATGCCGACGAGCGAGTCGCCCTTCATCAATCCGGCTTTTTCTGCCGGTGTGCCTGCCAAAACGCTGTCGATGACGAACGGGATGCGGTAGTTGCAGAAGAGCGATGTGCTGCCTGCGCCAACTACCTTTCTTGGCAGGTCTTTCGGGATGTTGATGACCACTTCCTCGCCGTCGCGCTCCACCGTCACGGTTTTCACGTTGTCGAGAAGCACGGTGTTGGCAAAGTCGCCGAGGGTCTTTGGATGCGTGGTATCAACCAAGATCACTTTGTCGCCGTTTTGGAAGCCGGCATCCTGCATCTCTTGCGAAAATTCCAGGCCATATTTGGCGTTCTCGAGCGGGATGTAGTCGTTGCCCCACGTGAAGCACATCAATATATATATAATGATGGCGGTGAGGAAATTGACCAGAACGCCGCCGATGATGATGAAGAAACGTTGCCAGGCGGGTTTCGCGCGGAACTCCCACGGATGCACTTCGCTGCTTAGGTCGCTGGCTTTCGTGGTCTCATCGACCATACCGTTGATGGAGCAGTAGCCGCCGAGGGGAAGCCAGCCGAGTCCCCATTCGGTGGATTCGGGGTGGTTGGCCCACTCTTCGGGTGCCTTGCCGGAGAAGAAACTGAAGTGCATCTTCCCGTTGAAACGCTTCATCCGAATTAGTGAAAGTCCCGGATTGAAGAAAACGTAGAACTGGTCCACGCGGGTCTTGAAGATCTTCGCGAAGGTGAAATGCCCGAGTTCGTGCGTGATGACCAGGAACGTGAGGCTGGCCAGAAGGCCGAGTATTTGCATTGATATACCCATTATCAATTAAGAATTAAGAATGTAGAATTAAGAATTATGAATGACAATTAACCCTGACATTATTTTTGTTCCTTGAATTGTCAGCTTCAATAACCAATAACCCATAACCTATAACCATTTTAAAATATCGTCGCGCATTCTGATGGCTTCGACGCGGGCGCAGTCGGCGAAGTTTGCCGCTCCGTTGTCCTGCTTGCGGTAGGCGAGGAGGATGCCACGGGAGGAGTTGACCACACCGCCGTTGCCGTTGCGGAGGTACTTGGCGATGTCTTCGGCTTTGCCTCCTTGGGCGCCGTAGCCGGGGATGAGGAAGAAGGTGGTGTCGAGCATCTGACGGATTTCCGCGGCCTCGTCGGGGTGGGTGCAGCCCATCACGCCGCCGATGGCGGAGTAACCGCAATCGCCGATGAAGTCTTTGCCCAACTGTTGCAGCTTCTCGCCCACGACGTGATAGACGCGCTTGCCGTTCTCCGTGGGCAAATACTCGATATCTTTCGCACCCTCGTTGGAGGTACGGATGAGCACGAACACGCCCTTGCCGTTATCCTTGATATAGGGAAGATACGGGGACAAGCTGTCGAGGCCCATATACGGGCTCAGCGTGATGAAGTCGGCCTCGAACTCACCGGTGAAGTGCGCCTTGGCGTACATCTCAGCGGTTTTGGCGATGTCGCCGCGCTTGATGTCGGCGATGATGACGGCCTTCTTCTCGCGCAGGTAGGCGAGGGTGCGGCAGTAGGCGCGCAGGCCGGCCATGCCGTATGCTTCGTAGTAGGCGATCTGCACCTTGTAGCAGGCACTCACGTCCAATGTGCTGTCAATGATGGCCTTGTTGAAGGCGAACAGTCCGTCCTCAATGTTAGGGAATTGCTGTGCGAGCTGTTCGGGCAGGTAACTGACGTCAGTGTCCAACCCAACACAAACGTGACCTTTCTCAGCCACGCTTGCAAATAGTTTGTCGATATTTGACATATTAATCGTTAATCTATGTTTTATACTTTGGACTGTGGACTGTGGACTTTAGATTTGTATTATCCTTTACATCTCAAGTCTCAAGTCTCAAGTCTTAAGTCTCAAGTCTTAAGTCAGTCCTAATTCTCCAACACTCTCATCATAAAGCCCGTGCCATGGATGTTGCAAATCTCCACGGTCGGTTGGAAACCGTCTTTGTATTTCACTTTACGTTCGCCGTCCTTTTTGGGCAGGACTTTGTCTTCGTAATCGACAAGAATGTAACCGCGGAGTTTGGTCATGAACACGTCCATGCTGCGGCTCGTGGTATTGTCGTCTTCGCCCCACACTTCGCGGAGGATGATTTCGCGAGGCACGAGCTTGTTCTTATGGTCAAGCAACAGCTTCAGCAGTTCGCATTCCTTGCGTGTAAGCGTGCGGGTGATCTTCGGGTGGATCAGCTGCATCTCAGTGTAATTCAAAGAGAAATTGCCGAACTTGATGACTTCGTCCTCGTTCACGTATTCACGTGGCGCATTGTTCTGGCAGCGGCGCAGGATGGCCTGCATACGCAGTCCCAGTTCCTCAATGCTGAAGGGTTTGGTGATGTAGTCGTCGCAACCCAGGTTGAACCCTTTGATGCGGTTTTCTTTTGATGTGAATGAGGAAAGGATGATGATGGGCACGTTTTTGTCCAATTTCCGCATATTTTGCAAAAGTTTGTATCCGTCATAGTTCTTGAGTGCAACATCAATAATGCAGATGTCGAACAGACCTTTGTTGAAAGATTTGTTGGCGTCAAGGCCACCGTTGTAGTCCACCACGTCATATCCAGACATTTCCAAATAATCCTTTATCACATGCCGCAGATTGTCGCTGCTGTCCACTAACATTACTTTTTCTTTCTTTAATTTCATAGAAACGTATTTTGTATTTAATTTTATTTTAATTTTGGACTTCAAGAAGTGGTTTGCAGAAAAGATTACAGTTCCTACAAAATCACTTCTAAAAATCAGCTGCAAAGATATAAAAAATAATCAATGTTTCATCTTTTTTTTAAAAATTCAGTAAAAAATAATTCCAAGTGGGAAAATTTTGTTGTTACACACTTGCGGCGTGATAGTGTAACTATTTGAATTAATGCTTTTGTTGGATTGGAGGGTCCATGTCATTTCATAAAATATTCTCCGAATGTAATTGATAAATTTCTAAGAGATGTCTTTGAAGCTTTTGATTTTGGATGTGCCGATAATTTTCATTCCAACAATCAAAAGATGAAAATAAATTTTTTTTTTAGTGCTATATATCACATAAATTTTATACTTTTGCACCCGAATTTCCAAATAAAAAAAACATCAATTTAAATTAAAAAACAGTATGGATCTTCAAAAATTAATCAAACAAACTGAAGAAAAGAATCCGGGCCAACCTTTGTACAATCAGGCCGTTAGAGAAGTCCTCGAAACCATTTGCGATTTCGTGAACGAACACCCCAAATACGATCAATACAAGATCGTTGAGCGCTTGCTCGAACCCGAAAGAATCGTCAAATTCAAAGTCACTTGGGTTGACGACAAGGGCGAAATCCAAGTCAACAGAGGCTACCGTGTTCAACACAACATGGCTATCGGACCGTACAAGGGCGGTTTGCGTTTCCACCCGACCGTGACGGAAGACACCATGAAGTTCCTTGCTTTCGAGCAGACCTTCAAAAACTCCCTGACCACTCTGCCTATGGGCGGCGGTAAGGGCGGTTCCGATTTCGATCCTAAGGGCAAATCCGAGGGTGAGGTGATGCGTTTCTGCCAGTCCTTCATGACTGAGCTGCAGAAATACATCGGACCTGACACCGACGTTCCCGCAGGTGACATCGGCGTTGGTGGCCGTGAGATCGGCTTCATGTATGGCCAATACAAGAGACTCCGTGGCGAACACGTCGGCGTGCTCACCGGCAAGGGTCTTGAGTGGGGCGGCTCTCTGATCCGTCCTGAGGCTACCGGTTACGGTGCTGTCTATTTCCTGGAAGGCATGTTGGACGCTAAGAAAGACACCCTGAAGGGCAAACGCTGCATCATCTCCGGTTTCGGTAACGTGGCTTGGGGTACCGCTCTCAAACTCGCTGAGCTGGGCGCTAACCTGGTCGCTATCTCCGGTCCTGATGGCTACATCCTCGACGAGGAAGGCATCAGCACTCCTGAGAAGATCGAATACATGAACGAGCTGAACGCTACCCGTAACAACGTGGTCGCTCCGTTCGCAGAGAAATTCGCTTCCGCGAAGTTCTTCCCGGGTAAGAAAGTTTGGGAAGTTCCTTGCGAAATCGCTATGACCTGCGCTATCCAGAACGAGCTCAACGGTGACGACGCCAAGAAGCTGATCGCTAACAACGTGAAATACGTTGTCGAGGTCTCCAACATGGGTTGCACGGCTGACGCTGTTGCTGAACTGCAAAAGGCTGGTATCTCCTTCGCTCCTGGTAAAGCTGCCAACGCTGGTGGTGTGGCTACCTCTGGTCTCGAAATGACCCAGAACGCCGCTCACCTGGGCTGGACCGCTGCTGAAGTCGATGCAAAACTGCACGGCATCATGAACAGCATTCACCAGAACTGCGTGAAGTACGGTACCGAAGCTAACGGCTACATCAACTATGTGAAGGGCGCTAACATCGCCGGCTTCATCAAAGTTGCTGACGCCATGATTGCTCAAGGCATCGCTTACTAATCTTCAGTTTGCGAAACTGATTAAAGGAAGGCTTCTCGAGAGAGGAGCCTTTCTTTTTTTGTGGGGAAGATTACAGATTTTTTTTGTACTTTTGCCGCCAATTTAATTTTGGAAAATGGATAAGAATACGGTAATAGGTCTGCTGCTGATTTTCGCCCTGTTTCTGGGCTTCAGCTTCTACCAGACCTCGCAAATGAAGAAGCAGAAAGCCGCTCAAGAAGCGCAAATAGAGGAAGAAATCGAGAAAGAAATGGCGGAATCTGCCCAAACACTTTCCTTGGATGCCCAATCGGATACAACAACTGTCCCAGAATCCCCCGAGACAAAGGCACTCACACCTGCGCAGAAATTCTCCAACGCGCAAGTGTCAGAGGAGGGCGATTATGTGGTGGAAACAGCCAAGGCTTACTATTCTTTCAGTAAAAAGGGCGGCTACCTCAAGCAAATCGAGCTGAAAGACGTTTACCGCTACACCCCGAAAGATTCCCCCAAGCAACCGCTCGTGATCTACGACGGCGGCTCCAACAGCATGTCCATGAAGCTGATGCTCCGCGACCAGACAGAAATCTCTACGGCCGACTGCTATTTTGTGGCCAATACGGAGGAATTGGTTGTGGATGAGAAAAACAACAAACTTTCCCTGAGACTCTATCCTAACGCTGGAGCTGACAGTGCACAATGTCAAGTTCTCGACCAGAAGTCATATATCGAATACCTTTATACGTTCTCCAACGATGACTACAAGTTCGACTATGAGATCAATGTCGTCAATATGGAGCCTTACCTCTACCCGAATCGGCACGCTTTCACGATGCAATGGAAAGCACAGCCCAAATGTGTGGAGAAGAATTTCGATTATGAGAAGAACATCACGTCTATATATTATATGGACAACAGTGACGATGTTAGCAACCTTGACGAGCGCAAGCCCGACAAGAAGGATTTCACCTCGCCGCTGAAGTGGGTTTCCTTCAAACAGCAGTTCTTCACCACCTGTCTGGTGTCCAAGGAAGTGCCGTTTTCTTCGGGTACCTTGACAGTGGAAATTCCTGAAGACAAAAAAGACAACACACTGAAGCATTGCACGGCCGACCTTGACTTTGAAGTGCCTGATCTGAATAAGGGACATTTTGACATGTACATGTTCGTCGGCCCGAACCAGTACCGCCTGCTCAAAGGTTACGATGTGAAGCTGGAACGTCAAGTGCCGCTCGGATGGGGTTTCTTCCTGTTGCAGTGGATCAACCGCTTCATCATTATCCCTGTTTTCAACTGGTTGGAAGCCTACGGTTTGAGTTATGGTCTTATCATCCTGATACTCACCATCTTCATCAAGATTGTGGTGCTGCCGGTTAGCTACAAGACGTACATGTCATCGGCCAAGATGCGTGCGCTGAAGCCTGAAATCGAGGCCCTTAACGCGAAATATCCGAAAGACGAGGACATGATGAAGAAGCAACAGGCCACAATGAGTCTCTACCGCAGCGCGGGAGTGAAACCCGCTGGCGGTTGTGTGCCGATGCTGCTGCAGATGCCGATACTTATCGCCATGTACCGTTTCTTCCCCTCCGCCTACGAGCTGCGCCAACAGCCCTTCCTCTGGGCCGAGGACCTCTCTACCTATGACTCCATCTGGGATTTTGGCCACAACATACCGTTGCTTGGCGATCACCTCAGCCTGTTTACTATCCTCATGACCATCGCCACGATAGTCTATACTTGGCTGAACCAGAAGCTGATGGCTCCCACCCAGGGTAACAAGGACCAGCAACGCATGATGAACATCATGATGTATATGATGCCGATCATGTTCCTGTTTATGTTTAACAACTTCGCGTCCGCACTCACATACTACTACCTGCTCTTCAACCTCGTCACGTTCCTGCAGATGTTCATCTTCCGCATGTCAGTCGATGAGAACAAACTCCGCGCCAAGATGCAGGAGAACATGAAGAAACCCGTTAAGAAATCCAGATGGCAGATCAAGATGGAAGAATTGCAAAAACAGCAGGCGCAAATGCTTAAACAACAGCAACAAGGACAAAAAAGAAAATAATTTTAGAAAAAAGTACCCCTGTGAATAAAAATTCCGTACTTTTGCAGGTTCATTTGAATAAATTAAAGTATTAGAGATTATGGAAAATCAAGACAAGAACGAAGTCCTCTCCCGTGCCATCAAAGCCGGAAAAAGAACCTATTTTTTTGATGTCAAGAAAAGTCGCAATGAAGAACTCTATTTGACTATCACGGAGAGCAAGCGCAAATTCAACGCCGACAACGGTAACTTCTATTATGAGAAACATAAGATTTTCCTCTACAAGGAAGATTTTGAGAAATTTAAGAATGCATTATCCGGAGTTATAGATTTTATTGAGAACGGAACCGTCCCCGAAGATACGTTCTTCGAAAACGACAATTTCGAGAAAGCGGATAATGACTTGGATTTAGGAATCACCTTTGACGATATAGATCTTTCGTTATAATGGGGAAAGTAGTATCCATTGTAAACCAAAAGGGCGGGGTGGGGAAGACAACCACCGCTGTGAATCTGGCGGCGTCGCTGGCGTTGCTGGATTTCCGTGTGCTGCTGATTGACGCCGACCCGCAAGGCAATGCCTCAAGCGGTGTGGGTGTCTATCCAGATGACAACACGATCAGCATCTATGACTGCATTGTGAACGGCAAGATGGCCTCAGAGGCGGTTGTGGAAACGAAAACCCCCAACCTCTACTTGATGCCGGCCACCATCCATCTTGTGGGCGCCGAAATCGAAATGATTTCCTTCGACAGGCGCGAATACCGGATGAAAGATGCCCTCGCCGACGTCAAAAACGACTATGATTTTGTTTTCATCGATTGTTCCCCGTCACTCGGTTTGGTGACGCTCAACGCCCTCGTGGCTGCTGATTCGGTCATTATCCCTGTGCAGTGCGAGTATTTCGCCCTCGAAGGTCTTGGCAAACTGCTCAACACCATACGTATCGTGCAGTCCAATATGAACCCGAACCTCTCCATCGAGGGAATATTGATGACGATGTACACGAACCGTTTCAAGTCCGCCAACGCTGTTTATGAAGATGTGCGTTTCCATTGTCGGGACATCGTGTTCGACACGGTCATCAATCGTACTGTTCGTTTGAGCGAAGCACCTAGCTACGGCGTCCCGATTGCCGTCTATGACGTGAAGTCCGTCGGTTACGTCAACTACATGAACCTCGCCAAGGAATTTCTGCTCAAAAACGGATACACTGTTTAATTCATAATGCATAATGCATAATTCACTCATTTAATTTGGAATCAAAATATTATGCCAAAGAATGACAGACCATTAGGACGCGGATTGGAGGCGATGCTCGGCAACAGTGTGATTCCTGTGCGTAACGAGCATCCGCAAGTGGTGAGTGGAAACACCAATATCCGCATTGAATCTATAGAAGCTAACCCTTATCAGCCACGCACACGATTTGACGAAGATTCGCTGAGCGAGCTGGCGCAGTCCATAAAGACTTACGGGCTGATTCAGCCAGTGACGGTGCGTCCTGTCGGCAACGGCAAATACCAGCTCATTTCAGGAGAACGCCGTTTCCGCGCCGCACAAATGGCCGGACTGACGGAGATACCTGCTTTTGTGCGTACGGTTGACGATGCCCTCTCTATCCAGATGGCTCTCGTGGAGAATATACAACGTACAGATTTGAATGCTATCGAAATAGCCCTTAGCTATCAGATGCTTATGGATGAATGCCATCTCACTCAAGAGGAATTGGGCGGGAAAGTGGGCAAGACCAACGCCTCCATATCCAACTACCTGCGTCTTCTCAAACTCTCCACTCCTGTGCAAGTCGCTGTGCGCGACAACCAGATCGCCATGGGACATGCCCGTGCTCTGGTACCGGTGGAGGATGAAGCCCAACAGACTAAACTGGTTCAGCAAATCATCAAAGACCAACTTTCTGTGCGCCAGACCGAGTCGCTGGTGAAAACCTATCTGGAGGGTACTCGCAATAAAAAAACAAAAGTGAAAATCACCCTTTCTGATGAAGTGCGCAACGCCCAAACCGCTCTCGGCAAAAAGCTGAATACCAAAGTGAACATCAAAAAAGACATTTCTGGTAAAGGAACGATTCAAATACCCTTCTCCTCCGACGAGGAATTAAAGCATATTCTGGACGTACTGCAATAAATTTCATGGCAGTACGTTATGCTTTTTTCAATAGTGAAAGTATGAAATCGGCAAAACAGATTATTGTAGTTGTATGGCTGCTCTGCATGAGTCTGTTTGCGTATTCACAAGAAATTTCTTCACCGAGAGTCTCCCGTGTGAAAGCGAAAGACTCGCTGAAAGTTTCCAAACACAATCCGACGGCAGCGATGTTGTATTCCATCATTCCCGGCGGCGGTCAAATATACAACAAGAAATATTGGAAAGTACCCATTATTTATGGTTTGTTTGAGGTTTCGGGTTATTTTTTGTACCAATATACATCGGAGATGCTGTTGTATAAGCGGGAATTTATCAACCGTCGCGACGGCAATACCGATTTGCTGATTCCCGGCCTCGCCAATTCGGATGACGAAAATATTCTGTCGCTCTACCAGAAGTCGTTGCGCAATATGGAGATAAGCCTTGCGGCCACTGCCCTGATCTATACACTCAACTTCATTGATGCTATGGTTGATGCGCATCTTTACTACTTTGATGTCTCCGATGACCTGTCGCTGTATTGGAGCCCGATGTTGTTGCCGACCCCAGGCGGCACCTCGCCGTCGTACGGCATCTCAGTGGCTTTGAACTTCAAATAGTACGATGAGGCGATGAAACGATGAATTGATGATGATTTTTTAAAGATAACTATATGAATAAGAAATTAAAAATATTTGGTTTGGTGTTTTGCGTGTTAGTTGTGTCACAAGGCTTGGCGCAAAACTGCCATATAGAGGGACGTGTGAATGTGCCGGCATTGCAGGGCAAGAACATTACCTTGAGGAATATGAACACGGGTAAATCGATGGGATCAACGAAGATAAAAGACAGTACCTTTGTTATAGACATCGAAGTGGGTGAACCCTTTGTGGGGATGTTGAAGACGGATCCGCAGAATTCCAATGCCCAGAGCTATTATTTTCTGCGCATGGTCGGAGAACCCGGCAACATCTATGCTGATTTAGTGACGGATTCGCTGTCGGGAACACCGTTGAATGACCGGTTTTATCAGTTCTCCAAGCAGTGCAACTACGAAGTGAGTGTAATCAATGCCGATTACACTCAAGTGCGTCAGATGGCTTCCATTGCAGAGAGAGAAAGGAAGTTGAAAGGGGCGGAAGCAAGAAAAGACTCGCTGTTTGCTTATGTCAGGGATACCTACGAGGTGAACAAGACCAATGCGGTTGGGGCATTAGCCATGGAAAACTATTTGGAGTACGATGATGCAGTGAGCTATGAGACGGTGGTGCAACTGTTGGTAGGTGCTGCCCCTGTAGTCACCACTTACCAGCCATTGGTTCAAAAACTCGCCAAAATGGAGAAATTGAGCCATACGGCCGCAGGCAAACCGTTCATAGACCTTGATCTTACGGACTATAAGACAAAGAAACCCATAAAGCTGAGTAAGGTGATCAGCGGTAAGGTCGCGCTTATTGACTTCTGGGCTTCCTGGTGCGGACCGTGTCGTCGTGAGATTCCTAATATCAAGAAAATCCACGAGAAATATGGCAGCAAGGAGTTTGTGGTAATCAGTCTCAATGTGTGGGACAAGCCCGACGCGCAGGCCAAGGCCATCAAGGATTTAGGCATGACGTGGACGCAATTGACCGATGCCACACGTAATGCCACTGATACGTACGGCGTTGATGGCATTCCCCAGATACTGCTCATCGGCAAGGACGGGAAAATTATCGCAAGAGATTTGAGAGGGGAAGAAATCGAGAAGGCCGTGAAGACGGCGTTAGGTAAATAAATTATCATTGTAGGGACGCGATTTATCGCGTCCGATATGAAATCGCGTCCGGTATGAAATCGCGTCCGAAATAGAAATAGTCAAAAGATAATGAAAGTCGCAATATTAGGATACGGGAAAATGGGCCACATCGTGGAAAAAGTGCTGCTGGAGCGGCGTCATGAGGTTGTGGCCGTCATCGACAATGAGGCCGACTGGCAGCGTCTTGACCGCGAATTCCGTTGTGCGGAGGTGGCCATAGACTTCTCCGAGCCGGGTGTCGCAGTGCCGAACATGCTCCGTGCGTTCGAGGCAAACGTCCCGATAGTGGTCGGCACAACGGGCTGGTTAGATCGCCTTGAAGAGGTGCGTCAGGCCTGTGCCGCACACGACGGACGTTTGGTTTATGGAGCCAACTTCAGCATTGGAGTCAATATTTTCTTCAAAGTAAACAAACTGCTGGCCAAGCTGATGAACACTCAAGACCGATATGACGTGGCGGTGGAGGAAACTCACCATATCCACAAGAAAGATGCGCCGAGCGGCACCGCCATCCACCTTGCGAAGGATATTGTCAGCGAGGTCGATTCGCTGCAGGACTGGCGGTTGACTCCTTGCGACCATACGAATGTGGTGCCAATAACAGCCATCCGCGAGGGCGAAGTCCCCGGCACGCACAAGATCGTGTGGGAATCTCCCGAGGATACCATAGAAATCACCCATACCGCCCACGGTCGCGAAGGCTTCGCCCGTGGTGCCGTCCACGCCGCCGAATGGCTGGTGTTGCGGCCTTCTGGCGTGTATCCGTTTGAGAAATGTTTAATTGATAATTGATAATTGATAATTGATAATTGATAATGAGGGGGATAGGTACTTTCTGTATTTCTAATCACTGATCACTATTCACTATATAACGAATCCCCTGTCTCAATAACCAATAACCCATAACCAATAACCATTCAAAAAGATGTTTATATCAAAAACCGCATTAATCATCATCATCATCATCTCATTCCTCGGCTGGCAGGTCGGGATGTGGGGCATTTTCAAAAAAGCAGGTCTGAAGCCGTGGCTGTCACTGATTCCGTTCTACAATGTATGGTTGTGGATCAAAGTGGTCATCGGGCGGAAATGGTGGTGGATGCTGCTGTTTCTGATCCCTTATCTGGGCATTTTCATGTTTCTCTACATGATTTGGGAAACCATCCGGCAGTTCAACAAGTACAGCTATTTGCCGTTGATTTTCGGCACGCTGTTCTTCCCATTTTACCTGCCGTATCTGGGATTCTCGCCGAAGGAGCAATATGTCACGCCGGAGAATTTGGAGCGCCCGAAGAAGACCTCTGCCCGTTCGTGGGGTGATGCGCTGATTTTCGCGGTGGCCGCCGCCTACATCATCCGCTCCTGCTGGTTCGAACTCTATACCATCCCGACATCCTCTATGGAAAGCTCCTTGATGATTGGCGACTTCCTCTCCGTAAGCAAAGTGGCGTATGGTGTCCGCGCACCCCAAACTCCGTTGGCTATTCCGTTCATTCACAACAAACTGCCTGGCACACAGAACGTGAAGTCTTATTCGGAAATCATCCAGCTACCCTATATGCGTTCCAAGGCGTTGAAACCGGTAAAGCGCAACGATGTGGTGGTCTTCAACTATCCTGACGGTGACACGGTCGTGGTAGAAAGACAGGCGGAAAGTTACTACGCCATCGTCCGTGAATACGAGGCGATGCTTAACCCGAATGCAAGCATGGCGGAAAAAAACAACGTGTTCCGCCGGTACTCACCCGAATATATCCAGCAGTTGCGCATGAAATACCCCGGCGCGTATGTACCCGGGAAGGGTAGGGAAGCGGTCTGGAACGAATACAAGGTGATTGCCCGTCCTGTCGATAAGCGCGAGAACTATGTGAAACGCTGTATCGGTACCCCAGGAGACAAGTTGCAAATTATCGACAGACAGGTTTATATCAACGGAGAGAAGGCGGTCAATCCCGACCGTATCCAATATGCCTGCCTGATTTCTCACCCTACAGGTCTGCAACTTTCTAAAAAGGAACGCAAGAATCTGAATATCAATGAAGAAGATATGCAGCAGGTGGATGTCAACCGTTATGTGGCGATGTTGAATGGAGAGCAGCAGGACATTATCAAGAAAAAAGGTTTTGATGTGCAGATTTTGGAGGAGGAAGAGGGCGTCTATAGTCCTGACATTTTCCCGCACGACAGTAACTACAAATGGAACAAGGACTTTTTCGGTCCGTTGACGATTCCGAATAAGGGCGCCACCGTGCAGATTTCGCCCGAGAACATCGCTCTTTACGAGAAAATCATCCATAACTACGAGGGCCATGATTTACAGGTTAAGGACGGGAATGTTCTTATTGACGGGCAAATTGCCACCTCCTACACCTTTGCGATGGATTACTACTTCATGATGGGCGACAACCGCCACAACAGTGCCGACTCCCGTTTCTGGGGTTTCGTGCCGGAAGACCACATCGTGGGCAAAGCCTCCATCGTGTGGCTCTCCCTCGACAAGTTCAAGACCTGGAGCGACAAAGGAAAAGTGAGATGGAAGAGGATGTTTAAGAAGATACGGATGTAAATAGTTAGTAGTTAGTGGTTCAGGGTCGTCGCCGGGAGGTGACGGCTCTTTTTTTTGTGTGTACTTCTGTGTTTTGACTACCAGAATGGTATATCAATTTTTACAATTATTTGTTAATAATAATCTGATTATCAATATGTTATAAAATTTTTATATTTTTGCGGGTCTATAAAAATTGTCAAAACATACAAGAGATGTGGGTGAAAGACGGGGAGGATTTACGAATAGTCTTTAAAGCAGAATAGCAGAGCTTTCGCCCTGCCACCTGAATCGTCGAATCCGCAGAATCGACAGCCAGAAATGACCTCTGACTCCGCTGCAAAGATACATTTTTTTTAATTCCCGCAAATTTTTTGAAAAATTTTTTCGGGGTGTGAATTGTGAATCGGTTTACATAAATGCAAGGCGCAATTCGGTGTTTTTCGTGCCGGCGGCAAGAAATCCCAATAATCTCGCACAAGCGACGAAGGAGTGCTTCAGGTCATTTCATACAATAAATTCCTCATTTCATACAATAGCCGTGAAAAATGTTAGTACCTTTGTTAGTACCCACAAAAAAAGCACTCACAAACTTCTTTGTAAGTGCTTGATTTTTAGTGTGGGAACTACTAGATTCGAACTAGTGACCCCCTGCTTGTAAGGCAGGTGCTCTAAACCAACTGAGCTAAGCTCCCTGTCAAATTTGCGGTGCAAAAATACACTTTTTTTCGGTTTATTTATGATTTGTGGTGAATATTTTTAGCTCTTTGAGAATGAAAGAGTTAGAATATCACGCCAGCGGAAATTCCGATGTGTTGTGGATGTTTCCCTTCCTTGTTTTGGAAGAAATTTTGGAGAGAATAGCGATAATCGACTCCTATCGTGATAAAACCGAACCGCATGTCAAAGCCGGCAGTCAGCAACACCCAATGCTTTTCGATGTTATCTTTGCTGTAACCTAAAAAATTGTCTGTGACTTTTATAAGTGGTTGGTAGGAAATACCCACTTGCGGCATGAAGGAGATCTTCTTGGAGATTTTCACATCGCCGACCACTTTGATAGGGATGACCAAATAACGGTTCTCCACCAAATCTTCCAAAACCGTTCCGTCGGGTTGTGTTACATCGAATCTGTTTTTGTAGTATTGGTATCCGAAGCCGATTTCACCGAAGACATACTTTCCCGCCCGAAAACAACCTCCGAAATTCACTGTCCTCATCGAGGAAAGGTAATCTACGTCGGTGTAGTCACGTACCAGTGGGAACTGCGTGGAAATCTTGAAACCAATTTGATACCACTTGTTGTCCTGCGCGCACACGATGGTGGCAAAAAAAATTAATGTTGTGAAAACAAGGACTTTACGCATTCTTTTCTAATGGTTTAGTTTGTGTACTGATGTCAAAGTCAAAGTCTATGTCTATGTCATTAGTCATACTGAAGATTACCCTTCCGCCGTTTCTTCCTTCTGCAACTTTTTCGCTAACTCCGTTTCTTTCGTGTTGAACTGGTTCATCGTCATTTGCATTCCCACCGTCACGAAGGATTTCACGGCACTCACGGCACGTTCTATGCATGGCTCCACGAGTTTGAGTTCCTCAGAGGAAAATCGCCCTAGCACATAATCAACTTGGTAGCCTTGGGCGTAGTCTTTGCCGATGCCGCAGCGCATACGTGGGATGTCGGTGCGCTCAAGTGTCTCGATAATGTTGCCGATGCCGTTGTGTGTGCCACCGCCGCCTTTGGGTTTCAGTTTGAAAATGCCAAGTGGCAGGTCGATGTCGTCGTAAATGACCAGACAGTGGTCAACGGAGACGTTTTCCTCTGCAAGCCAGTATTTAACGGCTTTGCCGCTTAGATTCATGTATGTGGTAGGCATAATAATCACCAACTCGCGGCCTTTGAACGAGGCACGGGCTACGTATGCCAGCCTGTCGCTCTTGAACTCCGCTTTGAAAGCCTTGGCCACGGCGTTGGCCACCTCAAAACCGTAGTTGTGGCGAGTACCGGCGTATTGTTGTTCGGCATTGCCCAAACCCACAATCAGATAACGTTTTTCATTCTCCATCCGTTTCCTCGCTTTCTTCTTCGGACATGTTCACAAAAAAGGAAAAATGGAGCTTGCCGTAACGGCGGTGGTCGTAGAACTTGGGATGTTCCGAAAAATCGTGAATGTTGGAATGCTCCATCACTAACCACCCGTCAGAGAGCAACAGATTATGCTCAAACACGTTGTCGATGATTTTCTCGATGTTCGGGAGGTCGTAGGGTGGATCGGCGAAGATGATGTTGAACTGCTGCCGGCAGGCGGCGGTAAAAGCGAAAGCATCCTGCCGGATCACCGTCACTTGGTCGTTGTACTGCAGTTGGTCGATGGTCTTCTGGATAAACTTAGTACACAGCATGTTCTCGTCAACAGCCACCACTGACAATGCGCCTCTTGAGGCGAATTCGTAGGTGATGTTTCCGGTGCCTGCGAAAAGGTCCAGAACCCTGACATTATCCAAGTAGAAGTAGTTGTTCAGGATGTTGAACAGGCTCTCTTTGCCCATGTCCATGGTCGGGCGCACAGGCAGGTTGCTTGGTGCGACGATGTGACGGCCGCGATTCTTCCCACTGATGATTCTCATGGCTTATACAATGTTCGGATTCAATTTATGTGTTTTCAGAAGAGCAGTCAGCTTCTTGTCTTCATCCGTAAAATAGTGGAGATACAAAGCTGGGCTCTGAATATGGAACTGCGTGACAATATTATATATGTAGTACAACGTGTCGGCAGGCTCCACCAGATGGAAACGGTTCGCTAAGAGTATTTCGCCTTTGTGAACGGCCACGATATCTGTGAAATCGTGGTTCCTGCCTACAAACAAGGAGTCGTTAGTCTCTTTTTGGCACAAAAAACGATAGAACAGGGTGGATTCTGCTACCATATTGAAGCGGAAGGGCAGTCGTCCGATGGTGTCCTTCTCGTTTTTGGTTAGAAAATAAACCGCCTGGTATAAACCGTTTTTATCCGAGTAGGATTCCCCGAGATGGGAGGTGTCGAACTGGAGGGTAAGATACTCCATGTTTCGGGCAGGGTCATAGATCTCTTCAGGAATCAGCATGGGGATGTGCCGCGTTGCAATCACCGTGACTTCATCGGAAGCGTTGAAGAATTTTGGAGCCTCGTTTGTGATCAAGGTGTTGTCGGTGTAGGAAAACGACACGGACTCCATCTTTTTCCCGTTCTGCCTAAAAAACGAAAATCCATCCGGTGCTATGCGAATGGATTTCTCGTAATATTGTTCTATAAAAGGAGTCATAAGCGATATTATTCCCAACTGCCTGCGGTGCTGGCTTCAGTCAGGGAACCCATGTAGATGGCTTCATACTGGGAACGATACTGCTCTTCATCAGCCAGGTCGTTATAGAAAATCTTGTTCCAGAGTTTTGTGAGGACACCTGCATTATCAGGGGTGATGGACTTGTCCATGTTGTAGAGCAGGTCGTCAAGGCTCACATCGATGCGGTAAACCGGGATGGTATAGGTTTTGCTGGAGAGGGAGTCGGTCTGGATCTCATATTTTTTCTCCTTGTTGGAGAAGGGGATGTATTGGAAATGCTTAAAATTCTCGGCAGGGATTTTGTGGTCGATATCGAGAATCTTCTCCATGGCGGGAACTTCTACGATTTCCTTGTGAATCAAGCCCAATTTGAAGGCTTCGGCTTCGCTCATGGTGTCAGGGAAGTTACCGACGTTTTTTTCAATCATCACCGTACCGTTGTTGACGAAATCAACCAGTTTGTCAATGTCGTCGGCATACACTTTGTGGACGTTTTTGTAAACGGCCTGTGCGCTGCGGATGGCTAACAGGTTCTGCACGTTAGCCTCCTTGCGGAGTTGATAGACGGTTTTGAATTTTTCGGGGCGCATGATGCTGCGGGCGGCGAAAATGGCCAAAATCACCACAACAACCGCCAATAAAATAGAGATTAATCTTCTAATTTTCATAATGTTATATAACTTTATTGTTTATTCTCCATTAAAAATTTCACCTTGCAAAATTAGTAAAAAAATGGCTTCATTTATAAATTTCGAAAAATATTTTCAATATTCCATTGTGAATTAAAACAGAATCCGATGAATGCCATCCGAATATTGGGTGAGAATCAACTGCTTAAGACACTGATAATCAGAGTCGTTTTCCACAAAATCAATGTTTTCGGTGTCAACCAGCAGGATAGGGATTTGCTGGTTTTCCCGAAAATAGGTCAGATATTTCTCCTGGATGTCAGTCAGGTATTCCGCTGTGATGTCTTTTTCGAAAGATCGGTTCCGTTTGGCAATCTGCTTCAGCAGGCGGTCGGGTTTGGTGTAAAGGTAGAGGATCAAGTCTGGTTTCGGGAGGAAGTCGGCGATGGTGTCGAACACTTTCTTGAAAAGTGAAAACTCGTCTTTGGAAAGGTTGTTCTTGGAGAAGAGCAAGCATTTGTCGATGAAATAGTCGCCGATGACGAAGTCGGTGAAGAGGTCGCGGGCGGTGAGCAGGTTCTTGAGCTGTTGGTAGCGGTCCATGAGGAAGGTCATCTCCACGGGAAAGGCATAGTGCTCCGGATCTTTGTAGAATTTCTCCAAAAAGGGGTTGTCGGCGAAACGTTCCAGGACGAGCTCGGCGTTCAGCTCGGACGCGAGCATGGTCGCCAGCGTGGTCTTTCCCGCGCCGATGCTGCCTTCTATAACCACATAATTATAAGGTATCTTCATGTTCGGTCAGGTTAATGTTCAATTCGTTTAAGGAAGCGAGCACAAAGTCGCGTTCGGCGATGTGCGGATGCGGAAGCGTGAGCCGTTCGTCGTGATACCGCATCCGGTCATAATCCAGGATATCCAGGTCGATGGTGCGGGCATGATACACAGGCTTCCCATCCTTGAGGTAGCTTTTCTGCGTCCGCCCCAGTCTCCGCTCGATGGATTGCAGGCCGTCCAAAAGCTCTAACGGCCCGAGCGTGGTCTCCATCACGACGACCTGGTTCAGAAACGGGTCTGAGTCGAACCCCCAAGACGGGGTCTCAATTACGGAAGACCGTCTCAAAATAGAGCCCAATTCCTTTTCAATAAGAAACCTGGCGGACTGGAGATAGAACTCGCGGTCGCCTTTGTTGCTGCCCAACCCGATTACGGCACGGTGCTGCATCTGTCCGTACGATAATGGCTTAGTTGTTGATGAAAAGCAGCGGATTAGCCGCCAAACCAGCAATCACACTCAATGATTGTGAATAATTGAGGATGTTGTTGATGATTCTTCTGGATGGTTTCTCTTTTTTGACGGTTTTCTTTATTTCAGGTGTAGAATATTTATTCATCGGCAGAAAATTTGTTTCTAATTTTTTCAATAAATGGTTAACGCGAGGTCTCTAAAAATATTGTACATCATATCTGAAAAAAACTTATTTTTGCAGACAGAAATATGGTATTACTTTGTAATTTGAAAAGTTATGTATAATCAGGAATATGGACTTTATGTGGCGCATTGCGATGACGGTGCGCTTTCTATTCAATCGAAAATGGCCAATCGCCACGGGTTGATTGCTGGTGCCACGGGAACGGGCAAGACCGTCAGTCTGCAAGTGCTGGCTGAAACCTTCAGCCAGATAGGGGTGCCCTGCTTCATGGCCGACATGAAAGGCGACCTCTCCGGCATCAGTCAGGTTGGCAAGATGAGTGGGTTCATTGAGAAACGTCTGCCGGAGTTCGGACTTGAAAACCCTGAGTTTCAGGCTTGTCCGGTTCGGTTTTACGACGTGTTCGGCGAACAAGGTCATCCGATTCGTGCCACCGTGTCGCAGATGGGGCCGCAGTTGCTCTCCCGTCTGCTGGGCCTGAACGAGACGCAGGACGGTGTGCTCAACATCGTGTTCCGCATCGCCGACGAACGCGGTCTGATGATCATCGACCTCAAAGACCTGCGGGCGATGCTGGAGTATGTCTCCAAGCACGCCAAGGAGTACACGATGAAGTACGGCAACGTCTCCACGGCATCCATCGGCGCCATCCAGCGGGCGTTGCTGCAGCTGGAGGCGCAAGGTGCGGACAAGTTCCTCGGCGAGCCGAGCTTCGACATCTACGACCTCATTCAGACGGAGAACGGCAAGGGTGTGATGAGTGTCCTGGCCGCCGACAAGCTGATGATGCAGCCCAAACTCTACAGCACCTTCCTGTTGTGGCTTCTTTCCGAGTTATATTCCACGCTCCCGGAAGTCGGCGACCTCGACAAACCGAAGCTCGTCTTCTTCTTCGATGAGGCGCACACACTCTTCGAGGATACCTCCAAAGCGTTGATTGACAAGATAGAGCAGGTGATCCGACTGATCCGAAGCAAGGGCGTAGGCATCTATTTCATCACGCAATATCCCACGGACATTCCAGACAACATTTTGGGTCAGTTGGGTAACCGCATCCAACATGCGTTGCGTGCCTATACGCCTAAGGATCAGAAGGCTGTGCGCGCCGCTGCCGATACTTTCCGTGCTAATCCGGCATTCAAGACCGACGAGGCCATCATGAACTTGGAAACCGGTGAGGCGTTGGTCAGCTTCCTCGATGAGAAAGGTGCGCCGGGCATGGTGCAACGTGCGAAAATCCTGTTCCCGTTGTCACAAATCGGGGCTATCACCGAGGGACAGCGGATGGACATCATCAAGCAGAGCCGCGTTTATGGCAAATATGACACGCCCGTCGATAATGAGAGTGCTTTCGAGATTCTGATCAAAGAAGCAGAGGAGGCGCTTGCCGTGCAAGAGGCAGAAAAACAGGCGATAGAGGAGGCCAAGGAAGATAAGAAATCTTCCAAGAAGCAGGGGGTCATAGGCAAGGTGGTGAAGGCCATCATCACTGCCGTGACTGGCACTTTGGCTACAGCTGCGGGCACGGCCATCAGCAACAAGGTGACCGGCAAGAAGTCCAAATCGAAAACCTCCACGAAGGAAAAAGTTATCAAGAACACCACCTCCGCTGCTACAAGAACGATTACACGGGAAATTTCGCGGGATATTCTCGGGAACATCCTTAAGTAATGTAGAATGTAGAATGCTGAATGTAGAATAATATGGGTCGAAGGACCATTCCCCCCTTTAGGGGGGATGCCCGAAGGGCAGGGGGGTAAATGAGCAGCCTCGAAGAGGCAAGACGCGCGAAGCGCTAATAACCCCATACAAGCGAAGCGCAGTGTGGGGGCAAACAAAGACAAAAAAAGAAAAAAATGCAAAAAGTACTAGTCATATATACCGGCGGGACCATCGGCATGATGATGGACCCGGAAGACAAGGCCCTGAAGCCTTTTGAATTCAAGAATATCCGGCAGCAGCTGCCTATGCTGGACCTCCTGGAGTGCGACATCACCTTCAAGAGCTTGCTGCCGCTCATCGACTCTTCGGACACCAACCCGCAGTTCTGGCTCCGGCTTGTGGACATGATCGAGACCGAATATCAGAACTATGACGGTTTTGTGGTGCTGCACGGCACCGACACGATGGCCTACACCTCCTCGGCGCTCAGCTTCCTGCTGGAGAATCTTGACAAGCCTGTCATCATCACCGGTTCCCAGCTGCCTTTGGGGGTGTTGCGCACCGACGGCCGTCGCAACATCCTCAACGCCATTGGCTTTGCCGCTGACCAAAAAGACGGGAGGCCTATGCTAAACGAGGTGTGTCTCTTTTTCCAAACCGCCCTTTTCCGTGGCAACCGCATTTACAAGGACGATGCCGCCAGCTTCAACGCTTTTCACTCGCCCAACTACCCACATCTGGCAAATGTGGGCACCGAGATATCCTATAACGAGCACTGTCTGCTCCCCAGGAGCGTCCCCGGCACTTTCATTGCCCACCACAAGATGGACAACAACGTGGGACTCATCAAGCTCTTCCCAGGCATTAACCTTGCTACAATGGAGGCCATGCTGAACACGGAAGGTTTGCACGCTGTTGTGCTGGAGACCTTCGGCGTGGGCAATGCCCCGACATCTCCGGATTTCCTCAAGATTCTCAAGGACGCCATCGACCGGAACATTATCCTCGTCAATATCTCCCAATGCAAGGGCGGTGGCGGCGTGGAGATGCAACGCTACGCCACGGGCAAGCACCTTGCCGACATTGGTGTCACCTCCGGCAGTGACATGACCACCGAGGCGGCCCTTACCAAACTGATGTACCTCTTCGGCGAGGGTTATCCATTGGATACCATACGGAAATTGTTGAAAATGTCCCTGCGCGGGGAATTAACAGAGAACTACTAATGGAAATCGAAATCTGCTGTGGTTCGATACAATCGTCCGCGAATGCGAAGGCCGGCGGCGCGGTACGTGTTGAGTTGTGCCAAGGGCTGATAGAGGGCGGCACGACGCCGTCCCCCGCCACCATTGAGTATGCCGTGAAAGAGCTGGGATTGCAAGTCTTCGTCCTGGTCCGTCCTCGTGGCGGTGATTTTTGCTACAACGAATTGGAAATCAAAACGATGGAGAAGGATGTGGAATTCTGCAAACAAGCCGGTGTGGCTGGCATTGTGGTCGGGTTCCTGCATCCTGACGGAAGCATTGACACGGAGCTGACCCGTCGGTTCGTGAAATTAGCGGCTCCGTTGCCGGTAACGTTCCATCGTGCTTTCGACCGTTGTCCTGAACCTTTGAAAGCGTTGGAGCAGATTATCGACTGCGGTTGCGCCCGTATCCTGACCTCAGGTTGCAAACCTACCGCTATGGAAGGCGCGGATATGCTGCAACAGCTTGTGAGGCAGGCAAATGGACGCATCACGATTCTCGCTGGCAGCGGTGTCACCCCCGAAAATGCAGCGGCGTTGCGGCAAAAGACGGGTGCGCCTGAGATTCACGGTTCTTGTAAAATCACCCGTCCCGACGGATCATGGGAGACGGATGCGGAACAGGTGAAAAAGCTGTTGGAAGTGTTAATATAGCCGTTTCTTGAGGGTTTCCGTTACGTTTTTCGCTACAGCTTGCCGACCGGTCTGCCGATAATGTTCTGTCGGGAAATCGCGGTCAAAGAAGTCGGCGTCACGAACGGCTGTCAGATTGTTCACCACAATCACCCCTTGCGATTCGTAGCGGTCAGTGACATACTTCACATTCTGTTCCAGAAGATAGAGCAAATCGGGACCGCACAGACTGTCAATTTGATCTACATTTTCCGCCAGGATATTGAAAACAGGCTGCCATCCGCGTTTCTTGCACAATTTTACAATTTTGTCGAAATCTTTGATTCGGGGATTCTTATCGTCTAATGTGCAGGCGAAGTGTTTGATGTAGTGACAAGCCAGCGCTATGGAATCCATGGAGGGCTGAACCCCGTTGTAGAGGATGCAATTGTAGCCCACCCCGTGATCCCATTCATTTGCGTTCCGATAGGGGAACGGGTGGGGGAGAACGAATGTCTGCCTCTTAAATCCTCTCCTGATGAGAGTGGAACGTTCTTTCTCTGTCCATATAGGATAAGCCTTGAATGCCAATAACATACGCTTATACAGCGCCGGTGCTTTTTTCAGCATGATCTGCTCTTTCCGCAGTGGTGTCTCCAAGTTGGAGTATATCCATTCAGAGGTGAAGGAACGCATGTTGACGGTCACGATGGCGGTTTTCACGTCGCTGTTCTTGGGGATATTTCGCAGAATGTCATAATAGATTCCGGCATGGCAAGCGCCTTTGCTGAGATTCCCCACATGATGTCCGGGAAGCGAATCTTCAATCATCATGCAAATGAAACGCTGGTCAGTGTCGGTTTCCGCGTATGAAAAGTTGGAAGATTCTCCGAGATAAACGATGTCAATCCCTTTGTTTGCCCGCTGGGAAATCTCCATCAGGGTGGTGTTCTCGTCCAGATCCTTCTTATACAGAGTGAAATAATAGATGATGTCCAGTACAGCGAGTACTGCCAAAAGCACCAGCAGTCTGACAAGGAGTTTGTTGATAATATGTTTCGTTGTATCAGTCATTTAGAATTGGAAATAGATGAAAGGGATTTGCTCAACAGACGACAGGGCGATGATGGCGAAGAGCAAGAATGTGTATATGCACCAACGGACTAACGTTTTCTGTTGCCCGCACCACACATCGAATCGGCTTTTGCGGATGAGAATATCCGCTATGATGAAGAGTATCAGCGCAATCCATGCGATTGGCGCGACTTGCAACTGATTGTCCATGGCACCGTTGTGGAACAGTGCGGTAAAGAGGTCGTGCAGGTTTCCGAAAGAGGTCGCCCGGAATACACTCCACAAAAGTGTTACAATCACAAATGTTTTGGCAACATTGCAGATGTCGATGATTGTCCGTCCGGTTTTGCCTTCGATTTTGTCGAAAAGATGGATGTTGCGGAGACCGCGTTCCAGAATCAGTAATACGCCGTAGGTGAAGCCCCAGATCATAAAGGTCCAGTTCGCACCGTGCCAGATTCCGCATACCGTAAAGACTATCAGAGTGTTAAGTGCCCATCGCGGGATGGTGACGCGGTTGCCGCCGAGCGGGATGTAGAGGTAGTCGCGGAACCACGTGGAAAGCGAAATATGCCATCGGCGCCAGAATTCCTGTATGCTTCCGGACAGATACGGTGTCTTGAAGTTGTCCATCAGCGTGAATCCCATGGTTAAGGCGCATCCGAGCGCGATGGTGGAGTAACCGAAGAAGTCGCCGTAAATCTGGAACGAGTAGAACAGCATACCCAAAAGAATGTCGCCGCTGCTGTAAGCGAAAGGGTTATCGTAGATTTTGTCCACGTAGGCCCCGAGGTTGTCGGCTACCACCATCTTGAGGAACAGTCCGAACAGGATGAGTCTCAGACCATTGGCGATATTGTCGTATTGCAGTTCCTTGTGCTCGTGGAGCTGCCGGAGCAGGTTCTGAGGCCGCTCGATAGGGCCGGTGACTAATTGGGGGTAGAACATCACGTAAAGGGCATAATATCCGAAATGCCGTTCCGCCTTCTGGTTGCCGCGATAGACCTCGATGACGTAGCTCAAACTTTGGAATGTGTGGAAGGAGAGTCCGATAGGCAGGGCGATGTCCAGGATTTTCTGCGGGTGCGACCATCCGAAATGCTGCGCGAGAGCCACGAGATTCGCACTGCAGAAGTTCAAGTATTTGAAGATGAAGAGCACTAAGCATGTGGATACGATGCTAATCACCAGACAGGTCTTTTTTCGGGGAATGTCATCTTTCCATTTCTCAATCAGGATGCCTGCAGAGTAGTCTATGAGTATGGTAATCAGTAAAATGAGTATGTATTTCGGAATGAACCACATGTAGAAAAAGCAGCTGGCGGCCAACAACATAAGCCAGCGCCACTTGTGCGGCATCAGGTAGAACAGCAGCGTGACAATCGGGAAAAAGATCAGAAATTCTATCGAGTTGAAGAGCATTCCTATGGGGTTGAATTTGGGTGGCAAAGATACAATTTTAATGGTTATTGGTTATAGGTTATTGGTTATTGAAGTATAAATGCAAAAATTGTATCTTTGCACGTAATTTTTTTACTCAAAAAATTCGGATATGAGTCGTAAAATATATCTTGTTGTTGTCGTTAACTTTTTGGTGTTAACTATTTTACCAATTAAAATTTTTGCCCAAACGGATTATTGGGCGGCGGTGCGGCAGGATTTTGGCAACCGCCAAGGAGTTTTGCAGGATATACATCAGAAAATCGGGAATTATGAGTTGAAATCCGATATTAAAAGTCGCGACATGGCGCAATATCTCACCTTTTTGTACGCGTACATGCCGCAAAGCGACCTCGCCGACTATGATTTCGAGTTTTTCGAGCAGCAGGTGGCCACGGCTTTGGAGGCGCGGAACACCTTTTCGTGGGGCAAAACCGTCCCCGACGACATCTTCCGCCATTTCGTGGTCGTCTATCGCGTGAACAATGAGAATTTGGACACTGCGCGTTCCTACATCTTCCATCAGCTGAAGAATCGCATCAAGAATATGAGCATGTATGACGCTGCGCTGGAGGTGAATCACTGGTGTCACGAATACGTTGATTATCAGCCTGCTGATGCAAGGACATCGGCGCCATTGGCCACGCTGAAGACCTCGCACGGGCGTTGCGGTGAGGAGAGTACTCTCACGGTGACGGCTCTTCGCGCTGTGGGCATCCCCGCCCGCCAGTGCTACACCCCGCGCTGGGCGCACTGCGACGACAACCACGCCTGGGTGGAAGTCTGGGTCGATGGCAAGTGGTACTTCCTCGGTGCCTGCGAGCCCGCGCCCGCCCTCAACATGGGCTGGTTCGCCAACGTCTCCACACGCACGATGATGGTACATACCAATGTCTTCGGTCGCTACGAAGGTCCCGAGGAGGTCAACAAGCGCACACCGTACTACTCCTGCATCAACCTGCTCTCCAATTACGCCGACACCGCCACGGCCTACGTCACCGTGTATGACAAACGTCATCTGCCCGCCAAAAACGCTTCCGTGTGTTTCAAACTGTACAATTATGCAGAATATTACACCCTTGCAGAGGTGAAAACCGATGAAAACGGCCGTGCACAGCTCAACACCGGTCTCGGCGACCTGCTGATTTGGGCGAAACAGGGTGACGACTATGCCTACGCCCAGCTCGACCTTCGTAAGCAAGATCATTTAGTGCTGATTTTGAGCGACAAAGGCCCGAACCCGTGGATGTCGCCTGCAGGCAATTTGGTTCAGCGGTTCGATATGGTCCCGCCGGCGGGCAAGCCGTTGAACAACAACGTGAGCGCTACCGCGCAACTGGCTTGCGACAAGCGGATGGCCAAGGAGGACAAGATGCGCGAGGCCTACCGCAAGACTTTCCCCACCCAGGCGCAAACGACAAAGTACAAGAACGAATACTACACCGCTGAAGAGTTTTACGACGTGATTCACCGCAGCGAAGGCAACCACGCGGAAATCATCAAATTCCTGCAAAACCATAGCAAAAAGGTGGATGGACTTTATCTGAAAGAGTTTGTCAAAGCATTGGCGGACAAAGATTTGCGCGATACAAAAGCAGAAACTTTGGAGAACCAGCTCGTGACTTACAAGGCTGGTAACTATCCCGTGGAGGTTTTCATCAAAGGTATCCTGCCCGCCCGCATCTCCAACGAGCTGATCCGCGACTGGCGTCACGACCTGCGTGAGGCGTTTCTCAATATCTTTTCCGGTAATTCCACCCCGTCTGTTAACCAACTGATAGACTGGACAAAAGCTAACGTAACCGTGGATCCGCTCTGTAACTACTACAACTGTCCGATCAGCCCGATGGGTGTGATGAAGACCCGCCGTTCTGACGCGCATTCCCGCGACATCTTCTTCGTGGCCGCCTGTCGCAGTCTTAACATCCCGTGCTACTTGGACAACGCCTCCAACATAATTTACGTGTGGAAAAACAATGATTGGCAGGAGGTTACGTTCGAGGAAGAGACGGTCACCCCGAACGAGAAATTGGCCACGCTGACCTTGCACAACCCGAAAGGTTACACCTACTATATTCATTACACGTTACAGCGTTTCGAGAACGGCGAGTATGTTTCCTACGACTTCGAAGGAGATCCGCGTGTGGAGGTCCGCGACATAGTTCTCAACCTTCCTCCGGGCAAATATTGTCTCTCTTCCGGCAACCGCTACAGCGACGGAGAGATCCTGTCCGAGTTGCGTTTCTTCACTCTGAAAGAAAAGGATGAATATACGGTCACAATTCCCGAATTGGTGCCGCGCAACAATACTTACGGCCATTTGGATATGAATATTAACAAGGTGAATGGCAGATTCTTATCGGATTTACTTAAAGAATCAGGTAAAGAAAAGATGATACTCTGTTTGGTGGCTCCCGGCACCGAACCCACCAACCATTTGGCCAAGGAACTCGCTGCGAAGAAAGCCGACTATGAGGCTTGGGAGGGCAAGGTTTTGCTGGTAGCCAACAATGGTAACTGGAAGAAGGAGAAAAACCAGCCCGCCAATGTGGAGGTGGTCTCCGCGAAGGTCGGTGACCTGACCGAGAGCGTTTTGTCGGCTCTGAAGAACGCTGTTCACGACGGTTCTTTATCGCACACCACAGGTGAGCGTCCCGTCTGCCTTGTCCTCGACAAGGACGGGAATATCTTGTTCGTTTCGGAAGGCTATCACATTGGATTGGGGGATTTAATGTTGGAGACTGTGAAGTGATAGGATAATTGAGTATTGAAAATTGATAATTATATAGTTATGGCTAAAAGAAAGAAAGAAAAGAAACAGATTGCGCCGACACGGCACTTTTTCACTTATTACAACCGCACGATTCCCGAAAATTGGAATTCGCCCGCGTTGACTGACTACAACGGCACGACCAGCTACACATACGGCGAGATGGCCGCGCAGATGACCAAATTGCAGATTCTGATGCAGGAAGCAGGCCTTGGGCGTGGTGACAAAGTGGTGATTTGCAGCCGCAACTGCGCCAACTGGGCGGTCGCGCTGCTCTCCATCGCGGCCAACTGCGGAGTGATTGTCTCCATAATGGACGCTTTTGCACCGGCCGACATTGAAGGGTTGACCAACCATTCGGATGCCAAAGCGATGTTTGTGAGTCAAAACGTGTGGAAAAACATTGACGTTCAGCATCTTGAAAATGTCAACCTGATTCTGGACACCGATGATTTCCAATTGTTGTATGCTCGTGGCGAACGGCAGCAGAAGGCTTTCGACCAATATAAGGAGCTGTATCGCGAGCGTTATCCGCGTGGTCTTAACCGTGAGGATATTAACCTGCCGACTGACAACCTGGACGAGTTGATGATCATTAACTACACCTCTGGCACGACGGGCGCGCCGCGTGGTGCGATGTTGAGTTACCGCAATATCTCCGCCAATGTGCAGTACAGTCAGGAGGAGATTCCCAACCATGCGGGCTGGACGGAAGTCTGCATGTTGCCTTTGGCCCACATGTTTGGCATGACCATCGAGTTTTTGTACCAGGTGGCGGGCGGCTGCCATGTTTATTTCCTTGGCAAGACGCCTTCGCCAGCCACGCTGCTGAAATGCTATTCTGAGACCAAACCGTACATGATTCTGACGGTGCCGTTGGTCATTGAAAAAATCTTCAAAGGGAAGATATTCCCCGCCTTGGAGAAGCCGGCCGTGAAATTGCTCTGGAACACTCCTGGTCTGAGCAGAATTGTGGAGCGGAAGATTTACCAACAGTTGATGACCGCATTTGGCGGCAACCTGATCTGGTTGATTACGGGCGGTGCTGCTCTGAACACCGATGTTGAGCGAGTGCTGCGTCGCATCAAGTTCCCCTTGGTGGTCGGCTATGGCATGACGGAAGCCGGTCCGCTGGTGAGTTACGAGCATTGGTACAAGCAGACGCTCGGCTCCTGCGGCAAGGTGGTCACGCGCAACGAGATTACGATTAATTCGCAAGATCCTGAAAATGAGGTCGGAGAGATTCTTTTCCGTGGAGAGCACGTGATGATGGGCTATTACAAGAACGAAGAAGCCACAAAAGCCGCCATTGATAGCGACGGATGGCTGCATACCGGCGATCTAGGGCTCATGGACAAGCTGGGCAACATCTACATCAAGGGGCGCAGCAAGGCGATGATCCTCACTGCCGGCGGCCAGAACATCTATCCTGAGGAGTTGGAAGCCAAACTCAGCTCCTTGCCGGGTGTTTCCGAAGCGTTGGTGGTAGGCAGAAAAGGCAAGCTGGTGGCGTTAGTCTATCCAGATCAAGCCTTCGACTGGAACGCCATTTCCGTTGAGGAACAAATGGGAAAAAACTTGCAGAAAATCAACACGATGGTGGCGAAATACGAGCAGATTTCCGCCATTGAAACCGTCGATCAAGAGTTCGCGAAGACCCCGAAGCGGTCAATACGAAGATTCTTGTACAAGTAGAGACATTTTAGGAAACGCTCCAAATGATTTACGAGAGACGTCTCAAAAACGTCTCTGCAGAAGTGTTTCTATATTCTTTAATTGTGTACTTTTGCAAACATTTTTCAAAATATGATTAATATACGAAGGTTACTCTTCACTTGTTTGATATACAGTCTTTTGTATGTTTGTGCGGGGCAAAGTCAGCCGCTGATCATCATGCACACCAACGACACGCACAGCCAGATTGACCCGTATTCTTACAAAAAGGACATTAACGTAGGCGGTTTTCTGCGTAGAGAGGCGGCCATTCGCGAGGTGCGTGCCGAAAATCCCAACACTTTACTACTGGATGCCGGCGACTTCTCACAAGGTACCCCATACTTCAATTTCTTCAAGGGTTATGTGGAGGTGCGGTTAATGAACGCCATGGGCTATGACGCGGCCACGCTCGGTAACCACGAGTTTGACAATGGTTCTGCCGCACTCGCCGCACGCCTCAAAACAGCGGACTTTCCTGTGGTGTGCGCCAATTACCAATTCGCCAACAAGAAACTGGCGAAGGTGATCAAACCATACACTATCATTGAGCGGGCTGGTCATAGAATCGGTATCTTTGGCTTGGGCGTGAATCTCAACGGCTATACCGCACCGCAGATCGCTTGCGAAGTGACTTACCTCGACCCAGTGGAGACAGCCCGCAAGGTTGTAGCGGAACTGAGAACCCAAAACTGCGACCTGATTATCTGCCTCTCGCATCTCGGTCTGGATACCAACAGCGACAATGATTATTTGATTGCCCTGCAAGTTCCTGAAATAGATGTGATTATCGGTGGCCACTCCCATCAGGAGTTGAGTGAGCCCGTAGTCATCGGCAACACCCGCATCTGTCAGATGACGAACAGGGGAAAGTGTATCGGGGTTTTGACCGTAGAACGATGATTTTACGATGATGCGATGAAACGATGAAAAAAGATATGATAGAAAGGTGATTGTATAAACTTGAATTCCATTCACAAATCACAAATCACTATTCACCAATCACAAAGCAATATGAAACAGAAAATAATGGTAACGGGCGGTTGCGGATATTTGGGTTCGCACACCATCATCGCCCTTATAGAAAGTGGGAAATACGATGTGATTTCTGTCGATAGCTGTGTGCGCAGTACGCCGGAGACGATGAATAGGGTGGAGGCGATAACTGGCGTGAAAGTTGAAAATTATCGGGTGGATGTCTGCGACAAGGATGCCTTTTTCCAAGTGTTCGAAAAAAATCCCGATGTGGCGGGCATCATCCATTTTGCAGCCTATAAGGCAGTGGGCGAGTCGGTGGAGAAACCGTTGATGTACTACCGGAACAATCTCGGTACGATGATGAATGTGCTGGAGGCATGCGAGAAGTTTAGCGTCAAACAGCTGCTTTTTTCTTCGTCAGCAGCTGTCTATGGCGATATCGAGAAATTGCCGGTGAGCGAGCATACCCCGCTGGGTGTGGCTGCCTGTCCGTATGCGCATACCAAGCAGATTTGTGAGGGTATGATTCATAGTGAATTGGTGGCGAACCAGAACCTTAACGCGCTGATTCTGCGCTATTTCAACCCCGTTGGAGCTCATCCGACAGGACTCAACGGAGAGCTTTCGCCCGACAAGCCCAACAACCTGATTCCTGTCATCATGCATGTGGCGTCCGGTGTTTTGCCTCAGATGACCGTTTTCGGCACGGATTATGATACCCGCGATGGCTCCTGCATCCGCGACTACCTGCATGTATGCGACATCGCTGACGCACACGTAAAAGCCATGAACTACCTTGTGGAATCCAGAAACACAGAGCGTTGCGAAATCTTCAACCTCGGTAGTGGCAACGGTCTTTCCGTGCTGGAGATGCTGTCTGCTGCTGAGAAAGTTATCGGTAAAAAGTTGAACTATGTGCTCGGCGACCGTCGCCCTGGCGACATCCCGGCCATTTATTCCGATTGCACACGCGCCAACGAACTCCTTGGTTGGCGGTGCCAGTACGATGTGACGGATATGATGGAGAGCGCGTGGAAGTGGGAGCAACATATTAATTCATAATTCATAATTCATAATGCATAATTAAGAATGTCTGAGAATTTACGATTGGTTGCGGATCTGGCACTGATATTGACTTCGGCAGGTGTCGTGACCGTTATTTTCAAATTGTTGAAGCAGCCCCTTGTGTTGGGCTATTTAGTAGCTGGTTTCCTCGTGGGGCCGCATTTGCACATTTTCCCCACTGTGGCTGACACCGCCGATGTGGAGGTCTGGTCCGAGATAGGCATCATCTTCATGATGTTCGGGGTCGGTCTGGAGTTCAGTTTCAAGAAGCTGATGTCGGTGGGTAGCAAGGCTTTCATCACCGCTTTTATCGGGATTATCGGCATGATTGGCGTGGGTGCGCTGCTCGGTCTCATCATGGGGTGGGGCGCGATGGAGAGCATCTTCCTCGGCGGCATGCTGTCGATGTCCTCCACCGCCATTATTGTCAAAGCTTTTGACGACATGAAGCTCAAGGACCAGCCGTTTGCGAGCCTCACCACGGTGGTGCTGATCATCCAGGACATTGTGGCCGTGGTGATGATGGTGTTGATTTCCACCGTTGCCGCCAGCAAGAACTCCGCGCCCGGCAAGGAGATGCTGATGAGCATCGTGAAACTCGTCTTCTTCCTGATTCTCTGGTTTGTTGTGGGTATCTACTTGATACCAACGCTTTTGCGTAAGTTCAAAAAGTATATCAACGATGAAAACCTTCTGATTATTTCCATCGGTCTTTGTTTCGCCATGGTGATTATCGCCAACGGCGTGGGCTTCTCATCCGCTTTGGGGGCGTTCGTCATAGGATCTATTCTGGCGGAGACAGCGGAAAGCCAACGCATCGAACATCTTACTGAGAGTATAAAGAACCTCTTCTCCGCCATCTTCTTCGTCTCTGTGGGTATGATGATTGACCCGCAGATTTTGGCGCAATATTGGAAACTGATTCTTTCGTTAGTGATTATCACATTGGTAATCAAGGCATTTGTGTGCTCCGCTTCGGCGGTGGTGGCAGGAGCCAACTTGGAGGATTCCATCAAGTCCGGTTTCACGCTGTCGCAAATCGGGGAGTTTGCGTTTATCATCGCTTCCGTGGCTGTGGCGCAGCACGTGATGCCGTCGTATATCTATCCAGTCATCATCGCTTCTTCTGTAATCACCACGTTTACAACTCCTTATTGGATCAAGCTCGCCACACCCGTTTATAACGGACTGGAGAAAAGAATGTCGCCTAAGACAAAAAGTGCGCTTGACGAGTATGCGTTGTTCGGTTCCAGTAACGAGGGTAAAAAGAACTGGAGCAGTATCATCAAGAGCACCATCTCTAACGTACTGGTTTTCTCGGTGTTGTCATTTGCCACGCTGGCTTTGTTGTTTGAAATCCTCATCCCGTTCGTGAAAAAGTTGCCTTACATTGAGATGATTCCCAAATGGGGCTTCAACACGCTGGCTGCTATCGGGTCGTTGCTGGCCATCTCGCCGTTTTTGTTCGGCATCGTGCGCAACAGCCCCAAAGTCCACGAACTGTATCGCAACCTGGTGAAAGAGAACCGCGCAAACATGTTGGCAGTCATCGTCTGGACGTTGATCCGGTTCGTGATTGTCTTCTATTTCGTGTTTTCCATTCTGGTGAAGTTCTTCAAGTTCACCAAATGGGTGATTGTGTTGATTGCTTTGGCGGTGATTTTCCTGGTTGTACTTTCACGCCGCAACCTGAACCGATTCGCTACCATGGAACGGAAATTCAAAACGAACCTGAACGGGGAATCTTAATTCATAATTCATAATGCATAATTCATAATTAAAAATGAACACGTTATTTCTGGATAGGGACGGCATCATTAATGTGCAGATTGTGGGCGGGTACGTGCGCAAGCAAGAGGAGTTTGAGCTAATACCCGGGGTGCTGACGGCGATGCAGTGGTTGCGGCCGAAATTCCGCCACATCATCGTGGTCACCAACCAGCAGTGCGTGGCCAAGCGTATCTGCAAGATGGCTGACATCGAGGAAATCCACCGCCAGATGCGGGTCACCTTCGAGGAGAACCTCACCCCGTTGGATGCCGTCTATTGCTGTCCGCATTTGGCCGGGTCGGGCTGTGGTTGCCGCAAACCTGAGATTGGGATGGCGTTGCAGGCCAAGGCAGACTTCCCCGATATCGACTTCGCTGACTCCGTGATGGTCGGTGACAGTCTCTCGGACATGCAATTCGCCATCAACGCAGGCGTCACGCCCGTGCACGTTGGCGCGAAACACCCCGGTGAATACGAAGAAATCGCGAAACTCACCGCCGCGCATTTTAAGAATCTGTTGGAGTTCGCGAAGAATTATGAGTTTAAGGTTTAAGATTCAAAGTTCAAAATATTGGCCTCCCTCATTAACCATTAACCATTAACCCTCAATAACCAATAACCCATAACCAATAACCATTACCAAAAATGACCTTTTTCTTCATCTTCTTCCTCTGTTACCCCCTCGCCGCGCTGCCGTTAGCCGTGTTGTATTTGCTTTTGCCGGTGGTGTATGTGGTGGTTAACCATGTGGTGCGGTATAGGCGTAAAGTGGTGGATGAAAATATTTTACACGCTTTTCCTGAGCTCACGTTGAAAGCACGGAGAAGGATTCGTAACCGCTACTATTGGCATCTCTCGCAGATCGCCATCGAGATGATCAAGATGCTGTTGATCCCGCGATGGGCATTACGTTACCGCTACCGTTGCGTTGATACGGAGCTGGTGAACCGGTTTTACAGGGAGGGTAGGAGTGTGATCCTGATGTCGAGTCATTACAACAACTGGGAGTGGATGATAGTAGCGTTGGACGAAATGTTTCTGCATCACGGCATCGGGGTGGGGAAGGCCAACAGCGACAAGGTGTTCGAGAAGTGGGTGAACCGTGCGCGCACCCGCAGAGGCACGGAGGTCTGTTTTGCTGACACCGCCCGCGAAGTGTTCGCGCATTACGAAGAAAGCCACATCCCCGCAGCCTACATGATGCTCGCCGATCAGTCGCCCAGCCACAAAAACAAGTGCTACGTCACGCAGTTCCTCAACCAGACCACCGGCGTGATCTATGGTCCCGAATATTTCGCCCGCAAATACGACATCCCGGTGCTATACTATCAGGTCATCAAAGAGCGGATAGGCAAGTACCGTATTGAGGTGCAGGTGATTACAGAGCATCCCAATGAGGAGAAACCTTACGCCATCACTCAGAAGTACTCGGAGTTGTTGGAGCAGACCATCCGCCGGAAACCGGAGTATTGGATCTGGAGTCACAGGCGGTGGAAATTGAAATTTGATTAGGAGCCAACGGCGTCTTTACTTTTTTTATCCTATTTGTCTCTCATTTTGAAGCGTATGTTTTCGGCAATGAACGAGGCCACTTTTTCAGGGAACATTCCGGTGACATTGATGACAAAGTCATAGTTTCGGGCATCATAGCGGGAGATGCCGGTCACGTTGTTCACGAAGTTGTTACGGGTCTCATCTATGCGCTCCACGATGTCGGCAGCCTCTTTAAGGCTGACATTCTGCTTGTTGGCGATACGGGCGACGCGCGCGTCGCGGTCCGCCCGGACAAACAGGTGGATGGCGTTGGGGGCGTCGCGGAAGATGTGGAAGCCGGCGCGCCCGACGATGATGCAGCTTTCCTTCTCGGCCAGTTCTTGTAGCACTTTCGCTTCGGCATAATAGATGCTCTTTGGAGTAACTTCCGTGCTTGATCCGATTTCGTAGCCAACGGCGCCGAACTGCTTATAGAAGTTGCAGAATTCGCCCCACCAGTTGGGCTTCTTCGCTTTCACGCGCTCCAGATTCTCGCGGGTCATGTCAAACTGTTTCTCAATGCATTCCAGCATTGCGCGGCCATACACTTTGAATCCCAGATTCTCGCCCAGCAGTCGTGCTATTTCGCCGCCGCCACTACCGCATTCGCGGTTGATCGTGATGATAATGTTGTCCATTATTGTTGACTTATTACTTTCTTTATTTCTGGCAGCAAAAATAAATATTTTACGGATATGTTTTTTCTTTTTCCATTTTATTCATTCATGATTTTGCATTGAAGTTCTTAATTTCTCAACACCCATCTCCATCCTGCTGAACGCGAACAGCTTCTTTCCCAAGTCTTTGAGGGACGCGCCGAGGTGATAGACGGTGTCGTCGATGATGAGGAAACGGTCGTGGTAGCGGTCGCACTCCCGAATCGCAATGGGCGGATACTGCCGGTTGTGGCGTTCTAGGTCGAGCTTCAGCGTTTCCGTGACGTGTCTCGTGACAATCTCCGCCGCCACGCCCTCTTTCCGTTTCGCCAGCATCAGCAGCACTGAATCGTCCACATAGTTGTCGATGAGGGTGATACGTTCCCGCGCCGACCGGATTAAATCCGCCGCGAAGGCGTACGCGTCGAAAATCTGGCCGTCGTAGAAGACACCCTCAACTGGCGGCAGGGCGGTGCGCACGAAAAAGCCGATCTGTTCCTCCGTTTTGCTTGACCCGTTGCACCAACCGGATGCTGCTGTCGGGTTGGTAGAGGATTTCATCTTTATATAGACATTAATTTTTTCATTTCATCTTCATCGGGGAGCAGTTCCATCAGTTTCTTCTGTCCTGCTTGGTATGTGGCGACACCCATAGGACGCTGGTAATCCTGAAGAACATACTCAACAAATGTTTTGTCGGCATCTTTGCAAAGGATAATGCCAACAGGAGGGTTTTCTCCCTTAAGCTTTTCGTCGTCATCCAAAACATGAAGGTAATGAGATAGTTGTCCTAGATAAGCAGGCTTGAAAGTCCCTTTTTTCAGTTCCACCACAACCAGCGAACGAAGAATCCTGTTGAAGAATAGCAGGTCCACCCAATGGTCGTGCCCCAACTTTTCGTAATGAACTTGACATCCGATGTATGCGAAGCCTTTGCCGAAAGTCATGATAAAGTTTCTCATGTTATGGACGATCTCGTTTTCAAGAACTCGCTCATCAATGTCCTCTTCTCTCTGACCCAATTGCTCTGTATTGATAAAATCCAGCAAGTAGGAATCTTTGAACATCTGAATGGCACGGAAGGCTTGTTTGTGGTTTGGGATTGTGTTGACGAAGTTGTTAGGCATTTTGCCCTGGTTATGGTAAGCGTCCTCAGCGATTCTTTGTTGGAGACCTTCTACAGTGAGTCTTAGATCATGGCACAACTGGATATAGAATAATCGTTCTTGAAACGATTTTACACCTGCGAGTATAGCGGTGTGATGGGTGAAACCAATGCCAAAGAAAGCTGCGACAGGGAAGTTTTCGTAATTCGTCAAATGCAATTTCCGAATTGTATCGCCTTCATTATCTGATGGTTCTAATTTGGCAGTTGCAACTGCCAAATTAGAGTCCAGAAGTTTCCACTGCTCATAAAATATTCTCATATTCCGCAAATTGCGTGCGGAGAATCCCCTCAATCCTGGCATTTCGGCCGACAATTGACGGCTAATGGTCTCAATGGCATCTTTCCCCCAAAATCCCGAACGGGAATTCTGAGAAATGTATCGACCTATTCCATAGTATAATGCCAACTGTTCTTGATTCACACTCGCCAAGGCCTTGGCCTGGCTCTGCAAAATGGCTGTCTTGATTTGCCTGACGGCATCGCTGTACTGATTCATGTTTGTTCTTTTTCGTTTTTAAGGTTATTGATTTCCGCCTGCAAAGATACCACAAAAACCACTTCTTGTCAAGGGTTTTGCGTGATTTTTATTGCTGTTGAAAATCAGAAAGTTGTAATTTTTATTTACAATTTGTTTTGTTGATTGTTAAAATTTAGGTTCGTGATTTCGCTGATTTTGGCTCTTGCGAGTCAGTGGTTCCGTTTGGCCGAGGCCTGATTCCATGAATTGAAGCTCCGAAGCCATCTTCCGTTAAAAACAAATGATTTTTTCAATTAAGAATGCTGGGGGAAACGGGATTGGTGTCGGTTAACTTGATAAAGTCCGGCCCCCCGTTTTGTACATTGTACATTGTTCATTGTACATTGATCAGTTTCCGGTTGGTGAGGGTGGGGTTTACGTTGATGTTGGATTGTAAAAAATAAGTGGCTCGAGAGATTTGTGTGTGAAAAAAAACTATTTTTGCAGCGCGAACCCACGCTGTTGGGAATGTTGTGTGAGGGCGGGTTTGCAGACATATAGAAAAAACGTTGAACACGTTTTATCTGCGGCACCTTGAATCTCGCAAATTCATATTCAACCGCACGATAAAGCAATGGTCAATGTTCATGGGTATGTGTATATCATTTTTAATATACATACAGCGTGGGCTTCGGCATTGCTTATCTTCGGTTGAAAGGCAATGCGAGAGCCTAAGGTGCGGGATAAGCAACTGTTCAGACTCCCGCGCTTTTTTTATATGGTCTATTGGTGGTATATTAGACAATCTGGTTTGGGGAGTAGCCAAGAGTATAATTATTAGGTGTACTATGCCAAACGGATATAAAAAACAAAGGAAACCAATTTGGGCAATTGTCTTTATTGCTTTAGTGATTTTGGTTCTCATTCTCATAGCTAAAAGTTGCGACAAGTGTTATAATTCCGTGAAGGATCCTCACTTTAATTGCGATGGAACACTAGTTATAGATTCCACCGATATTGATAGTTTTAAGATAACTGTACCAAAAAGAATTAAATTTTACATTGAGGTTTCTGGAAGTATGAACGGATTTTTCCGAGCAAACAAACCTACAGACTTTAAAACAGATGTTTGGCAGATTGTAAGTTACTATTCTCCTTTAGTAGCAAGTGTCACTACTTTAACCAATGATGGATGTGTTGGCCAAGAGATTCCTCTACAACAATTCCAAACAAGGATGAACACTGGTGCTTTTGTGTCTACTGGTTCCACTAAGGTGCCTACAATGATTCAATCTATCGTTGAGGACTTGGACGTTAGCAACGGAGAAGCAGCAGTCCTGATATCAGACATGATATACAGTCCTGTAGGTTCTGCGGCTCCTGAAGTCCTCTTAAGCCAATTCAGTACTGATATCAGTAAAGTTCTTGGAAAATTCGGCAATGCTATATGTCTAATTGGAGCCACATCTAATTTTCTTGACAATAAGGGCAACGTTATTTACGATGCTTCTCCATACTATTACCTGCTCATTGGTGCACCTGAAACAGTGGCAGAGCTGAGAAATGGTATTTCCACACTTTTGGATAATAATGGTCATTTTGTGGACAACATTGAAAGTGGTTTCAAGTACGGTACTCATCCATCTTATAGTTTTGGAATTCCTGATAACTGCTATCAATTGGAAGACAATCCTGCTTTCGTTGGATATGAACCGAGCAGCAACGATACATGCACAATTAAACTTAAAATCAACCTTGAAAAATATCGCTGGCAAACAGCTGATGAGAATGTTTTCAAGAGTGTTTTTCAATGTAAAACGCTCTATGGCTCCAAGGTTCAGGTAGGAGATGTGAAAATTGAGACGCAAAATATTGTAAAATCAGAACTGACCAGAAAAGCGACAGCTATTGTTGATTTGAAATTGTTCAACATGCCTCAAGATGCGGATGTGATTGAATGGTCACTCGTTTTACCTGATCTTGATATCACACGTTTTTCCCCCTTTCTTGGTGCTACTTCAGAGAATGATCGTGCTAAAACATATTCCCTTGAGAACTTCTTGAAAGGAATGTTTTATGGAGGGGTAGTAAATGACACGTTAAGACCCAATTATATTCTTGTCTCTAAAAAATCATAAATATGAAACTGTTATATTTATACAAATGGATTGCTGGTTCCATGACGGATTTCACCAATCAGTTTAAGGATAATGAAACACTATACCAACAAGCAAGGGTATGGTGGGGTCATTTGGAAAGTATTTCCATTTTTATTTTGTTAATATCAGTCTTGGGGATATTTTTAGCATATTTTTACTACAGACCATACAATGAAATGCCTAAACGACACTACAAACCTAAACATTGGCTTATTTTTATGGCTATAACACTTTTTTTCACAGGATTGATAACATTCTTATTTGAGTATATCGCTGTTGAACCTCAATTGCAAGGATCACTAGGCGTTGAGCTAAAAATCGCAATCGGTAACGCCATGTATGCTACGTTATTATATTTTGTCACTTCAGTAATTTGGTGTAATTGGTTGCCGACCAACGCATATAGATTATTAAAATTCTAACGCAATATGAAAAAAGTATTTGTGTTCTGTGTGGGCGGAACTGGAATCCGCGTGATGAAAAGCATCACTATGCTAATGGCCAGTGGAATGAGTACGAATGGTTATACTGTCGTCCCTGTTATTTTAGATCCTCACTTGGATTTGGAAGAAAAGAAAAACCTTCATTCGTTGATAGACAACTATAAAGACATTTACAATAAAACTATCAACAATGGGACATCAACTCTTAATCCACTTGACGGTTTCTTCAATTCAGAGATTCAAACCATCAATGAGTTGAACAACCAATTGAATGACACCAATCAAGCTGTGGGTAGTAAAGAAAAGTTTCGTTCATATATCAAAGAAGCCAACCTTGCAGCTGATGATATTAACATTTTTTTTGTGCAAACACTTTTTGCTTCCAAGAATCTGGACAGCCCCCTCTCTGTCGGTTTTAAAGGGAATCCAAATGTTGGTACTGTTGTGCTTGGTGAGATGATTGAAGGCGCAGATTGGTTTAAGGCATTTAAAATTCATTGCGAAAAAGATGACAGAGTTTTTATTATCAGCTCAATTTTTGGTGGAACTGGAGCATCTGGCTATCCATTATTAGAAAAAAAGATCAGAGGTGCAGAGAATGAACCCGCCGTGAAGAACGCTTTAATGGGGGCTGTGACAGTTCTTCCTTATTATGGTTTGAAAGATCCAACCACAACAGGAAGCGATATTGATTCGGCCAACTTTTACACTAAAACCAAATCTGCGTTAGCCTATTACGAAAACAATGTACAATCAGATTATCTTTATTATGTAGGAGAAAAAAGTTTGCGTCAAGTATACGAGAATGATGAGAAAAAGCAAGAAGATACAGCTAACTTCATTGAATTGGTTGCAGCTTCAGCTTTGTTTGATTTCTTAACACAAGAAAGACCAGACAAAAGACAATATTTGACCCGAGCTATAGAAGAGGATACTGATTCCTTAGACTTGCAGTCGCTTGGCAGTGGTTATAAAGGGATTGTCAAGAGTGTGGCGGACTACATGTTATTGAGAAGTTTTGTGTTGAATTTGCCCAAGGAAACATATTTCCCTTTAAGTCAGGACAGAGGTTTCAATGAAGACTTCTATAAAGATAGTGCATTCCAAGCATTATGCAGATTCACTGACAAATATTACAATTGGTATTCAGAATTGTCAACCAACAAACGTGCTTTTGCACCGATACATTACGACGACCTGAATCAAATGAGCGGATGGATAAAATCCGTTCAATTAGATGCAAAGGACGATTCCTATTACCTGTTGAAAATGTTACAAGCTAGTAATCATCATCAGGACGAAGAACATAGCAATCCGTTCCGATATTTCCTGAAATTTGCTTACGAGGCAATTGATAGTTATACCAAGAAAATCAACAATTAGGACTATGGCAAGAATAGATCTAAATATAATAGACAGAGGCACCTCTGGAACATCTTGGACAGCCGAAGACGTTGCTTTGACTGCGGATCATCTTGACGAGGTGATGGAACAAAAGACCGACAACAGTGGTGCACTGAACTCACTCCCTACACCATTCGCACGTTTCTTTGTCGCTAAAGAAGCATTCAGAAGGTGTAATGAGGAACATCTCAATTCCAAAAAAGAGGCTGGATTTGCATACCGACAGCTTGTGTCAGACATTCTTGATGTGTATGAGCTGTTGTTTAATCTGACATTTCATAGGAACAATTCTTGGAAAGATGGCGAGACCTTAGAAATTCGAGAATGGGATAGCACCGAGAATTTGGAAATTCTTAAAGCGAAAATGCCTGTTTTATACAATTCAATTGTGGATTACTTCAAAACAGACATTCATGAAAAGAAATTGTATTTTGTTGTCTTTACAGAAAATGGGAAAGAGAAATTGTTGGCATGTAGTTCCCCAATAACAGGCTTTATCACCCCTCCTGATATGGATAAATCTAAAATTAAAGAAAACGGGAGTGAACAAATTCGATTTGCAGGGGAGCTTTATGAGAATCTTCATATTAGGAGAAAGTCTGGAGGTGAGTATTTCCGAGATATCTGTATGTTTGATGAACGTGAATCTGATTTCAAGAATTACATGTTTAATGTTCTGTTCAGTTCAGATGATATTGATTCTCGTTTTAAATCAATAAAAGAATACATTCGAGGATTTAGAAATGACACAGATATTCGTGTTGACTATACACAGAAACAGACCGCTGTGACTACTGACCAGAACGATGATCTTGTCATCAATGGTCTTCGTATCATGACATCTGATGAAATCGATGTTATGAGTTTCTTTACGGATACTATGATACGTGTACCTTATCGCATTTCTCGTGAGAACTATATGGTTGTAACTTATCAGAACGATAACAAAGATAGAGATTATGATTTCCTTTTGCCGTTTAAACCAGATGTTGTCAAGCTTTTTACCAGCACTGACATTGATTCGGATGTGCATATCAATCGTAACTCAGTTACCGTTCATCTTAGATATGGTGGCAAAGACTATATAAAAGAGTATGCAGATGATCCTTTTCGTCAAGGGCAAGGTCGAATTGTCGATTTAAAACTTGCTCACATCAGTTTTGATCTCGGAATTTTCCCCAATATTTTGTCCGACAAAGAACAAGAAAACAATTACTTTAAAGTTCTAGTAGTTGCAGCTGATGAAGACCCAGAGGCTCCCATCTTCAATATTGATAAAATATCCTTATCATTCTTCAAGAAAACAAATAATAGTCTGATTTCTATCAAAGAAGTATTACCTCAGGATAACGCACAATTTGGTGTAGAACCAGCTGTGATTCGTTCTACCCAAAAATCAGACGAGGAAGAAAGTGGGACAAAGTTTTATGAATTGTTTAACACGGATTTCAACTTAATGGAAGTAAAGGTGTTGGAGGATACGGGTCTAATCATACCAAAATGGCAGAAAAGTCGCACAACAACGGAAACTTACACTTATGCCATAGATCTGGGCACTTCCAACACTTTCATTTCACGCTGTAAAAATGATAGTGACGGCAAACCAGATTTAAGCAAAAAGCCTGAATTGTTCAAGATGGTACATCCTATGGTAAATTATATGCATGAACCACTTGAGGATAGTCAGTTCTCACTTGTTCGCCGAATTGAAGATTCAATATTTGCAAAAGCTAAAAATAAAATCAAGACTGAATACGTCCCTGCGCTTATTGACGGAACGGATTATACATTTCCTATCCGAACCGCATTGTGTGGAATTCGTGACAAATCAAAAAAGCCCAAGTTGTTTGATAATCACAACATTGCCTTCTTTTATGAGAAAACTATGGCTAACGACGACCAAATCGTGCAAACGGACATCAAGTGGGATAAAGATGAAGACATGCTCCGTGTATTTGTTCGCGAGTTGTTACTGATTATCAAATGTGATATTCTTCAATGTAATGGTGATCTTAATCGCACTAATCTCGTATGGTTTAGTCCACTTAGTTTCATGGGACAAACAAGGGAGAAATATCAACGAGTTTGGAGTGACGAACCTGCAAACATTTTATCTATACCAACTAATCAAATTCGTAGATTTTCAGAATCTGAAGCTCCATATTATTATTACAAAAAAATGGACTATATAGCTGATTCTGATGCTGTTACGGTAATTGATATAGGAGGAGGATCCACAGACTTTGTATATTTCAAAGATAATAAGCCTCAAGTGGCCAATTCTGTACATTTTGGTTGCGACGTTCTTTGGGAAAATGGCTTCAATGCATTTGCTAACGTTAAGGAAAATGGCATTTATCGTAGGTATGCGGGTAATCTGAATTTCACTCGACCAGATCTAAAGGACTTGAACGAGTGTTATATTAATGTTGATGACATGAAAACCAAGGATGTCATTAACTTTTGGCTCTCCAATGACAAATATTGTGACATTTCACGTTTTCTAAGCAAAGACTTCAAGCCCATTTTTGTATACCATTTAACATCCATTCTCTTCTACATGGCATCCATGTTTAAAGATAACAACCTATCTGCTCCTCGGACTATAGTATTTAGTGGTAATGGTAGTAGATACATTGACAGCTTTATTTCTTCTGAAGAAGTTGTACTTAAAGACATCATTGATTTGGTCTTTAAACATGTATTCGGAGGAGAACATGATGTTCACATCAAATTACCACCTGAAAGGAAAGAATCTACTTGTTATGGAGGACTCTATCGCGATCCCAATGCACCCAGTGTTAGAGAGATTGTTTATCAAGGCGACAATTCTCGAACGTATGAAAAAGTTAAGGACATTAATGATGGGTTAGTTCAGTTAAAGACTGTGTTGCTCAACAAATATGGTGAGTTAGCTACACTCTATAACGGGGTGATTAACATGCTAAAAAGTAATGGAATCATGGATGGCACTGATGAAACGTCCAAGTATATCAAATCTGCCGAAGAAGACATGGGAACACCTTTTTCCACCTATTACAAAACACAAGTAAAAGAGAAATACACTGACGAGGTATTATACAAAGGTTCTGTTTTCTTCTTACCCATTATCAATAAAATTTTCGAAATGACAAAGCTATAATATGAAAACTCTTGCGGAAACATTTGTGTTAAATTCATTAACGTCAACTATTATTATAGCTGGTATAACAGCAATAATATTTGTAGCTTTTCAATTTAAATTTTTTTTTGAGACCAAGCGGTACAGGATATTGTTTCATGATTTTTTCAAGAAATTATCACCATACGCCACAACCCAAATTGAGGTCAACAATGAGCTTTTTACTCAGCTTGAACAAGTGGGTAAACCGAAATCCGATTTGAACAACTTGATTGCCGAAATCAACCATTACGTTGTTAAGACAAAGGGAACATCTGATTTCTCTGTGATTCAAAACAAAGTGGAACGAAAGCTTAACATGCGATATGATCAATCTACCGCAAAACTCTCATTCCCTACCTATATAGGATTGATGGGCACTTTTGTTGGCGTTTTCCTTGGTATATTAATGTTTGTAATAGGGTTCAATGGTACAGAAGGGGTGACTGACGATTCAATAAGGAACCTGTTGATAGGCGTGTTGGTTTCCATGTCTACTAGTTTTTTGGGTCTTTATCTAACTACCAGGAACAATGCTTTTGCCGCAGAAGCAAGAAAAAAGATTGAGGAAGACAAGAATGAGTTCTACGACTTTGTACAGACGGAATTGATGCCAACTTTAGACGTAAGCATGGTGTCGGCTATTTCAAAACTGCATGAAACCATTTCTCAATTCGAACCCACATTTACCCGTGTGCTCAACAAGTTTCAAACTACTTTTGATAACTGCACAACCGCATTTGGTAAAGATTTTGCCCAAAGTGTTTCGGCAGTGTCCAATGCCGTCGATGTAATGGGGCGAAATATGGATAAAATCAATGAAAATATTCGCTACCAAGACGAGTTACTTACAATATTCCGTAGCAGAAATTTGATAGAAGGTATGGAGAAGTATATAGAGGCGGCCAATCATTTTGTGGGTATTACACAATCGTTGAACAAATTTGAAGAAGCACGTCGAATGATGCTTGCTGCTACGCAAGAATCTATCAACATTCAAAACATGTACTCAGAATCACTGAAGATTCCTCGCGAAGTAGCTGTCAGGGTAAACAGCATACTTGATCGAATCAAGAACTTTGAAAACAGTATTAATGAATTGGGACCAGCCCTTGCCCAACGTCAGATAATTGGTAACGATGTTTTAGAGCATATCCAAGAGCAAGTGAATGCTTTACGAAAAAAGAACAAAATTGCGAACAAATACATTGAGAGTGCTGATGAGAAGTTGGAAGAAGTTTTCAAAGGACAACTTAAAGCACTTGAAAACATGAACCGAAGGTATCAGGAAGCATTGACTAAACATATAGAAGGTTTCGAACAGATGCTTGAAGAACAGACTGCAGAGGTTAGAAACAGACATGCAGAGTTCTCCAAATCCATAGAAGAGAGTATTTCAGTTGAGGCATACAAATCGGCACTTTCTCCTTTAAAACAGCTTGGCGAAATCTCAGAGCAGGTTAGCACGTTGAGCAAAAGACAAGTACGTTCGGATGAACTTGGTTCTGCTTTGGAGAATATCCAATCTGAAATAAAAAAGTTGGATAAGAAAACAGAGACGAAAAAAAGAGGTTTTTTAGGTTTTGGCAAGCGTAAATAGCATTATGGAAGGCAAAAATAACGAATCTTTTTGGCCAAGCTATGTGGATATAATGACGACTTTGTTCGCCATCACGTTAGTGCTATTTGCCGTCTCTTTTAGTCGTTTTAAAATCAAAGAAAAACAGCTGAAAAGTCTGGTTGATGAGTATGAGAACATCATTACTGTTTATTCAGCTGTAGGCGTTATCGATTCCACAACCTTCTTTGGGTACAATGATCAGTACCTCAAGCATCTCTTTACAGTTGATGTGCAATATCAGCAAAAAGAGTATCGTGTTGACAGGCTGATGTTGGACACTTATAACAAGGAGGCGGCTAATGCTAAAAGAGATAGCATACTTGAAGCTGGCCGCTTGATTCAAGAAACTCTATTAGGCCTTGAAGAAGCGCACATAGCACATGATAACATAAAATTTCTTGTGGTAATAGAGGGACAATCCTCCAAAGTGAAGTTTGACGGAGATGATTGGCGGAACAATTATACTCTTTCTTACCTTAGAGCTCAGTTCTTAAACAAATTTTGGAAAGCCAATGGCATTGATTTGTCTGCGCTTCCACATTGCGAGTTAATTATAGCTGGCAGCGGTGAAGAAGGTGTCCCAAGAATTGTTCCTGACGATAATCTTCTTCAGCATAACAAGCAAACATGGATAAACGAAGAAAGCCGTAACCAACGATTTCTAATCCACATTGTACCTGTTATTGGTAATATCGATGTTACCAAAGCCAAAATCGAATACTATAAAGGAGGACGTTGAAATGGTATTAGAACAAGACGTTGGTACAGAGTATGTGAACCTCTACGGAAAAGTTAATCGTGTTCAGTTGATAGAACTATCTGAAATTGAATTGTCTGAACTAGGCCAGCCATTAAGTTCGTCAGATCAGACAAATCTGCCTTTTGAGAATATCAGTTTTGAGCCCCAACCAATAGCAAATTACAAGCTGTTTTCGCGATACTGGCAACTCAAAGGGAAGTCGAAGCGTATAGTTTTGACTAAAAGACGTACCACTTCAGTGGAATTTGATGGAAAAATAGTTGAGATAATTCAAATTCTTCTCCAAAACGCAAAATCAAAGGCAGCATCCCAGGATAAGAAAAAAAATACCACTACGAGATCGGCATCTTCTAAAAAGAGGCAAGATGGTGTAGATAGAAAGAGCGCTGTTGTAAGGATTCAAGAAGAATCTTTAGAAGAAAAAGAACGAAGAAAACTTGAAATAGAACGTAAATATGAGGATTTTGAGTATGAAACGTCTCATTTGTTACATAAAAAGAAAAGTGGGCGAATCAAATCATCAAGTTCTGCTACAATTATTCCAGCTGCTGAAACATTAGAGTCAACCTTGTCTTCTTTTGTCGATAACACACCTGAAACCACTCATGGACAACTCGTTGCTAAAGAAAACAAACCAGATTTTCCATGTCATGTTTTTAGTATAACTCAAGTTGGCAAATGTGATGCAAAAGGCTATTACAATACCACAGATGGTGGCTTTTACATTTTGAAAGGAAGTTTGGTGTCGGCTGAATTTGAAACACAACTTCTGTCATCTCCCTTACAAAAAACGTGGAAGAATTTTATTGATGAATATTGTGAAATTTGTTTATTGGGAAAAAGGAAATTAACGGCAAAAGTAATAAAGGTAAAGGAAGAATTCAGATGTGACAAAGCATCAATTGCAGCCTCGCTTGTGTTAGGACGTGCCGCTAACAATGCACAATGGCGAGATTCTGATGGACTTCTATTGAAGGATATTTATCCTAATGTATTTGCATTAACTTACATGTAATAGGATCTATTCAGAATCCTTGAAAATAACAGATAATGAAGAAAATCATCTTTGGATTTCCAATACTTATATTGATTGTCGCATTCATTATCCGAATAGTATCGGCTGATGCAGTCTCAATAGAAGACCATTCTTCCTCTTCTGACATGATAGAAGAACCTACGTCAACTACTCTTCACTATACTGGTTTCACGGTCTCTTACAACCCCTCAGCCCGCCAGCCCGACTGGGTTTCCTATACGCTGACGGCGGAAGAGGTGGAGGCCACAAAACATACACCCAAAATCCCACAATATTTCATGCCGGACCCGAACTTGGACCTTCCGCAAGCCACAAACGAGGATTACGGCGGCTCAGGGTGGGTGAGAGGGCACATGGCACGACGGCAGGATATGAAATGGTCGGAGCAGGCGTTGAAAGAGAGCGACTACTATACCAATATCTGCCCACAGAACAAGGAGATGAACAACGGTGTATGGCATCAGATTGAGAATCTAGCCCGAAAATTGGCCGTCAGATACGATTCGCTGCAGATTATGTGTGGTCCAATATTCGTTTCCCAAACACCTGAGTCGATAGGGCCGAACCACGTTCGGATTCCCGACAGCTTCTTCAAGGCCTTTCTCATCAAACACCAAGACGCCTATCATACCATAGCCTTTATCTGCCCCAACAATCCCGATTCCGTAACCGTCGTTGGAACTGCCCGGTCAGTGAACACTGTGGAATCTCTCACGGGTTATGACTTCTTTGGTTTCTTGGATGATGGCGTGGAAGAAACTGTTGAGGATGAAGTTGAAGTCGGGATTTGGGTGCGTTGATTGTCGTGCCGTTTTCGAGACCATAGATGATAGTTTGACATTCCCCTTTTTACCCTTACATATCCCTGCTGTGAACAGGATTCATTCGAACAGCTTCCGTCCTTTTTCCGTGAACACATATCGCTGTGCAGCGCTCTTTCAAACAGACGTGACCACATTTATGTAATGTAAAATACCCCTGATCAGAGAAATATGTGCAGGATTTATTGTATTTATAGGAGGTCTCCAATCTGGGGTAGGCCTCCGAGTTTGTTGTTTAGGTATGCTCGTTGTAATGATCTCATCTTATTGACCCCATTTTTGGAGATTAGCGGGTAGAGTACTGAATTTCCATCCTCACGCTTATCCATCAACCAGAAACTATCCTTGCGAAGATATTCATCAGCAGCCGCGAATAACGGGTCATAATGAGTGGTTAAGAGCAACTGGCTTTTGGAGGGAGTTTTCAGAAAGGACTGTATCATATATTTTAATAACAACGGGTGCATGGATGTCTCAATCTCGTCAATGGGTAGCAATTTGTTGTTTTGTTCTGCTACATAGAGGGCGGTTTCTATACCCATTGATCTTAAGGTTCCATCACTTTGGCTGGATTTTGACAAAGTATAGGTCTCTTTTCCTCTTTGATTATTAACTGATACTAAGAAGTCTGTCTTGAAACCTGTTTGCATTTTGGGATCTTTATTCAGTTTGCTTTCGCCTTCTTCTGTTAGTTGACCTGTCGATTTCATAAACTGTATCATCTCAGGGGTAACTGGCATGTAATCATTTTCTACGGCCATATCTTCAATGTTTAGGCCAATGTTATGACTGAATTCCAACAGGTGTTGTTTTGTACTTGGGTCTTCCATCATTTTCTTTTCCGCATAAGAGAACATCTTCTGCCCTAAGTCGATAACTGGCAGAGTGCGATTAATCATCCAATCACGGACATCATCAATCTCACCCAAGTTGC
>JAEEGJ010002624.1_pt1 | contig 86251 bp, 70 predicted proteins | sample 8958761 | NCBI WGS metagenome assembly JAEEGJ01 (sample SAMN16246546, study PRJNA631951) | gut metagenome | biome: gut microbiome; feature: rumen; material: RS-attached | host: Bos | place: Iran: Karaj | collected 2018-10
CATTGGGATAGCGTTTCGCATATTCCTCAACATCAAACTTGGGCATCTCGACCACAGGGCGAGTCACGACGATAGGAGCTCCGGCCTTGGCCTTCATGTCCTCAAGATCCTTGTTGAAACGCTCCTTGGCGATGCCGCTCTTGTAGTCACGGTACTGGCGCTCGTGCATGGCCATCTCGAAGAGTTCCTCGTCATCCTCTCCGTAATCCCATCCTTCCTCATCCATCATCTTGCGGAACTTAGGAAGCTCGTCGGGATAGTTGTCCTGAGGATTGGTGGTGGAGAACTCCAGCCCTTTTTCCTTAGCCAGCTCGACAATCTCAGGAGCGAGAGGGCCAGGGAGCTGTCCCATATTCCCAAGGATCATTCCCCAGGTGTCTTTGTCGATGGTCGTCCAGCGAGGCTTCCCATTCAGCATATTCAGCAGGTTCATCAGAGCGGTGTTCTTCACGTACTGGCTGAATGGGGTCACGAGGGGCGGATAACCAAGCCTCGGCCAGACATATTCAACTTCCTGGAACAACTTGACCATCAATGTGTCAAGGCTGATCTCAGGACGACCGTGCGCCCTTTCGGCGGCGTTGATGGCGCCCTGGAATCCCTTAAGGTCGGCCATCATGGAGCCCATCATTCCACCAGGCAGGCCGCAGCCCACCAGGAGCGAACTCATCTGGGAGTTCGTGGGGTTGATCCAATAGCCGAGGAAGTCATCGATGAACTTCTGCGTCAGGCGGCGGACCTCCATGTAGGCGTCCATATTCAGGTCTTTCACGAGGAAACCGTCAGCTTTCATCATCTCCCTGATCGTGATCACGTCAGGATGGACCTTACCCCAGGAGAGCGGCTCCACAGCGACATCCAGATAGTCGGCTCCAGCCCGGGCGACCTCCAGCATCGAAGCGGGAGAAAAACCAGGACCGGTGTGGCCATGGTACTGGACAACGATGTGGGGATACTTCTTCTTGATGTCACGGACAAGCTCACCCAGGAAAGTCGGTCTTCCGATTCCGGCCATCGCCTTCAGGCACGTCTCGTCGCATCCGTATCCGACAACCTTGTCCACAATGCCCATGTAATACTCCACAGTGTGGACCGGTGAGTTAGTTATCGAAAGTGCGACCTGGGAAATCATACCGCCTTTCTTGGCGCCTTCGACGGAACCGCGGAGATTGCGGTGGTCGTTAAGGCCGCAGAAAGAGCGGGCGATGTCAGTACCCTGCTTTTTCTTTACTTTAAACATCAAATCCCTGACGTCCCGAGGCACCGGGTTCATTCTCAGGGCGTTAAGTCCCCTTTCGAGCATGTGGGTCTGGATCCCGGCCTTGTGGAACGGAGCTGTCCACTTCCTGACGGCGACATTCGGATTCTCGCCGAACAGGAGATTAACCTGCTCGAAAGCTCCGCCATTGGTCTCGACACGGTCAAAGCATCCCATGTCGATAATAGCCGGAGCCACCTCACAAAGCTGGTCCACTCTCGGGACATACCTTCCCGAACTCTGCCACATGTCCCTGTAAACCAGGGAAAACTTTATCTCTCTTGCCATATTCTTATAATTCCTTTAATCCTACAAATATACTCATTTTTCACTATCTTTAGAGAGTTTTCGCAAACCAAACATCCATGTCCATGAGAAAGATTGTCATTTCAATCCTGTTATGCCTTGCCACCCTGCCCGTTTTCGGTACGGCGGAGAATATTCCCGACCCCTGCGAGCACCCTCGACTCGTCCTGAAAGCCGGAGAGGAAGCAGCCGTGAGGGAGGCCATTTCTAAAGGAGGAATCGCTGCCCAGGCATATTCATACGTGAAAACATGCTCCGACAAACTGCTCACCACCCCTCCGTGCCAGCGGGTCATGACCGGACGGCGGCTCCTGCATGTGTCCAGGGAGGTTCTCAAAAGGGTGTTCTACCTTTCGACCATGTATCGACTGGACGGGGACCGGAAATACCTTGACCGAGCCTCCGAGGAGATGCTTTCCGCCTGCCGTTTCACGGACTGGAACCCATCCCATTTCCTGGACGTCGCTGAAATGACGATGGCCATCTCGATCGGTTACGACTGGCTGTATTCAGAACTATCTGAGAATCAGCGGTCTGAGATTCGCCAGGCGATTCTTGAAAAAGGACTCCGTCCTTCCGATGGGCAATGGTTCCTCACCTCCTCCAACAACTGGAACCAAGTCTGCAACGCTGGAATGGTCTGCGGAGCTCTGGCCGTCTGGGAGGACGCTCCGCAAGAGGCGCGTGCGATCGTCGCCAGGAGCTTGGAATCCAACCCGATTAGTCTTGGCAGCTACTCCCCTGAAGGATGCTACCCCGAAGGATATGGCTACTGGGAATACGGGACCTCATTCCAGATCATGCTGATCTCGGTTCTTGAAAGCGCCTTTGGAAGCGACCTGGGGCTTATGGACTCCCAGGAGGGCTTCTACAACTCCTCCAAATTCATGAGCATGATGCCCACCCCAGCACATAGGGTCTTCAGTTATTTTGATGGAGGCAGGAGGCAGATTTTCCAGTCCATGCAGGCCTGGATGGCCACCCGGACAGGCGACTATTCTGTCTTGTATCCGGAAATATCTTTCCTGAAGGAAAAAGGATTCACGATGGGTGACACAGACAGGCTGTTCCCTGTCTTCCTCATCTCCTGTTCCAAGATAGATTTCAGTTCCATCAAGGCACCTTCTTACAACACCTACCATTGCTCGGGCCTGGAGCCCCTTTTCATCTACAGAAGCGGCTGGGACAACCCTGATGACGTCTATTTCGGGGTCAAAGGAGGCCGTGCGGCGGACAATCACGGCCACATAGATGCCGGCTCCTTCATCTATGAGAATGAGGGAATATGCTGGGCCGCGGATCTCGGAAGCCAGGATTACAACTCCCTCGAGAGCCGCGGTGTCAATCTCTGGTCCACCGGGCAGGACAGCCAGAGATGGGATGTGTTCCGGATCGGTGCGGAATCTCACAACATCCTCACGGTCAAGGACAAAAAGCCTATAGTTGATGTTCGTATTCCTATTCAAGAGGTCTTGGAGAAAAGGTCTCGCAAGGGGGCAGGAATGCCAATGACCGCTTTTTATGGTGGCGACCTCGATTCCTGCTACAGGAAGGTCTGGCTGGACAAGAAGGACGATCTCCATGTCGAGGACTTTTTCATTGGCGGGGAGTCAACTTTGAACCTGATCTGGAAGATGTGTACCGAGGCTGAGGCAAAAATCCTGGGCCCGTCCGCGATCGAGCTAAAGAAAGATGGCAAGACCCGGATCCTCAGGCTATCCACGAAGCACTACGCCAGTCCGAGAATATGGCCAACCACCCCCAGGCATGACTACGACGCCGCTAACCCAGGCACTTGCCTGGTAGGCTTCGAGATCAAGAACGTCAAACCTCACGAGAAAGTCAAGGCCAAAGTCTCCCTGACTCTTGATTGAGTGTCGATTAGTGGGAACCGAGTTCTTGTACTTCCGGGAAATCGGTAGCTGGATGTCGCCGATGTACAGCAGGTCGACATCAACGTGGGTTATCGCAGCCCTGTTCACAAGGAAGGAGCGATGAATTCGGATGAAATGGGGGTCAAGGATGGCTTCCCACCGTGAGATAGGAGTGTAATTCTTGAAGCGACGACCACCAGAAGCGACGATGGCAGTAGCGTCGTCATTGGATTCCACATAGAGAATATCGTCAATAGGCAACGTCACCTGCTTCCTGTCCGAAGTGAAAGAGATGGTACCGGGGAGGTCTGGAAGCTTTCTGTCCAGCCAAGACTCGAAGAAATGGCAACCAGTCGCAAGCGTAGTCAGGAAAATGGCAATAAAAACCGGATTCTCTAAGATGTGTGGAAGGTCAGGCCAATCAACTACGGAACCTGGAAGATTCTCCCTGAATGTAAGAACGCAAAAATGGGCAACCACAAAGAGAAGAATCTCTCCTAGCATGATGCCTAACACGACAAAGATTGTGTCCTTAATACCTGACCATTTGTTCTTGAAGTTCACCTTCGGAAAGAAATACTTGGCCGCTAGGGCCCCGGGAAGAAACATGGTCCCGATGAACAAAGCTTCAATGAACCGGTAACCCAGGCTGCTGAGGCAAATCGCCACCAACAGAGTGGAAACAATCCAGTATGATATGACGAGCAGCCGTTTCATTACTGACACAAATATAGCAAACATTGGGGTTTTAACGAACGCTCGTGGGGTTTCGGTTTGGATGGAGATCTGTATTATTCTACTTTTGCCCACAGAATTAACCAATAACTCTGTTGCCGTATGTTCAAAATGTTTATGCAAGGAGGACTTCTTTCCATGTCCATCCTCACAGTTCTGCTAGTAGCCGTTTTTTTCGCCGCATGGAAAGCGCCTCGCTGGGTGAAAGAGATAGGCAGCTTCGCCCTTGTATTTGGCCTCATGACACCCTTATTCTCGCTTTATCAGCTCTTCTCAACACTTCAGCAGGTCGCACTGGATAGAAGCGAAGGAGTTAATGGGCTCTTTGACTTGATTTCTCCCGGAGTCCTTTTTGGAGTGAATGTCATTTTGATTCCGATCATCTACGGGATGATGATCTACCTCATTTCCCTTGTAGTGAGGATAGTTCAGAAGCCCCGCTTGTAGAAAAAAACAGGACAAATCTTGCGACTTGTCCTGTTTAGTAGCGGGGGGAGGACTCGAACCTCCGACCTCCGGGTTATGAGCCCGACGAGCTACCGACTGCTCTACCCCGCGGTGTTATTTGGGACTGCAAAGGTAGAAATAAAAGCTTAAAATGCAAAATTATTTTTCTTCAACTGCGGTCAAGAAACCAAAAAGCCCTCGCATATCGTTGATACTGAACGCCTTCTGCTCACCAGTAACCAAGTTCTTCACATTGACCTGGCCAGAGGACATTTCATCCGCCCCGGTTATTGAAAGGAACGGGATGCATTTGCGGTCAGCATAGTCAAACTGCTTCTTAAGCTTCGAGGAATCAGGATAAACCTCAACCGCGACTCCCCTCTCCCTCAACGCTTTCGCCACGGGCAAGATGTAACGGACCTCGTCCGCTCCCATATTGGCGAAAAGCAGGGTCGTGGAAGACTTGAGCCCCTTGGGGAACTTGTCCAACCCACTCAGGACATCATAAATCCTGTCAGCACCGAAACTGATTCCGACACCAGAGACATCAGGAAGTCCGAATATTCCCGTAAGATTGTCATAACGTCCTCCTCCACAAATACTTCCGATTGCGAAATCAAGAGCCTTGACCTCGAATATGGCGCCAGTGTAATAGTTAAGGCCACGAGCGAGGGAAAGATCGATCTCAACAAGAGAGCCAATCCCCGCGGCGTCAATGAGCCCGAAGAGTTCTTCCAGCTCATCGAGACCCTTAAGTCCAGTCTCAGATACCAGGCCAGACGGAGACCCACCTCTCATCAAAGAACGCATGGAAGCTATCTTCTCAGAGGTGGAACCAGACAACTTCAGGATCTGCTCAATGACAGCTATCGCATTATCTGTCAACCCCTTCCCTCTCATTTCCTCCTCAACGGCATCGAGTCCGATCTTATCCAGTTTGTCAATAGCCACAGTGATGTCCACGACCTTATCCGGGAAACCACAAATCTCAGCGAAACCTGTCAAGACCTTGCGGTTGTTGATTTTGACAAGTACCCTCACGTCCAAAAGTGAGAACACCCGGTCAACAATCTGGACCAGCTCCAACTCATTAACCTGCGAGCGGGAACCGATCACATCAACGTCACACTGGTAAAACTCCCTGTAGCGACCCTTCTGAGGGCGGTCCGCCCTCCAAACCGGCTGGATCTGGAACCTCTTGAAAGGGAATGAGATATCGTTCTGATGCTGGACCACGTAACGGGCGAAAGGCACGGTGAGATCGTAGCGGAGACCCTTCTCACACACCTCCTTGGACAATGCGACGGAATTAATAGCCCCGTCAGAGTCCTTGAAAGAGTCGAAGTCTACCTTTCCAAAGGCGTCTCCGGAATTAAGCACCCTGAAAAGAAGCTTGTCCCCCTCTTCACCGTACTTGCCGAGAAGAGTGGACAGGTTCTCCATTGCCGGAGTCTCAATCTGGGAATATCCGAAAGTCCGGAATACTCCCTTTATCGTGTCGAAAATAAAATTTCGGCCAGCCATTTCCTGCTGGCCGAAATCTCTAGTTCCTTTAGGGATGGATGGTTTCATTACAGAATTTGTGCTCCGCACCCATCAAGGGCGCCGAAGAGGTCATAAGCCTCGAAGAATGGATAATTGTTACCGAACATAGAGACCCTCGTGATCTCAGTGCCCTGCTGGTTGATGCCAAACGCGCGGCGAACCTGGTTAGCTGCGGAATTGGGGTTGTAACTTGATGATGAGACCTTCTCAATATTCGCGAATCCCTTGAGATAAGGCTGGTTGATCTTCTTGACGAAGTTCTCATCGGTCAGTTCGACATTGCCGGACTCGTTGATTCCATCAACATCCTCGAACTCGTCACACTTCACATAGAGCCACATGAAGGACTGTGAAGGGATAATCATGTCAGCGACGTTCATGAAGAACTGGTTGTCAATGACATTGAGCTTGCGCTTCGCGTCAACTTCCTTGTTGGAATCGTGGTGGGCGAAGCTGATGGCACCGAGGTTGGAGCATCCGAAGATGTTGTCATGGACATCGGAGTCGACCCTTGACATGAACTCATAGCCATATCCCATATCCTCCATCATCTTGTCGCGGCACCAGCTGAAGAGAACTGTGTTGTGGTGGAAGTCCACATAGCACTCGTTGGCGTCCCTGGTCATGGAGTCAATCCTGCATGAGGAGTAGTTATTAGCGACGAAAATATTGTTGTAGACCTCCCAGTCACCACCCTTGCTCATCAACTGGATACCGAAGTACACGGCATTCGCGAAAACGCAGTTGCGGATAATCAGATGACCCTCGACATGTCCGGTGACGCACTGCCTTTCCTGGGCCGCTCCACCTACCTTGGCGACAGAAGGAGAATCACCAGGCATAAGCTTGCGTCCAGTGAGGCAGCCCTCAGGCCAACCGGCGACGGGATCTTCACTCGGAGCGCAGTACAGGGCCTGCTCACCACGGTCGACAGAGAAACCGTCAATCATAACAACTTTGCTGCGACTGCCGGTAACCTCGAGATTGATGCTGGCCTTGGTGCCATTCTTTGAGACGTGGCTGGGATTAGTTTGAATATAGGTCTTGTAGGAATATGGATCCCTCTCGGAGAAATCCTCATTGTAACCACCAACTAGGGATACATATTTCGTGATCTCGATGAACCCCTGGTCGAGAGTACCGGTATAGTTGCCCTCAGCGACCATAATCACATCACCGTCAGAGGCCTCGTCAAGAGCCTTCTGGACATTCTTCAGAGGAGTCTCGGGAGAATGGCCGTCATTCTTGTTGGAACCAGCGGTAGAAACATACCATGTCGAGCCGCCACTTCTAGCCTTGGCTCCACCGCTCCTGCCCTCGGGAACACTGGCAGCGCTTGATTTAGAGCCCTTCGCGGCCGTATTGCTCACGGCTTTCTTAGCTCCCTTCTCAACGGACTTTTCGGCCTTGTCGAGAGTTTTATGGACTGCCCTGTCGGCACCCATCAGAATCTTTGTCTCAGCGGCGTTCTTCGCCCTCCGGGTAATGTCATTGAGTAGCTGTGCGGAAGCGACCTGCCCGGTTGAGAAAAGCAGGGCGACACCGAGCAGCATGGCAGGAATAGCCTTGCAAACGGTCTTGCGGATTGAGTTGTAGGTTTTCATTTTCTTTAAAAGTTTAAAATAAAGTCAAAATAATGCTGCAATATACTCAATTTTTAGATAACTTGCGGAGTTTTTACGGAAAATAACTAGACAAACATAGGATATGAAAACCAACAACTTTTTCAAATGGGTGCTTGCCGTGCTGTGCGGCCTGCTCATCTGGGGCATAGTCAAAGCCATCTTTTTCATAATGATGGTTGGCGCCATGGCCGGTTCCGCATCTTCCTCCTCAAGTTCATCCTCAATGATCCCAAAAGAGGGTATCCTGCTCATGGATATGAGCAAGTTATCCATAACAGAGCAGACTTCAGATACTCCATCAATGTCTCTTAGCGTCCTTGGTGGTGGTGGCTCCATGACTTCGAACGTAGGTGTATATGACGCTGTTAGAGCGATCGCCAAGGCCGCTGAGGATCCTGGAGTAAAGCTTATTCTGATCAAGACTGACGGTGGCGGCGCGGACATCACGACTATGGGAGAGATCCGCAAGGCTCTCACCGAATTCCGTAAGAGCGGGAAGGCGGTCGTCGCATACGGCGAGGCTTTCACCTCCGGGTCTTATTATCTCGCTTCCGTTGCTGACAAGATATACACGACCAGCCATCATGGCGGCAACAACTTTATGCTCGGATTGGGTGGAAGGATGGTATTCCTCAAGGACCTCCTGGACAAACTGGGTGTCAATTACCAGTTGATCCGTCACGGGAAATACAAGAGCGCCGGAGAGATGTATATCCTGAACGCCCCCAGCCCCGAGAATATGGAGCAGAATCAAGTGATGGTGGATTCCATGTGGGAGACGGTCGCCAAGGAGACCGCCGAAGCCAGGGGAATCAGTGTTGATTCGCTCAACTATTTCATTGATAATCTTTCAATTAACTTCCCCGAAGACTTGGTAGCGCATAACCTCGCTGACGAAGTGCTCTCCTTCGAGGGCTATAAAAACAAGATGGCTGTGCTGGCCGGAAAAGACAAGTTCAAGGATGTCAAGTTCATACCTTTCAAGGACTATACTACCGCGAAAGTAAAGCCTAACACCGCCGCCAAGAAGAAAATCGCTGTCATTTACGCCAACGGTAATATTGTCGAGCAGGATGACCCTAACAACATCTCCGGAGATCTTTTCGCCAATATTATAGCCAAGGTGCGCGCTGACTCGACAGTGAAGGCAGTCGTCCTGAGGGTCAACTCACCCGGCGGCACCGTCCTCGCGGCCAGCAAGATCAAGGAAGAGATCGATCTCACCAGGGCTGTCAAGCCTGTCGTGGCCTCCTATGGGGCATACGCCGCATCCGGTGGATATTGGATTTCAAACAGCTGCGACCACATTTTCACGAATGCCGCGACTCTCACCGGCTCGATTGGATGCTTCTCCGCTATTCCCGAATTCGGCAAAACCGTAAAGAATATCGCCCACGTAAATGTGGTTCCTGTCAACTCTCACAAGCATTCCGACATGATCTCCCTCATGAGACCTTTCGATGAGGAGGAGACCCGCCTGATGCAGGAATATGTCGACGACATCTACACCAACTTCGTGAATATCGTCGCCGATGGCAGGGACATGACTTATGAGGCGGTTGATGAGATCGCCCAAGGACGCGTCTGGACAGGTGCCGACGCCCTCAAAATCGGCCTTGTGGATGAGATCGGGACCCTTGAGGACGCCATCGCCTATGCCGCCTCGATGGGCGGAGACCCTGACGTGGCCTCATGGAACGTGGTCGGTTATCCGAAACCTTTGACGATGATGCAGCAGATGATGAGGCAGTTCGGAAGCAAGGGCGCCGATCCCGAGGAGATTGTAGAGAACGTTCTGGAGGGTACTCCTTTCGAGGGTATCGCAAAGAGCTTACTCGATTGGCAGAGGACTTGGACGAAGGGTAACGGCCAACTGGTGTTCGCCAGGCTCCCCTTCGAGTTCGAGATCAAGTAAGGCGACAGATTCGTCGACCCGATACCCCACCAGGGCAAGCACATGGGAGCCTTCGCCAGCAATGACGAGGGCTCTCTTTTTTTGTTCCTGGCTGAACTTCAAGTCAGCGAACATGTCGCTCAGTTTCTTCTTCCGGCCTCTCATTCCGAGCGGACGCATCCAGTCGCCGGGTTGCCAGAGACGCACAGTGAAAGGGAAATCCAGATTGATGGCAGTGACTCCTTCGGGCTGTTTAGGATCCTCAACCTCAGCGACTTCCACCTTCAAACCGACACCCCCGACAACATAGTCTCCAGCTCCTGTAACTTCAATTGAGTCATATTCGAGAAGATCAGTCTTTAATTCATTTTCGAAGAGCGGTGCGTCTCCCCTCGCCGACCATTTACCCGGATAGGGCGCGAAGCGCAGGGAGGAGAGGGGAGAACCACCGCTCTCGAACAAATCTATTCTAATCGCGTTTCTTGATGTCCGGGCGACATGGGTGGCGGAGCGGAATTGACGGCCGCTGAACGTCTTGCCACACTTGATCAATTCAATCATGTCCCCGATGACCGACTCATTGAAACCATACGGCTCCATGATCCTGAACAACAAATACTCCCAATGGGGCGATCGCAGTAAAGTGTCAAGCTTGAAACTAAAAGATCCGGTCGAAGGCGAAGCTTCCCCGGCCTCCCTGCGCTTCGCACCTTCGACCTCCGGAAGATTAGTAGCCAAATAGTCATCAGCGATAGCCTGAACCTGGGAGAAATGGCGCATATCTGAGGAAAGAGTCTCAAGGAAGGACGGATTGACTTTCTCGAAAAGCGGAAATACCTCATTACGAATAAGATTACGCTTGTAGGAAGAGTCAGCGTTCGTGCTGTCCTCACGCCATTTGAGACCATTGGCGAGGGCATATCCCTTTATCTCATCCCTTGAGAACCCCAGTAGTGGCCTGATCAAGGAAACAGGGGATCCCGGAAGAGTGGAAGACTCCCGCATACCGCAAATCCCTTTGAGACCCGTACCTCTCAACAGATTCAGCAACAAGGTCTCCGCATTGTCATTAGCGTTATGCGCCACCGCGACAGCCTCGAACCCTTCCTCCTCGGCAAGTGACGCGAACCACTCATATCGTAGTTCCCTAGCCGCCATCTCGACACTGATTCCATTTGACGCGGCATATCCGAGAGTGTCGAAATCAATTTTATGGAAAGGAATCCCCTTGGCCTCAGCCCAAGCGCGGACGAACGACTCATCCGTGTCACTTTCCTCTCCTCTCAAATGGAAATTACAGTGAGCCAACGATATACGGAATCCAAACCGAGAGTTCAGAAAAAGGTCGGCCATGACCATGGAGTCGATTCCTCCGCTCACAGCGAGAAGAACCGCCCCATTTCCCGGGAGCAGCCTTTCCAGACAATTGTCGAAACGGCCACGCATCACGCCCGGGTATTATTTCTTCTTATTCGTAAAGGAATATGTGAATCCGAACTGAAGGAATTCCTTGAGCTGAACGGTCCTGTGACCATTCGGGAAGTCTTCCTCAACAACGAGGATCGTGTCGTCGTAGATAAGGTTCGTAGTGAGGTTCAGCGAGAACAGCTTGCTGAGCTTCCAAAGGATAGTGTTATCCCAGTTGACACGGAAGTTCTGCGGGTTCTTCAGGTAATTTGAGAAAAGGATGAGGTTGCTGTTGACGTTGAACTTGTCATTGATGTTGAATTTCACATTTGTGGTCAACTGGGCACCAAGTGCGAAAGTCAATGGCTTATAATAGTTTCCAGTAATAAAATACACTCCGTTCTCGTCCTTCTGGTCAGGATATAAGGCCGCGTCCTCGAACTTGCTCTTCCTGGCCATACCGTAATTCTTTCTCAGTTTCTCGTTGCCGACGATGGTGGTACTTCCGGTCAAAGGAGCGAAGTTGACAGTGAGCCACTTGGTCGGAACCCAAGCGACACCAACACCTAAAGTGACATAAGCGGGTGAGAAGAAGCCGGATTTCAAGACTCTGGCATCCCTCCACTGCTTGGGAGTAGGCTCCTCGTCAGCCTGTACCGCGGGAGTGGGATAGACCCATCCGTTTGTCGTTTGGTTGAGGAAGGTGAAATTGGCGGTGTAGTTGAGTTTCTCCTTGACCTTATAACCCCAGGTGCTCGTGATGAACGTCCTGTCCACGCTTTTCTGGATGATAGGTTTATCCTGGGAATACAGGAAACCGTAATCGAACTCAAGGTGGTTGTTCCAATACTTCTTCTCCTTAGCCCAATTGGCGTCTCCCCTGATGATGGAGTTGAGGGTGTAGTTGTTGTTACCACCAGCCGCCCAGCTTGTGAAACTGGTCTGGGCGAAGTTGACAGTGGTAGTCAAAGTGTTGGTCCAATAGACCGGCTTCGGAGGAGCGACCACCACCTCGGGAGTGTCGGCCAGCACCTGAGCCGCCTCGGCAGCGGCTGCCTGGGCGTCTTTTTTTGTCTTGTCATCCTGACCATAAGCCACCACGCAAAATGACATAGCCAAGATAACCAAGGAATATTCAAGGATACGTCTCATAGATCATTCCTTATATTACTATCAGGTCTAGTAAGAGATGGCGAAGACCACCCTCTGCTTCGAAGGTTTGCCGGAGAATATGTCCTTACCCTCCTCCTCGCACACGAAACTGTCCACGGGGATGCACCTGATTGTAGCCTTGGTGGCATCCTTGATCGCTTGCTCGGTCTCGGCAGTCCCGTCCCAATGGCAGAGAAGGAACTTTCCGGTACCGATCTTCTGTTGGAATTCCTCCCAGTCGTCGCACTTTTCAACATTCGAGGCCCTGAAATCGAAGGCCTTCTTGTAGATGCTAGCCTGGATGTCGTCCAACAGAGAAGCTATGGACTTGTCAAGTCCCTCGAGGGCGACAGTCTGCTTCTCAAGAGTGTCCCTGCGGTGTACCTCGACAGTTCCGTTGTCAAGGTCACGAGGTCCCATGGCCAACCGCACAGGGACTCCCTTTAACTCCCACTCCGCAAATTTGAAGCCAGGACGAAGGTTGTCGCGGTCATCAATCTTTACCGTATGTCCTTCAGCCTCAAGAGCCTTCTTGAGTTTGTCCATCTCCTCGAGGATCCTGGATCTCTCCTCATCGGTCTTGTAAATGGGTACCATTACCACCTGGATAGGAGCGAGCTTCGGAGGAAGCACAAGGCCGTTGTCATCTCCGTGAGCCATGACCAAAGCTCCCATAAGACGTGTCGAGACGCCCCAAGATGTCGCCCAGACATATTGCATCTGCCCTTCCTTGTCTGTGTACTGGACGTCAAATGACTTGGCGAAATTCTGGCCGAGGAAATGTGATGTTCCGGCCTGCAAGGCCTTTCCGTCCTGCATCATTCCCTCGATCGTGAGGGTGTCGAGAGCACCGGCAAAGCGCTCGTTCGGGCTCTTGTGACCGACTATCACAGGGAGGGCCATATATTCCCGGGCGAACTTCGCATAGACCTGAACCATCCTCTCGGTCTCCTCCATCGCCTCCTGGGCTGTGGCATGGGCTGTGTGACCCTCTTGCCAAAGGAACTCGGCGGTACGGAGGAAGAGCCTAGTACGCATCTCCCAGCGGACCACATTCGCCCATTGGTTGCACATTATGGGAAGGTCTCTCCAGGACTTGATCCAATTCTTGTAAGTGCTCCAGATGATCGTCTCAGAGGTGGGACGCACAATGAGTTCCTCCTCCAGCTTGGCTTCCGGATCCACAACCACTCCTTTGCCTCCGGGATCATTCATCAGACGATGGTGAGTCACGACGGCGCATTCCTTGGCGAAGCCAGCCACATGCTCGGCTTCCTTGCTGAAAAAGGACTTGGGAATAAATAAAGGGAAATATGCGTTGACCGCGCCGGTCTCCTTGAACATATCGTCCAAAGCCCTCTGCATTTTTTCCCAGATAGCGTAGCCATAAGGCTTGATCACCATGCATCCTCGCACGGGTGATTGCTCCGCCAGATCCGCCTTCACAACCAAGTCATTGTACCATTGGGAGTAATTCTCCGACCTCTTTGTCACTTCCTTTGCCATATCTGAATAATGTTTGCTGTTCTTGTCAAATATTGTTATTATTGTGCGAATAATATATTCGGTACGGATTTTGTTTATTGTGAAACATTAATAAATAATACCGCATACAAAGCGGTAGCGAAGATACGAATTTATTGTCAAATTATAGGAGATTCAAAAATGAAAACACGCACAATCCTTTTCTTATCGGCGCTTCTGGCACTGACATCGTGCGGTTCAGCAGCGCGCTACGCTAGTGATACCTCCAGGTATCAGGACGGAATCTACTATACCTCCGACGCCCAGGCGACGGAATTGGCATCCACAGCTGACCTCCAGGAAGAGACCGACCTGCTGGTCGCCAAGACGAAAAGCTCCCCGATCTTCATGAAAAGCGGAGCGAAAGTCGACACTTTGTTCATCCCGAATGACAAGGTTGCCAAGATAGATTTCAACAAGGCGGAGAACACCACCTCCGTTTATCTCTATGACACGGGTTGGGACACTTGGGCCGCTTATCAGCCTTGGTACGCATCCTCATGGTACTCCTGGCACCGTCCTTATTATTCCTCCATCTACTGGGGTTACGACCCTTGGTACTATGGAGGCTGGTACGATCCCTGGTACTATCGTCCGTATTACCATTTCGGATGGTATGATCCCTGGTTTTATCGTCCTTACTACCACTACAGCTGGTATGGTTGGTATGACCCTTGGTTCTACGATCCTTGGTACTATGATCCCTGGTATTACAGCGGATGGTATGGCGGATGGCACGGCTGGTATGGCGGTTATTCCTGGCACCACTATGGATGGGGCCATGGCTACGGCCCGTACTGGGGCGGCATCGGCGGAGGCGACAGAGTCTACAGACCGAGGATTTCCACCACAGGATCCACGACCAGAAGTGGCATCGGGTCCATGTCAAGATCAACCGGAGCCAGGAGCTCGTCTATGACAAGGTCCAGGACAGGAGTATCGACACGCACCAGCACCGCGACAAGGTCCTCCGGGATCTCCAGCGCTTCAAGATCGTCGTCGCTCTCCTCTGTCAACAGGGTCTCCAGGCCTTACGCCGGACAGGCAGTCAGGTCAGCATCCTCAGTGAGCGGACGTTCGAGCGTAGGCTCAGCTTCTTCCAGCCCGACCAGGGTGTCCGGAAACACATCTACCTATAACAGGTCATCTTCTTCAACCACCTATAGCAGGCCTTCCACCTCGTCTTCCAGCATGAGTCGTTCCAGCGCGAGCCGCTCCAGCGGTTCTACCGGTGGCAGCTACAGGTCTTCTTCCACTACCCGCTCATCCAGTTCAGGCAGCTATTCAAGGAGCTCCGGCAGTTATTCTTCCGGAAGCAGTTCCAGAAGCTCTGGAGGATATAGTGGCGGAAGCTCCGGTGGCGGATATAGCGGCGGCGGAAGCAGCTCCGGCGGCGGTGGCGGCAGAAGCGGTGGCGGCGGTGGCGGTAGGAGATAATCCTCCTCCCCTTCCCAAACCAGACTACTAATACCCTTGATTTAAACTATCAAAATACTAATGCGATGAAAAAGACTTTAATAGCTATAACTCTTATGCTGGCCGCGGCCACCGCGGGAGCGCAGACAATGTACGACGCCCTGACTTTCAGCCAGAACAACTATTATGGCACAGCCCGTTCCATCGGTATGGGAAACGCCATGACAGCGGTCGGAGGTGATCTCGGATCGGTGGGTATCAACCCGGCCGGATCGGCTGTGTTCAACTACTCACAGTTCACCATCACCCCCAATGTGACCATGAGCTCGATGAACGCGTCGTGGAGCCCCTACCCTGTCAACGGCACCGACACCTTCTCAGGTGATGTCCGTAAGAACCTCTCCAGGTTCTCGATGCCGAACATCGGGGCGACTATAAATTTCAACACGGGCAGGAGAAGCGGTCTTGTCGGAGTGACCTACGGGTTCGTGGTCAACAGCGTCAACAATTACACCGGCCAGATGATGACCGGCGGAAGGAATGACAAGACCAGCTATCAGAGCTCGATGGCCGTCAACGCCGACATGTTTGATATCGACTTCCTGAATGGTTACATGGACGCCTCCGGCGGTTCCATCGATGACTGGAAGTATCCTTACCAGAATGCGGATGACCGTGGCTCCTACGCTCCTTGGAACGTGATCACCAACGCCCAGGCTGGAGCGATCGCGAACTATGGAGATCCGAACGACCCTGATTACTACTGGCGTTACATCGCCACCACGGAGGGGTTCACCCAGACTGGCGAGAAAGACCAGTACGGCAACTACATTTATGATATATTCCTTGGAGGTCCGCTCGACCAATCTTATGGTCGCAAGGTCACCGGCAACAAGACAGACGCTTTGTTGAACATAGGCTTCAACATCAGCAACAAGTTCTTCATCGGCGCCAATCTTGGTGTCACAAGCCTGACCTACAACTACGACGAGTACTTCAAGGAGGCTGCCGTGGATCCTTCTGATTTCAGGATCGACTACGAGGAGTCCAGCACCTATTTCACTGACTACCGCACCCGCTACTCCTACTCGGCGGATGGTGCCGGAGTCTATGGAAAGATCGGTTTCCTCGCCCTTCCTGTGGAAGGATTGCGCATCGGCGCTGCCATCCAGACCCCGACCACCTTATTCATCGATGAGATCTGGCGCCAGTCCACTGACGTCCACTACCAGAACTCTTCCTACGACGGAAACGCGACTTCTCCTGAAGGAAACTTCTCCTACAGGCTAAAGACCCCTTACAGGGCTAACGCCGGTCTCGCTTACACTTTCATGGGAATGGCTCTCCTGAGTGTCGACTATGAGATGACGGACTACAGCGCCATGAAGTTCAAAGAGAGGGACAACAACTGGAGCGACACCTTTGACGGAGTCAACAGGGAAATCGCCGACAGGATGGGTATCTCCCACAGCCTCAGGGTCGGAGCCGAGTTCAAGCCGATGCCGGAGTTCGCCATCAGGACCGGTTACAACTTCACAACCATTCCTGAATATACAGGGAACACGACTCTCAACGACAAGCTCCACGCTTTCTCAGTGGGTGTTGGTTACTACTCAAAGGGTTCCTTCTTCGCCGACCTGGCGGCCAGGTATTCCGCTTTCTCGGATGAGGAGATTTTCCCTTACGATGACTACATCGACATCGCATCCCCGATGATCCTCAACAAGAGGGAGAGGCTGGACTTCACCGCCACTCTCGGCTGGAGATTCTAAGCCTTGAGATAGAGGATGGAATCAGGGCCTTCGTTGAATAGAAGGTCCATGATCGAGAGATCTGAGATGAAACCGTACTTTCGGGCAAAAACCTGGAAGTACGGTTTTTCCAGTCCCAAGTCTTTCAGAACAGTGTTCGGACGCTTCGGGTGCAGCACCTCACGATAATCCTCACCGTACATCTCCCCGGCGGTCGGGAACACCTCCGTCTCGCCGCGCTTCGCGCCCTGTCCGGGTAAATGCTCGTCGGAGGTGCTCCCTCCGCCGGAAATGGGTGGAACGTATTCTTCAGTGAGGCGAAGGTCCGCCGATATTCCCGTCTTGGACAAAAAAAACTTGATTATCTTCAGGTCCAGCTCGAAAAGGGTCTCCGGTTTGGAATCCAAGATCGAGAAAAGCTCGTCTTTATAGTAGTCGAAATAAGCGGATGACTCGTAAGCGGAGATAATCGCCCGCTTGGTCTTGAGGAGCCAAGGGGTCGAGTAATCCACCTTTATTTTAGTGATAGGAAGCTCATGCGTCCCTTCATGGACGATAGGGAAATTCAGATAAGCCGGACCGTCCGCGGCATAGATGCGGCAACGGTTGCGCCAACTCTGTTTCTGGTAATTCTCGCAGGCCTCAATATAGACAATCGAAGGATCGACTCCTTGGTCACAAAGAGTCATCCCCTTGGCTATCAAGGCGAAATAACTGACTGGAGGGAAATAGGCTATGCCAAGAAGCATGGCCGGCCACTAGTCGAAATGGGACCTGTCGCTGGAGTCGCTGGCCCTGATTATGCCACGCTTGGAGTTACGAATGAAATCGAGAATGGTGTCCCTCTCTTCGCTCTTGGGGAAACCCTCCTCCACCTTAGCGCATCCGTCCGAGATGTTGTAGCCGGCGTAATAAATGGTGTCGTAGATATCCTTGATAGTACGAATGGCTTCTGAAGAGAAACCCCTACGACGCAAACCAACGATATTTACCCCGACATAGCTAAGAGGTTCGTGCGCACACAAGACATAAGGAGGCACATCCTTATTGATTCTGGACATCCCGCCGACCATGGCGTGACAACCGACCTTAGAGAACTGGTGGGCCTTGGAGCCGCCTCCGATAATAGCCCAATCATCGACTATAGTCTCCCCCGCAAGACCGACATAACTGACAAGTATGCAGTGGTCACCGATCACACAGTCATGAGCCACATGGGAGTAAGACATTATCAATGTGTCATTTCCAACCTTTGTCACATACTTGCCGCTGGCCTTGGTTCCCCTGTTGATGGTAGCGCATTCCCTGACAGTCACATTGTCTCCCAACTCAACCGATGTGATCTCGCCCTCAAACTTCAGATCCTGAGGGACAGCACCAACAACGGCGCCGGGATATATCTGGCAATTCTTGCCCATTTTCACATATTGGAAGACTGTGGCGTGCGGGAAAATCTTGCAGCCGTCGCCGATCTCGACGTCATCATCAACATAAGCGAAAGGTCCTATCTCGACATTATCGCCGATGATGGCTTTTGGACTGACAGAAGCAAGAGGAGATATGTTATTCATCGTTATCTGTTTTTATCATTATTCGGAAATAGCCTCACAGATGGCCTGAGCCATCTTGGTGTTTATGGAGTGTCCCGGTTTGAAAGCCTCTATCCTCGCGTTCACACGACCTCCGGCCAAAGCAAGGTCCCCAATCAAATCCAGAAGCTTGTGCCTTCCGCACTCATCAGGGAAACGCAACTGGAGATTGTTGAGATAACCGTTATCATTAATCGCCAGTTTGGGGACATTGAACAAGGACGCCAACCTCGCGACCTGCTCATCAGAGACAGGATGCTCGACTATCACGATAGCGTTATCGACATCCCCACCCTTGACAAGGTTGTTCTGGAAAAGAAACTCGATCTCATGGAAAAACACGAAAGTCCTGCAAGGGGCAAGTTGGGTGGCATAATCAACACTCTCATTCCAAGTCACATGCTGGACACCAAGGATCCTCGAACCGAAATCAACGGTCAAATCAATTGACGGAGAATCAGATGGCACAGCCTTGATGTAGGCTCCTGTTTTCTCATCATGAACCTCGACCTCATGAGGCAAGGTGATATATCGCTTAACGGAGTCCTGCTCGACAAATCCGCCCCTCACAAAGGCTTCGACATAGGGACGGGCACTGCCATCAAGGATCGGAACTTCCACATTATCAATTTCAATCAAGGCATTGTCAACCCCCATACCCGACAAAGCTGACATCAGATGCTCTATAGTGGAAACTGAAGCGTCCCCTTCGGAGATGGTAGTGCTGCGGGCAGTGGATGACACATTGGTAGCGATCGCATGGACATATGCTCCAGACCCAAGATCTACGCGATGGAACACAACACCGGTACCCTCAGGAGCAGGTTTCACCACCATATTGGCGACCTGCCCTGTATGAAGGCCTTTACCTTGGAACTTGTGCTCGAGCGATAGGGTCTTTTGCTTGATCGAAATCATAAAAAAACTTGTCAGACTACTTTACTACAAAAAGCAGTCCGCAAAGATACGAAGTAAAAGCGAATATCCAATAAACTAATCCCTGCCCTGCTTACGGAAAACCGCGTAGCTGCGCATGTAGTTCTTGAAATTGATGGCTGGAGAACCCAGCAAGGTCTGCCCGGGTTCCTTTATGCTACCGATGACTCCCGCCTGGGCGCCGAATGTGGTGTTATCCGCGATCTCAAGGTGACCCGCTATACCGACCTGTCCGGCCAAGATGCAATTCTTGCCGATCTTGGTCGAGCCGGCTATACCGCACTGGGCGGCCATTACTGTGTTGTCTCCTATCTGGACGTTATGCGCTATCTGGCAAAGGTTGTCAATCTTGACACCCTTACCAATGATGGTAGACTCCATCTCAGCCCTGTCGATTGTGGTTCCGGCCCCGATCTCTACATTGTCACCGATGATCACATTGCCGAGATGCTCAATCTTCTCCCAGGTGCCGTCCGGGAGTGGAGCGTTGCCGAAACCGTCCGAGCCGATCACGGCGTTGGCATGGATAATGACATTATCCCCAATGACCATTCCGGGGTATATCACCACTCCAGGATATATAAGGCAATGCTTTCCGATCACAGTATTGTCGCCAATGTAGACGTTCTCGAATATTTTCGTGTAATCCCCTACTTTGGCATGATGGCCGACATAGGAATGACTTCCCAGATACACCTTTTTCCCGAACTTGGTGGTCAGGAACCAGGAAGACCTGAAACCCCGGTGCCTGCGGTCGGTACGTTTCTGAGTGGCGGCGTATTTCAACAAATCAGCAAGTGACTTGTAGGCATCCTCGACACGTATGAGAGTGGGAGCGACCGGCTCTTTTGGCTGGAAGTCATTGTTTACCAACAAAATACTAGCCTTGCAAGTATAGACGTATTTCTCGTATTTCGGGTTGGCGTAGAAGCAAAGCTGGCCTGTCTTACCATGTTCTATCTTGGCGAATGAGGTTACTTTCGCCTGAGGGTCCCCTTCGACCGTCCCGTTCAGGACCTGGGCCAGTTGCTTTGCTGTGAATTCCATGTTTAAAGCTATATTGGTATTAAAATTTTATACAAAGATAAACGATTTATTTTCATTTTCCCTAAATAATCCTTACCTTTGCACCCGTTGTGAGAGATAGGTGACGTCAGGCGTCTCCTATCTTTTGTTTTGTGAATATGGAGAAAAGTTTGATAATAGAGACCATCGGACCCGCTGTCAAGGACCGCGGTTGCTTCATCGTGGACGTGACTGTAAGCAAGGACAACGACATCGTCCTCACCATCGAGAAAGAAACCGGGGATGTCGACCTGGATGATTGTGTCGCCCTTAACGACGCATTCCTGGCCGCTTTTGACAAGGACGTGGAGGACTATTCGCTCACAGTCTCTTCCGCCGGACTTGACCAACCCTTCAAGGTGAGCGGACAGTTCACCAAGGCGATAGGGTCTCAAGTAGTTGTCCTTCTCAAGGGAGGCCGCAAGTTGACTGGCATCCTCACCGCCGCTGACGACGAGGGTATCTCTCTCCGCTACGTCACCAAGGAGATTCCTGAGGGAAAGAAGAAGAAAGTCCCTGTCGAGCATGAGGACCGGTTCGTTTTCGCTGAGGTGAATTCGGTTGCTCCAGTTGTTGAATTCAAAAAATAGCAAATATATAACATGGAAAAGAAAGACGTAATAACTCTGATTGACGCCTTCAAGGACTTCAAGGAAGAGAAGAACATCGACAGGCCCGTTATGATGGGCGTCCTTAAGGACGTGTTCCTGACCCAGATCGCCAAAACTTACGGCTCCTCTGACAACTTCGACGTGATCATTAACGTCGACAAGGGAGACTGCGAGATTTACCAGAACTTCGACATCGTCGAGGAAGTGGAGAATCCCAACACCCAGATCACCCTTGAGCAGATCAAGGAGGAGACAGGAGACGATGACTATGAGATCGGTGATGTCTACACAAAAAAACTCTCGCTCGCGACTTTCGGGAGGAGGGGCATCCTCAACATCAGGCAGAACCTCCAGGGAAGGATCATGGACATCGACAAGGCTAACGTCTTCAAGGATTATTCCGACAAGGTCGGGGAGATATTCACTGGCGAGATCTACCAGACCTGGTCCAAGGAAGTCATTATTCTTGACGAAGATAGCAATGAGCTCCATCTTCCTAAGAATGAGCAGATTCCCGGAGAGCGCTTCAAGAAGGGGGACACCATCCGCGCGATCATCAAGAGCGTTGAGATGAAGAACAACACCACGCCTTACATAACCCTTTCCAGGACTTCCAACGAGTTCCTCGAGAAGCTCTTTGAGCTGGAGGTACCTGAGATATTCGATGGACTGATCACCATCAAGAAGGTGGTCCGTGTCCCCGGAGAAAGGGCCAAGGTGGCTGTCGAGTCTTATGATGAGAGAATCGATCCTATCGGTGCCTGCATCGGTGTCAAGGGATCCAGGATCATCGGCATTGTCAGGGAGCTCCGCAACGAGAACATCGATGTCCTCCAGTGGACTTCCAACACCCAGCTTCTTATCCAAAGGGCCCTGAACCCCGCCAGGGTGTCCTCGATCGACTTGGGCAACTCGCCTGAGGACAAAATCAAGGTCTACATGCAGCCCGAGGAGGTAAAGAAGGGTATCGGACGTGGCGGATGCAACATCAAGCTCGCCGGAATGCTCGTCGGCAGGGAGATCGAGGTCTGGAGGGAGCTCTCCAAAGATGAGATCATGGAAGAGGAGGATGTTCTCCTTGACGATTTCAGCAATGAGATTGACCAGTGGGTCATCGACCGCCTCAAGGCTATCGGATGCGACACCGCGAAGAGCGTGCTCGCTTTCACGCCTGAAGACATCGCTAAGAGGGCCGATCTCGAGGACGAGACCGTCGCTGAGGTGTTCAAGATCTTGAGGGCCGAGTTCGAGGAGTATGAGGATTAAGTGTTATTTAAAAGGGGTTGAATATGGGAGAAATCAGACTAAATAAACTTATCAGGACCTACAATATCGGTCTTCAGAATCTCGTGGATTTTCTTAATAGCCAGGGTGTCGAGGTGGAAGCCAATCCGAACGCGAAGATTTCGGATGAGCACCTTCCCGCCATCGAGAAGCAGTTTGGGAAAGACCTTGAGATGAAGAAGGCTTCCGAGAAGGTTGACATCAAACTGACCGAGATTCTTGAGCGCACTTCCCGCAAGCAGCAGGAAGCCGCTCGTGAGGAAGAGTTCGAGGAGCCTGTCAGGGAAACTGTCATAAAGAGTAACGTGTTTACTCCCAAGGAGATCAAGCCGGAGCCGAAGCCAGCTCCCGCTCCTAAACCCGAGCCGGAGCCCAAACCGGAACCGGCTCCCGCTCCAAAGCCAGAGCCAGTCCCTGAACCTGCCCCGGCACCAAAGCCGGAACCCAAGCCGGAACCGGCTCCCGCACCCAAACCTGAGCCAGAGCCCAAACCGGAACCGAAACCCGTTCCCGAGCCTCAGCCTATTCCAGAACCGGTCAAACCGGAAGTGGCCCCGGAGCCTGAGACTAAGACTACCGTCGTGGAGACTCCCGCGATAGAGACCAAACCCGCCCCAACCCCTGCGGAGAAAGTCTCTGGAGAAGAGATCGAGACAAAGGCGGAATCAGAGGAAAACACTACTCCTGGTTTCAAGGTGCTTGGTAAGATCGACATGACCCAGTTCGAGAAGAAGAGCGGCAAGAAGCGTGAGAGAATAGCCAAGGGCAGTCAGAAAGTCGACGTTGCCAAGGAAGGAAAGCAGGCGGACAACAACTCCCGCAAGGACAAGAAAGACTCTAAGGGTGCTCAGGATCAGGGCAAGGGAGGCAAGAAGCGCGGACGCGGTTCCGACCGTTTCAAGCCTGCCATGACCGAGGAAGAGCAAGAGGCGATGCAGAAAGAGATCCAGAAGCAGGTCAAAGAAACCTACGCCAGGATGAACGACAACAAGAAGAACAACTTCGGAGCCAAATACCGTAAGGAGAAGAGGGAGCAGGCAGCGGCCAGGACCCAGGAGGAAATGGCGCAGGTGATGGCCGAGAAGACCGTCTTGAAGGTCACCGAGTTCGTGACGGTGAACGACTTGGCCACCTTGATGAACAACACTCCTGTCATCGATGTCATCAAGGCCTGCATGGATCTGGGACTCATGGTCTCTATCAACCAGAGGCTGGACGCCGAGGCTCTCGTGCTTGTCGCGGAGCAGTTCGGTTACAAAGTGGAGTTCGTCACAGCTGAGCTCACTGAGGAGATCGACGGAAGTGACAATGTGGAAGAAACCGAGGAGGATCTCGTTCCCAGGCCGCCGGTTATTACTGTCATGGGTCACGTCGACCATGGAAAGACTTCCCTGCTCGACTATATCCGCAAGTCAAACGTCATCGCCGGAGAGGCTGGAGGTATCACCCAGCACATCGGAGCTTACAACGTCAAGCTTCCTGATGGGCGGAGGATCACCTTCCTCGATACTCCGGGCCACGAGGCTTTCACCGCCATGCGTGCCAGGGGTGCCCAGTTGACAGACCTCGCGATTATCATCATCGCAGCTGATGACGCGGTTATGCCCCAGACGGTTGAGGCTATCAACCACGCTCAAGCTGCCGGCGTACCCATGGTCTTCGCTATCAATAAGATAGATAAGCCAGGTGCTATGCCGGAGAAGATCTACCAGCAACTCTCACAGATGAATATCCTCACAGAGGCTTGGGGTGGTAAATACCAGAGCCAGGAGATCTCGGCGAAGAAGGGACTCAATGTGGACAAGCTGCTCGAGAAAGTTCTCCTCGAGACAGACCTCCTTGATCTCAAGGCCAATCCCAAGAAGAAAGGCGTCGGAGCCGTCATCGAGTCTTCATTGGACAAGGGTCGCGGCTACCTCGCTACTGTATTGGTCCAGAATGGCACCCTGAAGACCGGCGACATGGTATTGAGTGGTTGTTATTACGGTCGTATCAAGGCCATGTTCAACGAGCGCGGCCAGAAAGTCAAGGAAGCCGGACCTTCAACCCCTGTAAGCATACTTGGTCTTAACGGAGCTCCGAGCGCCGGTGACAAGTTCAATGTGATGACTGACGAAAAGGAAGCGAAGGCCATCGCCAACAAGAGGGAGCAGCTGATCCGCATCCAGGGCATCAAGACTCAGAAACATATGACCCTCGAGGAAATCGGTAGGCGTATCGCCATCGGCAACTTCAAGGAGCTCAATGTCATCGTCAAAGGTGATGTGGACGGTTCTGTCGAGGCTCTTTCCGACTCATTGATCAAGCTCTCTACCGAGCAGGTCAGGGTCAATGTGATCCACAAGGCCGTCGGTGCCATCTCAGAGTCTGATGTCATCTTGGCTGAGGCTTCCGATGCCGTCATCATCGGATTCCAGGTACGTCCTTCGACTGACGCCAGGAAAGTAGCTGACGATCAAGGAATTGAGATTCGTCTATACTCTGTCATCTACGACGCCATCAACGATGTCAAGGATGGTATCGAGGGCTTGCTCGAGCCGATCAAGAAGGAAGAGGTCACCGGTACTGCCGAAGTCAAGCAGACTTTCAAGATCTCGAAGGTCGGTACGATCGCGGGCTGCCTCGTCAAGGAGGGAAAGATAGCGAAAACTTCCCAGTGCCGCTTGATCCGCGATGGTATCGTGGTCTACACTGGAGACATCGCCTCTCTTAAGAGGAACAAGGATGACGCTAAGGATGTATCCGCCGGAATGGAGTGTGGTATCGGTATCGAGAAGTTCAACGACATCAAGGTCGGAGACGTTATTGAGGCCTTTATCATCACCGAGATCAAACAGACACTCGATTAAAAGCTTCAAGGACTTGACGGGCGGGGGCGATATCGTGGACTCGGAGGATTGAAGCGCCGCCTTGAAGGGCCAGAAGATTTGCCGCGCAAGTGGCAGGAAGCGCCTCAGCGGGGGTTATACCCAGAGGCTTATACAAGAAACTCTTACGGGACAGGCCGGCCAGGATTGGTCGGCCTATCTTTTTGAATATGCCTAATTCTTTAAGCAGAAGCCAGTTCTGCTCGACAGTCTTGGCGAAACCAAAGCCCGGGTCCAGGATCCAGTCCTTGACTCCGAATGAATCCGCCACCTGGGATATATTCCAAAAGAAGGACTCGACCTCTGATATGATGTCATCATAATCAGTCAAGGTCTGCATATACCGAGGAGTGCCACGGGTGTGCATGGCCACATAAGGAAGTCCCAACTCGCCGACAGTTTTCCACATGGCATCCGAGCCACCGCTGACATCATTGACGATGAAAGGGCCAATAATATCATAAGCCCTTGTGACTATTCCGGGACGGAACGTGTCGATAGACAGCCGGAGACCAGGTCGTTCGGAAGCGAGCAAGCGAAGAGCCTGCTCGAGTCTTTCCCACTCCGTCTCCTCGGACACGGATTCCGAACCGGGTCGGGTTGAACATGCTCCAAGATCAAGGATATCAGCACCTTCCGTGACCATGGAATCGATCCTGCACAAGAACTCCTCAGGCTCGAACACACCACCTTCTCCGAGAATACGGCTACCCTCGAAAAAGGAATCATCGGTCAGGTTGACTATTCCCATCAACTCGATCTTTCTGTCTCGCTTATCCTCCATTATGCGCGAAAATAGCTAAAAAATGAATATCTTTGTAGGTTAATTCATTATCTACACCGATGCTTATTGTTCTGGAAGGATTGGACGGCGCTGGCAAATCCACGCAGGTCAGGAAACTGAAGGCCTATCTTGAGGAGGTCTGCGACGGGTTGGAGTATATCCATTTCCCAAGATACGACTCCCCTGTATACGGTGACCTTATCAGCCGTTTCCTCCGTGGGGATTTCGGTTCAAACGAGTCTGTCCACCCCCAGCTAGTGGCCCTTCTCTTCGCCGAGGACCGTCACGGGGCGGCTCCAGGGATGAACGCGATCTTAGCGAAAGGAGGAACGGTGCTCCTGGACAGGTACGTGTATTCCAACATAGCCTACCAATGCGCCAAACTGGCCAATCCGGATGAGAGGGAGAACCTTCGGGAATGGATCCTGAACACCGAGTTCGGGAACTTCGGTCTCCCGAGACCAGACCTTAACATATTCCTTGACGTGCCTATCTCCTTTGTGGAAAACAGTCTCGAGAAGAGCAGGAAAGGATCCGACAGGGAATATCTTCACGGAGCCAGGGACATCCATGAATCCAATATCGAATTCCAGAAGAGAGTAAGGGAGATATATCTCCGCCAAGCGTCTCTCGACCCGGGTCTCATCCCCGTCGACTGCGCCGGAGAGGATGGTGGGATGTTACCACCTGACGACATATTCGCCAAGATTAAGGCTTTGATAGACAAACTTTTGAATATTCAATGAGAACAAGTGTGACTCGCTATAGGTTACGGAGGCTTTGCGCTTTCATTATCGGGCTGGTTTTCCTGCTGGCCGGTGTTTTCAAATTGCTTGACCCTGTGGGGGCCGGACTGGTGGTTGAGGAATACTATCGGTTTCTGGGCCTGACATTCATGCTTCCCACCGCAAAGGTGGCTGGTGTGATTCTCGCCCTTCTCGAGGCTCTTCTCGGCGCAGCCCTGATCAGCGGAGTATGGAGAAAAACCGTCGCCATCGCGACCAGTATCCTGCTCATCCTGTTCACGATACTGACTCTTTTCCTGGCCATATTCAATCCTTCGATGGACTGCGGCTGCTTCGGAGAGGTTATCCACTTGTCGAATCTGGCCACCTTCCTTAAAAACGTAGTCCTCCTGCTCCTGGCCGCTGTCGCATTCTTGCCATTAATGGAACTCGGACAACCCAAGAAGAGGAAATATGTCTCATTCATCATAACCGCGGCCTCGATTATCGGATTCACGATTTACTCGCTCGGATCCCTGCCTCTCGTCGATTACACTTCTTTCAGACCCGGGAGCGACCTTGTCGCCGCCAATGGTGATGGGGAAGAATTCATGTCAACCTTCATCTATGAGAAGAACGGGCAGGAAGGCGCTTTCACTTTGGATAGGCTTCCTGACTCAACCTGGACTTTCGTAAGGACTGAAACTATCCGGTTGAACGGGCCCAAGACCACTGGAGAGCCGCCTGTGCTGGCTTTCACGGACTCCACCGGGACTTACAAGGACGAGCTTGCCGCATCCGGTAATGTCCTGGTATTATCGGTTCCCGCTCCGGCCGAGATGAGAGGTGATGAGTGGACAAGGGTCGCCGACGCTATTGACGGGGCCACAAAAGCGGGGTTCACCCCCATGCTTCTTGTCACAGGAACCAAAGCCAGGCTTGATCAACTGTCGAAAATGGTTCCCGAGACACGGGAGAGGTTATTGCCTAACACATATTTCTCTGACAGGAAGACATTGCTCGCGATGAACAGATCCAATGGTGGAGCCACCTGGTTCAACGACGGAGAACTGATCCGCAAGTATCACTCCAGCAAACTCCCCACTGAGGAGGAACTCCTTGAGATGACTGGAGATGACCCCACCGAGACCATGATCCACACCAGCACCAAAGGCAGGTTGCGTTTCCAAGGTTTCCTGTTATACACTCTGGCTATCCTATTGCTGATATAACTTGATCACCATGATTGAATTAGACTCCCTGACCGCCGTTTCCCCCATTGATGGACGCTATGCCACCAAGACATCCACTCTGAGGAATTATTTCAGTGAATATGCTTTGATCCGTTACCGCACAAGGGTTGAGATCGAGTATTTCATCGCCCTTTGCGGCATTCCGCTTCCTCAACTATCCGATTTCGGTGATGGGACCGGAATGACTAAGGAACTGCTTTGGGAAGAGCTCCGGAAGGTATATAAGGACATGTCTCCCGAAGACGCTTCCAGGGTCAAAGAGATCGAGAAAGTGACCAATCATGATGTCAAGGCCGTAGAATATTTCATCAAGGAGAAGTTCGACAATCTCGGCTTGTCACGATGGAAGGAGTTTATCCATTTCGGTCTCACTTCGCAGGACATCAACAACACTTCCCAGCCATTGATGCTCAAGGAAGCCATTGAGAATGAATATATTCCAGCGCTAAAAGAAATAATCGGGATCCTTTCCGCTGATGCCGTGGAATGGAAGGATATCCCTATGCTGGCTAAAACTCACGGGCAGCCGGCCACTCCGACCCGTCTAGGCAAGGAGATCCAGGTCTTTGTCGCCCGTCTGGAAGAGCAGCTCCGCCAGTTCTCCGGTCTAACCTATCCGGCTAAGTTCGGCGGGGCTACCGGTAACATGAACGCCCACAAGGTGGCTTACCCGAAAATCGAATGGAAGTCATTCGCTGACAATTTCGTAGCCTCGCTGGGCTTGAGCCGTTCCTACCCCACCACACAGATCGAGCACTATGACAACCTGGCGGCCATTTTCGACTGCCTCCGGAGAATCAACACGATACTGATCGACCTCTGCAGAGACATCTGGACATATATTTCCATGGAGTATTTCCGCCAGAGGGTCGTCAAGGGAGAGGTCGGGTCTTCGGCCATGCCGCATAAAGTCAATCCTATCGACTTCGAGAATGCCGAGGGCAACCTCGGAATGGCGAACGCCGTCTTGACGTTCCTGTCGATGAAACTCCCGATCTCAAGACTTCAGAGAGACTTGACAGACTCCACGGTACAGAGGAACATTGGGGTTCCGGTAGCTCATGGGATGATCGCTTTCGCGTCACTCAAGAAAGGTCTCGGGAAACTGATTCTCAACAAAGAAGCTCTTGACGCCGACCTCCACAGGAATTGGGCTGTCGTGGCCGAGGCGCTTCAGACCATTCTCCGTCGTGAAGGCTATCCCAACCCGTATGAGACTCTCAAGGCCCTCACAAGGACTGGAGCGGCTATTGATGAGAACACGATCTCAAGCTTCATCGACTCACTTGATGTCGACGAAGCCATCAAGGAAGAGATGCGTGCCATCACTCCCTGGACTTACACTGGACTGTAATACTGATTATTCAATCACGTAGACATCGTCGCCAGGTTCGGCGAAACCGAAGTTCTCCCTCGCGTAACGCTCGAGGGAGTCTTTGTTTGATGTGAGACCCTTGATCTGGGAGTCCATCTCGCCGATTTCCTTATTGTATTTCTCGATCAGGTTGTTCTGGCGCTTTATCTCCGCGCCGGCCCTGACCCAACGGACGATATTATTCTGATTGATGAAACCGACCATGAGAATGAATATCACGGTCGCGACAATGGAATAACGGATAAAGGAACGTTTCTCCGCGTTCTTGCCGTCTTTGTCCCTGTTCCAAATATCCCTGAACTTTCCCATCTGGCCATTAATGCTATTAACGCGAAAATAGTTATTTTTGTAAAATAAAAAATCGAGTCATCAACAATTTAAAACAATAAAGACATGAAACCAACACTTCTAGTCCTGGCAGCGGGGATGGGCAGCCGCTATGGCGGCCTCAAACAGATGGACGGCCTTGGTCCCAACGGAGAGACAATCATCGATTATTCGATTTATGATGCCGTTGAGGCTGGTTTCGGCAAAGTCGTCTACATAGTCAGAGAGTATTTCCTCGAACAGTTCAAAGAGACTGTACGTAACAAGTATTCCGGTGTGCTTTGTCCTGACGGGACTCCCTTGGAATTCGATTTCGTGGTCCAGGAGCTGAACAAGATCCCCTCCAGGTTCACCCTCAATCCTGAGCGCCAGAAACCATGGGGCACCGCTCATGCCGTGTTGATGGCGAAGGATGTTATCCACGAGCCTTTCGCTGTGATCAATGGCGATGACTTCTATGGGAAAGAGTCCTTCAAGATTATCGGTGAATGGCTTAGGGACCATGAAGGCAGCGAAGGAGTATGCGCTATCGTGGGTTTTGAGCTCGACAACACCCTTTCCGAGTTTGGTAAGGTCTCAAGGGGCATCTGCCATTACGACGAGCACAAGAACCTGACCGATGTCATTGAATATGTCAATGTCGGCGCTGACGAAGACGGCAAGGTCTATGGAGACAACACCGTCTCTGGTGAGACCCATCTTGAGGTCGACGCCAAGGCTCTCTGTTCTATGAATATGTGGGGCTTTACCCCCGACTATTTCAAACTCAGCGAGGACGTCTTTGAGAAGTTCCTGGAAATCAACCTGATGGAACTTAAAAAGGAGTACTACATCCCCTACGCTGTGGACTACATCATGAAAAACAACGGCTACAAGTGTGAGGTCTTGTCCACTCCCGCCCACTGGTTCGGCGTGACTTACAAGGAAGACCGTCCGGGAGTCGTCGCCAAATTCCAAGATCTCGCCGAACAAGGTGTCTACCCTACTCCTCTTTGGAAATAATAGAGTTTTAACATGTCCTTTTTCATACCCAGAAAAGTAGAGAAGAATTATGACCTTCTCTCCTCCTGCTCTTGGTATACCCCGGATGTCGGAGGGCTATTCGCCGTCCTCGGATGGTTCCTGGTCGGCTTGATCATAGCCGGCATCGTGACCGCACCCCTTATGTTCGGTTCGATTCCCCTATATTATGTCATGCTGATCATGTACCCTCTGCAGTTTGTGGCGGTGTTCATATTCGTGAGAATCCGGAGTTCCCGGAATATGGCCTTCGACACAGGTTACGCCCTTGACAGCAATCATTTCGGGAAATGGGGTGGTGCTCTACTAGCAGTTGCTGTTGCTGTGGGAACCTACGCCGCGGGAATGATGTTGGAAGTTGTGAACCAATACCTTCCAGACACTGAAGGAAGCCTGATGGAGACAATGGCCAAGATGATGGAAGGCCCCCTTTGGGTCAATCTCGTCACAATGGCCATCATGGCTCCCTTATGCGAGGAATGGCTGTGCAGAGGCGTCATACTCAGAGGACTACTAAACTACGAGCACAAGAGTCCGGAAACGGATGAAGTCAGGTCCCGCGGAATGAGCCCGGCTCTCGCCATTGTCATTTCCGCCATATTCTTTGCCGCGATCCATGGCAATATCTGGCAGGGGGTGACCGCTTTCGCCATCGGCTGCCTCTTCGGATATGTCTACTATCGCACTGGTTCCCTGAAGCTTACCATGCTGATGCACTGTGTCAACAACACGATAGCGGTCCTTATGGGCAAGTTCGCTCCGGAATCCCTCAAAGATGCCAAGAGCATACTTGAGATTGTCCCCGTCTGGGAATATGTGATCATCTTCGTTGTCAGCGCGGCTTTCCTTTGGTTCCTTATAGATTACTTGAGAAAAATCGAGCTACAGGATCCTCAAGGCAACTGCGACATTATCCCCTCTTCTGAGGACTTGATCTCCAATGGAGAAAGTGTACAATGATCCTGATGTCGGAGAAGTGATTCTCCGGAAGGGTCGCGGCTACAAGAGGATAACATTGAAAGTGGGCCATCGGCACGGGGTGACCGTGTCGATGCCTTGGTTTGTGCCATACAAGATTGGTCTGGATCTATTCTTGAAAAAGAAGGATTGGGTGCTGGAAACAATTGAGCGTCAGAATAATAAGCTAATAGAAGAACCACAGCCCTCCCCCGAGCGGATAAAGGAATGGAGGGCGGAAGCCAAAAGAATCCTCCCTGCTCGTCTCGCTGAGTTGGCCAAGGATTATTCTTTTGAATATAACCAAGTCAGAATCAAACACAATGTCTCCAACTGGGGCAGTTGCTCCCGAAAAGGGAACATCAATCTCAACCTTAACCTTGTGCGAGTGCCTGAGGATCTGAGGGACTATGTTCTTCTACATGAGCTCTGCCATCTGCGCCATCCCAATCATGGCCCGGAATTCCACGCCTTGCTTGAGACCCTTTGTCCTAATCACAAGGTCAAAGAGAAAGAGCTGAGAAAATACCGGATCCTTTGAGTTGCCAAGATTTTGGATCCACGCTTGTTTTATAAGAAAAAAACCGTATCTTTGCGGGCTATTTATTTTTAACAGTTTAAACAATTAATTATTTGCGAAATGGCAGAGTATTTACAAGCCGACAAGAAGCAAGAGATTTTCGCAAAGTACGGGAAGTCTAATACAGACACCGGCTCACCTGAGAGTCAAGTTGCTTTATTTTCCTACCGTATCAGTCACCTCACGGAGCACGTGAAGAAGAACAAGAAGGACGTTGTCACACGCCGTTCCCTCCTTCGCCTCGTAGGTAAGAGACGTCAGCTCCTGGACTACCTCCAGAGGACCGACATCGAGAGATACAGAAACATTATCAAGGAGCTCGGTCTCCGTCGATAATCATACGATAGGAAAACGAAAAAGGGATTGGCGCGCGGCATCCGCGGCCATCCCTTTCTTTTTAAGGAAAAAGCGGTAAAAGCAGTTAAATGAACGTTATCACAAAGAAAATCGAGTTATCCGACGGTAGGATAATCGAGATCGAGACCGGCAAACTCGCCAAGCAGGCGGCCGGCTCAGCGGTGGTCAAGATGGGAGGCACAATGCTCCTCGCCACTGTCACCTGCGCCAAGGAAGTGAAAGAGGGAACCGATTTCATGCCCCTCACAGTTGATTACAGGGAAAAATTCTATGCCGCGGGACGTTTCCCCGGAGGTTTCCTCAAGAGAGAGAGCCGCCCCTCTGACTACGAGGTGCTCATCTCACGCCTTGTCGACCGTCCGATCCGTCCCCTCTGGCCTGATGATTTCCATCTTGAGGTTTTCGTCAATGTGAACCTCATCTCCGCCGAGAAGGACATCCAGCCCGACGCTCTCGCCGGTCTGGCCGCCTCTTGCGCACTGGCCGTTTCCGACCTTCCTTTCGGAGGTCCTATCTCTGAGGTCAGGGTCTGCCGTATTGATGGGAAGTTCGTTATCAACCCCACCTTCACCGAGATGGAAAGCGCCGACCTCGAACTCATGGTCGCCGCCACCGAGGAGAATATCATGATGGTCGAGGGTGAGATGAAGGAAGTTCCTGAGGATGTGATGCTTGACGCCATCAAGTTCGCTCACGAGGAGATCAAGCGCCACTGCCGTGTCCAGAAAGAACTCATGCATGAGCTCGGCACCGACGTGAACAAGCGCGACTATCCCCATGACGAGGAGGACGAGGAGATCAAGAACAAGATCCACGAGTTCGCTTACGACAAGTGCTATGCGCTGGCCAAATCAGCCAAGCCCAAGCACGAGCGTGAGGACGGCTTCGAGGCCATCAAGGCTGAGGCCATCGAGTCCCTTGGACTGACCGAGGAGGAAGTCGAGGAAAAGAAGATGATGATTGACCGTTATTTCGGTCACGAGCAGAGGGAGGCCCTCCGCAACCTCGTCCTTGATGAGGGTCTGCGCGTTGACGGCCGCGGAACCACCGAGGTTCGCCCCATCTGGTGCGAGGTTGACTACCTTCCTTGCGCCCACGGCTCAGCCATCTTCACCCGTGGTGAGACCCAGGCTTTGGCCTCCGTCACCCTCGGAACGAAGCTCGATATGAAAGAGATGGACGAAGTCCTCATCCAGGGTGACCAGCAGTTCATTCTCCACTATAACTTCCCTCCTTTCGCGACTGGTGAGGCGAAGCCCCAGCGCAGCGTGGGACGCCGTGAGATCGGTCATGGAAACCTGGCCTACAGGGCCCTCAAGGCTGTTATGCCCCAGGCTCCTGACTTCCCTTACGCTGTCCGCGTGGTTTCTGATATTCTCGAGTCCAACGGCTCATCTTCCCAGGCCTCCATTTGCGGAGGTTGCCTCGCCCTGATGGACGCTGGTGTCAAGATCTCCAAGCCTGTCGCGGGAGTCGCTATGGGACTTATTACTGACGAGCAGGATCCTAACGGCCGCTATGCTATCCTGACCGACATCCTCGGTGACGAGGATCACCTCGGTGACATGGACTTCAAGGTGGCCGGAACAAAGGACGGTATCACCGCCACACAGATGGACATCAAGGTCGACGGCCTGTCCTATGACGTGCTGGCCAAGGCCCTGAAGCAGGCCCACGAGGGCAGGATGCACATCATGGGTGAGATGATGAAGTGCATTGACAAGCCTCGCGAGGATTACAAGCCGTTCGTCCCCAGGATCATCTCCTTCGAGATTGCCAAGGAGTTCATCGGAGCCGTCATCGGAAAGGGTGGAGAGACCATCCAGAAGATCCAGGCTGAGACCGGTGCTGTCGTCAACATCGATGAGGTTGACGGAAAGGGTATCGTGGACATCGCCACCAACGACGCCGAGGCCATGAAGAAGGCTTACGATTGGATCCAGGGCATCTGCGCTGTTCCGGAGGTCGGTAAGACCTATCACGGAAAGATTGTCTCCATCCTCGAGTTCGGAGCATTTGTCGAGATCCTTCCAGGCAAGGAAGGCCTTCTGCATGTCTCCGAGATAGCTTGGAACAAGACAGAGAATGTCGAGGACGTGCTCGCGGTCGGACAGGAAGTCGACGTCAAACTGCTTGAGATCGACCAGAAGACCGGTAAGATGAGGCTTTCCATGAGGGCTCTCCAGCCCAAACCGGAAGGCTATGTCGAGCCCGCCCGTCGTCCCCGCGGAAATGGTGGCGGAAACGGTGGTGAGCGTCGTCCCGGTGGAAACGAGCGCCATGGCAATGGTGGTGAGCGCAGGAATGGTGGGAACGAGCGTCATGGCAATGGCGGTAATGACCGCAGGAACGGTGGCGAGCGCAAGTTCGGCCAAAGAAACAATAACGCTCCGAAACCCGAACCCTCCAACGACACCACAGAGGAGTACTTCTAGCAGATAAGCTTTTCTAAAAAAGAGCTGGCTAATCCTTCGATTGGTCAGCTTTTTTTATTATCTTGGACAAGATTTGATAAATCGTCACCACATTATGAAGGCTCTTAAAACCATAATCGTCGCAGCCGCGGTGCTGATAGCGGCCGTTTCCACCAACGCGCAAACGTACACTCCCTCAGAAGGCAACCTCCAAGCAAGGAAAGACTTCGTGAATGAGCGTTTCGGAATATTCCTTCACTGGGGAATCTACGCCTCCTATGCCCAAGGCGAGTGGTACCTCAACAATGGGAAACTCAACAAAGACGAATACCGCAAGGCTGCCAGTGGATTCTACCCGGCCAATTACAACGCCGAAGAGTGGGCCAAAGCTTTCAAGGACGCCGGAGCAGGCTATGTCACAATCACTTCCCGCCATCACGACGGGTTCTCGATGTACGACACGAAGGCCTCTGACTATAATATCGTCAAGGCGACGCCTTACGGTAAGGACGTCATGAAGGAATTGGACGAAGCTTGCCTCAAAGAAGGAATCAAACTACAGTTCTACTATTCAATACTCGATTGGGACAGGGAGGATTATCCTCTCGGAGAGTCCGGCAGGTTCTCTGGCCGCAAAGGTGACAGCCAGGACTACGACCACTACCTGGCCTTCATGAAAGCTCAGGTGAAAGAGCTCCTGACCCAATATCACACCCGCGCTCTTTGGTTCGACGGATATTGGGACCACAAGAAAGACGCTGTTCCCTTCGACTGGAGGATGCCGGAGTTTTACGAGTATATTCACTCAATCAATCCCGATTGCCTGATCTGCAACAACCACCATATCGCTCCGATTGAGGGTGAAGACTACCAAACCTTCGAGAGAGATCTCCCCGGAAGGAACACATCAGGATTCTCAGAGGGACAGGAAGTCAGTCAGCTCATCCCCGTAGAGATGTGCCAGACCATGAACCATTCTTGGGGCTACTCCGTCGCGGACCAGGACTACAAGAGTGTCGGAACCCTGGTGCGCCTTCTTGCCCAGTGCGTTTCCATGAACTGCAACATGCTGATGAATATCGGACCCCAGGCCAACGGGGAACTCCCCGCAGCCGCACTGGAGCGTCTCAAAGGCATGGGTGAATGGATGAGGGTCAATGGCGAATCCATCAAGGGCTGCGGCCCAGGCCCCATCGAAGAGCAAGAGTGGGGAGTCAGTACCGCCCCCATCGGCAATAAAAAGGCTTTCTATATTCACCTGTTTAAATCTCCGGGCGCGGTTGTGGAAGTCCCTGTCGCTAAGAGGGCCAAGGTCTTGGGGGTAACCTCATTGGCCAGTGGAGCGAAGATAGCCACAAAGAAAGTCGGCGAGAGGCTTTTCATCACTGTCCCCAGTGACCTGCCCGCCGACTCCGACTATGTCATCAAAGTGACTCTCAAGTAATGAAGCACTTCATCTGCTGCTTAGTCGCGGCTCTCGTTTTCGGGACAGTCCTTGCCGGGCAACTGGTCTCAATAAGTAATTGACACTTCTATACTCCGCCGAAGGCGCTGTAGCCTCCGTCGACGGGAATGATGACTCCAGTCACGAATGAGGAAATATCGCTCAGGAGATAGAGCATAGTTCCGACCAGATCCTCCGGCTCACCGAATTTGTGGGTCGGAGTGTTTGCTATTATCTTCTTACCTCTGGGCTTCAGCGCTCCAGTAGCCTCATCCGTAAGCAAGAAGCGGTTCTGGTCTGTGAGGAAGAATCCTGGGGCAATAGCGTTGCAGCGGATTCCCATCTGGGCGACGTGGACAGCGTACCACTGAGTGAAATTGTTGATCGCTCCCTTGGCGGCGGAATAAGCCGGAATCTTTGTCAAGGGGCGCATCGAATTCATTGAGGATATATTCAGGACGTTGCCTTTGCCGGCCTCGAGCATATCCTTCGTGAAGACCATCGTGGCCAGCAAAGTGCCTTTGAAATTGAGGTCGAATACCTGGTCGAAACCTCCCAGGTCGAGACCATAGAAAGTGTCGGCAAGATCATCTCCCGCCTCCATCTGCTCCACTTTGCAGGTGGCTTTCGGGGAGTTGCCTCCGGCGCAGTTGATGAGGATGTCAACCTTGCCGAGTTTCTCGTGAATCAAATCGAGAGCTGCTTCCAAAGCGGCCCGGTCAAGGGTGCTTGCGGATATGCCTAAACACTTCACTCCGAACTCATTGGCTATGGCTTCGCCTTTGGCGGGGTTATCGGCGGAGCGGCTGATCACGGCAAGATTGACACCTGCCTCCGCAAGTCCTCTGGTAAGGGCGGTCCCAATCACTCCGAACCCGCCGGTAATCACACAATTACGACCTTTGAGGTCATCAAATGAATATTTCATGACTATACAGTATAAGTTCCTGATACAGTGTCACCTCCGTGACCGGTCCAATTAGTGTGGAAGAACTCCCCGCGGGGACGGTCGGTACGCTCATAAGTATGGGCGCCGAAGTAATCCCGCTGGGCCTGCAGCATGTTGGCCGGCAACCTCTCTGTACGGTAGCCGTCGTAATATTCAAGGGCGGCTGTCATACAAGGAGCAGGCACGCCGTTGGCTATGGCCTGGGAGACAACCTTTCTCCAGCCGGACTGGGCCTCGGACAGTTTCTCCTTGAAATAGGGGTCAAGCAATATGTTGGCAAGGTCCGGAGCCTTGTCGAACGCCTCTTTGATCTTCCCGAGGAACACACTCCTGATAATGCAACCACCTCTCCAAAGAAGGGCGATCCCTCCATAATTGAGATCCCAGCCATATTCCTTCGCGGCCGCCCTCATAAGTGAATAACCCTGAGCGTAGGAGACGACCTTAGAGGCGAACAATGCCCTGCGAAGGTCCTCAAGGAAGGCGGCTTTGTCTCCTTCGAACCTCACCGGAGCAGGACCGTCCAGAATCTTGGAGGCCGCTACCCTCTCTTCCTTCAAAGCGGAGAGGCAACGGGCATAGACCGACTCGCTGATAAGGGTCAGAGGCTCGCCCAGGTCCAGGGCGGAGATAGCAGTCCATTTACCTGTGCCTTTCTGACCGGCCGTATCGAGAATATAATCAAGGACATAGCGTCCGTCATCATCCTTCTTTGCCAAAATGTCACGGGTTATCTCAATGAGGTAGCTGTCAAGGTCTCCCCTATTCCACTCGGCGAAAGTCTGGTGCATCTCCTCGTTGGTCATGCCGAGAATATCCTTCATGATCTGGTAGCATTCGCAGATAAGCTGGATGTCACCGTACTCGATACCGTTGTGGACCATCTTTACGAAATGACCCGCTCCGCCCTGGCCGACCCAGTCGCAACAAGGTGTGCCATCGGCCACTTTGGCGCTTATACCCTGGAATATCGGCTTCACGAAAGGCCAGGCCGCAGGAGAGCCGCCAGGCATCATGGAAGGACCCTTAAGAGCGCCTTCCTCGCCGCCGGAAACTCCAGTTCCGATATAAAGAAGTCCTTTACTTTCAACATATTCCGTTCTCCTTGCGGTGTCCGGGAAATGAGTATTGCCGCCGTCGATGATAATGTCTCCCTTGTCAAGAAGGGGTATTAATTTCTCGATGAAATCATCGACCGGCTTCCCGGCCTTTACCATAAGGAATACTTTCCTGGGGCTTTTCAAAGAGGCGATAAAATCCTCCAGGCTGTGTGCCCCGTAGAAATTGAGACCTTTTCCACGCCCCTCCATGAAATGGTCGACTTTCTCGACCGTACGGTTGTAGACGCTGACATGGAAACCCTTGCTCTCCATGTTCAACGCCAGGTTCTCGCCCATCACGGCCAAACCCACAAGTCCAATGTCTGATACTGCTTTCATATATTCAATCTTTAAATCTATCTGGATAAGCCCATAAGCCGAGCGCTGGATTGGAGATGAAATATACCTCCTCCCCGTCGGGCATAGTATTCCACCCGTCTCTCATCTTGTCTGTCGGATAACGCCTGAGAATCTCGTCCAGGTCTCCCCAAGCGAATCCTACACTTTCTATCTCATCCCTGGTCATTCCAGGACCTGGGCAATATGTAATCTTGAAACGTCCCTCGGAAGAACCATGTATAAGGTGAGCTGACGCGCTAAGGTTATTCTGCAAATCCTCATTGGCAGCCGTGGCTTCCAATGTGTGCGGAGTGCCTTTATAGCCATATTTACGGATCAACCTGTCAATCTCAGGGTCTTCTCCGAACTCCTTGAGGGCAGGAGCCAGGACAAGCAATTCGGCTCCGTCGGCCAGGGCCATCCTGGTCCTGTAGATAGCCTTGTTGCCCAGCCAGGTGCTCTTGAATTCAGCCGGATCAAGGTAGACCACGCATTTTTGGATCTCCTTGTCAACCATGATGAAATTGGTCTCAAGGGAGAGTGCGGAAGCCTTCTCGAAACACTCGAAATCATCCCCGATGAAAAGGCCCCTAGTTACCAGCTCCCCTGTAGCCTCATCCTTCGCCCGGACGGTCAGGATGTAAACAATTGGCAATTTAGGGATAAAATGGGTCCGGGCATATTCAAGGACATCCCTGACAGGAGTCCTCGCCCTGCCCATGATCCTTTCCATTCCATAGGATGCTCCCAAGAAATGGCTCTTGTTTATGCCTTCTGCCCCACCGACTCCGACAAAGATGTTTTTGGTGTAGTTCGCCATCCCAATCACTTCGTGCGGAACCACCTGACCTATAGAGAGTATCAGGTCAAAAGTGGGGTCGAGCAACAACTTGTTTACCTGGGCTGGCCAAGTGTAGCTCACACGACCTTCGGAGACCTCGTTGACATATTCAGCGGGCACAGTCCCAACTGTCACAACATCATTTCTCCAGTCGTGGACACGGATCTTCCCCGGTTGGACACCATCGTACATTGAGGCTATCTGCTCGTCAGTCATCGGCGAGTGTGTCCCCAAGGCGGGCATAACATCCGTCAAACAGCTTCCGAAATAATCGTTGATCATTCCGGTGATAGGGCCGGCATAGGAGTTAAGCCTGGTGTAGTCAGGCGGAATGGCCAAAACCCTTCGCCTGGGACCCATGGAGTCAAAAACCTCTCTCAAGGCCGTCCAGGTGTCCCTTTCGGTGATGATGTCCGTCTTCGAACCTCTGGCGTAATAAAGCATATTCCTATCTCTTGACCCTGGCGTTGCCGCTCCATACACTCCACACCTGCTCCTCATCCGCAGGCTGGGCATAATCCGTAAGGAAGGTTGTAGCGAGAGCCCCGCAGGCCCAGCCGAACTGGATCCACTTCTCAGGCTCCCAGCCTTTCAATATGGCATATAGCAGGCCTCCCACAAAACCGTCTCCTCCACCAATCCTGTCAAGGACATGGATAGGCCTAGGCTCAACGACGTGCCAGGTCTCACCTTCAAGCATAATGGCACCCCAATTATGGGTATTGGCGTCCTCAACCTGACGTAGAGTTGTAGCGAAAACCTTAGCGGAAGGGTAAGCGGCCTTCACACGATTAATCATTTCTTTGAAACCATCGATCTTGGAGGCGATATCCTTTCCTCCCGCCTCTGGTCCTTTTATTCCAAGACAAAGCTGGAAGTCCTCCTCGTTGCCGATCAGGATGTCAGCCAGAGAGCAAATCTCACTGAATATAGCGCGCAACTCTTCCTCCCTACCGGCCCAGAACGACGCCCTGTAATTGAGGTCGAAACTGATCCTGGTTCCATATTCCTTGGCTTTCCTGGCTATCTCAAGACAGAAACGGCTGGTATCCGGGCTCAAAGCGGCGATAAGACCAGAGAGATGGACAATCTCCACTCCTTCTTTTCCGAATATCCTGTCTAAGTCGAAATCCTTGACATTCAATGTCCTGCCTACTTCACCGGCACGGTCGTTCCAAACCCTCGGGCCACGGGAACCATAGCCGCTGTCCGCCACATTGATCTGGTGACGATATCCCCAAGGACCTCCTTGAGGGACTTCAGGCCCTTCGAAATCCATCCCGCGTGAACGCAGATTAGCCTTTATGAACGCGGCGAAAGGACTTCCCTCAACAAAGGTGGTCAGCACCTTGACCGGAAGGCCGAGATACGATGAAATGCTCGCGACATTCGTCTCGGCACTGGTTGCCTGAAGGTGCAGGACATCACTCGACTGGACAGGCTGCCCGTTCTCCGGCGTAACACGCAAGCCCATGCTGGTAGGCACCAGCAGGGCATAGCGTTTATTCTTCATATCCATAATTGAACAGTTTATTTGAGTGGCATTGACTTGATTATGCCCTCGTTGACGGTGCGGAGTTTCTTCTCATCCATCTTGATGACCTTACGGTCATAAGTCATCAGACCGTTGATCTCGATTTCCACATCGGTTGTCTGGGTATAGACCGCGGCGCTGCAACCCTGCTTGATAAGCTGCTTGAGTTGCTCGGCGAAGGAAGCGAACTCAGCCAGGACTTCGTCCCCATTCTTGTACTGGACATATCCCCAGTTCTTGTCCGCCTGCCAGAGATGTCCCTCGACAGGTAGGCCGATTCCACCATATTCACCCAAAACGTTGATCATGTTCTTGTCCCACATCCTGAAAGCGGGATAAGGATAGTGATGGTTGTCAAGGATGTCACCGACACCTTCCTCCCAGTTACCACCTGAAGACTGGTTGACAAGCCTGGTGGGATCGAGTTTCTTGGTGTAGGCGACTACATCCTTGGTGTCAAACTGGCTCCAAGCCTCGTTGAAAGGCACCCAGACAGCTATGCATTGGAACTTCTTGACCTGATTGATTATCTCCGTCCACTCTTTGTAGTAATTGGCCTTAGCCTCGGGTGTGGCCGGGAAATCCTCACCCTCTCCATAATAGTACATGCCCCACTTCTTACTGACTCCGAAAGAAGGCATGTCTTGCCATACAATGATTCCTATTTGGTCGCAATAATAGAACCAACGGTCAGGCTCAACCTTAATGTGTTTGCGGATCATGTTGAATCCGAAGTCTTTTGTCTTCTGGATATCGAATTTGAGAGCCTCATCCGTGGGTGCGGTATAGAGCCCGTCCGGCCACCAACCCTGGTCAAGCGGTCCAAGCTGGAACAGGCCCTCTCCATTAAGCCCCATGAGCTTAGTGTTGCTATTCTTCCTGTATGCGCCGACCTCACGCATGGCTGTATATGAGGCCACCCGGTCTATAACCTTGCCATTCCTGAGAATCTGGATATCAAGACCATAGAGGTAAGGAGAATCAGGGGACCAAAGTTTGGGATCCCTGACATTAAGGGTCACCGTCCCGCCAGGGACTGTCATCCCGGAAGCAAGTACCGCATACAATCCGTCAGTAGCGGGCTTGGCGGCATTAGCGGTCTCTGTGGAATACCCGATGCCTCCGTTGAGGAGGAAAACCTTAATCACATCACCTTCCTGGGCACCTTCGGCGTCAACCGTGACATTGATGGCTTTCTCTTTTATGCTTGAGACCACATTGTAATCGGTCACATGGGCAGGGGCCACAGGCTCCATCCATACGCTCTGCCAGATACCTGACACGGCCGTGTACCATATTCCTGAAGGTTTGGACACCTGTTTCCCGCGAGGCTGGAAATCATTGTCGGTAGCATCCTCGACTTTCAAGACAAGGGAGTTGGCCCCGCTCTTGAGATAAGGAGTCACGTCAAAAGAGAAATGAGTGTAACCACCTGTATGGGAACCGATCTGAATGTCATTGACGTAAACCACTGTCTTCCAATCGACAGCGTCAAAATTGAGCATCAGTCTCTTGCCTTTCCACGCGGAAGGGACTGTAAAAGTGGTCTTGTACCAAAGGGCATCATCCGGAGTCACCTTTCTGCCGACACCGGAAAGTGAGGACTCTACGGCGAAAGGAACCAGGATCTTCCCGTCGAATTTGGCGGGTCTAGGCTCTGACTTCGGGGTAATGGCGTAATCCCAGAGGCCGTTGAGAGACTGCCATTCGGAACGGACCATCTGAGGACGGGGATACTCGGGATGGGCATTGGTCGGGGACACTTCCTCGGCCCACTTTGTCTTGATCCTGTCTCCCGCGGGAGCCCACTGCTGGGCGGAAAGGGTACCTGCCACAGCTAGAATCGCCGCGATCGAGGTGATGATTTTGTTTCTCATTATCATGTGGTGTTAAATTGTCAAGCGCTAACCACAAATATACTCAATTCGCGGCAAAAAGTCAGCATGCCAATATTATTATTGATTACAAGGAATATTTATTAAATTTGTATGATATGATTTCATTAATCCTATGTCTCATCGCCCTTGTCCTGGGCTATCTCCTCTACGGCAAATTCGTGGAGAAAGTTTTCGGACCTGACAGTGGCCGCCCCACTCCAGCCATCGCCAAAGCGGACGGAGTGGACTATGTCGCTCTGCCCACTTGGAAAGTATTTATGATCCAGTTCCTTAACATTGCCGGAACCGGACCGATTTTCGGTGCCATTATGGGAGCCAAATTCGGCCCGGCATCATATCTCTGGATAGTGTTGGGGTGCATTTTCGCCGGAGCGGTACATGACTATTTGTCCGGGATGCTTTCGGTTAGGAAAGGCGGCGTAGGGCTTCCTGAGATTGTGGGAGACTTCCTTGGCCAGGGGACCAAGAAGGTGGCGCTTGTCTTCACCCTGCTCCTGCTGGTCCTTGTCGGGGCTGTCTTCGTGTACAGTCCGGCCATCATCCTTGGCGACATCGCCGGTGACGGCACAACCAAGGCAATGATGATCTGGATAGGAGCCATATTCGTTTATTACATCGTCGCGACGATGCTCCCTATCGACAAGATAATCGGAAAGATATATCCCCTCTTCGCCTTTGCTTTGATTTTCATGGCCATATCCCTGCTGATCGGACTGTTCATCAAATGGCCTTCGATCCCCGAGTTATGGGACGGGCTTGGCAATAGAGGCCCTTCGGTGGGAGTCACAGGACAGCCCATATTCCCTTGCCTTTTCATCACCATCGCTTGCGGCGCCATCAGTGGCTTCCACGCCACCCAAAGCCCGCTTATGGCAAGGTGCCTTAAGGACGAGAGACTTGGCCGTCCCGTATTTTACGGATCCATGATCACCGAGGGAATGGTAGCCCTTGTCTGGGCAGCGGTCTCCTCATATTTCTTCTTCGACGGAGGAGCCGCCGAGTGTGGCTCGGACATGACCGCCGCGGCCCCGACAGTGGTGACCACGGTGTCCAAGACCTGGCTCGGAATATTCGGAGGCATTCTCGCTATCCTCGGAGTGGTCGCCGCCCCTATCACCAGCGGAGACACAGCGCTCAGGAGTGCCAGGCTCATAGTGGCGGACTTCATCAAACTCGACCAGAAACCTGTACGTAACAGACTCTTTATAAGTATTCCTCTGTTTGTTGTGACCGGACTGCTGCTGTGGTTCAACCTCGCCGACTCAAACGGTTTCAACACGATCTGGAGATACTTCGGATGGGCGAACCAAACCTTGGCTGTCTTCACCCTCTGGGCTGTGACGGTCTATCTCTTGAATAACAAAAAAGGACTGCGTTATCTCATCAGCGGTATTCCCGCCGGTTTCATGACCGCGGTCAGCCTCACCTTCATCCTAGTGGACAAGGTCGGCTTCAGGGTCAACTCGGCCATAGCTCCTTGGATCGGGCTTATCACATTCGCCATCTGCGGCTTTATACTAAGCGCCATGAAAATGCGTCAAGACAACAAAGTGAATGACAAATAATAAATCAACAATCAGATATGTACGACTCTAACCACGGGCTTTGGATAGCCCACTGCGAAAATGGGCCTCTCTCGATTGTCGGGAAGATGGCGAACAGACACGGACTTGTGGCTGGTGCGACCGGTACCGGCAAGACCGTCACACTCCAAGTCATGGCCGAGAGCTTTTGCCAGGCCGGTGTCCCCTGCTTCATGGCGGACATGAAAGGCGACCTTTCCGGAATATCCCAACCCGGAAGAACCAGCGGATTCATCGAGAAGAGAATGCCCGAATTCGGGATCGAGAATCCCCAGTTCCAAAGCTGCCCGGTACGTTTCTATGACGTGTTCGGTGAGCAGGGCCACCCGATGAGGTGTACTATCTCCCAGATGGGGCCTCAGCTTCTCACCCGTATCCTCGGCCTGACTGACGCCCAGGAAGGTGTTTTGAACATAATGTTCAGGATAGCTGATGAGAGAGGGCTCCTTTTGGACGATATCAAGGACATGAGAGCATGCTTGACCTACATCTCACAGCACGCCTCTGAGTATTCCCAAGTCTACGGAAATATCGCTTCCGTCTCCGTCGGAGGCATCCAGAGGGCTCTGCTGACCCTTGAGAATGAGGGAGCCGACAAACTGTTCGGCCAGCCCTCCTTCGACATCTACGACCTCCTCGCCACCGAGGGCGGCCGTGGAGTGATGAGTGTCCTCGCGGCTGACAAGCTTATGCTAAAGCCGAAGCTTTATTCCACCTTCCTTCTCTGGCTGCTGTCCGAGCTTTACGTGACCTTGCCCGAAGTCGGTGATATGGATCTTCCTAAACTGGTCTTCTTCTTCGACGAGGCCCACATGCTCTTTGACGACACATCCAAGGCCCTGACTGACAAGATTGAACAGGTTGTCCGCCTTGTACGAAGCAAGGGTGTGGGTGTCTATTTCGTAACCCAGAGTCCGACCGACATCCCGTATACCATCCTTGGCCAGCTCGGAAACCGTGTCCAGCACGCTTTGAGAGCTTTCACCCCCAGGGACCAGAAGGCCGTCCAGGTCGCCGCTGACACATTCAGGACCAATCCCTCATTCAACACCTATGAGGCTATCACCAGCCTCGAGACTGGTGAGGCGCTCGTGTCCTTCCTCGATGAGAAGGGAGCCCCCAGCATGGTGGAAAAGGCAAAGATACTGTTCCCTCTCAGCCAGATCGGAGCGATTTCCGAGGGACAAAGGACCCAGATTATAAACCAGTCCAGGGTCTACGGCAAATATGACAAGCTGGTTGAGCGTGAGAGCGCTTTCGAGGTGTTGATGGCCGAGAAAGAAGCTGAGGCAAAGCAGCAACAGGAGCCCCAGAAAGGCAAAGGCAAGGGTTACACCGCTCCCGTAGAGGTTGAGGCCGAGAAACCCACAAAAGCGGCAAAGGTTCCCAAGGTCACAACGCCAAAGAAGAAGAACAGCGTGATGAGCAAGGTCGTAAAGGCCGTCATCACTGCTGTCACAGCCACCGCCGCGACCGCGATCGGCAACGAGGTCTCCAACAAGGTGACCGGCAAGAAGTCCAAGACCACCACGAAGGACAGCGCCGGGAAGGTCGTCAAGAATGCCACCTCAGCCGCCACAAGGACTATCACACGTGAGATAACCCGTTCAATCCTCGGGAATCTCGTCAAATAAAAAACCGGGGTTTAAGACCCCGGTGGAAATCTATTCAAAGAAAGAGAAGTGCACTCTACCGTAGCGCTTCTCTTTTTTGAATCGCGGGTGGTCAGTGAAAGAATGCTCGTCACCATGCTCGAGGATGAAATAACACCCTGGATGAAGGATATCACGAGAGAACACCTTGTCAGGCAAAGTCTCAAGACCTTCGAGAGCATAAGGAGGATCAGCGAATATGATGTCGAACTTCTCATGGCAGATATCCAGGAAGTCGAACACATTGTCCCTTACCATCGTGACATTGTCGAGTCCCAGGCGCTTGGCCTCAGTCTTGATGAAAGAAGCGTTCTCCCTGGCCATCTCGACAGAATAAACCCTGGATGCTCCTCGTGAGGCGAACTCGAAGGCCACGGCGCCAGTTCCACCGAAAAGATCAAGGACCTTCAAGTCCTCGAACTCATATTCATTATTAAGAATATTGAATAGTCCCTCCCTGGCGAAATCCGTGGTGGGACGGGCTTTGTAACCTGCGGGCGGATTGATAGACTTGCCTTTTAAACGGCCGCCGATGATCCTCATAACGACTCGACCGCTTTGAAATAACGGTAAAGGGACATCTCCTCCTCTCCCGACAAAGGAGTCATAAAAGAGACTGTGGAAACCTCAGGATTAAGCTGCAGTTTCTTTACAGCCATAAAGAGGAAATACTCCGCAGTGGTAAAGTCGGCCGCTTGGAAGGTGTTGGCAAGCAATAGGTTATCTCCTTGGGAGATGACCAACGTCAAGACTCCGTCCCCATAAGATGCCAGAATCTTGTTGTATTCCGCAATCTCAGGGAGCTTCTTCAGGAGATAATACATCTCAGGATAATCCTCATCAGAAAGAGAATACACCAGTTCAGCGGAGTACTCCGGCAAACTGATGTATTCAACTTTATCTTCCTGGTCTAACGCCACCGTCCGCGACAACACATCCCGGGCTGATGCCGGGTCAAAGAACGCGGAAGGAACAAGCGCTACCTTAGGAGTGTGACGTGACATGCACGAGACTACTCCCAGTTACCAGCGTTGTTGTTCGGTGCGGTGATGCTTCCGACCTGAAGACCCTCATACTGGCCGAGATCCTCGCGCTCAGCGATGAGGTTGACAATAAGCTGATGGTTCAACCCGTTGAGAAGGCTCTTGTAAGGCATTTTGGCCTCGAAAAGAGGCACATCGACACCTGAGACCTTCTTAACAGTAGCATCCATCTCAATGTCAGTGACCTCTGCGGCACCATACTCACCAACGGCGAAAGGAATCTTATCGATGGTGTTGATGTTGAAGTCATCCCTGTGCTTGAACAGAGTGTCCTTGACAGCGATCTTGTTCTGGATGGAGAAAACGAGATTCTTGTCGCCCTCCTGATAGAGTTTGTAAAGGTCAGCGTCTGTGATCTTGCCTTTCTTGGCCTTCTTAACCTCGTTGGTGTGAGCCATGGCGAGGGAATCGTCCTTCGAGCCGATCTGCATGAGAACAATCATCTCACCTGTGTTGTAGAACTGCTTTAGAGTGTCGAAGGAAGCGGTGAACCTGTCATTGACGCTCTTGTAAGCGACTTGGAGGTCGCGGATGTCCTTGAGCTGCTGGATGGCCACTTTCTTCCTGGCGTTGACATCATGCTCAAACCTCACAGGCTCCATGACACCTTGGTAGATCTTGTAAACAAGGAAAACACAGAGAAGCGCAAGCACGATGCTGAGAATCGTTTTCAGAATCTTATTCATTATACTAAAAATTTATGATTTGCATAACCATGAACCGACAAGCCGCCAATTCTGGACAAAGTTAGAAAATTGATTTATGAAATGCAATATAATATTTGTAATATTATTCGTATTTTTGCTCCCGCGAATGGATAATATCAAAGACCTTTACAATCTGGTGACCGCCGCTGCCCGTATATCGGTGGCCGTTCATACCCACCCGGACGGAGACGCCTTGGGAAGTGGCTTGGCGCTTGTCGGGTACCTTAGGGAACTACACGCCAAGGATGCCGTATTGGTGGTGCCAGATAGTGTTCCGGAGTCTTTGCGATTCATTCTCAATGGTTTCTGGGATGATTCCGTATTGACTTGCGATGAGGGAACAGCTGTGGAAGACAGGATTTCTTCAAGCGACCTGCTGTTCTGCCTTGACTGCAGCTCACTTTCAAGGACCAACCCCGGAATAGAGGCTTCAGTAAAGTCTTCAGCAGCTCCCAAGGTGTTGATAGATCATCATTTGAATCCAGACAGCGATTCGTTCTCAATGGTGTTTTCACAGACGATGACCTCCTCTACCTGCGAGCTTCTGTTCGGGATATTGAAAGAGATGCCTGATGTCTCCGGAGACCTCACCAAGCTTCCCATGATCGTCTTGGAAGCTTTGATGACAGGAATGACGACTGACACGAACAATTTCGCCAACTCAGTGTTTCCCGGAACTATGGTAATGGCCTCTGAATTGATAGCTGCCGGAGTCGACAGGGACAGGATTCTCTCCGATCTCTACAACAACTACCGTGAGAACAGGCTGAGATTGATGGGATACCTTCTCAAGGACAACCTTGAGATCACTCCTGAAGGAGTCGCGATAATGATTCTCAACAAGGCTGACCAGGAGAGGTTCGATTTTCGGCAAGGTGAGAGTGAGGGTTTCGTCAACCTTCCCCTTGCCGTGGACCGGGTCGGACTCAGCGTTTTCCTGACCGAAGAGGAAGGCAGATTCAGGGTCTCCGTAAGATCCAAGCGAGGAGTATCGGCGAACAAGTTCGCCTGCGAATACTTTCACGGAGGCGGTCATGAGATGGCCGCGGGAGGCAGATTGTATTTTCCTGAAGATATTCCTTCCCCGGAAGGGGCAAAGGCATACATATTGAAAGTGACTAGGGAGTTTTTCGGCAAATGAGAAATTTGGTCGTCATATCGATTTCGGTAATAATAGCGTTTATCGCCACTTCTTGTGGGGATAAGCAACTTGACTCTTTATATGACGGACAGGAAAAAAAGATCCAGAGTCTGGTCACAAACCTGACAAGAAATAATAACGACGCCACCGTAGAGTCAAATAATGGCTCGATAAGGGTGACCGTAGTCCATGGCGAAGGCGCTCCTCTTTCGGAGAACGGGGCCGTGGCTTTTTACTACGCCGGGTACTATATCACCAGCGCCTCCCTCGACAAATCGACCATGTTCGCGACCAACAACGAGTCTTTCGCCAATTCGCAGAGATGGTCCACTACCGACACCACCGCTTTCGCGATCACAACCATCAAATTGGGGGAGGATGACATAGTCGAAGGCCTGAAGAACGGTCTTGTGGGGGTTAAAGGCGGAGACGAATGCTATGTGTTATTCAGCGGTAAGCGGGGTTTCGGGAAAAAGAAAATAGCCAACATACCCGCCAACTCCGCATTGGCCTACAGACTATGGATAAAGAGCGTCAGCAATGACTAGATTGAAAATGAGGAATATGAATATAGATAAACTAAAGACAATTGTCGCCTGCGGGGCCATCGCCATTACCTTGGTCTTTACAGCCGGATGCGCGAAAGAAGGTTCTGTCGACACCAGCGGCATGGCAAAGGCTTTCATTGATGCATGGGTCAAGGTCAACCATCCCAATGCTAGCGCCTCGGGGCTTGGAGTTTACATCCTTGAGGACACTCCCGGAACAGGTGCGGCTCTGACTGACAAGGACTTATATGTCATCGCCGACTACACTGTAACCGACCTCGACGGCAATATCAGTTCAACCACTTACGAGGCAGTCTCCAAACAACTGGGCACGTTCTCAGAGGCAAATTTTTATGGCTCTGACATTTTCTTCCTGAACAGGAATTACACCGCCGCCGGCGTGATCGACATGTTTGACGGAATGAGAGTAGGAGGCACGAGGAAAGCCTTGATCCCCGGCTGGCTTAATGTCAACCTTGATTACAAGACCGCTGAAGAATACGAACAAAATGGTTCCGGGACGAACGCGATATACACCGTCACCATTACAGACAAGACCGATGACATCATCCAATGGCAGATCGGCAATCTCCAGAAGTTCGTGGCCACCAACATGGCTGGTGTTGATTCCACGAAGTTCGGATACTATTGCAGGACTCTTAAGCAGCCAACCTCTGACGAGACATTCGGTGGTGACACCACATATTATATCAACTACACCGGTCGCCTCCTGAACGGAAAAGTCTTCGACACCACAATAGAGGACACGGCCAAGGTCCACAAGATCTATAATTCCGCAAGAGACTACGCCCCGATGGTGGTCCACCCCGCCAGCGAAAGCGATTACACGACTGTCACAATATCCTCCACCCCGGCGGAGGAGGGCACCACTGTGGTCGACGGATTCGCCCTCGCCCTTTCCAAATTGAGGCCTTTTGAGAAAGTTATATGCGCTTTCTACTCTGAGTTAGGCTATAGTTATAGTGGGAAAGCCCCCTCGATCCCTAAGTTTTGTCCGATTGTATTCGAAATCGAGGTAGTCGCTGAACCGGAATAATAGAGCCAAGGAGGTCAATATGTCCAACAACCAAACGGCACCCATAGAATTAGGTACCGAAAGTGTAGGCAAATTGCTAAAGAAGTATGCGGTCCCTGGCATCATCGCCATGACCGCTTCTTCTTTGTACAATATGGTCGACAGCATCTTTATCGGGCATATTCCAGAATACGGCTCCCTGGCCCTCTCGGGACTGGCGGTCAGTTTCCCGCTGATGAACCTCAGCACAGCTCTCGGCACTCTTGTGGGAGTTGGAGCCGCCACACTCATTTCAGTACTTCTCGGTCAGAGAAACTATGAGACCGCCAACAAGGTACTCGCCAACGATATCAGCCTCAACTGCATAACCGGAGTTGTTTTCGCCGCGGTCTGTCTCATCTTCCTAAATCCGATCCTGACCTTCTTCGGTGCCAGCGCCAACACCCTTCCTTTCGCCCGGGAATATATGACGGTGATTCTCGTCGGCAACGTCATCACCCACCTGTATTTCGGTCTTAACGCGCTCATCCGTTCATCCGGCAACCCTCGCCTGGCGATGGGACTTACCCTCTTCACCGTAATCTCCAACACAATCCTCGACCCGATATTCATTTTCGTCTTTGGATTGGGAATTCAAGGTGCCGCGATCGCCACCGTCCTTTGCCAAGCGATGGCGCTCTCCTATAGCCTCCGATATTTCACCAGGAAGGAAAATGTGATGAGGCTCCCCCACAAGGTCTTCGAGCTCGACTGGAGGATAGCTAAGGACTCCCTGGCTATTGGAATGGGTCCTTTTCTTATGAACTCAGCGGCATGCATTGTCACTATGTTCATCAACCAGCAGTTGCTGAAGTACGGTGGTGACCTGGCTATCGGAGCATACGGGATCGTCAACAGGATCAACTTCCTGTTTATAATGGTTGTCATGGGGTTCAATCAGGGAATGCAGCCGATCGCGGGGTACAATTTCGGTGCCCTGAAGTATTCAAGAGTCAAGAAGGTGTTCAAACTCACGGCATTATGGGCCACTGGAGTGTGCGTGTTGTGGTTTATCGCCTCCGAGTTCTTCCCGAGCCTGATGGTTGGGATATTCACGAACGACCCCCAGCTTGTGGACTTGGCCGACAAGGGTATCCGAGCCATGAATCCTGTAGTATGCCTCGTAGGCTGGCAGATGGTTTCCACCAACTTCTTCCAAAGCCTCGGGATGGTCGGGAAGTCTATCTTCCTATCACTGTCCAGGCAGCTTCTCTTCCTCGTTCCCCTCATTTACGTCCTTCCATTATTTATGGATATTCGAGGGGTATTCTTTGCGTTTCCAGCCTCGGACCTGCTGGCATGCCTTACTACTTTCATCCTCATCTACAATCTGTTCCGTAAGTTCAGCAAACTTCAGGACGGAGATGAGCCCACCATACTCGGAAGTCAGATCAAACAACGATAGACAATGAGCCAGAACCATAACATAATAAACATCGGACGTCAGTACGGTAGCGGCGGAAAGGAAGTCGCGGAGAAGATCGGATTGGCGTTGGGAATCGAGGTTTACGACAGCGAGCTTATTTCAAAAGCCGCCGAGGAAAGTGGCTTCAGCAAAGAACTGTTCAAGCGTAGCGACGAGAAAAGAAGTTTCTTCAATCTTTTCTCTTTCTTCGGCGCCGAGAGGTTCGGCAGTTCCCAGAACTATGTGGGGGACAATGAGTTGTTCAGGATCCAGAGTGAAGTCATAAGAGGAATCGCCGAGAAGGGGCCAGCCATCTTCGTTGGCCGCTGCTCAAACTATATTCTCAGGGACAAGAGATGCCTCGACGTGTTCATCTCCGCTCCCGAGGCGGCCAGGATAAAGAGGATAATGGAAAGGACAGGACTGGCTGAGGATGAAGCAAGGGACATGATGGAGAAAAAGAATAAGTCCAGAGAGTCATATTACAATTTCTTTTCATTCGGAAACTGGGGAGCCGCATCGGACTATGACCTTTGCTTAGATTCGTCGATTCTGGGAATTCAAGGCACCGCTGACCTCATAATCGATTTTGGAAAGAGGTCCGGGCTTATTATCTGACACTTAAACGAGTATGAGGATGTCAAAAAGAGCGAGAATTCTTGCGGCGGCCTTTCTGACATTGGCCGCCCTAGCCATCGTGGCAATAACCTCCAGTTTCGGCAAAAAAGAGAAAGAGATCCACAGGATCCCGGTCAACCTCAACGAGACCCTCACCAACGAGATGTCTGACACCTCTGTCCTTGACGGATTCGACAAGAAAGTCAAGGACTACATGACTTACTGGGGGCTTAGGGGAGCATCTCTTTCAGTGATGCGAAACGACTCCCTGCTCTTTTCCAAAGGCTATGGTTGGGCTGACGAAAAAGAGCCCATGACTCCAGGACACATCCTAAGGATGGCCTCTGTCTCAAAACTTATCACCGCAGTCGGAATCATGGTACTGGAGGAGAAGGGACTCTTAAGGCTTGACGACCAGGTGTTTGGCCCTGGCGGAATCCTGGACGACTCACTTTACAACGCCGCAATTGCTGACTCGTTATACATGAAGATCACTGTCGAGGACCTTCTACGCCACAAGGGAGGTTTCTCCAAGAAGGGAGGTGACCCGATGTTCTCGACACGATGGATAATGTCTCAGAACGCCTGGAAGGAAGTACCTACCAAAGAGCAACTTACGGTGTTGCAGCTGAAACGGGCCCTCGCATTCGAGCCGGGCACTTTCCAGGAATATTCCAACTACGGTTACCTGGCGCTTTCGATGGTCATCGAGAAAGTCAGCGGGATGGAATATGAGGACTTCATCCAAGAGAAGGTTTTCCACCCGATCGGCTGCGTGAACTTCAAACTGGCCGGTAATTACTATGCCGACAAGCATCCTGGCGAAGTCCGCTACTATGTCCAGAAAGACGACCAGCCCGTGGATGAGTTCAACAACAGCGGACGCAAGGTGACCCGCAGTTATGGCGGGAATGACGTTTCCGGCCTTCTGGGAGCGGGAGCATGGGTAGGCTCCACCCCGGAGCTTGCTCTGCTGGTGGCCTCTATAGACGGCAAGCCGGAGGTGCCGGATTTAATTACCAAAGAGAGCGTGGACGCGATGACGGAGTATTTCGACCCGGACACATTTTCCTTGGGATGGAACGACACCAAGCCTACCGGGGAATGGACCCGCACCGGTTCTTTCGCCGGCACCACAGCCCTCGTGAAATACTTCCCCGACGGGGAGTGCTGGATATTCATCGCCAACACCAGCACCTACAAAGGCCCCGGACTCGCCAAGTTCACCACTGAACTCTTCGAAGACCTGCGCTCTTCCTTCTCCACCAAATTCCCGAAGCGAAACCTTTTCTATAAAGACTAGAAGCCAAAAGACCTTCCCCCCTTGAACCACTGCCACCCTCGGCACGTTAAGAGGGAGGGACCCTTTAGGGAGGGGCCGCGAAGCGGCGGTTCAAGGAGGGAAGGTCTCTTGGCGCTTAAAGCGCTTTACTTATTGACGAACATCACCGCCTCGGCGATGGAGTTCAGTTTGGTGTCGACACTGTCAGCGCGGCTGGCAAGCACACAAGGAGCTGTTGTTCCGACCAGCATTCCAGCCTGACGCACACCAGTCGCCAACTTGGAATTGGTCTTCCAGAACACATTGGCGGACTCGATGTTCGGGAACTGCAAGCAGTCAGCGTCGCCAGCCACGGGACTGACAAGCTTCTTGATCTGCACAGACTCCTCATCGATAGCGACATCCAAAGCCAGAGGACCGTCACCGACGCAACCCTTGATCTGACCACGATCGCACATCTTCGCGAGCTGGGCGGCCTCGATACAAGCGGGCATAGAATCAAGCATCTGCTCTGATGCGGCAATGAAAGCGATCTTCGGTTTCGCGATTCCGAAAGACTTGGCGACACCAACCAAATAGTTGGCTATCTTCACCTTCTGGCGGAAATCCGGAAGAGGAATCACAGCCATGTCGGAAAGGAACATGAGCTTATGGTAATTCGGATTCTCGATGATACCGACGTGGCTCAGGACACCCTTCGGAGGAAGAAGTCCGGTCTCCTTGTTGAGGATGGCGCGCAGGAACTTGTCGGTAGAGCAAAGTCCCTTCATGAGCACGTCACCATCACCGTCATGAACCATCTGGACAGCCTTGGCGACAGCCTTCAGCTCGACAGTCTCATTGACTATGTCAAACTGCTCCATGTCGATGCCAAGCTTGGCGCAAGTGGCGGCGATAAGCTCCTTGTCACCGACCAAAGTGACCTTCACGAAGCCCATCTCAGAAGCCTTGGCGCAAGCCTCTATAGTGTGCTCATCCACGGCCCAAGCCGCTACCATTTTCTTGCAGATGCCCTTCTCTTTGAGCTCCGCAAACACATCAGCGAATTTAGTGATCATAATATTTGATTGATTATCAGTTTATTCCTCAATACTTTGCACAAGGTGCATGGTGTCTCTGGCTATCACAAGCTCCTCGTCGGTAGTGACGAGAGCGGCCTTGATCTTAGATTCAGGAAGAGAAATGATAGTGTCCTCGCCCCATGCGGTATTGGCCTCATAGTCGAATTGGAGACCGAGGAAGGTCAGGTTCTCACAGACCCTGCGACGCAGGCGGCTGTTATGCTCTCCGATACCACCGGTAAAGAACACGGCATCCAAGCCGTTCATCTCGGCGGCGTAAGCGCCGATATACTTGATCATCTGGAACGAAAGCATCTTCAAGACCAGTTTCGCCTTGAAGTCGCCTCCATTGGCCAGCTCATCCATCTCACGGGCGTCTGAAGTCCTCTGTGAAACGCCGAGGAAACCGCTCTTCTTGTTGACAAGGGTGTACATATCATCCGGTGAGATGTTTTCCTTCTTCATGATGTAGAGGATGGCGTTGGGATCGACATCACCGCAGCGAGTGCCCATGATAAGGCCCTCGAGCGGGGTAAGACCCATGGAAGTGTCGATAGACTTGCCGTTATGAATAGCGGTGATGGAACTACCGTTACCGATGTGGCATGTGACGATCCTGGAATCATTGATGTCCAGTCCAACCATCTTCGCGCCCTTTTGGGCGACAAACTGGTGGCTTGTACCGTGAGCTCCGTAACGACGGATATGATACTTCTCGTAATATTCGTAAGGAAGTCCATACATGTATGCCTGCGGAGGCATTGTCTGATGGAAAGCGGTGTCGAAGGTGACCACCTGCGGCACATTCGGAAGAACCTCCTGGCAAGCCCTGATACCCAGCAAGTGAGCGGGATTGTGGAGAGGGGCGAAGTCGCAGCAGTATTCAATCTTGGAAAGGACATCCTCGTCCACGATAGCGCTGCCTGAGAAGAAGTCGGCACCCTGAACGATCCTGTGGCCGACAGCCTCGATATCGTCGAACGACTGGAGCACGCCGTAATCCTTGTCCACCAGGGCGTCAAGCACAAGCTGCATTCCGACTGTATGGTCAGGAATAGGCAGGTCTTTGACAACCTTGTCCTTACCGATGGGTGTGTGAACCAGCCTGCCGGACTCGAGTCCGATCTTCTCAACTATGCCCTTGGCCATCAGGTCATAGATATCATCGCTCCGCATGTCAAGCAGTTGGTACTTGATCGAGGAACTTCCGCAATTGATAACCAGAATGATCATTATCCTAAAAAATAAAAAGTTTCAGAAAGACAAAGATACGAAATTAATAGCTATTTTTACAAAAATAAGAAAACTGGCTATGAAGGACTCAGGAGAGATCGTGGGGATAGGGATGATGTTCGCCGCCGGCGTGGCCGCCGGAGCTATCTTGGCTGAATATATCAAAGTCACTCCATTGGCTATCCCATGTTGCCTCTCGATGACGATTCCGACTCTCTCGGTGGTCATATTCCTTAAATCGAGCAGCAAAAAACCAAACCGCTTCGCATTCCTTTTGCTTTTCCTCTTCACCGGATTGTTCTGCTCCGTCAATTCAATTATCGGAGACGGGATCCCTATTCCCAAAGGGTATCTGGCAAGAGTTGCCTCCATTAAAGGAGAACAACTTAAGAGCCTGATTGACAACATCCCATACCCCTCCTCCGGAACCGGACCTCTTGTCAAAGCGTTGCTGACTGGGGACCGGAGCGGCCTGGACAAGGCTACCGTCAACATATTCAGGGCAAGTGGGGCTTCACATATTCTCGCATTGTCCGGATTGCATCTTGGAATACTCTACCTTATCCTCGCCAGATTGACTGTCCCGCTTGGCAACAGTCCCAGAGCTAAGAGGATGAGATTCCTCCTGACCATTGGGACCGCAGGTTTCTACACATTGATGACCGGAGCTTCCCCGTCAATAGTCAGGGCATTCCTTTACATCACAATCGGAGAAACAGCCCGCCTACTCGGCAGGAAACGGAATCCCGCCAACATCCTTCTCACCGCATTGACCATCCAACTGGCCCTCAAACCGGAAGTAATATCTTCCCTCGGCTTCCAGCTATCCTATCTGGCGATGGCCGGAATAACATTCATCTATCCCTGGCTGGAAACATTGTATCCGGAAGGAGATGGATTCGCCGGAAGGATCGACCCCATGAGGAGACTATGGAAAGGCGCCGCACTCTCCCTTTCCTGTCAAGTATTTACCTCTCCCCTAGCCTGGTACCGTTTTCACACCTTCCCGAAATACTTCTTGATAACAAATCTTACCGCCCTTCCACTGACAAGCGCGGTCATGGTACTTTCAGTAACCACGATCGCGCTGTCCGGGGCCGGAATATGTCCGGATCTTCTGATTTATCTGAACGACAAGGCGGTCTGCCTCCTCGTCGAATGCCTTGGTGTTATCAGCTCGCTGTGACTTGTCGCCTGGCCTTGTAAGACCTCAATCCGTAGATCAAGACTATCACGAAGCAGATAAGAGGCAGGACAAATGACACATTGACCGCAGGATGGCCGAAAATCACTCCCTGATCTATAATCATACCCTGCAGAGGAGGCATAATCGCCCCACCCACAATAGCTTCCACCAAGAAGGCGGCTCCGAGACTGGCGTCCTGGGCATCCACATTCTCAAGGGCGATACCGTAGATGGTCGGGAACATCAGCGACATGAAAGCGCTGATGCCCATAAGACAATAGAGACCTCCCATTCCGACTATCGTTATCGCTCCGATGGCGCAAAGGGCGGCGCCAGTCGCGAATATCGCGAGTAGCCGGCTGGAATTGACATACTTCATCAATGCGGTCGCCACGAAACGTCCGCAAAGGAAGAGAGCCATGGCGATGATATTGTATGTCTGGGCCGTGGCCTTGTTGATTCCGAGGTTGTCAGCGTACTGTATTATGAATGTCCAGGTCATGATCTGGGCGGCGACATAGAACATCTGTGTCAGAACGCCTTCCCTGTACATTTTGTTATGCCAGAGGTTCGAGAGAGTCTTACCGGTGCTGTTTGTACGCTCCGGCTGGATGTCAGTCTTCGGGACCTTCGCCAAAGCAATGATGATCAATACGGCCACAACCACCAGACCTATAATGACATAGGGGTTACGTATCACGGCAAGGTCATGAAGACGGATACTTGCCTTCTCGGCCTCGGAGAGAGTCGGGAATATGATATTACCGGCAGCGTCACGCTTGTCAGAAAGGAGTTGGGGCAACACTATGAAAGACGCCACGCTCATTCCCATCAACGAACCCATCGGGTTGAACGACTGGGAGAGATTCAATCTCCTGGTAGCGTTGTCCTTCGAACCCAAGGAAAGGATGAAAGGATTGGCTGTGGTCTCAAGGAAGGCAAGACCGAAGGTCAGGACATACAGAGAAACACAGAAGAACGAGAACTGCTGGAACTGGGCCGCGGGAATGAACAGGAAGGCTCCTATCGCATACAGGGCCAGGCCGAGCAGTATTCCGCTCTTGTAGCTGTGCTTGCGGATGAAAAGAGCGGCCGGGATGGCCATCGTGGCGTAGCCTCCATAAAAGGCGAACTGCACCAGGGAGGCCTTGGCGGCGCTCAATTCCATTACCGTCTGGAAGGCCGCCACCATCGGGTTGGTGATGTCATTGGCGAACCCCCAAAGGGCAAAGAGTGATGTGATAAGGATAAAGATGAAGAGATATTTCTTCTCCACCAGTTTATCTTTTGCCATATTCCGTTACTTGTAGATAGGTCCGAAATTGGCGCAGGCGCGGAAGTCGGCGCCCTCCTTATCCATTCCGAAGGCGTTCCAAGCGGCCGGACGGAATATCTTGGCGTCATCCACATTGTGCATGCAGACAGGGATCCTCAGCATGGAGGCGAGGGTGATCATGTCCGCGCCGATATGGCCATAGGAAATGGCTCCATGGTTGGCTCCCCAGTTGTTCATCACACTGTAGACATCCTTGAAGGCGTCCTTTGTGGGATCGAGGCGAGGAGTGAACCAAGTGGTCGGCCAGGTCGGATCCGTGCGCTTGTCAAGCACATCGTGGATCTCAGGCTCAACATTGACGACCCAGCCCTCAGCGATCTGGAGGACAGGTCCCAGACCATCCACAATATTGATTCTCATCATGGTGGCAGGGAAATCTCCCTTCGAGACAAAATGGATGCTGAAGCCACCTCCGCGGAAGTAATCGCGGTCAGCCGGCATCCACCATGAGTTCTCGAGGCACTTCTTCTCGTCCTCGTCAGTCATCTCCCAGAAGGTCTTCATCACAGGTTTGCCCTCAGCGTCGACACTCTGGCCGCAACCGTCCATAGTAGTCGCTCCGGAGTTGATCAAATGGATGATTCCCGGGGCGGCCTTGCCGGTAAGTTCCTTGCCAGTGACCCTCTTGACAGCCTCAGGGCTCCAATAAGTACGCACGTCAGAGAATATCTGAGGCAGGTTGGTCACCAGATGGCCGAGAAGCATCGCGGCGCCGTTGAGAGAGTCGTTCTCAGTTGCGAGAATGGTAGGCTCACGACGGCCGTTCCAGTCGAAGTTGGTGTTCAATAAGGTCTCGGTGAAGTCTCCGTTAGGCATCCAGTCTGTCCACTGACGCTGGCCCTGGAAACCTCCGGCGATGGCGTTGTGTCCAAGAGCCTCCTCTTTGAATCCCAATTCCTTGAGCTTAGGATTGCCATGGAGCAAATCCATCACGATAATGGTCATCTTGGTGACGAAATCCCAGTCCTTGTCTTTCTCCTCGCGGGTTTTCTGTTTCTCGGGACGATTCTTGTCCCAGCCCTCCTGCGGCATGCAATATTTCTCGACCCAAGCCTTGGCTTTGGCATATTCCTCAGGATCATAGATGCCGAGATCCATACGACGGAGAATCTCCACTTCATCGACACTCTCATTCCTCATTCCCAAGTACTTCTGGAAGAAATCGCAGTCAACGATAGATCCCGCGATACCCATCGTGACGCTACCGATGGAGAGGTAAGACTCACCCCTCATCTCACCGACAGCCACAGCAGCCTTGGCGAAACGGAGAATCTTCTCCGCGACATCGCAAGGGATGGAGTTGTCGTCCAAGTCCTGCACGTCATGGCCATATATACCAAAAGCGGGCAGACCTTTCTGGGCATGGGCGGCGAGGACAGCGGCAAGATACACCGCTCCGGGACGCTCCGTGCCGTTGAATCCCCATACAGCCTTCGGCCAAAGAGGATGCATATCCATAGTCTCAGAGCCGTAGCACCAGCAGGAAGTGACAGAGATGGTTCCCCAGACTCCCTCCCTCTCGAACTTCTCCGCACAAGCGGCGCTCTCAGCCACACGGCCGATCGTAGTGTCGGCTATCACACATTCGACAGGACAGCCATCGCTGTACTTGAGGTTAGACGAGATAAGTTCCGCCACGTTGGCGGCCAGGGTCATGGTCTTATCTTCCAGACTCTCACGAACACCGCCCTGGCGACCATCTATGGTCGGGCGGATACCGATTTTAGGATGCTTCATAACTTATGTGGTGTTTAATCATTTGTTGGCGTAACCAATCTATAAAGATAGTGTTTTTATTTGACAAGTGAGCGTAAAAACCAGATGATTTTATCCTTCAATGAACTCTCGGGATCCTTCCAGGAGGGAATCTGTGGATCCCTTTTTGTCGAGGCAAGCACTCCAGGAGCGACCATCCTGGCAACTCCGGCGGCAGCCAGTTTCGCCCCATAGCCGTAATTCAGCAGGCCCCTGCGGAAGAAATCAGATGGATTTTCGATATGCGAGAAAACGTATTCCGGGACAAGGGCTATCGATAAGTCGAACAGGTGGCAGGGAACAGGAATAATGGGATCCGGTTCAATAAGCCGCCCCCTCCGGGTCCTTCCACCGAAAAGAAGGCTCTTGTCCGGACGGGAGACAGTGCCGGCGATCACAGCCTTATGGCGGAGGAACTCTGAATTCTCAAGAAGGCATGCCAGCATTCCCTCTTCCAAAGCAAGGTCGTGGTCGAGCCACAAGAAAAAGTCCGCACCTTCTTTGGACGCTTTCTCACAAACCGCCTGATATCCTTTCTCCCCGGCATCATTCAGGAATATGGAAAAAGTGTACTTTCCTTCCGAGGCCACGGCATCAATCTGCCTCTGGCACTCCTCCAGGCAACCGGCGGAGCCGTCGTCACCTTCATGGATAGTGACCAGTATAGCTACTTTGGACATATTCTTTAAGAATCAAGTTTGAGGACAGCCATGAAGGCGCTCTGGGGCACTTGGACCGTACCGATCTGGCGCATCCTTTTCTTACCCTCCTTCTGCTTCTCGAGCAACTTGCGCTTCCTCGTCACATCACCGCCATAGCACTTCGCTGTGACATCCTTACGGACCTGACGGACAGTCTCGCGGGCGATTATCTTAGCGCCGATAGCGGCCTGGACGGCGATGTCAAACTGTTGACGAGGAATGAGTTCCTTCAGTTTGACGCACATCTTGCGCCCGAAATCATAGGCATGATCCTCATGGATAAGAGAGGAGAGCGCGTCAGCGGGATCACCGTTAAGAAGTATGTCAAGTTTAACAAGCCTGGCAGGCCGGAAATCTATGACATGGTAGTCGAAGGAGGCATATCCCTTGGATATTGACTTAAGCTTGTCGTAGAAGTCAAAGACTATCTCGGAAAGAGGCATGTCATAAGTGAGCTCGACCCTGTCGGAGGTGATGTAGTGCTCCCCGATAAGAGTTCCTCTTTTGTCCATGCAAAGCTTCATGATAGGCCCGTAAAAATCCGTCTTGGAGATAATCTGCGCGCGGATGTATGGCTCTTCGATGTGATCGATGAGGGTGGGCGCCGGAAGGCCGGAGGGATTATGGACATCGATAACTTCGCCCTGAGTCGTGTAGACCTTGTAAGAGACGTTGGGAACTGTCGTGATCACATCCATGTTGAACTCCCTGAAAAGGCGCTCCTGGACTATCTCCAGATGCAAGAGCCCGAGGAAACCGCACCTGAAACCGAATCCAAGGGCGAGAGATGATTCAGGCTCATAGACGAACGACGCGTCATTGAGCTGGAATTTCTCAAGAGTCGCCCGCAACTCCTCAAACTTGTCAGCCTGGACAGGATACATTCCGGCGAAAACCATCGGTTTCACCTCCTCGAAACCGGCGATGGCGCTCTCACAAGGAAGGTCCGCGTGGGTGATGGTGTCTCCCACCTTCACCTCAACCGCCCTTTTTATTCCGGATATGATATAACCCACATCTCCAGTCGAGACCTGATCCGTGGGGCAAAGCTTCATCTTGAGCACACCGACTTCCTCGGCGTCATATTCCATCCCGGTGGCCACGAACTTGACCTTGTCTCCCTTCCGGATCGACCCGTTCAAAACTTTGAAATATGCGATAATACCTCTGAATTGGTTGAACACGGAGTCGAAAATCAATGCCTGAAGGGGGGCCTGGGGATCACCTTTCGGGGCTGGAATCTTCTCCACGATAGCGTCCAGGATGGGCGGGATACCCTCCCCTGTCCTGGCGGACACTTTATAAATATCCTCATGGTCACAACCCAAAAGATCCACGATCTGATCGGAAACCACCTCAACCTGAGCTGATTCCATGTCGATCTTGTTCAACACCGGGATAATCTCCAGCCCATGATCCACAGCAAGGTAAAGGTTGGAGATAGTCTGGGCTTGAATGCCTTGTGAGGCGTCCACTACCAAAAGAGCTCCCTCGCAGGACGCGATCGAGCGGGAAACCTCGTAGGAAAAGTCCACATGCCCGGGAGTGTCGATGAGATTCAAAATATACTTTTCGCCTTTGTAGACATATTCCATCTGGATGGCATGGCTCTTTATAGTGATGCCTTTTTCCTTTTCCAGTTCCATGTCATCAAGCACCTGGGCCTCCATGTCACGGCTGGACAGGGTCTTGGTCAATTCAAGGAGCCTGTCAGCCAAGGTGCTCTTGCCATGGTCGATATGGGCGATTATACAGAAATTGCGTATATGCTTCATAATTGCAAAAGTAAGCAAATTGTCGTACATTTGAAAGATTGAGAGAGTACATGATAGGATGACGGACAAGGAAATATTGGACCTTTACCAATCCGGTCAGCGGGAAAAAGCTTTCACTGAAATCGTTGATTCGTACAGTGAGAGACTCTACTGGCATGTCCGGCGTTTTCTTTGTTCCCATGACGACACCGACGACATGGTTCAGGAGATATTCCTTAAAATTTGGAACTCACTACCCTATTTCAGGGGCGACTCCCAACTTTACACATGGATCTACAGGATAGCCACCAACGAGTCCCTGAATTTTCTCCAAAAACAGAAAATCCGTTCCGCTTTGCGTTTCGAAAGCGTCACTTCCAAGCTTGAAGAGAAAATAGACGAGGACACCGGAGTGGATGGGGACGAGGCGCAAAGGCTCCTTATGAAAGCCGTCCAGCGGCTTCCGGCAAAACAACGTACGGTGTTCATAATGAGATGGTTCGACGAACTGTCGTATGAGGACATATCAGAGATTCTCGGGACCTCCGTCGGGGCGCTGAAAGCATCCTATCATTTCGCGGCTGAAAAAATAAAGGCCACGCTTGAGAAAAATATAAAATGATTTTAAACTTTATTGTAAATACCTTGTCAAAGAATCGGTAATGCAAACAGGAAAGGACATATTCGAGAACATCGGGAAAGATCGCCCGAACGTGCCGGAAGGTTATTTTGACGACCTTAAAGCACGTCTTAATTCCATTCCGGTTGAATCTGCCACAGCGCATCCCGGACCATGGAGCAGAGTCAGGCCATATCTGGCACTGGCCGCTTCCTTCGCCGCTATCGTACTGATCGGCAACGCTATCCTGAAGGACACCACAAAGAGTCAATCCACTGATCAGTTCTACGGAGAAAACTCTTATGCGGACATTATTTCAATCACCAACCCGGAGATCCTTTACAATGTCGAAGAGTTCGATGTCGAAGAGATCTCGGATGATGACATCATCAATTATCTTATTGAGACGGGAGTGAGGGCTGAACACCTCGCTTATGCTGGTGACCAATATTAACAGAAGGCTATGAGAAAAATCAAAACCCTGGCGATAATCGCCATAATTACAATCTCTTGCGCTTGGAATGCGGGCGCACAGGGGAACCCTCCCCAGAAAAGGAATTGGCAGGACAGGATGAAGGCCGAGAAGATCGCATATCTGACCGACGCCATGGACCTGACATCAGCCGAGGCCGAGAAGTTCTGGCCGGTTTACAATATGGCCGAGTCAGAGACACGCCAGTGCTGGAAGCTCGCCATGGACGCTTACAGGGCTCTGGAAAAGAGCATTGAAAGCGGTAAGGATGACAAAGAGATCGGCGCCCTTTTGGACAAATACCTTGAGGCCCAAGAAGCCGGCAAAGGCATTGAACGCAAGTACACTGTAGAATATCGGAAGATCCTATCCAATGACAAAATAGCCAGACTTTACATTGGCGAGGAGAATTTCCGCAGGCAGCAAATTCACAAACTTAATAAAAACGACAACAGCAAAACCGACAAAAGGTGACAGTTCACACTAAAACTAGTAGTCTGTCGAACAAAAAAAGCGTGCCGAGATGGTACGCTTTTTTTTCGTAACTTTGGTTGAAATCGGGAAATCAAGCACAAGAAGTATATGAGGAAGTCTGTTTTACTCTTTTTATCCGTCCTTGCTTTGTCAGTATCCTGCAAGGATCGGAAAGGGGCATCCGCATCACAGGAGCTATGCGTCCCTACTGACAGCATCTATTGCAGGGATCCGTTCATTGTCGCTGATCAATCGACAAAGACCTATTATCTTTATCGATCTTCCAGCACATCCGAAGGTCTTGGAGGAGTCGAGGTATTCAAAAGTAAGGACTTGAAGGTTTGGACGGGGCCTGAGCGGGTGTTCACCGTACCGGAGGATAACTTTATCACCGGACCGGTTTGGGCACCGGAGGTACATCAATACAAAGGTGCCTGGTATCTTTTCGCGACCTTGAATACTGACCGGGAGTGGGAGGAGCGTGTCGAGAACTGGCCTGCCTTCACGTATCGTGGAACACAGGTATTCCGGTCCGATTCGCCTGAAGGACCTTTTCTTCCTATCGGAAAAGAGCTGACGACTCCCAAGAATTATATGGCCCTGGATGGCACCCTATGGGTTGAGGACGGGGTTCCTTACATGGTATTCTGTCATGAGTGGGTGCAGGTGGTGGACGGGTCTTTCGAGCTTATGCCACTCAAGGATGATCTCTCCGGAGCGGCCGGGGAGCCAATGACCATATTCAAAGCCTCCGACGGCCCATGGGTCTCGCCAATCAACACTTGGACGGAGCCTGACGGGACCACGAGGCCTGGATATGTTTCCGATGGCAATTTCGTGTACAAAACCAAAGACGGGGAATTGCTGTTTTTATGGTCTTCTTTCAAAAATGGCAAATACTGTGTGGCTATCTCCCGCTCCGTTTCCGGCAAGATAGCCGGTCCTTGGACCTGCGATCCGGAACCGATATTCGAAGAAGACGGCGGCCATCCGATGGTTTTCAAGGATTTCGACAATAATCTGAAGATAGTCTTCCATCAGCCCAATTCCGGCCATTCCCACCCCGTCATTCTACCTCTCAAAGACACGGGACATGGCTTGATTATTGATATATAATACCCCCGGAAACATTTAAACCCTTAATAATAAGCGTATGAAAAAGTTTTTCTCAACTCTTCTGGCCGCATCCCTGATGCTGATCGGCACCCAGGCTTTCGCCCAGACATCCGTTAACGCGGGTTACTTGAACTCTTCCCAGAGTTTCAGCGAGTCCAACTCGAAATCCATCAACTCCAACGGCGCCTATGCCGGAATTTCCTTCAACATTCCGCTCGCCGGCGGTTTCGGCATCGCCCCCGGTTTGTACTACTCAATGATCACCAACAAGGATAGCGGCTCCGGTACTATTTTTGGTATCCCAGTGTCCGCCTCATCCACCTTCACGGAGCACGCTGTCAATGTCCCCCTGTATCTGAACTACAACCTCAACCTCGCCAGTGACTCCAACTTCTTCATCTTCGCCGGCCCGACCGCCCAGTACGGCCTCGCTTCCACCACGAAGCTTGCAGGTGGAATCGGTGAAAGTAGCGCTGACAGGAACTACGACAACTATGAAAACGATAACTACAACCGGTTCAACGTTTATCTCGGCGGCGGTGTCGGTTTCCAGGTGTCCGCGATCCAGATTACCGTGGGCTATGACTATGGCTTGATGAACCTTTACAAGGGCGAGAACGCAACCAATACCCATCGCTCCAACCTCAAGCTCGGTCTCGGCTTCGTGTTCTAGTTTTATTCGCTCTGTCCCGAGCAGGACAAAGCCCTTGTATTAAACAAAATCGCACTTGCTGAATGCAAGTGCGATTTTTAATATGTCGGGGTACCGTGACTCGAACACGGGACCCTCTGCTCCCAAAGCAGATGCGCTAGCCAACTGCGCCACACCCCGATAGGACTGCAAAGGTATTCCTTTTTTCGGAAAATGCCAAAAAAGAAGTATATTTGAATCATGATCATAGAAGCAAAAGGAATTGAGAAGAGTTTCGGCGACCTCAAGGTGCTGAAAGGAATAGATTTCCAAGTCGGGAAATCCGAAGTCGTCTCCATAATGGGCGCCTCCGGCGCCGGCAAGTCCACCCTGCTGCAGATTCTCGGGACACTGTCCACCCCTGATGCCGGTTCCCTTGAGATTGACGGGACCGATGTGCTGCATCTGGGAGGGAAGGAACTCTCTGCGTTCCGCAACCGGAGAATCGGTTTCGTGTTCCAGTTCCACCACCTTCTTCCCGAGTTCAATGCCCTTGAGAATGTGATGATTCCGGCATTCATCGCGGGACGCTCGGACCGTGACGCAAAGTCTGCCGCCACCACCCTACTGAAAGAGATGGGGCTTGGTGAGAGAATGGATCATAAACCTTCGGAACTATCTGGAGGTGAGCAACAAAGGGTCGCTATCGCAAGGGCTCTTGTCAATGAACCTGCCATCCTTTTCGCTGACGAGCCGTCCGGCAATCTCGACACCAAGACAAAGGCCGAAATCCACCAGTTGTTCTTTGATTTGCGTGAGCGTCATGGCCAGACTATAGTCATTGTCACCCACGATCCTGAGCTTGCGGCCATGTGCGACCGTTCCCTGTTCATGAGGGACGGCCTATTCGTCGAGGAATAGGGGAATAATCCGATTTAGAAACCAGCTATCTGGAACAGCGCTGTGGGGAGGAGCAGCAAAAGTCCTATCACCAGCAGTGCCAGAACCATTTTCCAAATCCACCTGACCCATTTGGCATAAGGAATACGAGCCATTGCGAGAGCAGCGACAAGCACTCCGGAAGTGGGAGTGATCATATTCGTGAATCCATCACCGAACTGGAACGCAAGGACCATCGCCTGGCGGGAGACACCGGTCATGTCCGCGAACGGGGCCATTATCGGGATTGTGATAGCAGCCTTGGCTGTAGCGCTGGGGATGATGAAATTGATTACTGCCTGGATGCCATACATGGCGCAAAGGGATCCCGCCTTTCCTCCCCCTTCAAGCCCTTCCTGCATGGCATGGAGAACGCTATCGACAACTTTCCCGTCCTGCAATATCACAATAATTCCGGAAGCGAAACCAACGACCAGAGCTGCGGAAAGGATATCCTTGGCCCCAGCCATCAACTCCTTGACCGTACGATCCGAGTCGAAGCCGGCGATAATGGCGCAGATGATTCCCATCGCGAGGAACAGGCCTGTTATTTCCGGCATATACCATTCGAAGCAGGTGACCCCCACGATTAGTGCCACTACGGTGAGAAGCAATACGATAAGAATCCAAGTCTGTCGGCGGGTAAGTGGTTCGGCAGGCTCACCAACCTGTGGTTCGGCAGGCTCACCAACCGGATTCGGACCCTGAGCCTGTCGAAAGGTCCGGGCATATATCACCACAAAAACCACCAGAAGCAAAGTCAGGAGAGCCCAGCAGAAAAGCCTGTAGCCCATCCCAGAGAAAAGCGGGAGATCAGCCATCCCCTGGGCAATTCCTACTGTGAAAGGATTCAGGAAAGCGCTTGAGAATCCGACATTTGAGGCCACATAGACCACTAACATTCCCATGAAGGCGTCATATCCCATGGAGATAGCCAGCGGGACCACTATCCCCACAAAAGGTATAGTCTCCTCACTCATCCCGAAGACAGTTCCCGCCAAGGAGAATAGTATCGTCAGCGCCACAAGCACCAGAATGTCCCTGTTCCCGATCCGTACAATGAAGCGCTTGATGCCAGCCTCAACCGCGCCCGTGGCATTCAGAAGCCAGAAAGCACCACCTACTACAAGGATGAAAATGATTATCCCGGCCTGCTTGACAAAGCCATGATAAATGGCGGTGAACACCTGCCAAGTCTGCGGAACCGAGTCTACGGCTTCATAGGTCAAGGAGCCGTCTTCCGCCTTGACATATTGCCCGCCCGGCACGAACCATGTCATCACCGCCGACAATATGATAATCGCGGCGATGATGACATAGGTGTTGGGCAGTTTGAATCGGCTCATTTGAACGACGGGAAGAATCGAGGGACAGTAAGGCGATAGCCGGCATAAGCCGGGTATTTGGACATGCTTATCTCCTCGCCGAACGATGAGCTTCCTATGAACAGGACGACCAGCAACAAGGCTCCTATCAAGCTCCAATTGAATATGCCGATTCCTGCGGCGATGCTGAATATGTAGAAGCAGATCCAGATCGCTTGCTCAGCGAAATAGTTAGGATGACGGCTACGGCCCCATAAGCCGCTGGTGTTGAAGCCCTTATTGTACGGAGCTGGCAGTTCCTCGAGCTTCTTTTCCTCCTTTATCATTGCCCATTTCTTGCTCTGGAACTTCCACTGTTGCTCATCCGCGATTGTCTCCAAGATGATGAATCCGGCCATCAAAACCGCCGCGAGAATGTCCATCCAATTGAAAGTGGCGGTGGAACTCATTGAAACCAGGGCAGGAAAACAGATCGCCAGCACAAGCGCGTTCTGGTAAAGTGAGACAAAGAAGAAATCGAACAAAGCCCACTTCCAGTGAGGTTGGAACTCTTTCTTGGCGCGCAACACTGCCCAGCGGTAATCCTCCGTACCTGTCCAGAATTTTATTGAATAGGCCCCTTTCCGAGCGAAGTTGAAAGTAAGACGGGCACCCCAGAGAGTAGCGAGGACAGCCATCACCACAAGCCTGGGAGCCATGCCGCCAGACGCCGCGATAACCCAAGTGTAGACAGCCGGAAGTATACTCCAGAGCTTATCCATCTGGCTGTTGTTCCCGGTGATCTCACCGACGACGAAGCAATACAGGCCGCTGCAGCCCATTATTATCAATAAAACTTTGAGGACATGGAGTTGGGCGGCATCCAACTCAGGACCCGCGATAAAATACAAGGCCGGGCAGGCCAGGATAGAGAGGCCAAGCAAGGTGGCCAACAAGGCTTTTTTCATAATGCGTGTATCAAGTGTTTATAATCAGCTAAAAATGAGAAGGGTAGCCCAGCAGTTGGTAGGCCAGGGCGTAAGCCATCCTAAAGTGGCCCTCTGTGTTCGGATGCAGAAGGTCATGATGCTCAAGGCCTTGCTCCGTCCCAGCGATAGCCGCGGCGGCTTCCGTGGGTGTATATTTCACTGTCATGCCACTTTCACGGAAATATCGGGCGTGCTCGGGCTCCAACGGGAAAAGGCCACAGACACTCGCGAGATCAATTACCGGAACAGCCCAAACATCAGCGGTTTCCTTGATGACTTTAATATAGTCATCAATATAGAGCCCGAGCGGGTTGGCAAGATTCTCGTCTTGCTGGATGTTTTTTGGGGCGCAGTTAAAATAGCCTCGATGTATCGGAGTCAACAGAATGACCTGCTTGGTGGGATAGTTATGCTTGAGATAGGCCATGAACCTGTTGATGGACGCCCTGGTTGTATTGCCTTCCATCACCGGCACCCTATGCTTCAAAGGCGTCATCTCGCCGTTCCGGTTCACCGTCGCCACATCCTCCTCAAACCATTCCCCGAGCGGAACGGCTCCATTGAAATCATTCGTCCCTATGAATATGATAATGGCATCGACATCCTGTCCGTGTTCATCATTCAACTTCTCCGCCTGTCCAAGAATATGGGAGGTCTGATGGCCGCTGATTCCATAGCAGAAAGGCTTGATTCCCAATATCTTGACAAGCTGATGCCAATAGATGTCCTGGCTCTTGAGCTGACCTTCATCAGTTATGGAATCCCCAAGGAAAGCCACCCTGGCGCCATTCCACTGGCTCTGGATTTCCGGACCTTGCGTCCCGCACGACTGGAAACCAGCCGCAAGCAGGCATAACGCCAACAAATAAACAACCTTACTTCTCATATCACTTTGTATTTCTTTTATTCTTTTCCGGGAGGACGCACTGGGCGCCAAGTTCCCTCAAATAATCATCCGAGAATCGCTTCATCATTCCACCCACCGAAGCGAAAGTCAACTCGCCGAAATAAATCTTTCCACCTGAAAGGTAAAGATCGACCCGAACCTCAGGGAATCCCTCCGAGAGGATTCTGGCAATAGCGAACATCTCATCCAGGCACTCCGGCTTGGGAACCACTCCTTTTCCGTCCTTAAAGCGCTCGTTGAAATTCGAGGCTTCAGGACGGAGGTTCCAATCCAGGTCATAGACATTGATAAATGTCGATTCCCTTGTCCGGTTGTAATTGACCCAAATCGAATAGGGCTCGCCATCGAAACACCATATCTTATAATCTACCGGAAGTCCTTCCAGCGAGGGGATGTCCTGTTCCAGGAATTGTTCAGCGACTATCCTAGGCTTGATCCGGTTATAGAAAAGCTCACCAACCCGGTACCCGAAACGGTTCTTAAGGTGCGTAGCCAGCTCGGAACGGATGGCTTCAGGATCGAAACCTTTAGTCTTATCCACCGCGATGGTGGACCCGCTATCGTGATTGCAACGTATCACAAACTTATCAGGAAGCGACTCAAAATCAACATCTTCAGCATTATCCCAGACGCCTAATAATGGTATCAGGATGTCCTCCAATCCCTTGGACTTCACATACTCCCTGACACGATACTTGTCCGAGCAAAGAGTCCACATGGAGGTGTCTGAATAGCACAACAACCATTGGATCTTCTCGTTGATATCACGAGGGTGTTCCCAGTCCACCTTGTATCCTTTCCATTTAACCCATTCATGGTCGATGAACGTGCGACGGAAATGATTCAGCATGAACCGCTTGTAAATACGATATATTCTTTTTCTAAGCGTCATCTAATAAGGGCATCAAGGGCACTCTGGCGATCGGCGTCCCAATAGGCACAGTCTAGCTCGAAGAATGTGGTGGTGTATGGAACGGTCTGGGGAGTCTTGATTATCAACACCGTGAAAAGCTTCCCGGCCTCATCCAGACGTGCTATCAACTTCTCATGCATGACACTCTCCACCTCCGGCCCACAGATGGAGCGCATCCCGGAACGTAATTCACCTATTCCCGGAACCATCTCTTCTGTAATGAATTCCAATTCTTTGTCGTTATACACATGGGCGAAAACATGGGGAGCCTCTTTAATTTTTCCAACGACAGTCTTCAAAACCTCTAAATATGGCTGGTCAGCATAAATAGTCACAATCCCCTGCCCTGACTGAAGAGGATAGGCCATATCTGTGATAACTATCCAGTTGCGATGGCCGAGAAGAGGCAGCATCTCTTCAAAGCGGCTCTGCCAGTCATCTTCGGAAGGAGCGGAGGCCTGAGCGTCAGATGGTTTGGAAGAACAGCCGGAAAAAAACGCCAGACCTGCGGCCAATACCGCTAAATATTTACCCAAAAACATGATTTATAGTTTATTAAGCTTATACACAACAAACCTGACACCCTCAGAGTTATTCTTGAAACGGAACGGCTCAAGCCTCGTCACCGAACGTCCGGCAGAGACAGGAACGCCCTTGAATGACTTACGCTCCAACACCTTGCCCTTCTCATTCTGAAGCTCAACTGTCAAATTCACCGAGCAGGCTTCATCCATATTGAATATCACCGGACGAATCTCATCGCCGGGGCCGTAAGCCACATCGACATCATCGCTCCCCGCCCAAGTTCTTCCGAACACCATCCTGTTGGCATGGAAAGCCAATTTAGGGACATTGAACGGGTCCACAAGCGGTTTCTGGTACGTGAACATATTGGGGCCCGACTCCAGAGAGCACCATGAGAAACCGCAGACTCCGAGAAGGGTCTGGATCTTCATGGATTCCCAAGCCGAGAATGCCTGGTACGCCTGGCTGATCCTCCACTCACTTGCCTCCAAGCGCCTTCCGACATTAGCTTCCTCGTAATTCTTCTCGTAGGAGAACACTTTATAGAACGGTTCCTTGCGGCCAAGAGCCCAGTTTGGCTGGGCGATGGACTCCTCGTGCTCAAAATTGAAGTAGCACACATCCTTAGCGTCCAGACACTCTTTAGCCCAGGGACTAGGAATATTCCGCAAATGGCTCCAGTCATTGTCATATCCGGAATATGAATCCTGGCTCCCTCGGGTAACCATCTTATACGTCAGCCAAGGGTTACGGGGCAAAGGATTCCCTTTGTAATCCATTGTGCCATCGTAGTTTCCGTAATGGGAATGCTGCCAAAACGATGTCGGGGAAATAAGGCGGCTCGAATCTGTCCCCGCAATGGTGGAGATTATGCTCGTGAAGTAATCACCCGTATCGCTGAAATCATGCGTCTTGAATCTGTTAGGATGGTTGCTGGCCTCCCACATGGTGATCGAAGGATGATTGAAAACCGACTTCATATAAAGCGGATAGTTCTCGATGTCCACGTTCCAGACCTCTCCTTCACGAATCCAGCCGGAAGTCTGCCAAATGAGGTAAAGTCCAAGCTGGTCGGCATATTCAGCGTATCTCGCATCATTGAGGCCCTCCGGGGTGGAGCCTTCAGCATGCACGTGGATTCTTAACAGGTTGCCCAGAGCCTTGGCCATCAACACATCCTTCATGACCATCTCGTCGGTGGCGCAACGGATTGTGACCGGTGTGTTCTCGACAGGGAGACGGTAACCGAATATCTGGCCTCCGTTCAACATCTCAGGCTTGTGATTGATGAATAGCTCACCTTTAATCTGCTCAATCAGGCGGACGCCAGTCGTTGTGACATAGTCATCAATCGGCTTCCCGGACTCATCCTTGAGAATGACCTCAACCTTGTAAAGCTTTGGATCATAGGGGAACCAGAGCGCGGGATCGTCCAGCTCGAGGTCAATGTCGACATTATTTTCGACTCGCGGCCTTAAATCGATCTCACGGGAAAGAGAGGCGACCTTGGGACCATCCTCGGGGAACCAAGGGAAGTAATTGATTTCCAAGCTTCCTTTCCAAGAGTCTCTGGTCTCGTTACTCAAAATTATCCTATGGTGCTGAAGGGCTTTGGAGCCCTCAAGGGCGGCCGTGTGGACCAATGCTCCGGCCAGATGTTCGCGAGTCCCGTTCAAAACCAGTGTCGCCCGGCCCAATGACCATCCGAAATTATGGTCCGAAGTGGAGTGGAGCATCGTGTTTGTAGAGAAATATGGCTTCACCCTGACCGCGATGACATTCTCCTCACCCGGCTTGAGATACTCGCTGACATCTATGTTTCTGGGAATCTTGCCTTTAAGGACAGCCACCGGTTCTCCGTTGACCCAGACATCTCCAGCAGGGTCGATTGACTCAAGCCCGAGATACGCGCGAGCGAACTCACCGATCTTCACCTTTGTCCTGAGATAATAACTCTCGCCCGCAGACTTTTTCCCACCAAGAGCTGATGGTAGGCGGACTATCTCCCAAGCGGAGTCGTCATATCCATTATCCTGCCAACCCGCCATGGAAGGAACATCGTTAAAATCCTCATCGTAAATCATTTCCGACCAATACGGAGTACCACGATCATCCAAGTGAGGAACGAAAGCATATAAAGCGAACTTATCGACGGAGGCCTTGCCTTCGGAAGCATCGAGGGCAAAAGAAGTGATCACCTCGGAGCCCGTCACTACCGGTGCGGTCTGCTTGTCCACAGGGACTTCCACCTCATACGATGGAGAGTCAAGGTATATCTCCCGTACGGTTTTCCCTCCCGACGACAGGAATAGCCTGCGGTTGGGAAGGTCACCGTATATTTCAAAATCCTTGAGTTGGCCGACTGGGATATCAATGCGGTTGGAAGAGTTCAGGATAACATGCAGGCACTGAGAGACTTCCGCCAAAGAAACCTTCATTCTGAAACGCCAGTCAAGGGCCGGAATTTCTGGAGAGGCCGACTTCCCGTCAAGTACGAGACATCCGTCAGAAATCTTGGCACCAGAGGCGGTCCATTTTGCCCAACCCGCGGCCTGCGAGGCCTCCTTGCCTTTTTTATATCCATAAGCTTTCCATTCATCAAGGCGGATTGTACGCCTGATGGATGTCAAAGGCTGAGGCTTTATTCCAGCCAGTTTTTCTTCTATGTCTGATTCCTTGAATAGAGGGGTGTCAAGCCCGGGATCTCCCCAGAACTTGGAAGCATATGTGGCATAACTATTCAGAAAAGCCAAGCGCTGGACATTGTCAAACACTTCCGTCTCCCCATGGAGATCGGTAACCCCATCAGCCTTAGGATCTTTCGAAAAAAACCGGCCTTCGAAGGTAGTGACTTGCTGCGCGCTTGAGGCGAATAATGAAAGAAATACTAAAAGACAACAAAGAAAAACCTTCTTACTCATCTTGACAGTTGTTATCGTTTATACGCGAATGTACATAATTATCAGCCACATTTCAAGTCAAAAATGCCTATATTTGGGATATGAAAAGATTCTTTCTGACTCTCGCGGTATTCGCTTCCGCTTTTCTCTCAGCCCAGGAGTATCCAGGTGAGAAATCCACTTGGGAAGGATGTGACAGATATGATTTCCAGGTCGAGGGCAGGGATGCCCTTGTGGTGATTCCGAAAAAAGCCGCCCCGGGGAATCCATGGATCTGGCGGCCTGCGTTTTTCGGAGCCTTCCCTTCTGTGGATCAGGCGCTTCTGAAGGAAGGCTGGCATCTCGCCTATTACGATGTGACTCATTTATATGGCAGTCCCAGGGCCGTCAAACTGGCCAAATCTTTCTATGACTATGTTGTCCCGGCTTTCAATTTGGACAAAAAGGTCTGTGTCGAAGGTTTCAGCCGGGGAGGTTATTTCACGTTCGCTTGGGCGGACGCTTATCCCGAGACTGTCTCTTGCCTGTATGTCGACGCTCCTGTCTGCGACATTACATCCTGGCCCGGGCGGCATCAGCCGGAGTTCTGGCATGGCTTTCTGGAAGAGTGGGGTGTGAAAGACGAGGATGTGGACAGTAGCTTCATCGGCAATGCCCTCAACCATCTTCCACGTATCGCCAAAGCAGGAATACCAATCATTTCCGTCTGCGGTGGAGCGGATGAGGGAGTACCTTATGATGAGAATATGCATAAGGTCAGGGACGCCTACCAGGCCATGGGAGGTATAGTCGAGGTTATCGTCAAGCCGGACTGCGGACACCATCCCCACAGCCTGGAGGACCCGACTCCGGTTGTGGACTTCATCAAGGCCCACACTGATTCGTTCACCGCCGAACAGAGAATCAATCTCCGCGGCAATCTGGACAACTCGTTGGAAGCGATGACCGTACGAAAAAAGGCAACAGTCGCTTTCCTCGGCGGCTCCATAACAGAAATGGAAGGCTGGAAAGAGATGGTCAAGGACGATCTCGGGCAGCGTTTCCCGGACACCGAGTTCACTTTCATCGATGCTGGAATATCCTCACTTGGCTCGACTCCCCACGCTTTCCGCTTCCAGGAAGATGTGCTGGCCAAGGGTGTGCCTGATCTCTTGTTCGTGGAGGCGGCGGTCAATGACCACACTAATTTCTTCGGCCCAAAGGAACAGGTTCTTGGGATGGAAGGCATTGCCCGTCATGCGCTTAAGGCCAATCCTTACATGGACATCATATTTCTTCATTTCATCTACGACCCGTTCATTCCATTACTGGACAGCGGAGAGATACCCGATGTCATACTCAATCATGAGAGGGTCGCCAACCACTACCATCTTAACTCAATTGATCTGGCATCGGAGGTCGCGGCCAGAATGAAGGCTGGCGAGTTTGATTGGGACACATTCGGCGGCACTCATCCTGCCCCGTTCGGTCATAAAATCTACGCCGCGGCAATCGAGAATCTGCTTGACGCGCAGACAAAACCAGCCAAGGCTTATTCCAGAGCCCCGCACCCCCTGTCGGAGAAACCTCTGGAGGCTGATTGTTACGAGAACGGGCACCTTCTTCCTCCGACTTCAGCGCTGAAACTCAAGGGCTTCCACCTCGAAGAGGATTGGATGCCGACTGATGGAGCCGGGACTCGTAAGCAATATGTCCATGTCCCGACATTGGTCTGCGAGGAAGGAGGATCTCTCACACTTGAGTTCGATGGCAAGTCTATTGGGCTCTACTGCACCTGCGGTCCAAACGCCGGAATCTTGTCCTACACTATCGACGGGAAAGAATATCCCCTGCTCGACACGTTCACCCCTTGGAGCAAAGGATTGCATATCCCATGGCTTCACATGCTCGCTGACAATCTCGAGCCTGGACATCATGTGCTCAAGCTCAAAGTCCTAAAAGGCGACCGCTCCGGATGCTTCATTCGAAACTTTGCGGTCAACTGACACTCTTCCGAGAAGTAATCGTTTGGAAATCTTGGAATTGCTTAATATCTTTATTGACTGAACGACTAAGGACGGATATATGAAAAAGACTATTTTTAAAGTGGCCACTGCCATTGCGGTTACCATGCTATCTTCAGCGATTATTTTCAGTTGCGGACCAGAGGAGCAACCCGGCGGAAATAACGGAGGAAATGACAATGTACCTGTGACTCCCTCAACGATCGCTGTGACGGGAGTGTCACTAAACAAGAGTTCGCTCAGCTTGGAGGAGGGAGGATCGGAGACCCTTGTCGCGACTGTCACTCCTGACAACGCCACTAACAAGACTGTGAGTTGGAAATCATCCGCTTCTGGAGTCGCGACCGTCGACGGAAACGGGAAGGTGACTGCCGTCAAAACCGGTACAGCCACAATAACCGTCACCACATCAGATGGTTCCAAGACAGCCACCTGTGAGGTGAAAGTCTCCGCAAAAATAATCGAGGTGCAAAGTATCTCTGTCTCCCCGGAGACAGCGGTAATCTATGAGGGCGAGACAGTGGCGCTTTCAGCCACGATATCCCCGGAAAACGCGTCCGACAAAAGCATCACCTGGGAAAGCCGCTCTCCGGGTATCGCGGTCGTGGACAACAAGGGAGTGGTCACTGGCGTCTCGAATGGCATCGTGTATATCGATGCGAAGGCCGGGAACGGGATTAAGGGAACTTGCGGTATTCATGTCAAAAAAGACTTGAGGCTCAAGGGAATAGCCCTCTCAAAAAGCGAGTTGGAGGTTACTATGGGCAAAACGGAACAGCTTGAGGTCACGTTCACTCCTGCCGACGCGGAGAATAAGAACGTCACATGGAAAAGTTCCAATAACGCCGTGGCAACCGTATCTTCCACAGGTGAGGTAAAGGGTATGGACGTTGGCGAGGCTATCATAACGGCCACCTCAGAGGAAGGAGGATTTAAGGCCACTTGCAAGGTCAAGGTACTCGCGGTCTTAAAGCCTGGCGTCTATTGGGCGCAGAACCGCTACCTTTATCGCGATGGAGAGAATCTCAATATACCATTAGCGTTCGGGGTCAGTATCGATCCTGTCGGTGACATGTATTATTGCTCCATGCATCGGACTAATGTCAGCAACACCTGGCATATATTCTGGAATGGAGTCGCGTATTTCAGATTCAGCGAAGACTGCAACGGGGTTTATTCAACCTCCGGTGGAGGATATTACTTCATCCCTGACAACAACACCGACCATTCTGTCATGCGGACATGGAAGATAGATCCCAAAGCCGGTAAAGCCAACGATATAGAAGTGTATAAAGGGCAAGCCCATTCGTTCTGGATCAATGACATGACAGCCGATTCAAAGGGCAACCTTTATATCGCGGGATACATAAAAAACAGTTCCGGATATTATACTGCCACACTTTGGAAAATCGATCCGAACGATAATGTCACAACGACTTCGCTTTCAAGTGGCTCCACAAAGAGCGCGGAGGCTGTCGATGCCGTGGCTTTGAACAATAATGGCGACGTCTTCTGCCTTGTGTGGGACGGGACATATGGCACAGATGGTTATTGTAACCTTTACCTCTACAAGAATGGAGTCAAGCAATATCTTGTCACCAGCAAATGCGTCAGGCAGTCCTCACAATGTTGCGATATCGCTGTCCTTGGCAACGATGTCTATATCCTTGTGAATGAATTAGTCAGTCATAACCCATCGGAGGCGAAGATCGCTAAGAACCAGGTTTACAAGAACAAAAATGCCTTGTACAATCTGATGCAAGGCGAGAGTGTGTACCCAATGGACATAGCTGTCACCTCAAAAGGGGACGTCTATTGTTCCGGATACGATAATGGCAAGAATACCCAGTATTATATCTGGAAGAACGGAAAGGCCCTTTACTCTCTTTCAAAGAGCATTGATCCGAACAGCTTGGTAATCAAAGAATAAAAAGACCAAAAATATGAAAAAGGCTATCCTAAAAGTGGCTGCGGCATTGTTTATAGCCGTATTGTGCTCAGCGACTGTCATCAGTTGCGGACCTCAAGAGGAACCCAGCATACCAGTGACTGGGGTTTCAATCAGTAAAACCTCCCTCAACCTAACGGAGGAAGAGACTGAGACCCTGACCGCGACCGTTACTCCCGCGGATGCCACGAACAAAAATGTGAATTGGAGTTCCTCCAACACAAGCATCGCCACAGTTGACGCGACTGGGAAAGTGACGGCCGTAGGTGCCGGCACCGCTAATATAACAGTGGCTGCCGCGGATGGAGGCAAAACCGCAAGCTGCTCAGTGACCGTCACAGCCAAACACAGGCCCTTGAGTAAAATTGAGATTTCTCCCGCGAAAACAGAAGTGACCTTTGGAACACCTTCGACACTCAAAATCACATACACTCCAGAAAACGCCACAAATAAGAAGGTGACGTGGAAGAGCTCGGACGAATCCATCGCCACAGTTTCAAGTGGCGGCGTGGTCGAGGGTTTGAAAGACGGAACCGTCACTATCACAGCGACTTCCGATGAAGGAAAGTTAACCGCTAAATGCGAAGTGACAATCACATCTCTTACCAAAGCTGGTTTATATTATTTGCAGGGAAGGGATATCTACAAAGATGGTAAACTCTTTTTCACGAACTCCTATGTCAATCCCACCATCAACTTGGATGGGAATATCTATTATTACTCCGATGGCAAAGTATTCGTGAACGGAGTAACCATGTACCAGTATTCTATTAATAGTGTGAACGGATATGAAACCGCGGCAGGCGGAGGTTATTATTTCATCGCGAACACAACTAACTCTAATTCGGATCTTTCGGTCTGGAAAATCAATCCGGTAAAGAAGACCGCGAAGCTGGTCAGCATCCACAAAGGTAAGTCTAAACACGAGGTATGGGTCGAAGATATGGCCGCGGATTCCAAAGGCAACCTTTACATAGCAGGTCATTTAACGAGGGAAGACGGAGTCCACATCGCCACCCTATGGAAATTGGATACCAGTGACAAAGTCACGGCTACTTCTTATTCTGACGGCACTGGAATCAAGGTCGGCCCGACTGTTGACGCGGTGGCGGTGAACAAGAATGATGACGTGTTCTGCCTTGTCTACGAAGGTGAATTCAGTTCCTCAGGCTATTATATTGAAAACCTGTATAAAAACGGCAAGAAGCAATATGCTGTAACCAAGTCAGGTGACAGGTCTTACTCGGAAAGCTGTGATATCGCTGTCAACGGTAATGACGTGTATTCGGTTATTTGCGAATATGGCGGGAAGAGTAATTCCTCATGCGTCAAAGTCTACAAGAACAAAAACAGGCTATACACTGTTCAACCAGATGAAAACACAAACGCCGGTGACATCGCGGTCACCTCTAAGGGGGATATTTATTTCTCCGGGCATACGGGATCAGGTTCCAATATCAAAACATATATTTGGAAAAACGGGGAAATAGCTTTCACAAGCAATAGGATAATCCCGCCTCATTCCATGTTCGTAAAAGAATAGACTCCTCCCGGAACTGTCTCTAAATTAATATATTCCCCATTCCATGGGTTCAGTAACGCGAGAGGTCTCCCCTTCTCACCAACTATTGTCACATCCCCAACCACGCCATCTTTTATGGAGGCCGACACCAGAAAAGCGCCCTCTACACGGATCTGATGGAAGGACGCGTCGAGCGAACGAGGCCACCCTGGGAACAGGCGAACTATACCCTGATGCCCCGAACAAAGCATCTCGTTGATAGTGTTGGGAACAGTGCTCCAGTTCTCGGTCCCATGGGGATTATCCTTCTGGAAACCGTTGTGATAGGTGTGTTGTGAATATTCCTTCAAGTGCGTGAGGATGCTGTCGGCCGGATAACCTACCCTGACAGCAGCAGGGTAGAAGCTGTTTGTCCCGTTGAAATCCAACCATCTGCGCATCACATCAATCGTGTTCCAGGCCACCTGCCTGAGCTCCTGATCGCTCGCGAGGCCGATTTGGCCCGCAGGGTAAACATGCTGAATACCGAGAGTGTTGTCAGGCCACCAATCAGTGCCTCGCTCCGTGTAGCGAAAAACCGTTTTCCCCTCCCGCTCCTGCAATGGATAATCCGATAGCCGGTCGCGCCGGTCTTTCCATGCCGCCCTGCGGTCAGCGTCCACCCCGAGGAACTCGCTCATATCGCAGGCTGTCTCCATCACCATCCTGACCAGTTCGAGAGATGTGACCGGATTCATCGTGCCGACTGTCCCCTCATGTATGGCGTCGTTATAGATCACATAGCGGTCTCCATCTAGGGTAAGGTAGTTCTCCCAGAATGTGGCCACTCCCTTTACAAAGGGATATACTTTTCTTGTGAACTCCTCATCATAAGTGTGATAGAACTGCATAGCGAGGTTCGCCACGGCATAGGCGGAGTTGCTTTTCTGCCCCCAGAACATGCCTCCTGCCTCAATGTTACCCATCTCACGCCAATCCTTATGGTTCCGCTCCATGGCTTCTGTCCAGCGGGTGGTCTCGATTCCCAGAGGGCCGATCCCGACCGGGAGCATAATCCCTCCTTTGATTCCAGTCACCGTTTCGGAATAGTACTCCCCTCTCGGAATCGCCGCAAGCAGTGGTCCGTAATACGGGTCGGCCTGCTCGATGCGGTTAGCCGAGTAAAGGGCGTAATAAGGGGCCATATGGTTGTAGTTCAGATGGTAATCGGCCATCCAATAAGGTGGCTCCATTGTGATCCAAGTGCCGAAAAGGGGCGGCGGGAAGTCAGGGTCACGGCTGCATGAGCCCATCCCGTAAAGCGACACATAGTACTGCCTTTCGATGTCCGGATCCGGAATACTCACATACGACTTCTCCCAGTATTCCTTCCACCACTGTTCATGCTCCTTTCTGAGATGCTTCAATGGTTTGGCACTCCGGAGGCAAGACAGCCCTCGGCGAGCATTTACCCGGATAGGGAGCGAAGCGCAGCGAGACGAGGGCTGTGCTTGCCTCCAGCTGCTAATACTGCCGAGACAATCAATAGCGGTCTGGAGGCAGTCGGCGGACTTGAAGTTGCTGGAGAAGGCGCAGACGATGGTAAGCTGCTTGCCGGGATTCAAGGTAAAAGAGCCATCCTCAGCAGTCTCCGCTAGCATCGCGGCAGCGGCCTTGGTCGGGATTTCGACAGTGGAGTCATCAAAGGCTCTTGTGATATACCTTATTCCGCCAGAAGTGGTTCCGCTTTCCCTTATTCCCGGGAAAGGAACCTCAGAATCAGCGGGTTCCAAAGCAACCGACCCTTCGACTGGTTCCTTGCCTTCCGTACTCAAGCTGATCACCAACAAATCCTCGGTGGCAGCCATGTAGGCCTTCATAATGACCGCTTGTTCTCCTTTCACGAAACGTCCGACAGTTGTGGCATCATAAAGACTCTGGCTGACCTCGTAGGTGGCTCCTTCAAGGGCGGGAATAGATATTCCTACATGGGCAAGCACTACGGGATATGTCTCGTCATGGGCTGACTTCAACCTCCAGAAATCATTGCGGGCGATGTGAAAAACCAATGCCTCAGGAGGTCCGGACAGGGCTGCGCCTGTCTGGCCGTTCCCCAGTAAAGGGGCATCGACGGAATATGGCGCCGGAATCCTGGACGGCGGTTCCGTGAAACGGACAGTCTGCCTGGACAGGATGGCCTCCACCTCGTCCGGTGCCTTCGTTGAGCAAGAAAAGGCTAGCAGCAGTGCTGCTAGCCAATATATTAAGGATCCTTTCAAAGTGAGAAACTACAGGTTGGGGTTCTCCGTGCCCCAGTCGGCGATCTCAGGGACGATACCCAGGGAAATGATCTCGTCACGCATCTTGCAGAGGTGCTCGTAAGAAGCGTCGAGAGCGGCCATCTCCTCAGCTGTGCCCTCAGGATTGGTGAAGTGGCAGCCAGTGGCGTCGATAACGGTCGGCATGGCCATCATGACATTCTGGTACTTCTCATTGTTCACATAAGTTCCGGCCGGCCAAGTGTAAGGCTCTCCGCCCATAGCGGCCTCAATCATCTTGACAGCGCAGTAAGCGGGGCTCTGGAATGAGCTGCGGCCGCGGAGCTTGATGATGTTGCTTCCACCCTGGATTGTGTTGTGTTTGATCTCAGCGAAACGCTCCTCGGAAAGACCCATCTCGGCAAGGGGCTTGCCGTCGATCTTGACCTGGGAAGCGAACACTGCCATGGCCTCTCCATGACCACCGTAAGTGTGGGCACCGGTCACCTTGCACTGCTGGACACCGAACTCCTTGGCCAAGGCCTCCTGCAGACGGGTGCTGTCGAGGGCGGCGAGTGAGGTGAGCTTCTCAGGCTTCAGTCCGGAGCGGATGAGAGCTGTGAGGGCGGTGACATCAGCCGGGTTGAAGATGACCACGACGAACTTCACGTCAGGGCAATACTTCTCGATGTTCTCTCCGAACTCAGCGGCGATCTTGCAGTTGCCCTTGAGAAGGTCCTCACGGGTCATACCCTCCTTACGGGGAGCTCCACCTGAGGAGATGATGTACTTGGCATCCTTGAAGGCGACAGCGGGATCAATGGTGGCGGTGATGTTAACACCAGGGAAAGCGCAGTGATCCATCTCGGCGAGGACTCCGAGGAGGCCGGGCTCATAGATGTCGTAAAGGCAGATGTTAGGGGTAAGCTTCAGCATGGCGGCGGTCTGGGCCATGTTCGATCCGATCATTCCGGCTGCGCCGACGATGACCAGTTTGTCATTTGTCAAAAAAGCCATTTCTATAAAATGTTTTATAAATATTTCCTATATTGGGCACACAAAGATAGCAATTTCCCCAAAATTAAGTGAGAATGAGTAAAAATACTCAATGGATTCTTAATAATAATGTCTAAATTGCTCACAGAAAACAAAGAACAACCTTTAATTAACAAGACCATGAATCACAAACTTATTCTCACATTGTTTGCGGCACTCACCATCGCCTCAGGAGCTTTCGCCCAGACTCAAGTGCAACGTGGAACCGTCCGCGGGACCATCCAGCAACGTGGAAAAACCCAACAAGGACTTACCGAAAAACAGAAAGAAGCCTTAAAGAAGGCTGCGGCGGATCGTAACGGCGCCAAAGTCATCGGTCATACAGCCACCAACCAAGCGTCTTCCGACCAGTCCGCGGCCGAGAAGGACAAGGCTCGTCGCAAAGCTATCAATGACTATCTCTTGAACGAGATGTTCAATCTGGAGAATCCGAGAAATCTGGTCAGGGATATTAAAGGTGCCAGCCTACCTCAAACAGTTGTCGAAGGAGGCGTCCTTTACGAGCTGAAAGAGATTCCTCACGATGTAGATGCGAAAGAAGGGGACATTTTCACGGAGGACGACAACGATCTCTTCCCTGGACGTCTGCTCGTCGCCGACAAGAACCTGGCCAACGGCAATCCGATTAAAGTGGCAGGCCTTGGGACAGGCAAGGTCGATGTTTCCCTGGACATTGACACCGGAGGAGATAAGTTTGTCATAGAAGACGTTCCTATCACTTTCGGGGAAATCCAGAAGGCCATCCAGACCCTCGTCCGTCAGATGTACAGTTCAAATGGTTACAAGCAACCAGCGAGACTGAAATCAATAACCGGAGACTATAGCAGCAAAGAAGAAATCGCCATCAAGGCAGGCTGCGATCTCAATTTCGCAGCCAAGTTCAGCGGTTCCGTGTCCACCAATCAGTCCCATACCACGATCACCCATATTGACGACCTTTCCCAAGTGTACTACAATGTGGTTGTGACTCCTGCTGACAATGATTATTCCAACCTGTTCGGACCGGATATCACTGTAGATGACATCAAGAACGCTATCAAAAACAGATACCACGGTTGTCCGTTCGTTTTCATCAGCCAGATGTCTTATGGACGCAGGCTCTATAAATTCTCCGACTTCAACTCATCGGATTTTAAACTGGACGCATCCGTATCAGCTTCATATTCAGGGGCTTCGTTCACATCCACCTCAAATATCACGAAGAACTCTACAGTCAGCAATATGACCGTGTACTTAAGGGGAGGAGACCCCAGTCTGGGATCCGGACTAATCCAGGACAAAGCCTCTGTCGCCTCTGTGCTGGCCAAATATGAAAAAAACGGATCCAACACAGCCTTGTCAATGAGCCAGGCAAACCAGGGAATCTCCATGGCCTACAAAACAACGTACCTTGGCTCCCAGCAGACCTGCCAGCGCTCAACCACCGGAAAATACAGCACGGCCGAATACCGTAAATGTCTTAACTCCATTTATTTCAAGGTTCATGCGAAAGTCGATCACAGGGGTAATCCTGCTGTCGCGAGGGTGAAACCAAAGTTCTATTATCAGACTTTGAAAGTGGATCCCAACACAGGAAAAATTCTACAGAGGCACATCACACACGACCCGATTGAACCAACAATCAAGTGCTACGACTCATGGACGTACACCTTGAAACTTGATCCCAACGAGTATATCGATGGAAATATAGAATGTAGTGTCAGGACTAAATATACCGACTGGAAACAGTCAATTGGAGATAATTACATTGATCCTATAAGATACAACGGACAACTGAATACACTTATGTTCGCGGGAACCGTCGGCGGATATGTATATGTCAGTGAGAGTTCCGACATCGAGTTCATCGGAATAAAGAAGGGTAAGAAATAATCTATCATAACGTGAAAGCTTTTCTTCTTCTCCTGAATGTTTTGACACTCCTGGCGGGGTGCCAAGGAGGGGCACGTGACGCTGGAAACTACTCATTCCGGAACTTGGAGATCAAGTATCCATCAGGCAGCATGGAAGTATCCCAAATTCAGGAAGTTCCCGATAAAGGACTAGTTTCCCTACTCATTCAGGAGAAGAAAGATAAGCTATCCAGGATTGAAATCGGGATCAGCGAGTTTTCCGAAGATTTCCTGGACACAGTTCCTCAAGAAGAGCTTTTGGGAGAGCTTGCCGCCGAAGTTGACGAGATGGAGCGGAATGTGTCCTCAATTCCGGGTGTTTCGGTTCTGGAAAAGAGCGAGATACAATGGTCGTCTCCCCCATCACGCCCTGAAGCGTTCTCTTTTTCTAAGATTCAAGAAGATGACAAAATCATCTATCTGGTGTTCTCAGCGAAAATTGTCGGAAACTACTGCGTCTATTCAGTCAGCAGAAGTTCAAATCCTTCCACAATGGAAGTATTTAACGACATTTTAGACACAAGCACAACCAAGAGTACAA
>JAEEGJ010002627.1_pt1 | contig 86152 bp, 79 predicted proteins | sample 8958761 | NCBI WGS metagenome assembly JAEEGJ01 (sample SAMN16246546, study PRJNA631951) | gut metagenome | biome: gut microbiome; feature: rumen; material: RS-attached | host: Bos | place: Iran: Karaj | collected 2018-10
ATCAGCGCCGCCAAGCATATCCCAGTGGACATGTCCTCCTGCGAAGATCTCAGAGTGATAGAGACCTGCGATCGGGAGGTTACTCAGTAACATACCAAAAGCAATCGGGAGCAGAAGGAGCGGTTCGCACTTCTTGCCGATCGCCATGTAGATCAGCACACCGGCAACCACGATCATGACAGCCTGCTGCCAGGTGATCGCGTAAATACCGCTCGACTCCCATATATTTTTTAATGCATCAATAAACACGGTTTGCGGCCTCCTAACTTAAGAAATCGTTAAGAGAACGTCGCCGGTGGCTACCGTCGCGCCCTTGGATGTAAGGATCTGGCCAACGGTACCTGCGCAAGGAGCATAGATCTCGTTTTCCATCTTCATAGCTTCGAGAACGACTACCAGATCGCCTTCCTTAACAGCCTGACCGGCTGTAACGTTGACCTTCAGGATCGTACCCGGGAGCGGAGCTGTAACCGGTGTTCCGGAAACCGGGCCGGCAGGTGCAGCGGCCGGAGCCGGGGCAGCAGCAGGAGCGGCAGCGGGTGCCGGTGCAGCCGCCGGAGCAGCAGCAACAACATCTGTTGTTCTCAGAAGGTTTGCCTTACCCTTCTCTACTTCAACTTCATATACTTTATCGTTAATTGTTACGTTATAAATCATCTTGGCGTCTCTCCTTTACTTTTCTTCCACCAGCGTAATGGACTTAAAGATAAGTTCATTCAGCGGGATACCGGTGTTGTCACTAACGATCGCCATAATCATGGCAGCAGTCTTCTCGTCACAGCCCTTGAGCTTCAGGGAACCGGAAGAGAATTCCTCACCGGCATCTTCCCCGGCAGGTGCAGCAGCAGGGGCAGCAGGTGTTACCGGAGCGGGTGCTTTTGCCTTAGTAGCGGAACCGACGACTGCGCCGAAGAGACGGATGCAGACGAAGATGATGAAGAGCACCACAAAGACGATCGCCCATACAAAGAGAGCAACTCCAAGTGCTTCACCGATACCATATACTCTATCCGCATTGGCAACTTCAGAAGTAGATTCAGCAACCTCAGCCGAAGTTTCAGCAACCCTCGCGAGCAATAATAATGCAGGATTCATGAAGATCAATCCTCCTTCTTCTCGATCGTGTAGTTCACGGTGTTGCTCTCCTGCTCTTCACGGTAATCGAAATACTTCTCAGCTACCTGAGGGAAAGCGATGTAGGAGAGGACATCCTCGTCAGAACGTGCACGCTTGCCGAGTTCTGCCTTGGTCTTTTCGAAAGCAGGCTCAAGGGAATCAGCAAATCTGCCCTTAACGAGTTCTTCCGGCTTCCAGCATCTGTCGATGAGTTCCTGGTTTACTTCGCCCGGAGCTCTGCCGTATTCACCGCGGAGATACGCCTTGATCTCCTTGGAGATGTTCTTGTAACGCTCACCGAGGAGAACGTTCTGAACCGCCTGGTTACCAACCATCTGGGAAAGAGGTGTAACGAGCGGCGGATAACCCATGTCCTTACGTACTGCAGGGATCTCTGCGAGAGCTTCGTCGAACTTATCCAGAGCGTTCATATCCTTGAGGTTAGCGATCATGTTGGAGAGCATGCCGCCCGGAACCTGATACTTAAGGATGTCTGCCTTGATGCCCATAACGGTAGGATTCAGTGTACCGTTATCGAGGAACTTCTTTCTTACAGGAACGAAGAAATCCGCGATCTTCTTGAGCTTGTCTGTATCAAGACCGGACTCATAGCCGTACTGGCCCATGGTGTATGCCATTGTCTCTGTGCAAGGCTGGGATGTTCCGCCTGCGAAGGAGGAGATCGCACAGTCGATACCGTCAACACCGGCCTCGATCGCCTTCATAAGAGTCATCGGGCCCATGCCTGTGGTGTGGTGTGTGTGGAAGAAGAGAGGAACGGAGATCTTTGCATCCTTGATCGCCTTTACGAGATCGTAGGCTTCCTTCGGAGAGCAGATACCTGCCATATCCTTGATCGCGATGGAGTCAACGCCCATCTCTACGAGTTCCTTACACATCTCGACGTACTTCTCGAGTGTATGTACAGGAGAGGTGGTGTAGCAGATGCAGCCCTGTGCATGCTTGCCGCACTTCTTTACTTCGTCAATGCAGACTTCGATATTACGGAAATCATTGAGAGCATCGAAGATACGGAAGATGTCCATGCCGTTCTCTGCGGACTTTCTGATGAAGAGACGTACGACGTCATCCGGATAGTGCTTATATCCGAGGATGTTCTGTCCACGGAGGAGCATCTGAAGCGGAGTCTTCTTTACCTTCGCCTTGATCTTTCTAAGTCTCTCCCACGGATCTTCATTGAGGTAACGCAGGCAGGAATCAAATGTCGCGCCTCCCCAGCACTCCAGCGAGTAATAACCCGCCTCATCCAGTGTTTCCAGAATGTCTTCGAAATCCGAAAACGGCATTCTGGTCGCGATCAGCGACTGATTCGCATCACGCAGTACGGTCTCAGTAATGTTTACTTTCATAACAACGAGCCTCTCCTTATGTCAAATTTTTAGAAACTAAAATCAGGGAAAAACGAGTGTGAGAAACCCAACTTTTTCCGTATATCAGTATATAGGAAACAGGGTGTCAAAACAAGGCAAAATCCGTTAAAATTTCACTGATTTTATAATCCTCGAAAAGCGCCCGAGCGTAACGTTTCGAGGCAGGTCCTTCCCGCGGGAAAAAACTGGTAATACCAGCAGGATATTCACCTCCTCCTTTCAAACAAAAAATAGCGGGCCTTGTAGAAGACCCGCCATTGAGTGTTTCGTATTTACTTTTTCTTCCCCAGCGTGATGACCTGATCGGCACCGGCGATGGTGGATAGTCGGTGGGCTATGATAAAGCCCGTTCTTCCCTTCGTCATGTTATCGAAGGCTTCGACGATACGCTTCTCCGTGAGTGTATCGACTGCGGATGTCGCCTCGTCGAGGATCAGGAGCGACGGATCCATCAGAAGGACACGCGCGATACACAGAAGCTGTTTCTGGCCCTCCGACAGCGAGATGTCCTTGCCGGGAACGGTATCGTATCCGTCCGGAAGTCTCTTGATAAAGCCGTGCGCGCGGGCTGCCTTCGCCGCCGCGATGACCTCTTCATCTGTAGCATCCGGGCGTCCGTAAGAGATATTATCACGGATCGATCTTTCAAGCAACCACGTCTCCTGAAGCACCATGCCGAATCTTCTTCTAAGCTCGGATCTGCTCATCTCCGTGATGTCTTTTCCGTCGATCAGGATCCGTCCGGAATCCGGCTCATAGAAACGCATCAGGAGGTTCATGAGCGTGGTCTTTCCGCAGCCGGTGGGTCCGATGATCGCGACCTTCTGGCCGGGCTTCACGCGGAGACTGAAGTCGTCGAAGATCTTCTTTTCCTTCGTATATCCGAAGGTCACATGCTCGAAAAGCACTTCCCCGCCGTGTTCTCCTGCCGTCGGAGAAGAGCCGCCCTCCGCTGCTTCAGAGGAAGTTCTGTCCTCCGCCGCCTGTGCAGGTGCTTTTGCCGAAGAAGATGTGAGTTCGGAAGTCTCCTCCGGATCTTCCTTTTCTTCCGGCAGATCGAGGATCGAGAAGACACGGGTCAGCGAAGCAAATGCAGCCATGATCTGTGTCGTGATATTCGTCAGGTCGTTGATCGGCTTACTGAAGTTTTTCCAGTAGAGGATGAACGTCGTGATATTTCCTGCGGTAAGGCCGCCGATCCACACGCCCAGCGCACCGATCAGGATGTATGAAGTGGAGTCAACGAAACGCGTCACCGGGTTCGGGAGCGAAGAGGCAAACTGTGCCGTAACAGAGGATTTATTGAGCTGCTCATTTTTCTCTCTGAACTCATCGAGGAACTTGTCCTCGCAGCCAAATGCCTTGATCTCTTTTCGCCCGTAGAGATTCTCCTCCACATCGCCGGAGATGGAGCCGACGAGGTTCTGCTGTGACTTGAAGTACTTCGTCGTTTTCTTCGCGATCGTGGTCGCCGACCAGATCATGAGGACCGCCATCGGCAGGATGATGAGAGTCATTTTCCAGCTGATGAATACCATAAAGCCGACCGTGCCGAGGATCGTGACAAGGACGGTAAAGAAGTTCAGAAGTCCCTGAAGCATGCCCTCGGAGATCGCGTCTGCATCGTTAATAAAATGTGTCGCAGTATCACCCTGCGGATGTGAGTCATAGAAAGAAACCGGAAGTTTCGTGAGCTTTTGCGAAAGCGCACGTCTTACTTCCAGCGCCGTCTTCGCCGCGACGACATTGGCGTAGTAGCTGACGACCCAGGTAAAGAGCGCCGCGACCAGATACATGCCGAGAAGGATCAGGGCATGCGATCCGAGATAGGAAAGATCGATACTTCCCGCCTCACCCATGTGGTCGATGGTATAACCGAGGAATGCCGGTGCCACGACCTGCAGTCCGCCGCTTAAGATCGCCGCGAAGATGAGAAGGATAAATGAGAACTTCGAAGTATTGGTAAAACGCAGCAGGGATGCCAGATCCTTCATGGAGACGCGGGACTTGCCGTCGGACATCTTCGCCGCGTCCGGATTCAGATTCGCCATGCCGCTTAACATCGAGTCTTTCGCCATTATTCCACACCTCCCATCTCCTGGGATGCCGCGATGCGCGCATACGCCTCGCACTCTTTTAAGAGGGCGTCATGCTTGCCCTGGCCGACCACCGAGCCATTGTCCAGCACGATGATCCAGTCGGAATCGGCGATCTCGTTGATCTTCGAAGAGATCTCCACGACCGTCCGGTTATGTGTCTTCGCATGCTCGGCAAGTGCCGCCGAGAACTTCGCGGAAGTGTCCTTATCAAGTGCCGCCGTCGCATCGTCAAGGAGCAGGATCTCCGCATCCGTGCAGAGGGCTCTGGCGATCGACAGACGCTGGCGCTGGCCACCGGAGAAGTTCTTCCCCTTCGGCTCGACTTTCGCATCCGGACCGCCCTTCTCACAGATGAAATCCCAGGCCTGCGCCACTTCACAACGGGCTTTCAGTTCCTCGTCGGAAAGCGGAGTCTTCCTTCCCAGATAGAGATTATCGAGGATCGTCCCCTCGAAAAGCGCTGTTGTCTGGAACACCGGTGCCATCTTGCTGCGGAGCGTCTTATCGTCGATCGAATCGATCGATTTTCCATCCACATAGATGTGGCCTTTGTTGATCTCATAAAGACGAAGAAGCAGTGCGATGACCGTCGATTTACCGGAACCTGTCGTTCCGATGATGCCGAGCTTCTCGCCTTTTCTAAGTTCGAAGGAAACATCCCTCAGCGCGTAGTATTCTTCCGAATCATCTTTTCCGGAAAGGTAGGAGAAAGATACATCCTTCCACTTCACGATCGCCTTATCGTCGTGGTCTTCCGCTTCAGCACCGGTCGCCGGTTCTTTCTTCTCGGGTTCAAGCTCGAGCACGCTCTCGATACGTTCCGCAGAGACGAAAGATCTCGAGAAAATGACTACCAGGTTTCCGATCTTATTCAGTTCGTCGAAGATGCTGAAAATGTAGTTGATAAAGGTAAGGAGCATGCCGGCTGTGATCACGCCGCCATCGATGCGGTAGCCGCCGATCCACAGGACAAATACGACCGAAGCGTTCATGATGAGGATCGTGATCGGGCGCAGGAGCGCGGAATATTTTGACACGGAGATCGTCTCATTCGCGTAGTCTGCGCTGGCCTCATCGGTCAGGTCCTGATGGTGCTTTTCTCTCGAAAAAGCACGCACCACGCGGATGCCGGCGAGCCGCTCATTGACGACGCCGCTGATGTTGTCGAGTTTTTTCTGTACGATCTTATAGCGCACAAATGTCACGCGGATGATCGAAAGAAGCGTGACCAGGAACAGGAACGATCCGAATCCGATGACGATCGACATCGGTGCATCCATAATGATCGCCGCCACGATGCCGCCGATCGTGATAAACGGCGCACGGAATACCAGTCGGATAAACATCGATACACCGGTGCTGACCTGGTTGACGTCCGAGGTCATCGCGACATTCAGAAAAGAAACGCCGCACCTTTCCTGCTGTGCGACAGACAGGGAATTGACCTTCGTCAGGAGGCGGTCACGAAGACGCGCGCCCACGCCCGAGCATGCCCGTGCCGCACAGTACTGGCACACCGCCGCGGCAGCAAGTCCCATCGCCGCCATGCCGAACATCAGAAGCGCTGTCCGGACGATAAATCCTTTGCTCTCAGAAGAAAAGCCGGTATCGACGATCTTTCCCATCAGGATCGGCAGGAACAGCTCGAGGATCGCCTCGAAAAGTTTCGCTGCCGGACCCAGGATAAACTCCAGCCGATACGGCTTAAACTCACGGAAGATTTCCCTATACTTCTTTTTCATAACTCCCCTTGTTTCACGGGACCGGTGCTGCATCCGGTCCTTCTTCGGCACCCGGATCCGGGCACGTCAGATCTGCTTATTTACTGTCTTATATTCGCCGTCCTCGATGTAATACGGGCACGACTTCTGTCCGCCCTCGAGCATGCGCTCCCAGGCATCCTGATCGATCGGCGCTTCGCAGAAATACTCTCCGAGCGTCTCATCGTATTCGTAATTCGAGCATCTTTCGCAGTCGCTCATATTCTCTCCTCATTCACTCATGACCCGGCGTTTCTTCCGGTATTCACTCGGCATCTCGCCCATGTGTTTCTTAAATGCTTCGGCAAAATAACTCGCCCCCGAGAAGCCTACTTCTTCCGAGATCTCCACGATCGCTTTATCGGTCTTGACCAGAAGGTCCGCGCCTTTTCTCAGGCGGAATATCGTCAGGTATGTATTCGGCGTCTGGTTTAGGTACTTCTGGAAGATCAGGCAGCAGCTGGTCTTACCGATATTTCCCGCCATCCGGATATCTTCCAGCGAGATCTTCCGCTGATAATTCAGCGAGATAAAATTGATCATGTCCTTCAGCTGGCTAAGCTGCGGCGAACTCTCACGGACTTTGGCGGGTGCTTTTGCATTATGGCGGAAGATCTGCTCCCATATATGGAAAAACTCCCCCTGTGCGCCCAGCGCCAGCGTCGTCTCATGCCTCATATAGTATATACGAAGAATCGAGTCAAGGACACTCCTTTGCCACTCGATCTCCGGGCTCAAAACCGCATACGGAAAATCCGGATTCTCGATGACCGGGAGCACGAACCGGCTCTCGATATTTTTCGTCGCACAGAGAAGCAGCGGATGGAAACGGACGATGACATAATCACAGTCTGTCCGCGTATCGGAGTGGACCACATGCATCTGGCGCGAATTGATAAAGACACCCTCGTCCTGGGAAAGCTCGACGGACTCGCCATTGATGGTACACTTCATCCTGCCGCTCAGGATGGAAAGGAATTCCACATCATCGTGCCAGTGGCTCTCCTGCGCATAGTTCGGGAAGGCGGAAAGGCGCTCACGGCGGATCGTGACAGGATAATCGATGTCTTCAAACTCCATGTTTAACGAATATTCAAGAGAATTTAACATTTGCCCAAAAACCATACTTTCGGAAGATTGTTATAGTATCAAGGACTATTCTAATTGAAAAAAAGTCTTTTGTACACTACAATGATTCTTGTCACCGTAGCTTCAATATCGATGGCAATACTATTATCCTCATCCTCACGCTTTGGCCATATCATCCCCAATGGTAGATCAACGTGAGGATTTTTTATTCCAAAAAAAGTGTTTAACAAGGCGAACTGGATGGGAGTTTTTCCCTCCTTACTCAGACAGTTTGCTTCGCAAAACTCGCCGTCGGGAAGAATCTCCCATCCGGTTCGCATATAATCCCACTTTTTTGCAATTGCAAAATCTGCGGGGGAATCGCTCCTTTATTTGCTCCTCGCAAAACAATAGAAAATCCGCGTTACTTATCCTCCTGCTGCTTTCTGCGGAGCGCTTCGTTCATTTCTTCGTTTTCTTTGCACTCGGATTTATACGCCATGACGATGCCGGCGATCATGCACGGGAGGGCGCCGATCACAAAGCCGATCCAGTGTCCGACACGCACGGAGTGGAACCACTGGCACTTCCATACGACGATCGCGACCATGATGATCTCGAAGGTAAACATCAGCGCGATACGAAGGGCGATCGACTTGATCTTCAGGATCAGGTCCGACATAAAGATGTGGCGGATCACCCCGGTAAGAAGGGCGACGACAAAGAACTGGAGGAGAGTGCTTTTCGAGAGGAAGCCCGGGGTCTCGTAGATCGAGCTGATCCGGCTCTGTTCAGAAGCGGTGGACGACGAGGAGATAAACATGACAATAGTAGCGACGATCGCCTGCATCGTGAATGCCAGGCTCGTGGTATAAACGAAGTCATGAAAGCTCTTCTTATCTATGATCTTTCTTTTTTTATTCTTATCCATTACATCTTACCTCATGCCCTACTTCAGTCCCAGACGCTCTCTAAGATCGTCCGCGTACATGCGCGAAGCGATGATCTGCTCGCCGTTATCCATCGTGATGCGGATACGGTGATTGAGATCCGCGCGCAGTGACTTGATATGCTTCAACTGAAGAAGTGTCGATTTACTGACACGGAAAAAGCCCGAGGCAGCAAGCTGCTGCTCGAGCTCGTACAGTTTTGATTCCGATTCGTACACGGCACCATCCGTATATACGAAACACTTTCTTTCCATTGCTTCCAGATAAAGGATATCTCCGATATCCAGAAGAAAGACTTCACCATCTTTTTTGACCGTGAGCTTACTGTCCATGACGCGAACCATGGAGATCAGCTTCTCGACTTCCGGTGTCAGCGCGGGACATGTCACGCTGATCTCGGTCTCGGGATTATCCGGGTTGATGTTGATCGAAATTTTCACTTCACTTATCCTTGACCGGCAGAACTAAAGAGCCCCGATCATTTATTCAGTCCTTCTTTTCGAAATGCGAGGACAAAGAATGCTAAGATGACGATAGCATTCGCCGCAATGATGATCAGTCCTTCTGTTCCTATCTTAACATTATTTATGTCTTCGAGGGCAAGATAAAGCTGCTGGGTGTAGAAAAACTTTGCGACCTTAGCAATAGTTCCATTAAACTGGGCCATCATGGGAAGGAAAGTAAACAGGCACATCACCGGGACCGAAAGGCTCGTCGCCGCCATCTGGTCTTTGGCAAGGACACCGACCGCCGCGCCGAGAACGATGGAGATCACAAGACCCAGCATGATCACACACATATACTTCCACCAAGCCGCATCATCCAGTCCGCAGGACTTACTCATGAGCATCGTACCGATCAGGCAGCAAATAAAATCATACACACCGACACCCAGAAGATACGCTGCCGGGCGGACGTTACTCATCATCAGCGCGCGAAGTGTCCCCTTCTCTTTTTCTTCCGAGATGATCGCGCTCATCGACACGATCGGCGCCATCGCCATATACATGATGCTGAAGAGCTTCAGGTAGAAAAACTCCGGCATGTCATCGACCTTCACGGCGTTACTCATCACGATCGTCATGATTGGAAACATAATAAACTGGATCAGGACCGCTCTGTTCTTTCTCGTATCAAGTACCTGTTTTCTAAAAATCGCTGTTGCTTCTCTCATCTTCTTACACCTCCAGTTTCCTTCCCGTGAGCTCCATAAACACCGTCTCCAGATTCGGCTCTTTCGAGTGGATCGTACTGAGTTTTCCTTCCTTCAGGAATTCCGCGATCTGCGCACTCGTTTCTTCTGCATTTTCTCTATTCATTTCCAGCGAGACTGTCTCACCTTTCGTGGTTACAAGCTCGATCTTTTTCTGATGATCATATCGGAGGCACAGTTCTTTTGGAGCACCTCTTTCCACGATCTTCCCTTCATTCAGAAGGACAAGGTGGTCGCATAGTTTTTCTGCTTCCGCCATGTTATGTGTCGTCAGGAAAATGATCGTTCCTGCATCTTTTCTCTTTCTTATGATCTCGTGTATCTCACTACTGGTCTGCGGGTCCAGTCCGCTCGTCGGCTCATCCAGGAAAAGCACTTTCGGATGGGCCATGAGTGCTCTTGCCAGGCGGAGTCGCTCCTTCATGCCTTTGCTGAGTTTCTTCACTTCTTTTTTCTCGGCATCTTCCAGTTTCACTTCTTTGAGCACTGTCGAGATCTCCGCGTCACCGACACCGTAGATATCCGCGAAAACGCGAAGGTTCTGGTAGCAGGTCAGTCTCTCATAAAGACCAAAGTCATCCATCATGACACCAAACTGTTTCTTATCCGCACCGGTGAGTTTTCTGACATCCTTGCCATTGATCATCGCTGCACCTTCATCAAACTTAAGCTGTCCGGTCAGCACTCTGATCAATGTTGTCTTACCCGCACCGGACGGTCCGAGAAGTCCGAAGATCTCCCCGTCTTCGATCGTCATCGAAATACCATCGAGCACTTTTTTATCACTGAAGCTCTTTGAAATCCCTGTAACTGAAATCATCTCTGCATCCTCCTGTTTTCACCGGCATCAAGTGATGCCTTGCCGACGGACCACCCGCCGCGCTTACTTCGTCTTTCTTTCAAGACGGAGGATACCAGCCCTGAAAAGCCTGCGCAATAGGGCTTTGCGCGAGTTGCCAAAAGGGATGCATAAGTTGCAGAAAGCGATGGGTGAAATAACGGAGCAGTGCTTTTCCGGCATTTACCCATAAGATTACCTAACAGCGATTTTTATCCGTAAAATCACATTCCCTTTTACGGATAAAATCACAAAAAACACATTTCTATCCGCAAACTCGAAGAAAACTTTACATATAATTTTGCAGGAAACGAAATATTATCCGCAAAACCACATCTCCCCATACGGATAATATCGCAGGAAACGCAATTTTATCCGTAAAAGCATCTCTACTCTTACGGATAAAATTACAATAAATGGAACTATATCTGCAGTCTCACATTTCACCTTACGGATTATTTCTGTTCAAGACGCATCAGGACATGGTCGGATCATTCACGACGCCGACGAAAAGAGGCAGTCCCGTATCACTTACGATTTCAAATACGAACGGCCGATCCAGGATGAATTCGAAATGTTCTTTGGTTTGTCCGGCTCCGGCCAATAAGATCGTAGCAGAAACCGCTTTACATCCTTCTTCATCGATCATGATACGTGTGTTCTGTTCGATCGAATTCACGTAGAAGTTTTCATCACTCTTACCCACCAGCGGACTGAAATCGGCGTCTCCCGCTTCAAATAGATCCTCTATTCCCAAAGCCTTCAGGTAATCATTCAGTTTTATGTCAGAAGAGATATCGAACTTCGGCACTTCCATATGAACACTAGCAGCCTCTATTGTTTTATCCCATTTATAGGACTCTGTGTTCAAAAACTGAAGGAGTTCTTCATCCATCAGCAGTTCTTCCGGTGTCATTCCTTCTTCCGGGAGAATGAACCGTACGCTACCATTGTTAATAATCGGCAAGGATACACATTCAAAATGATCTCCATAGAAATTCTCATGCCCCGTTTCCGTACACATATACTTGCAGTTCACATCACCTGAAGGGGCATGGAATGTTCCATCCTTCGTCTCTCTCTTTAGAAAAGGATCCGCCCATTTCCCACAGTAATTCACGGTAGAAACAAGAGCTATCATCAGATCCGGATCCAGCTTCAGATCGGAGAGCATGTTTTCAAGAAGCCCATCCGTCTGCTCGTTGATCCATTCGCGGAGTTTCTGACTATATTTCTCCGATGAGGGATCCCCGGAATACGAAGAAGCGAAATAGTTGTTCGCCAATGTTTCCAATACGGACTGTTCATAATTCCGTCCAGTATTCAACCAGAGAGAATTCGCCAGCACCAGTTTAGACAAGCCATCGTCCATATAATTGGCAAGCCAGATCGACTTTGCGCGCTCACGAAGTGTTGCTATATCCGGCTGATGCAAAACATCCAGAATCTGCTGCTGTGTTGTTCCGTCCGTGATTTCTGCAGTCATTCCCAGTGCCATATACAGGCAGAGGGGCGAGAACGCCTTATTCCCATTCCCTGTATCCGAAAAGATAACACCCAGCACATCTTTCAAATACGCATCGTAGCCGTCCTGATATCCCTCCGGCTGCTTACGCAAGGCCATCACTGCCTGAAGGTACTCCTGACTTTTTTCCTTATCATACCCCCTCGTAAGTTCCGGATTCTCCGGCATCTCCGGATACCTGGGCGAAGCCATCAGCGTCCCGGATTTCAAATCCTGCTTATATTTCCCGGTAATCTTTCCCCTCACGTAAGGGTAAATCGTATATCCCAGAATACCCACTATAAGGGCGGCAGCCACGGCGCCAAGAACGATCTTCCACTTTTCCCGTGTCTTTCTTATCGGTGTGACGGCAGCATCTGCCACAACTTTTTCGTCTAGTTCAGACATCATTTCCAACATATCTTTTCCGTTCATAGGAAATCCTCCTTTTCCAGAAAACTTTTCAGTTCCTTTCGCATCCGGGAAAGCATCGTCCGGACTTTGTTATCACTAAATCCATACGCAGCCGCAATAACCGATGTGTTTTCCATATAGAAATATCGTCTGACAAACACTCTTCTTTTTTCATCCGGCTGCGCCAGAAGAAACCGGCTGACTACCTCCGCAAAAGCTTTTCCTTCTATCTCTTCTTCGACGCTGATCTTGGAAGGAATACACTGTTCCAGTTCGGAAGATAGTTCCTCGACATACGCATGCCGCTTGCACCGGTGTTCGTAGATGCAGCGGTTCAGTGATTTTGCCCGTATGATCTTCGAGAGAAAAGCCAGAAGATACTCTCTCGGCTCACTCGGCGGAATACGGTTCCAGGCTTCCAGATACGTATCATTCACACATTCTTCCGCGGTCTGTTCATCCTGTGTGATACGGAACGAAATATGATTCAGTCTCGCGCCGTACTGATCCGACACGACACGAAGCGCTTCTTCATCCCGTCTCAAAAAAAGATCCACAATCTCACTGTCACGCACCCGGCAACCCTCACCTTCACTAAAGCTTTCACCCTATATATCAACAAAACACCAGGCAGTGTTACAACAATCTATCCTAATAATGCCACAAAAAACCAAGCGACGAATCCACGAAAGGCTGAATAAGATCGAGACAGCAAAAAGGGTATAAAACTCCTGCGTTCTATTACTTAACGAAAAAAGAAAAGGATCTCTGAGCGACAAGTTTTGCTTTAGCAAACTGTTTGAAGTCGCGAGGAGATACCTTTTCTTTTTCGTTTGTTTAGTTGTATAGAGTTTTATACCCTTAGGCTGTCTCGATCTTCGAAGCCTTCTCCAGGCCCAGCATCTTGACCGCATCTTCTCTCATCTTGAACTTCAGGATCTTACCTGCTGCGTTCATCGGGAAAGCGTCAACGAAAGCGACATAACGCGGAGTCTTGTGCTTCGCCATGTGATCTTTGACATACTTCTTAACATCATCTTCGGTCAGCGTGGAACCTTCCTTTTTGATGATGCAGGCCATGATCTCTTCACCGTACTGCTCATCCGGAACACCGATGACCTGAACGTCGGAAACATCAGGATGTGTATAGATGAACTCTTCGATCTCCTTCGGGTAGATGTTCTCACCACCACGGATGATCATGTCCTTGATACGGCCGGTGATCTTGTAATAACCCTCAGGTGTACGGCGGGCAAGGTCACCTGTATGCAGCCAGCCGTCTTCATCGATCGCAGCCTTCGTCGCCTCAGGCATCTTGTAGTAACCCTTCATGATGTTGTAACCACGAGCGCAGAACTCACCATCTACGTTATCCGGCAGGACTTCGTTGGTCGCCGGATCTACGATACGGCACTCAACACCCGGGAGTTCCTTACCGACAGTCTGGACACGGACTTCGATGGAGTCATCGACACGGCTCTGGGTGCATCCCGGAGCAGCCTCTGTCTGACCATAAACGATCGTGATCTCTTTCATGTTCATCTTATTTACAACGTCTTCCATGACCGGGATCGGACACGGAGAACCTGCCATGATACCTGTTCTCATGTAAGAGAAGTCAGTCTGGGCGAAGTCAGGGTTCTCGAGAAGCGCGATAAACATCGTCGGAACACCATGCATCGCAGTAACACGACGGGCCGTGATGGAAGCGAGTACTTTTCTCGGAGAGAAGTAATCGAGCGGAACCATCGTAACACCGTGGGTTACGGAAGCGGTCATGGCAAGTACCATACCGAAGCAGTGGAACATCGGCACCTGGATCAGGAGTCTGTCCTCGGTGGAGAGGTTCATGCAGTCACCGATGCACTTACCGTTGTTGAGAACGTTTCTGTGAGTGAGCATAACGCCCTTCGGGAAACCGGTCGTACCGGATGTGTACTGCATGTTGCAGACTTCGTCCGGCTGGGTCGCATCGATCATCGCACGCAGATCCGCGTCGCTGACCTTGCCGTCTGCCGTCTCGAACTCATCGTCCCAGAAGAAGCAGCCGTCGTAACGGTTGTCGATCGTGATGACGTTCTTTAAGTACGGAAGTCTCTCGGAGACCATCTCGCCCGGCTTGGATTTCGCAAGTTCAGGGCAGATCTCGTTGACGATATCTACGTAGTTGATGTCCTTGTAGCCATCCATCATGACGAGCGTGTCGGAATCGGACTGACGCAGCAGGTACTCGATCTCGTGGATCTTATACGCGGTATTAACGGTAACCAGAACCGCGCCGATACGTACGCAGGCCCAGAATGTCAGGAACCACTGCGGACGGTTGGTGGCCCAGAGAGCTACGTGGGAATCCTTCTTGACACCCATCGCCATGAGCATCTTGGAGACACGGTCTACGTCATCTCTGAACTCGCTGTATGTTCTTGTATAGTCACGCATCGTGTAAGCAAAAGCAGTCTGATCCGGGAACTCGGTCGCTACCTTATCGAGCATCTGACCGAAGGTCATCTCGACGAGCACGTCCTTCTCGAACATTCTCTGGCCCTTGCCTTTTTCGACATACTTGATATTGGAAGGAACGACCTCGATCGGAGCCTCCGGACGAACCTGTGCCTTGCTTTCTTTCTTAGAGGGCTCGATCACTTTCTTCGTGCCCTTGGTCTTCTCCCAGGTCCTTACGAAGTTGATGAACTGCGGGAATACGATCGCAGCGCTCTCGATCTCTTTTGCCCATCTCTTTACCCACTCGAGGGATACAAATCCGTCGTAGCCGTTTTTATCCAGCAGCTCGAAAAGCGCTTCCAGCGGAAGATCTCCGTGTCCCGGCAGGCGGTAAGCCACGGTTCCGTCGTCTTCCTTGATGGAATCCTTAACATGGATATAGCGGACATACTCACCGACATTTGCCCATGTGGTCTCGACGGACTCGCCGAAATAGCGGAACGGGTGATGCACGTCCCAGAGTACTTTTACATAGGGAGAATCTACCGCCTCGATGAGTTTACGAAGACGCGCGGTATCTGCATAGACACCATTGGTCTCGACAAGCAGTGTGACATTCTTGCCCTCGCACAGAGGTGCCAGATCCTTCAACTCTGCGATGATCTTCTCATCATCGACTTCGCCTTCCGGTGCCGGATGCGCATCCGCGAGGATACGTACATAGGAAGCTCCGCACTTGTTGGCAAGTGCGACATATTCACCGATCTCGGTCGGTGCGATCTTGGCGCCGTCTTCGTAAGCCAGTACGCAGTTGGAGGAGAAGCATGGAATCTCCAGACCAAGCTTTCTAAGGTTTTCCATGGTGCGGTCCACTTCCGATGGAAGGAACGGCTTTGCATGGGACGCAGTGATCTCTTCACCAAGTCCTCTGATTTCGATTCCCGCATAGCCAAGGTCGTGAGCCATCGGATAGATATCCTTCCAGGACCACTCGGGGCATGCCAGTGTAGAAAAAGCAAGCTTCATCGCCATTTCGAAAAACCTCCGTCAAAAAAGCCGTGATACATCATTGCGGAATATCACAGCATAGGATTATTTAACGGGATTAGCATACACCCATAAATTCAGAAAAGAAACGGTTAAATTGCGCTTTGGAGCAAGAAAGGCAAAAAAGCGGAAGAAAACGCAAACTCCTATGACCTTACGGGGTGGCGTTCCGTCTTTTCCGCGCGAAAAGCACTTGTCAGGGATACCCCGGCTGGCCGGCCGTTCTTCCGCCAGACCGTCAGACAGGCTTCGTCTCGAAAAGCACTCCTACCTCGTTTTCCAGGATCGGGCAGCCCCAGATATTTCCCTGTACGAAGTCGCACTGGTACTTCGTGAGGATATCGAGCTGTCTTCTGTCATCGACACCTTCGGCGACGACCTTGATCTTCATCTGGTGCACCAGACCGATGATCGAGCCGACCATGAGGCGCTGGGCATTCTTGATCGGGAGCTCATCGACGAACGACTTATCGATCTTCAGTACATTGATCGGGAGCTGCTGGAGATAGTTCAGTGAAGAGTAACCGGTACCAAAGTCGTCGAGTGCGACGGTGATACCCATCGCGGAGATCTCTTTTAATACTTTTACAGCATATTCCACATTGGAAACCATGACGGACTCGGTAACTTCGAACTCGAGGTTCTTCGTATCGACACCGGTCTTCTGGATGATGCGCTTGACGGACTGCAGGAACATCGGGCTCATCAGCTGGACAGCGGAAATATTGACGGACATGATGCCGTCCCAGTTATATGTCTCTTTGATGCGGTTCAGCGTCAGGCACGCAGTCTCGAGGACCCACTCACCGAGCGGCACGATAAAGCCCACAGACTCGGCAACCGGGATAAACTCCGTTGGCGGAACTTCGCCGAATCTCTCGGAATTCCATCGGCAGAGTGCCTCGAATCCGCGGAGCTTTCTCTCCTTCATATCAAACTGCGGCTGGAAAGCAAGATACAGTTCCCTGTTCTTGATCGAACTCAGGAGCTTGCTCTCGTACTTCATCTTGCGCATGATGTCGTCCTTCATCTCTTTTCTGAAGAACTGCACCATGTTCTTGCCGTATTCTTTTGCCTTATACATCGCGGTCTCCGCGCACTTGATCAGCTCGGCGGATGTCGTGCCGTCCTGCGGGAAGAAGGACACACCGAAGCTGGCGGTCACGGTGTACTCGGATTCTTCGATACTAAATGGCTTGGAGAGTGTATCTCTTAAATTCTCAACATAATTGAGCATGTCCTCGTCCGAGAACTGGCGCTGCACGATGATCGCAAACTCATCTCCGCCCCAGCGGCCGATCATGTCTTCCTGATCGATCGAGGAAGTCAGGCGGGATGCCGCGGACTGCAGCACCATATCACCGACCTTATGACCCATGGAGTCATTGATCGTCTTAAAGTTGTCGAGATCCACATAGATCAGGGCAAACGGCATGTTCTTGTTCGAAAGGATACTGATCAGAAGATCCATACGGTCGGTGATCTTCACGCGGTTCGGAAGTCCGGTGACCGTGTCGAAGTGGTTCATCTGGTAGAGACGTTCCTCATTCTCCTTCATCGCACGGTTATATTCCTTAAGAAGCGTATTCTGGCGCTTCGTCTCTTCTTCTCTCTTCTTAAGATCGGTATTGGCCTGCTCGAGTTCCTCGGTCTTTGCGGCGACTCTCCCGATCTCCCGCGCCACGCGGCGGTTGTATGCCAGGATGATGCCGACGATGATCACGCTCAAGATCGTTGTCGCCAGACCGTTCAGTGCGAAAGTATCTTCGAACCGGACCATTGCCACGATCGTCGCAACGATCTGCAGTACCGACACTACGATCACTGCGTAAAAACCCTTCATACTCTGGGACTGGACGATCAGGATCGAGAGCATAAGCTGCACGAGTGAGAAAACTCCACGGAAAGGGACTAGGAAATCAAGTGCGGAAACAGAACCAACTAATGCATTTAATACGACAAAGAGAAGGAACAAAATCACATATGCGGCGATCTTTAACGCAGCGAAACGATGATTCTCTGCAGGATGCAGACTGGTATCGACGAATCTTTCCATGAAGGATGATTCGTCCGCTCGAACTTCTCTGTTATCTAAATCTTGCGCCATATCTGCTCCCACTCCCATAGTAAATATACGCAATTCCAATTATGCACGAAAAGCACTCAAAATACAGGTGCTTTTCGAAAAATGTTTGAAAATTGAAACATTCTATCTGCCTAATGGTATAATTTTTTCCATTAAGAGTAAATGCAAAGAATTTGATATTTTAGGAGAAAAGCATGTTTTTACCGAAAGCCGCGATCTTCGATCTGGACGGAACGCTCCTCGACTCCATGTGGGTCTGGAGGCAGATCGATGCAGATTTTCTGGCCGCCCACGGACATCAGATCACCCCTGATTATACCGATGCCATCAAGTGCATGGGCTGGGAAGAGGGTGCCCGCTACACTATCGACAGATACGGTCTTTCCGCGACTCCGAAGCAGGTCATTGAGGAGTGGTTCGAGATGTGCGCGGACTACTACCGCACGAAGATCACGATGAAGCCGTTCGCCCGCGAGTACCTCGCTTTACTGCATGAACACGGCGTCCCGATGGCGATCGCGACCTCGATGGAGCCGCAGCATAATATCGACATCATCCTGGATAAATACGAGCTTCGTCCGTTTTTCCAAAACGTCACCGTTTCCACGGAGGTCACCCGCGGCAAGGGTTTCCCGGATATTTATCTTCTCGCCGCTTCCCGTCTGGGAGTGGAGCCATCGGACTGCGCGGTCTTCGAGGATATCTTAGGCGCGATCCGCGGTGCCGCCAAAGGCGGGTTTCAGACCGTCGGCATCTACGACACCGTCTCTGAAGGCGACTGGATGGATATAAAAGAAGAAGCGGACATCGCTGTCCGCTCCTGGAGAGACTTGATCGATTGATCCCGCGCCACCGGCGGGCTTCGCGCCGCAAAGCATTATAGTTCGGACCGTAGCGGGGATCCGGCGCTCAGATAAAGAACCGGATGATCCACCAGATCAGACTAAATGCCAATATCGCAAATACCACGCGGATGACGATATAGATGATCATCGTGATCAGTCCGAGGATCCATCCTACTTTCGCGATATCTTTTTTCGGTCCGCCGCAGGCATGTCCGACGATACCGAGGATAAGTGCGAGAATACTGCTCAGAAGGAACGGATTAAAGAAAATACTGAGCATTCCGAAGATAAGAGCTAACACACAAATGCCGTCATTGTCCGGTCTTCCCGGATTCTGAAGTTTCTCGGCATACGCCTGCCTGTCCTTATCATTCATCGGGAAAGTATTCGGAGTATTCTGCAGCGGCTTCGGCTCCGGGGTCTTACTTTCCATATCCGGAGCAGAGCTCTGCGCATTCTGATATGAAGACGGGGCCGGCTGCGAGAGCGGCGGCACCGGCGTATCCGAAAAAACGTCCAGTGCTTTTCCACATACTTTACAGAAGCGGGTGCCATCCTCGCTGACGTGTTTACAATACTTACAGATCGACATTTCCTACTATCTCATTTCTATCCGGCAGTGAACCGGCACAAGTCAGACTACTGAAGCCCGAGCGCAGATCACTTGTTATAGAGTTTTTTCTTCGCGTACTCCGGCTCGCAGGTGATGTTGATGCCGAGTTTTCTGAAGACGCCCTCATCCACACCGGAAAGGATCGTGGTCGAGTGCGCATCGCTGTGGCGGAGGTTATTGATCTGCTGCATCGCGAGCTCAGCGACCGGGTTCGTCGCAGCGCTCATCGCAAGAGCGATCAGAACTTCATCGGTATGCAGTCTCGGGTTATGGTTGCCCATGTGGTTGACCTTCAGATCCTGGATCGGCTCGATAACATTCGGCGAGATAAGCGGGATCTCATGCTGGATACCGCCGAGGACCTTGAGTGCATTGAGAAGAACGGCGGCTGAAGCGCCGAGGAATTCGGAATTCTTACCGGTCACGATCTGGCCGTCCGGAAGCTCAAGTGCGACTGCCGGACCATGCGTGGACTCCGCGCGGACGAGCGCTGCGGAAACGACACGGCGGTCATTGACTTCGATGCCGGACTTATTCATCAGCAGCTCGATCTTGCTGACGTCCTGACCCTCAGAAAGGCCCTGACGGACCATGCACTTCGCCTGGTAGTAACGGCGGATGATCTCCTGTTTACTGGCTTCACGGCATGCCTCGTCATCGACGATCGCAAAACCTGCCATATTAACGCCCATATCCGTCGGGCTCTTGTACGGGGACTCGCCATAGATCTTCTCGAAGATCGCATTTACGACCGGGAAGATCTCGACGTCACGGTTGTAGTTAACAGTGGTCTCGCCATAGGCCTCGAGGTGGAACGGGTCGATCATATTTACATCGGCGAGGTCCGCGGTCGCTGCCTCATAAGCGATATTCACCGGGTGCGTCAGCGGCAGGCTCCAGATCGGGAAAGTCTCGAACTTCGCATATCCTGCTTTGATGCCTCTTCTATTCTCGTGATACAGCTGGGAGAGGCAGGTCGCCATCTTTCCGGAACCCGGGCCCGGAGCGGTAACAACGACGAGAGAACGTGTCGTCTCGATATATTCATTCTTACCATATCCTTCATCACTTACGATGAGCGGTACATTCATCGGGTAGCCCGCGATCGGATACTGCTTATATACCTTGATGCCCAGCTGGTGCAGTCTCTTAGCGAACTGCTCAGCCAGAGGCTGGTTCGTGTACTGGGTGATCGTGACAGAGCCGACATACAGTCCGATCTCGGTAAAAGCATCGATCAGGCGGAGCACTTCCTGGTCGTATGTGATGCCGAGGTCACCTCTTCTTTTATTCTTCTCGATTGCATCCGCATTGATCGCGATGACGATCTCGACTTCATCCTTCAGCGCCATGAGCATCTTGACTTTGCTGTCCGGCTCAAAGCCCGGAAGAACACGGGAGGCGTGGTAATCGTCAAAGAGTTTTCCGCCGAATTCCAGATACAGCTTACCGCCGAATTTTCCGATACGGTCACGGATCTTCTGCGACTGCATCTGCACGTACTTTTCATTGCTAAAGCCTACTTTAAACATACTTTTTCACGCCCCTTTGCGGAAGAAATGCCTTCCATCCTTGTTCTTTTACAAATAAAAAGAGCTCCTCGCGAAGTTTTCTTGAGAAGCTCGTCAGCCTTTTTCAACGGCTCTTTGCAATTATAACACATTTTGATATGCTGTCTACATAACATTCCGTCAAAAAGGAGTACTTTTTTATGCGTTTTCTGATCCAAAGAGTGACCTCTGCCAGAGTCGATGTCGAGGGCAAGACCGTCGGCGCGATCGACCTGGGATTCCTCGTTTTTATAGGAGTTAGTAATACAGATACGAAGGAGATCGCCGATGGTATGGTCAAGAAACTCATAGGCCTCCGCATCTTCCGTGACGAGGAAGGAAAAACGAATAAAAGCCTCGCCGATGTCGGCGGCAGTCTCCTTCTCATCTCGCAGTTCACGCTCTACGCCGACTGCCACCACGGCAACCGTCCGTCATTCATCAATGCAGGTAGCCCGGATCTGGCCAATGATCTATACGAGTACATCATCGATTCCTGCAAGGCCGTGATCCCGAATGTGCAGACCGGTGTTTTTGGCGCGGACATGGCCGTTTCGATAGAGAATCAGGGGCCTTTCACGATTATCCTCGACAGTGAGGAGATCATAAAGAAAAAGTAACACTGTCCGTCCCCCCGGGCATTCTTCCGAGTCGAAAGCCTGAAAACACCACTCCGTCCCCCTTCATTCTTCTGCGGTTGAAAACCCCGGTCCGAATCGCTATAATACTTTCAGCGCATGCTTCGATCGTTCAACGGATAGGACTGCAGTTTCCGGTACTGCCAATGCGGGTTCGATTCCTGCTCGGAGCGCCAATTGAAAATTAAACGTCTCCATGCTCATGCCACGGATCCCTCGTGATCTTGCTGCGCCGGAGACGTTTCTTTTTTCCCTAAAAGAATCCATCGCACTCTCCGGACAAGTGCTTCCCGAAACAAGGAGTTACCTATGCCACACGAACTGGACTGCTTTATCAACACCGATTCACACTACTTCCGCTACCGTACCGGGGCGATCATCCTACAGGGCCGGAAGATGCTCTTCGTGCAGAATTGTCTCTCCGATTACTACTACATGATCGGCGGTGCAGTACATCTCGGCGAGACGTCGAAAGACTGCATCGAGCGTGAGGTCTTCGAGGAGACGGGAGTACCGTGCAAGGCCGTCCGCTGCGCCATTATCTGTGAGAACTTCTTCAATGGTGACCGTCTGGACGAGCGGATCTCCGGCAAGAAGTGCCATGTCCTGGAATTCTACTATCTGATGGAGGCACCGGAAGATAGTGCTTTTACCGAGGAGACCGACACCGATGAGAAACTCGTGTGGCTCCCGCTCGATGAACTCGACAAATACGACGTCCGCCCGATCATGCTGAAGTCGAAGCTGAAGGAAGCGATCGAAAGCAGCACAGTGATGCACATCGTGAACAACGATATCGGATATGAGTCTTGACTCTCCCCCTGGGGCACCCTTTAAAGTATAGAAGTCAGGGCTCAGAAACGCTCCGGCAGGAAAGGATTTATCAGCATGGGCTATATTATGGATCTTCGAAAAGTACTCGGTCACCGGCCGATCATCATCCCCGGCGCAGCAGTGCTTTTCGCAAATGAGAAAAACGAGATACTACTTCATGAACGCGCGGACAACCATTACTGGGGCTATCCGGGCGGTGCGATGGAGCTTGGCGAGAGCTTCGAGGAGTGTGCGAAGCGGGAGGCCTTCGAGGAATCCGGGCTGATCGCCGACAAGCTGGAGTTCCTCGATCTGGAGTCCGGCGAATCGACGCACTACATCTACCCGCACGGCGACGAGATCTACGTCGCGGGCGTTCTCTACCTCTGCCGGGAGTACCACGGCGAGCTGAAGATACAGGAAGAGGAGGTCGTCCGGCAGCGCTTCTTCGCTGAGGACGAACTCCCCTACCCGATGGATCCGATGAATGAAGTTTTTATCAGAAAGGCGTTCCGCATCCTAAAAGGCGAGGCCTAGGAAAAAGCACTTTCCCCGTTATCCTTCGATCTCTTCTGTCTTATAGATGAACTTCACCGAGCCATCCATATCATCAGCGATTCCTGCGTAGTTGCAGTATTCCTTCGATACTTCAAGTGTGGCGCGAAGTCTTGTAACAACTCCGGCAAGATCTCCATCCACAAGCTCGACGAGCTTCTGGATGCCCTTTTCGTTGAACTCTTTCATGCCGTCTGACAGCTGCATCGAGCCGTCACGAAGTTTCGTCACGCCTTCCACCAATGCCGGAAGTCCATCCTTCAGTGTCAGGATACCGTCGCAGAGCTCTGCCATGCCATCTCGCACCTGCTTCGTTCCTTTCTTCAGATCCGAAGTTCCCTTTTTCAGTTCGCCCGCACCTGCGAGGACTTTTCTGACACCTCCGGTATAATCCAGAAGTCCTAAGTAGAATGCATTATATCCGTCGAGGCTTGCTTTCAGTGCGATCACTTTCTGTGCACCGGCGGAGGCCGCCTTCAGTTTCGATTGCACCTCATCGCCTGCCATCGTCTCGGAGATTGCTTTTTCCACCTGTGCATCCGTATTCTTATCGATCAGCGCCTTAATATCCGAAGATGCCATGGTCTCGCTGACCTTTGAGCTGATGATCTTCTGCACATCGGAAGAGGCCATCTGCTGATCGATCGCTCCCTCGATCTGGCCCTTCACCTGTGCCGTTTCCATCTGTGCATCCGTGTTCTGCGAAATCAGAGAAGCTACTTCAGAAGACTGCATCTGCTGATCGACCGCTCCCTCGATCTTCTGCTGCGTGGAAGAATCGATCGCACCCGCTGCGATACCCTGCTCATACTGTTCTTTGGTCATACCCTGTGACTCCAGGACCTTCGCAAGAACGCTCTCACGTACACTTGCAGTGACCGCTGTTTCTACCTGCTGGCGCACTGCCGCTGTCACCTTGCCGGAGACCTCCGCCTTTACTGCCGAAGTAACCTGGGACTCGACCTCCGACTGAACTGCTGCCGTGACCTGCGAGCGGATGTAGTCGCGTTTACCCTCGACCGCAGATGTCACTGTCTCCAGCGCCTGCTGATATACGGCCGAATCATCCAGCGATTTGATCACAGTATTTAAGACCTCCGAATAATTCGAGATCGTCATTTTCGGAACTGAAATACCAGCTGCCGTCAGCTGCTCCTGCGCAGTTGCCAGAAGTGACTCGAAGACTTTCTTTGCTCCGTCATTCAGTTCAGCAGAATGGGAATCCAATTCGGACATACCGGCATAAAGATCGCCCATGCCCTTATCCACTTTTCCGGCACCATCATCTACAGCGGCCGTTCCATTCTTAAGTTTCACTGCGCCGTCCGCAAGTTTATTCACACCATCGACCAGTTCTTCCGACTTGGTCAGAAGCGTGCACATACCGTCATACAGATCCGAAGAACCGTCGATCAGCTGATCCATCGCATCGGTCAGTTCCTTCATCGAAGCGTTCAGATCCAGAGGCTCCTCCGAACCATCTGCTCCGGATCCGGCCGCACCTGTCCCCAGTGCTCCGCCGCCGAGTTTATCCGGGTCGATCTGGTTAAGAAGCTCGGTGGAAGCGATCGTCACTGTCATGCCGAGGCTGAAGTTTACACAGTCTGCCGAGATCTCCACATAGTCCGGGATCGCCATCTTATCCGGTGTGATCCCCAGATCCTCGGAGAGTCCCGGGAACGCAAATCCGACGACTACTGTTCGGCTTCCGTCATTGACGATCTTGCCGTTGGATACCGATACATTGGAGAATACGGCATTATCCATCAGCACACCCGTCAGCATCGTGAACGGCACATAGAGTGTTTCCTGCTTGCCGTCGATCTCCTTCGTGACGGACGTGTTGTTCTTATACTCGTAGCGGATCGTGACGCGTCCGCTCTTCCCGATCAGTTCCTCCGGCGTGATCGGCGATCCATCGAGGAAATACGACACCTTCATATCAACGGGAAGTTCTTTTTCAATATTGCCCTGATAGTAGATATCGTCATTGGTGGTATCCCATACACGGGTATTCCCGCCACCCATCGTGAAGCTCTCTCCATCCTTCAGAAGTGAGATATCCGGGAGTTCGGAGACATCTTCCACACCGGTCTTCCCGGCAGTATTTCTGATCCAGTCGCTGACGATGATCTTCTTGACCGATCCTTCACGCCCGGCGATCACATATACTGTTTCCTCTTTAAAAGCACTTTCCGGGGAGACCGCCCGTGTGCCCGCCGTGGTATCCATATATTTCATCAGATCACTGGAAGTATCGCCTGAAACACCGGAGATATCCGCATTCATCTGTCCTTCTGCCACCGGTTCCGAAGATCCGGAAGATCCCGATCGGGAGTAATAAGCGGCGACTGCGGAGGCTCCTACCCCTGCGCTTAAGATGCTTGCCCCGATGATCAAGGCCAGTGTTTTATTTGCCATTGTGTTGATCGTATTCATACATACAGCTCCTTTCTTGTTTCAGAAGACGAATAAGTATCACATTTTTTCATGCCGGCAGTCGTTCTTTTAATCAGTCCGTCAAATGCCATGAGCATGGACGGCAGTATGAAGATGACCAGAATCATGGAGATCACGGCGCCTCGAGCCAGGAGGACGCACATCGAGCTGATCATATCGACATCCGAGTAGATCGCGACGCCGATCGTCGCTGCAAAGAGTCCTGTTCCCGATACGAGGATCGAGGGGATCGATGTCTTAAGTGCCGTCCATACCGCGTCGCGGCGCGCAAGTCCGTGCATGCGCTCTTCTTTATATCTGGTCGTCATCAGGATCGCATAGTCGACTGTCGCGCCGAGCTGGATCGTACTGATAAATACCGGTCCGACAAATGGCATGCTCTGTCCCAGATAGTGCGGAAGTCCGAGGTTAATGAAAATCGCGAGCTCGATGACCGAGATCAGAATAAACGGCAGCGACACGCTCTTCGTGACAAATGCGATTATAAGGAATACCAGCAGGACAGAAACGATGTTGACGATACGGAAGTCCTTATCCGTCGTCTCGATCAGATCCTTCGTGCACGGTCCTTCTCCGATCAGAAGGCCCTTCGGATCATACTTTTTCAGGATCACGTTCAGCTGGTCGATCTGATCGTTCAGCTCGTCGGTCGCAAGACCATACTGCGAGTTGATCAGCATCAGTTCCCATTTGCCGCCTTTGAGGATGCTCATGATCTCCTGCGGCAGAATATCCTGTGGGACATCCGCCCCGATCAGCGATTCCAGCGACAGGACATAGTTAATGCCGTCCACCTTCTCCATCTCGGAGATCATCTTACGCGTCACGCCCGGATCGAGCGTCGAATCCGTCAGCACCATATGCTGTGTCGCCATTTCAAAGTCACTCTGCAGTTTCTTATTTGCGACGACATTCGGCATATCCTGCGGGATCGACACGGAGATATCGTAATAGACTTCGTTGCTGGCCTTCTTATATCCGTAGAAAGACGGTACCAGAAGGATCGCAAACAGGATGAGGAATACCGGGAAGATCTTGATGATCCCTTTTGAAAAAGCACCTCCACCCGGGATGAGTGATCTGTGTCTGCTTTTCTGCAGCGGCTTATCCAGTACCAGGATCATAGCAGGAAGTACAGTCACGCATCCGATCACGCCGATGATAACGCCCTTCGCCATGACCAGGCCGAGGTCACGTCCCATGGTAAAACTCATGAAGCAAAGAGCGATGAATCCTGCGACCGTTGTGATGGAACTTCCGATAACGCTGCTGAGCGTCTCGCGGATCGCGACCATCATCGCTTCTTTATTATCGGGGTATTTCTCTCTTTGCTCGTTATAGCTGTGCCACAGGAAGATGGAATAGTCCATGGTGACCGCCAGCTGAAGAACAGCGGAGAGTGCTTTTGTAATATAAGAGATCTCACCGAAGAAGATATTACTTCCGAGATTAAGGATGATCATCATGCCGATGGAAAGAAGGAATACGACCGGGGCGAGGAAACTGTCCAGCAGGAGCATCATGGCGACAAGTGCCAGCGCGACCGCGATCGCCACATAGATCGGCTCTTCTTTCTCGCACAGTTCCTTGAGGTCGGTGACCAGTGCGGACATGCCGGAGACGAAACACTCTTTATCCGCGATTTTTCTGATGCTCGTAATGGCCTGCATCGTCTCATCCGCCGAAGTGGATGTATCGTAGAAGACGGCCATGATGGTCGAGTGATCGGTATTAAATGCATCGTACAGTTTCTTCGGCAGCATCTCCATCGGGACAGACAGATCAAAGATCGAATCGTACCAGATGACCGACTCGACGTGCTCGACCTGTGCGATCTTCTCTTTCAGAGAAGCCACCTGAAGCGGCGTCATATCCTCTACGATGACGAATGAAAAAGCACCTTTGCCGAATTCCTTCAGCAACTCGTCCTGACCGATAACGGTCTCCATGTCTTTCGGCAGGTAATCGAGCATGTCATAGTTCACTCTCGTTCCGATGTAGCCGAAAACAGACGGGATCAAAAGCAGAAAAGTAATGATCAGGATCAAGACTCTGTTTTTAACTACGGCTTTTGAAAAACTCATTTTCTTTCTCCCTTCCAAGGAATATCTTCCAGATCCGGATCGATATTATCCGGGAACTGGTTTTTAACGATCTTTACTGTGCAGATAGCAACTGCAAGGTTTAAGATCCCTTCGGCAACCAATGCGGCACCAAGGAGCGTGATCAGGGTCTCTGCCGAGCTTCCGGGGCGGAACATCAGCAGGAGACCGAGGAGCCCGGCGACGATCGCGCCACCGAAGATGAACCACCAGTCGGGAATGCCGAATTCTTTCGAATCTTTTGCGATCCTTGCCTTGAAAAATGCATCCGCCATGATAAGAACACCCATGGCGATCACGATCAGATGGATCGCGTGGATCGGATGTACCAGCACCGCGATCCCTAAAACAGCGAGTATGCTTCCGAACTCAAGATCATACTGGAATGCCAGGCGGAAAAGATCCTTGGAGAAGTATCCGATGATCTTTACGATCCCGAAAACGATCATCGCGATCCCCAGTAATGTGCCCAGCATCTTCGTTCCGATATCTGCATGAAGGATCAATCCTGTGCCCAGAACACAAAAGATCAGAGACATGACCACATATCCGATCTTTGCGATCCTCATCGGTGCGATTCTTCTCATCTTCATTTCTTTCACCTCGATCTGTAGTCTTATCAATTATCTGGTTAGAGGATACTTCCCGAGCGGTTTTCAGCAAACGGACAGAAAAAAGCTCCGTGTCTGAAATTCAGACACGGAGCTTCAAATGTCTAATAACGGTTCTGTGTATGCAAATGACGAAAGTGTCACGTGCTTCACTCATGGGCGGTGCTACAATGAGAATATGAATAATTATATGCTCGCGTAGATTGGTAAGAACGTTAATTGTCATGCTCGAAAAGAACTTGGTGAGGGAGACTTGTTATGAATATGAAAAAACGTGCAGTCGCGCTACTGCTGTGCGCGGCGATGATGACAGGTGCAGGTTGCAATAAGGATTCGAAAAAAGATGCTCCGAATTCGAGCGGGCTGAACTCCGACACGCAGGTCAGCAATGGACAGGACACGAGTAGTCCGAGAAATAACAGCCTGACAGACGGCGGAACGGTGATCCAGGAGAGTGATCCGTTCTTCGATATTATAGATATGGAATTGGAGCTTCCGGGTTCAGAGGGAAAGACAATTGCCTCTTTGGATATCGACCGTGATAATATACGCTTTGTCGGAAATACGATCTCCGTGACGCAGTGCGGTGTCGAATATGTGGTGCCGAAGGACGTGCGGGAGAAGATGAAACTTCTCGAGAGTAACGGAGAATCTGATGAGCTTGAGAAGCTTCGATCCGAATATTCCATGCACTTTAATGCGCTATTTGACCTTAATGGGAAACTTCTGAGATATACGCAGAGTGTTTTTCAGGAGAATATTCTTACTTCCTTTGAAGGACCAAACGGGGAAAGCTACGCCATCGTAGATGACAATAATACGATCTGTCTTATGAAGATCCAGCCGGATGGAAGCATGGAGAATGTGCGGTCCTTCAATGCCGGCTTTGTCCAGAATGCCCTTATGTTGCCGGATGGTACTCTGGTATGTGCCACATCTGAAGGTGTCACGATTTTTGATGCACAGGGCAATCAGAAAGGCCTCATTCAGGAAGAAGGGTTTTCCGGAGAACTCTACTCCCAGGGCGGGAAGTGCTATGGCAGATTCATCTCCTATGATTTCTCCGTTTTTGAGATCAAAGAAGATTGTCTCAAAGAGATCGATATTCAGAGTTGCAGGTTTGTAGGAGATAAGTTACCGATTAAGACCAGTGGAATGCTGATCAACTCTGCTGACGGGACCTTTGTTTATTCCCAGAACGGCCTGAAAAAGATGGATCTGACCGACCCGGAAAAATCGGTTGAGATGTTTTCCTGGAGTGATACGGATTATGATCCCACCAGTGTGCTGCGACGGGTGAAGGTCATCTCTGGTAACGAATTCTGTTTCCTCGTTCTGAAAGAAGACGTTGCATCGGATGGTTCATACAGTGCGCGACCGCATGTTCTTCATGCCGTTCGTGCCGCGAAGAATCCGTATGCCGGCAGGAAACGCCTCTTTGTCGGCGAGTTTCTAGAGGCGATCAACCGCGAATTAGTAATTCGCTATAATACTGACCCGTCCTCTACATGCCGAGTCAGTCTCTACGACTATACTATCGATGTGGGAAACAGTGGTTCCATGAATAACGAGGCCGATCTGTCAGATAGAGTATATCTCGACATGATCTCAGGAGACGGCCCGGACATACTGGCCGGTTTTTCGCGGTATGCCCAATTCAACTCGGACAATGTCCTTCTGGACCTGAATCCCATGATCGATGCTACAGATGGAACGGGACTGGACCGAAGTCAGTATTTCGATAACATCATCCGGGCACAGGAAGTCGGAGGCAAACTCTATCAGCTTCCGGTAGAGTTCGAGTTATATGGTCTTCTGGGAAATAAGAATCTGGTCGGTGAAGCGAGACCGCGTTCTTACGATGAATTCATGCAGCAGATGGATGCGCTGCCGTCTGACGTAAGCGTGATGTATCAGACCGATGATAAAGAATTCCTCCAGATGTTTATCGGTGAGTGCGGAGAAAACTTCATCGACTATTCCGAGCAGAAAGTAAACTTCAAAAGCGATGAATTTAAGAAACTTCTGGAGATCGTGAAGAAGTATGGTATCCGGAATCTGAATCGTATGGAAGATTATCGGGATGACATGTCACTTTTCATGGATGATAAACTCGCATGGTATAGCATGTATATGTACTGTCTCCGTGATTATGCTGGTTATCTGGCGAGGTTCGGAGATAACATCACTTTCTCCGGCTTCCCGGGAAATAATGGAAACGGAGTAGTCGCGAATGTCGACACGTCCATCGGGATCTCTGCTTATACCAAGAACAGTAAAGAAGCGTGGGAATTCATCCGGTATATCCTCGCAAATACGATGACAGATAACCTTTACGGAGCATTGAGGATCCCGCTTTCGCGTTCGGGGCTCGACCAGCTCAACCAGGCGCTGATCGCCGATAGTGAAGAGAAAATGAAGAACTGGAATGAAGGTCAGTCAAATCCGGGTATGCAGTATCCGGACAAGTTAACTCCTGAAATGGCAAAAGCATTTGTCTCCATCGTGGAGAGCGTGACAGCCGTGCGGAAGTCTGACCCGGCGGTGCTGCTTATTATCTATGAGGAAGCGCCGGCATATTTTCTCAACCAGAAAAGCGTTGACGATGTGGCGGATATTATCCAGAACAGATGCAAGATCATCGTTCAGGAGCGCGGCTGAGCGTGTGATTTAATTCGAAAAACAAAACAGGGTGTCTCAGAATATGATATGTACCCAGGAAACTGGACACATAGATTAATGAATTTGTTTTAACAGATGGATGTCTTCCTGTAAACAGCAGGAGGCATCCATCTTGTTTTGGCTTGAATTCTTCTGTTGTTGTAATAGTCTATATATTTATCTATAGCTTTCTTAAAATCCTGGAACGATGCAAACGTTTTCTCATTACCGTAGAACATCTCGTTTTTTAATCTCCCGAAGAAAGTTTCCATAATGCTGTTGTCGTAACAATTGCCTTTTCGAGACATAGATTGCTCGATTTCCTTTTCCTTAAGCAACTGTCTGTAGGATGCATGCTGATATTGCCATCCTTGATCCGAATGTAAGATCAGACCATGTATATTAGGGAAACGCCTAAAGGCTTTCTTTAGCATACGAGTGACTTGATCCAAGGTTGGATGTAAAGATAAATCGTAGGCAACAATCTCGTTTGTGTACATGTCCAGAATAGGCGACAGATAACATTTACCCCATGGCAAGTTAAATTGAGATATATCAGTAGTCCATTTTTGCAACGGCGCGGTTGCTGAAAAGTCTCTATTGATTAAGTTGTCAGCAATCTTCCCAACCTCACCCCGATAAGAATGGTATTTTTCCTTTGGACGACGCCCTTTTAAGGACATCTTACGCATAAGACGCTGTACTTTTTTATGGTTTATCCTATAACCTTTTGAAATCAGAACTTGGTGTATTCGCCGAACTCCATATCGCCCGTTGTTGGTCTCAAATGCTTTCCTAATCTCATCCATAATTCTCTGATTCTTGGTCGTATCAACATCTATTTTGTTGAGTTCGAAATAGTACGTTGATCTAGGAAGTTCCAATACTTTTAAGAGTGTCTTTAATTCGTATCCGGAGTCTTTGAGTTCTTTGACAAGCGCTGCTTTTTCGCCTTGAGTCGCGCTTTTCCCTGTTCTTCTCTCAAGGCTATTTCTTTTTTTATTGCTGCAATCTCAGTCCGCATTCTTGCTGATTCAGCTCTTAACCTGATCAGTTCTTCTCTTTCGGACTCAGTCAATGGTGTAGGTTTCTGATTCTCTTTCACGGCAAGCTCCTTGGGACGTTTTCCTCTTTTTCTTGCTAGTCCTTCACTGCCATTGAGTCTATACTTTCTTATCCAACTATACAACATTCCGGAACTGATACCGTTATTGATTGCAACAGAATAGCACGACTGTCCGTTGAACACCTCCTGAATCAAGGTAATCTTTTCCTCTACGCTCCATTCTTTGTTCTGTGCTCTATGACCCAAAGAATCCTTACCACAACTGTCATACGTTCGTACCCACTCCCTTATTTTGCTATGGAAGCGTTTAGAAGAGATATTATCTGGTGTTTTGGGATATTCTCCTTGCCGGTATAATTTCACACACTTTAATTTGAATTCTTTACTGTAACGCATAAAAATACCCTCCTTACTGTTGTCCAGTAAGGAGGGTACATATCAGTTAAGGCGCCTTTTGCTTTGCTGATTATTGTAAAGATTAGACGTTGAATCGGAAGAGAACAACGTCTCCGTCCTTCATAACGTATTCTTTACCCTCAGAGCGGACAAGACCTTTTTCTTTTGCAGCGGTATATGTGCCGCATGCCATAAGATCATCGAAGGCAACAACCTCCGCGCGAATAAATCCGCGCTCGAAATCCGAGTGGATCTTACCGGCAGCCTGAGGAGCCTTGGTGCCATTCTTGATCGTCCATGCACGTACTTCCTGCGGACCCGCCGTCAGGTAGGAGATAAGACCTAAGAGTTTATAGCTTGCCTGGATCATCTTATCGAGACCGGACTGGGAAAGACCGAGCTCCTCAAGGAACATTGCCTTTTCTTCAGGATCGAGCATAGCGATCTCTTCTTCGATCTTCGCAGAGATAACAACACATTCCTCGCCGGAACGTGCGGCAATCTCCTGAACTGTTTTTACATATTCGATGTCCGGGTTGGAAATATCACTCTCAGCAATGTTCGCAACATAGAGAACAGGCTTCAGAGAGAGAAGAGCAAGGTCCTTAACGAATTCCATCTCTTCTTCATCAAAAGTAAGGGAGCGAGCCGGTTTTTCTTCCTCGAGAGTCTTAGCGATCTTCTCATAGCAGTCGAGTTCCGCCTGAAATTTCTTGTCGCCGCCCTTCATCATCTTTCTGACCTTGTCGAGTCGGCGGTCCATATATTCCATGTCAGAGAGGATCAGCTCAAGTTCGATGGTTTCAATATCACGCTTCGGGTTTGCACCGCCATCAACATGTACAACATTGGAATCGTCAAAGCAGCGGACAACGTGCACGATAGCGTCTACTTCACGGATATTTGCCAGAAACTTGTTTCCAAGACCTTCACCCTTGCTTGCGCCGCGGACAAGACCTGCGATATCAACGAATTCGATAACTGCCGGAGTATACTTCTCCGGATTATACATCTTTGCCAGTTCATCAAGACGGCTGTCCGGAACAGAAACAACACCGACATTCGGTTCGATTGTGCAGAAAGGATAGTTCGCGGACTCCGCGCCTGCCTTTGTGATTGCATTAAAAAGTGTACTTTTGCCGACGTTCGGCAGACCAACGATACCCAGTTTCATGAAATGACCTCATCTCTATATATTTAGATTTATATATCAACAACGCCATATTATAGCACATTTCGTACTTTTGTCGTCTTTTGTCGAAAAAATCGTGAGATATACAAAATTGAAAATAGTAGAATGGCATAAATCTTATGCGGGAGGTGCAATATGTCGGCCGTACAAGCTCGTAATGCGAGAGTGAAAACACTTTATCTTCAAGGCCTTGAAGGAATGGAAGCAGAAGTGGAAGCCTCGATATTCCCGGGACTTCCGAGTTTTGAGGTCGTTGGTCTCGGAGATTCCTCAATCCGTGAAGCAAAAGAACGGGTCCGCGCCAGTATACGTTCCTGTGGATTTACCTTCCCGAACCAGCGTCTTCTCGTAAACATCTCACCGGCGTATCTTCATAAGTCCGGCTCGTCTTTCGATCTAGCCATTGCAATGGCGATACTTCTTGCTTCCGGACAGATAACCGAGGGACGGAAGAAGATTGTAATCTACGGAGAACTGTCTCTGGTTGGGGAGGTGCGAGCGGTTCCGGGAAGCATATCGCGTCTTCTTTGTCTGGAAAAAGATAAGGAGACTACCTGTATTATTCCTGAAAAGGACCTGGATGAGGCACGCCTTCTGGGTGTTGATGCAATTGGCGTAAACTCTCTGATGCAAGCTGTATCTGTTGTTTCCGGGATCCTTGAGATGGCAGAAATATCGCATACGTTCATTTCTGAGCAGACTCTTCCTGAACCATCTGTGGATATTTCATCATTGCGAGGACAGCCTGAAGCAATACGTGCTGTTACACTTGCTGCTGCAGGTTTTCATAATGTCCTGCTTGTCGGATCCCCGGGCACGGGGAAGTCTCTTTCCGCAAGGATCCTTCAGGGGATACTCCCACCTCTTACAAAGAGTGAGAAGATCGAGCTGCTTCGTGTCGAAAGCGCGCTTTCCGTCTTAACAAAGGAGAATATCTCATCCAGAGAGCGTCCTTTCCGATATGTTCATCATACTTGTACACCTTCCGCCATGGTTGGCGGTGGCAGGAATGCCATACCCGGCGAGATTTCCCGTGCGTTGAACGGTATTCTATTTCTGGATGAGATGCCGGAATTCTCACCGCAGGTTCTGGACCTTCTAAGAGTTCCGATCGAGACCGGAGAGATGAAAGTGTCGAGAAATAATTCAACCAACATTTTTCCGGCAAGATTTATGCTTGTCGGTGCGATGAATCCCTGCCGTTGCGGGAAATGTATAGATTCACCCTCCGAGTGTACCTGTTCTCCGTCTATGATCTCTTCTTACCAGAGAAAGGTAAGCGGTGCACTCCTTGACCGGATGGATATCTATTGTTATTTAAGCCATATTTCAGAGAAGTCTCTTCTTGAGACGATGAAGGGTGACTTTACTCCGGAAAGTGTACTCTGGAGAGAAAGAATCGAATCAATATGGGAGAGGCAATACGAACGATGTAAAGAAGCAGGGATCAAGCCAGTCCGTAACGGAGAATGCCGTGAAGGAAATCTTGGTGAGATATTCAGGCTTGGTGAGAAGGAGATGGGATATGCAGCAATGATTGCACATCGGCTGCAACTCTCAGTCCGCGGTCTTCAGCGGATGGTCCGTCTTTCGCGCACAATAGCCGATATGGATGAAGAGAAAGATGTTAAGTGTGAACACATCATAGAAGCTGTTTCTTTCCGGCTTCCGAAGTGGGGCGAGCGGACAGAGCAGGGAAAGGAGCCTCTTTATGAAAGATGTACGTTCAGGTGATCTTTTTTGTTCGATCCTTATGGCGAATAAGATAATGACCGGAAAACAGATCTATAAAGTAGTACAGGAGCAGGGACTGACTTCACTCGATGAATTCTTTGAAAAACGTGAAGACATGCTTATCGAGGGGGTTTTGTCTCCGGATCAGGTCTTGAAGTGGTCTAAGTTCAAAGAGGCTCCGGTGATGAAGAATTTTGAAGAGTATAAGAAGTTTGTTATCAATCATCGGATCCGATCGGTGAATAAGCTGGATGACGAATATCCGGAGTACATGGAATCTCTTCAGAATATGCCGCTGATCATTTTCTACCGGGGGGATCTGTCTCTGCTGTCGAAAGATAAGACACGTGTCTGTATAGTTGGAACAAGGCGTCCATCCGCATATGGACGCCGCGTTACGAGAGAGTTCGCCGGAACACTCGCTAAACATGATATGGTAATTGTGAGCGGGATGGCTCGCGGGGTCGATACCCGTGCCCATGAAGCCTGCCTGGAAGCGGGTGGAAAGACAATTGCTGTTATGCCCTGCGGCCTGGATAAGATATATCCGGCAGAGAACAGAGAACTGTTCGAAAATATAGAGAAAGAAGGACTTCTCATATCGGAGCTTACTCCCGGCACTGATCCGATACGGCAGTATTTTCCTGCCAGAAACAGAATCCTGTCGGCAATATCTGACTGTGTCCTGATCACAGAAGCAGGAAAGAACAGCGGGACACTGCATACCGCAAGTTTTGCCATTAATCAGGGGAAAGAGGTCTTTGCTGTTCCCAGCATTATCTATTCAGATACAGCAGATGGCAATTTATCTCTTCTTAAAGACGGGGCGTCAATTGCCACGGAACCCGAAGATATTCTCGCTTATATGGCCAAAGCTGTCTTTTTCCGGGAACTTGAGGAGATCAAAGAGGAATACGATAGAAGGAAAATGGAAAAGAAGATTCGGGAAAACCCGGATCTTCTTACTTCAGAGGAGATCCAGAAGATAATCTATGAACTTCTAAGCTCCGAAGAACTCTCTACAGACGAGATCGTAAGGGAAAGCGGACTTCCGTACAGAGCGGTAGTTTCCGAGCTTGGAAAGATGGAAGTGGAAGGGAGGATCACGAAAGACCGGCAAAAATATGTTTTGACAATTCGCTTTTAATGAATTATATATAGATACTGTCAGAAAAAACAACGGGAGAAGTATCAGGCATGAGTAAAAACTTAGTGATAGTCGAGTCTCCGGCAAAGGCCAAGACCATCGGCAGATACTTGGGAAAAGAATATAAAATCGCAGCATCCGTCGGACATATCCGCGATCTGCCTTCCTCAACGATGGGCGTTGATGTCCGTCATGATTTCCGCCCGACATACATAAATATGCGAGGCAAGGAGAAAGTCATCCGCGAATTGAAGGATCTGGCAGCCTCCTCTGATCGTATTTATATCGCAACCGACCCTGACCGCGAGGGAGAAGCAATTGCCTGGCATATCGCTAAGGTACTGAATATTGATTTGAACGATGATTGCCGTATCTCATTTAATGAAATTACAGAGAAAGCAATCAAGAATGCGATCATGTCGCCGAGAAAGATCGATATCGATCTTGTAAATGCCCAGCAGGCACGCCGTGTTCTTGACCGTCTGGTAGGTTATGAACTCAGTCCGCTTCTTTGGAGCAAGGTCAGAAAGGGCCTTTCTGCAGGACGTGTACAGTCTGTAGCAACCAAACTTGTAGTGGACAGAGAAAAAGAGATCGAAGCTTTTATTCCTGAAGAATACTGGAATATCAATGCGGAACTGTCACCGGTCGATACGAGCTTCCCGTTTAAAGCCAGATATCACGGTGAGAAGAAGAACGGAAAGATCGAGAAGGTGAAGATCGGCAGTAAAGAAGAGACGGATGCTCTTCTGGCGCGAATTTCGAATGGCAAGTATCTGGTTGATACTGTGAAAAAGGGAAGAAAACTGCGTCAGCCGTTTGCGCCGTTTACCACGAGTACTCTCCAGCAGGAAGCTTCCAGAAGAATCAGTTTTACTTCCAGAAAGACAATGAGCGTGGCTCAGCAGCTCTACGAAGGTGTGGAGATTGCCGGACAGGGCCAGGTCGCACTTGTTTCCTATATCCGTACAGACTCTGTTCGTGTATCGGATGAGGCGATGACAGCTGCAAGACGCCTGATTTCCGAAAAGTATGGTGAGAAGTTCCTTCCGAAGTCTCCCAGAAAGTACGCAAATAAGAATTCCGCACAGGATGCGCACGAGGCAATCCGTCCGGCCCACTTTGAACTGGATCCGGAATCTATCCGTACATCCCTGAGTGTTGACCAGTACAGACTTTATAAGCTGATCTGGGACCGTTTTCTGGCATCTCAGATGGCTTCTGCCGAAGTAGATACGGTTTCTCTTGATGTCATCTGCCAGAGTTCGATTTTCCGTGCCCAGGGCGAAACGATCAAGTTCCAGGGTTTCCTGGCGGCTTATGCGGATATTGCTGACGAGAATACCGATGATGAGAAGAACGTAAAGGCGAAGCTTCCGGAGTTGACGGATGGTCAGGCGCTAGATCTTCTGGATATTAAGTCCGAACAGAAGTTTACACTTCCGCCGGCTAGATATACCGAAGCAACACTTATCAAGACACTTGAAGAGAAGGGTATCGGCCGTCCTTCCACATATGCGCCGACGATCTCTACGATTCTCGAGAGAAATTACATTGATAAGAAGGGTAAGATCATCTATCCGACAGACCTCGGTAAAGTTGTTACACTTCTTCTTTCTGAAAACTTTACGGAAATCGTTGATGTTTCTTTTACCGCTGACATGGAGTCTAAGCTCGATGAGATCGAAGTCGGTAAGAAGGACTGGGTCAAGGTTCTCGGTGAGTTCTATCCATCTTTCCATGAACTGATCGTTAAGGCCGGTTCGGCTGTGTCTAAGGTTAAGATGGAAGAAAAGCAGACCGGCGAGAAGTGCCCGGAGTGCGGCGGAGATCTTATTATCAAAGAAGGCCGTTTCGGTCAGTTTGTTGCATGTTCACATTTCCCGGAGTGTAAGTTCACCAGAAATGTAGAGGTGACGGTAAAGGGTTCCTGCCCGCTTTGCGGATCCGGACTTGTTTCCCATCGCTCTAACAAGTATAAAGGCCGCGTATTCTATACCTGCGACAAGAAGGGATCTGATGCCGAGTGCGGCTTTATCAGCTGGTATCTCCCGGTTGAGGGTCAGAAGTGTGATACCTGCGGAAGCTATATGGTGTGGAAGCGTTTCCGTGGCCGTGCGTATCCCAAGTGCGCGAACCCGGAATGCCCGAAGAATACTGCGAAGAAGTCCTCTAAGACTGATGATGACGAGAAGCCGTCGGCAAAAGAAAAGAAGAGCAGCCGTAAAAAGTCTGCTGCCAATACGGAAGAGGCATAATATATGAATCAGCCCCGTATTACGATCATCGGCGCAGGTCTTGCGGGATCGGAAGCTGCTTATCAGGCTTCGCGTCTCGGCGTAAAAGTCCGTCTCTATGAGATGAAACCTATTAGAAAGAGTCCTGCACATCACAGTGAAGGCTTTGCCGAACTGGTCTGCAGCAATTCACTTCGTTCTAATCAGCTGGAAAACGGTGTCGGTCTTTTAAAGGAAGAATTACGTATGCTCGGATCCCTGATTATGAAATCTGCGGATCTGAGTCAGGTTCCTGCAGGGGGAGCGCTTGCTGTTGATCGTGACGAGTTTTCCGGATATATCACGGATAAGATTCTCAGTAATCCGAATATTGAGGTGATCTATGATGAGATCCGCAGTATTCCGGATGATGGAATTGTTGTCATTGCAACCGGGCCTTTGACAGATGGTGATCTGTACGACAGCATCATGGAAAAAATCGGTCATCAGGATATGCATTTTTTCGATGCGGCAGCGCCAATAGTAACCGAAGCGAGTATCGACAGATCGATCTGTTTTGCCATGTCCCGTTATGGAAAAGGCGGGGATGATTATCTTAACTGCCCGATGAATGAAGAAGAATACCGACGTTTCTATGATGCTCTTGTGAATGCAGAACTTGCGGATGTAAAGGGCTTTGATAAAGAGACTGTATTTGAAGGCTGCATGCCGATTGAGACAATGGCAAAACGCGGATACGATACGATGCGTTTCGGTCCTCTGAAACCTGTGGGACTTATCGATCCGAGAACAGGTGAGGAACCTTATGCTTGTGTCCAGCTCCGTCAGGATGACAGAAGTGCCTCGATCTATAATATTGTAGGTTTCCAGACAAGGTTGAAGTTTCCGGAGCAGAAGAGGGTCTTCCAGATGATCCCGGGACTTCAGAATGCCGAGTTTGCCAGACTTGGTGTTATGCACCGTAATACCTATATCGAATCGCCGAAACTTCTTGACTCGACGTACCGTATGAAGGATGATAAGAATGTCTGGTTTGCAGGGCAGATCACCGGTGTGGAAGGTTATGTAGAGTCTACCGCATCAGGTTATCTTGCAGGATATTATGCCGCACTCAGTGCGCTTGGAAAATCCAGCCCGGTTTCTTTTTCTGCAGATACAATGATCGGAGCGATGGCATCGTACGTTTCCGATCCTTCGGTGAAACACTTTGCGCCGATGAATGCTAACTTTGGTCTTGTGGCACCTCTTGGCTACAAGGTCAAAGGAAAGAAGAAGGAAAAGAACCTGGCTTATGCGGAACGCGCTCTTGCGCAGATCCGCGAGAATTTGAAAATCATGGAGATTCTTTGGAGATGAATCAGAAACAGTTAAACAAAGAGGATTGGGGTAAAGTTGAGAGGAAGAGAGGATTTTTCCGCTCTTATGCCCGTGATTTCGGTAAGGTTACTGCCGGAAATGCTATCATGCTCGGCGCGAATATGATTATTTTCGTATTAACTCTCTGTGTGGTCATGTTCTTTGTTTCCTGGATCTTTCCTGTTTTCCGTCCGGATGCCCTTAAGGATTACATTATCGGAACCGGTCTGGTAGATGAGTCTTTAGTTACTGATGAAGAAGTGAACAACATGTATTACCTGATGTGCATGATCTGCGCTTTCCTGTTTAATGGATTCCTTCTTATTGCAAATGGTCCTTTCTGTGCAGCAGTCAGCTACTATTTTAAGAATGTCCTTATCGGTGAGAATTCAATTAAGCACGATATTAAAAAGGGCCTTAAGGATAACTGGAAGAAGTCCTTGGGAGCTTCCTTTATTTCCCTGATTGTCACGATGGTGCTCCTTTTCAATATCGGATACTATCAGAACGGTGTCGGCAGTGCTTCCTTTGCGATGGCGGCAAAATCTTTCTTCTTCTGCCTTCTTTGGTTCTGGAGCAGTATGCAGCTGTTTATTTATCCGCTGATTGCCTGCGTTGAACTTTCATTTAAGGAAGTTTACAAAAACGCAGCTGTTATGGTGGTAAAGAATTTCCCGATCGCACTTCTTGTTTTTGTAGTTCAGGCAGTATTGTTCGGATTTGCTCCGTTCCTTCTTGTATTTACGGTCGGATCTATCGGATACGGAATCACTATGCTCCTTTATCTGCTGTTTTCTTTCGGATTCGTCTCGTACATATCCATGTATGTTACTTGGAGAGCCATCCAGAAGATCATTCACGAGAATGACTGATGTAATTGTTGTTGCATCTTTTTGATGAGTTTATTGTACTTTTACATACAAATACGCTAAAATAGAATGAAATCGATAGTGAGGTGTGTGTGAATGATACAGTGTGAACGCGGTCATTTCTTTGACGAAAATCGATATGCGAGCTGCCCTTATTGCAGCCAGTTTTCCAATCAGCCGAGATCAGTTACTCCTCCGGTAGCGCCGAATATGCAGATTCCTGCTCCTTCGTGCGGAAAGACTGTGGCGATTCCGGGTATGGACCCTGAACCGACAGTCGGTAAAACTGTAGCAATCGATGGATTTGACAGCAATCCCTCTCCCATTCACAAGACTGTGGCGATTTCCGAGCCTCCGCTTGATTTCCCGCCGGTAACACCTATCGCTGCACCGGCTCCGTCCTATGCGCCGGCATCCCAGCCTGTCCAGCAGGCAGCTCCGGCTTTCCAGCCTGCTCCGAATCCTTCATTTGTACCGGCTGCTCAACCTGTACAGGCACCTATGGAAGCTCCATCAGTTGCTGCTGCGCCGATTGATGTTCCTGTAGCAGTACCTGTACCTTCCGTTGCACCTGTTTCGGTACCGGTTGCAGTTCCGGAAGTGTCCCCGGCCGCTTCTCCGGCTTTAGAGATTACTTCTGATGTTCCGGAAACGCAGGACAGACCTAATCTTGATGATCTTTCAGCATCTTCTGTTTCGATTCCGGTAACGGGTCTTGGCGTTACCGAGCATCCGACTCCGATTGAAATTGAAGAGAAGTACTATCAGTCTTCACCGGACAGACCGTATGCGGTTACCGGTCTTGGCGTTAAAGAGAACCCCACTCCTGTTTTAAATGATGTGGGTGCAACATTCCCGGTTCCGTCCGAGGGAGGAAATGCTTCCGTATCTGCTCAGCCCGGACAGGCTGAAGCAGCTGCTTTTGCTGCATTTGGTTTCCCGGGTGGCCCGATCCCCGGCATGGTTCCCGGCGTTCCACGTCCCGGTACACCGGCTCAGCCTGCTTCGGCACCTGCAGAGGAACCTGCTGTTTCTGTAGAAACTCCGGCTCCGGAAGTGCAGCCTGAACCTGCTCTGGCAGTTCAGCCCGAACCTGCGCCTGCCCCTGTTGTTGCTCCGGCTGTAGAAGAACCGGCTCCGAGAGATCCTAATGCGACGGTTTCGATCACTGAATCCGAGATGGATTATCTGCCGCGTATTCATGCGAGAGCTTTCCTCGTATGTACAGATGGTCCGATGACTGGCGCGAGCTATGTTTTTCAAGAGTCGAGAGCAATTATCGGCCGTCAGAAGAATTATGAGATCGCTCTTTACAGAGATAATTCCGTTTCCAGAAGTCCGCATGCGATCATCAACTACTATAAGGATTCTTTCCGTTATACCGTATCTGCGGGGGATGCTGAGAAGAAGGTTTCCGTTAACGGTACGTTTATTGATGCAGAAACAGATCTTAAGATGTATGACATAATCGGAATTGGTCAGACAAGACTTCTGTTTATTCCGGTTTGCAGTGAGAAGTTCGCATGGTAATGGCTAAGTTGGAATTCATTGATACATTGGTCTCCTATTACAAGGATATGTGGTGGGTCTTTGTATTATGTTTAGCGGTTTTACTTCTTATTCTTCTTGTTTATGTACTTGTTAGAAAGAGTAAGAAGAATAATTCCGGTTCCGGCGATGCTTCCGGCATGTCCGATCATTCCTCTTATATGGAGAACGGAAGATTCCGTATCGATATAGGCAATTGTCAGGGCGTGGGTGAAAGAGAAGAGCAGCAGGATGCGTTTGCTTTTTCTCCGAGTGCGAAGTGGAAGGATAAGGGATTCCTTGCTGTACTCTGTGACGGTATGGGCGGTCTGGATTCCGGTGCTGCGATCTCTAATAAGCTGGTTTCAGATATTATTGCTGAATTCCCGTACTCTTTTGATAAATTGAAGGACGGATGGATCCTGGATTCACTTTCCAATGAGATCTATCAGACATATATGGGCAGAGGTGGTACGACTGTTGTGATCACATTTGTCCAGGACGACAAAATGTGGTTTGCTTCTGTAGGTGACAGTGACCTTTTCCTCTTGAGAAACAATCACATTTATGCGATGAACGTCCGTCAGGAGTATGGAAATCAGTTACTGATGCGTGCTTCTGAAGGAGCTCTTTCTGTGGATCAGGCTTTGATGCATGATGATGCGCCGGCGCTTACTGAGTTTATGGGCGCGCCGCATACTAATCCTGATTATTCGATCACACCGTGGCAGGTTGAAGATAACGATGTTTATCTTCTGTGTTCGGATGGAATCAGCGATACGCTGTCTTTTGAAGAAATCCGTAATGCCATGATGCATACTCCTGCCGAGTGTGCGGACCTTCTTGAGAAGGGGATCATGGCGAAGAATAAGAGGTTTCAGGATAACTACACGGCAATTGTTTTTGCGGTGCACAAAATAGGAGGATAATGATATGAGTAAAAAGTTGAAGATTACGTTCTCAATTATTCTCGCTGTCGCGATTCTCGCCTGCGGCGGTATGTCTGTCTTTTCCTACACTCAGTGGGATCAGTCCAAGAAGAACGTAAAGATTGCTGATCAGAATTATCAGGAAACTGAAGCTGAACTTCAGGAAGCAATGATCAGACTTCAGGCCAAGAAAGCCGAACTGGATAAAGCGAAGAATGAGAAGTTCCAGTTCAATGAGAAGGATTATATGGTCCGCTTTACTCCTTCCCAGAATCAGCAGTCTGTAGCCTGCGTTATTTGCTATGATACTGCTACAGGTTCCGGCGGACTCGGTTCCTCTTATGCGTTAGCTTCGACTCTTGATGGCAAAGTTGAGTATTTTGTCACAAATGGTCATGTTGTGGAGGGATATGACCAGCCGGGTTATAAGACAGTCGTTTATCTTGAAAACAGAGAAACGGTTGATGCCGAAGTAGTTTTCTATGAATTTGATTACAACATGGATATGGCGATCCTGAAGGTCGCTGAGCCGGTTGATGCCCGTAAAGCAGCTGTTCTCCGTGATTCGGATACAGTTGAGACAGGTGAGAAGTGTACGGCGATCGGTTATCCGGATAAGTCCCGTGACATTGACCCGAATATGCCTTATGACATTGCCAGCCAGACCGTAACCAGCGGTGTTATTTCGAAGGTTGACGTTGTTCCGAATGGCGTTGGTTACCATACATTCCAGCATGACTCTTTTATTTCCCACGGTAACTCCGGCGGACCTCTGTTCGACGAGAACGGTTATGTAATCGGCATGAACACACTGATCCATAAGAACAGTGAAAATGTTAACTTCGCAATTCATTCCCACTCGATCATGGAGATCCTTGACCAGAATAATATCCCGTATATCACTGATCAGGATATCAAGGACAACATCCAGGATTATATTTCTACAGATGAAGCTGCATTTAACGAGAAGCAGCAGGGTATTATCAGCAATCTGGAATCCGAAGTCTCTGAAATCGAGGAAGAGGTTTCCGGTCTTGAGGCAGAAAAAACTGATTTTGCCGAGCGTAAGGATAAGAGACAGGGTGAGGTCGACAACTACCGTTTGATGATGATCATCTTCGGTGCAGCGGCTGCTGTATGTGTGATCGGTCTTCTCCTCGTACTCTTTGTACGTAACGGCGGCGGAGAGCAGGACGATGGCCTGAAATCCTACCTTGTATGTGTTCAGGGCGTATTCGCCGGCAGACGTTATGAGGTAACTAAGCAGACTATGACGATCGGACGTGATCAGAGATCCTGTACGATCGTTTTCCCGGAAGAGACTCCCGGTATCAGCTCGAACCACTGCTCGATCTATTTTGATATGAGAACAAAGACCTTTGTTCTTACGGATAACGGCTCGACATACGGAACATATCTGCGTGACGGACGTAAACTGACAAAGGGCGTTCCGGAGACTCTGGAGCCCGGTTCCACATTCGCACTGGCAGATAAAGCTAATGCATTTATGGTAGTGAGAGAATAATGGATCATTATCTTTACACAAATGTTGGCGGTCATGAACCGAATTGCGATCATGCACAGGTCATTGAACACGATGACCAGGTGCTGATCGTGGTTTGTGACGGCCTGAATGGCCTTCCGAACGGAGAACAGGCTGCACAGATCATATCTGAAAAGGCACTGGGTGCTTTTCTCGAGGGAAAAGCACCGGCTGAGTGCTGCGTTATAGCAAATTCGAAGTTCCGTGAGCTTCAATTCGATAATGTGGAACTCCGTCGTGCCGGCGCGACGATCTGTGCCGTACGGATCCGCGACAACCGCTGTGAATGGGCGAATGTAGGAGACTCGCGTATCTACCACTTCTCCGGTGGAAAACTCGTTCATCATTCTGTTGATGATACGCCGACGTATCGTGCCTTCGAACGCGGTGATTTTCCGTATGAGTCGATCCGTGAGCAGGAGGGACGTACGGGCATGTCAGTATGTATCGGACAGCAGGAAACCATCGAACCGCATAATGACAGTTTTGATCTTTCTTCCGGTGATGGCATCATCGTTTGTACGGATGGCTTCTGGGAGAATGTATATGAAACCGAGATGCTGATCGATATTCATAAGTCTTTCAACGCGAAGGACTGGGCACAGAAGATGATCCTTCGTGCTGTTCAGAGAAGCCGACTGAGAGGGGATAACCTTACTTTGGTCACTTATATGAAGGTGGCAGGATAATCCTATGGATACGAGTAAGGTTTGTTTCGGATGTTTTGGTGAACACGATGGGAAGGGACCATGTCCCCATTGCGGTTTTGATCTTTTAACTGCGAAGCATCCCTATGTAGCGCTGCCGATCGGTACGATCCTCAATGGACGTTATCTTACAGGCCGCGTGCTGGGTGTCGGCGGTTTTGGCGTTACGTATCTTGCATTTGATATGACGCTTGAGATCAGCGTAGCGGTTAAGGAGTTCCTGCCTTCCGGTATCGCGCTCCGTGATTCCGATCACTACACGATGACAGTTAGTTCGCCGGATGAGCAGACGAAGTTCGATTCCGGCGCAAGTAAATTCCTTGAGGAAGCACGTCTTCTTGCCAAGCTCCGCGATGTCCCGAATATTGTTACTGTTCACGACTATTTCCGTGAAAATAATACGGCGTACTTTGTTATGGAGTATATCGAAGGCGTCGATCTGATGAAGTATACTCAGCAGAAGGGCGGAAAGCTTTCATTCCAGGAAACTTTGCGTCTTTTGCTCCCGATCATCGAATCTCTTGATCATGTACATGCGCATAATCTTCTGCACAGAGATATCAGTCCGGATAATATTGTCGTTATGAAGAACGGTTCGACCCGTCTTCTGGATTTCGGTGCAGCCCGCCTTGCAATCGATACAGAGAAAAGTAAATCGATTATCTTAAAGCATGGATTTGCACCGGAAGAGCAATACAGAAAACATGGAAATCAGGGCCCCTGGTCGGATGAATATGCTCTTGCGGCGACGATGTACCTGATACTGACCGGAGTTATGCCGCCGGATGCTATTGAACGTGTCCATGAAGATACCATGGTTCCGCCGATCCAGCTGGGCGTTCAGATGCCTCAGTATGCAAGCGATGCGATTATGAAAGCACTGTCGGTTAATGCTTCCGGGCGTTTTGCGGACATGAAGTCTTTCGGCGCCGCACTTTCCGGAACTGCTTCAAGTGCGCCGGCAGCTCCTGTTTCCACGTATCCCGCATCAGCCAATACTGCAGCATCAGCTGCTTCGTCTTCGGGTGTTCCCACGGAACCTCTGCCCACTGCCTCGACCGGATTCGGCAATGAACAGATGGTCGGTGGCAAAACTGTTGCGATGGACCAGTCAAATACGGCTCCGGCATACACACCTCAGAAAGTGCTTTCTCCATCGATTCTTGCGAATGGTGGCCGTGCGCCGATGCCTCAGGGACGGGTTCCTGTTCAGCAGCCTCAGGTGCAGGCTCCCCAGATGCGCGGGCCACAGGTTCAGGTTCCTCAGTGGCAGATCCCACAGGCGCAGATCGCTAAACCGCAGAAAGTTAAGAAGAGCATATGGAAGCGCCCGCTGACATATATTGTTGCCGGTTTGATCGCATTAGCAGGAATCGGTACAGCGGTTGGTGTTTATATTGTTAAAAACTACGAGTGGGGAGAGGAAACAACAACAGCTAAGCCTACTACTACTGAGACAGAAGCTCCGACGCTGCCGGATCCGAAGATTTCGTATCAGCAGGATCAGGTACTCTATGAAGATGAGACAAGGCTCTTTTCCCTGTCTGCTCCGAATGAGTTTGTCCTCACAAATGACAATGGCCTTTTCTGCCTTGAAGATTCGGCGAAGAGTCTTTATATCTATACTGACGTCATTTCCGGATATGAGGATATCCGTCTTGATGACCTGACGGACTTCGTTGCTCAAAGCGAAAAAGTGCTGCCTGCATATATGAGCGGCCGTCTCGGATTAACTGACATTGAGCTTTATCCGGATTATCTGTATACGCATGTATTTAATGATGCCTGCGTTCTCGAATACAGCGGATCGGTCAACAAGGGCGGGAAGCGTCTTGATGCTACGATACTTGCAGCAGAGCGAAAAGAGGATAAGGGTATTTTCCTTTATTTCGGGTTCATGCCTGTAGATGATTACGGCATGTATTCCCAGGAAGACTGCGAGATCATTTCTGACATCATGATGAGCGTTCGTGAAAAAACGAGTCATCCGAGTTCGTATGTGTTCTTTGAGCAAGAGGATAAGCCTTCGTTTATTTACGATACAACGTCTATTTCTTCGGTAACTGACGGAAAACTCGGAAACTCTGCAACCCTGGAGCTGGTTACGTTGAATACAACTGATTCGGACAGTAAGATCTTTATCCTTCCTCTTGGATCGCAGAGTTCGATCACGACGGCTTGTACCGCTACCGAACAGGCGCTGGGCTCTGCATATAAGTTCGGAGGTTATACTTCCGTTACACCAACGATCAATACCTCACTTGAGATGCGCATCCGCAATTACACGCTTTCTAAGATCGATGATGGATCAAAGACGCTGAACTGTACGGCATGTGTGATAAATCTCAACGGTAACTATTACTGCGTTGCCGCAATTTGTGGCGATAAAGCGGATCTGGAGAGGATCACTCTTGATTTTACCATGACCGTGAAGACTATGCTGGCGATGTAAAAGAATTACTTACGATAATACCTTTCGAAAAACTCATCACGGAAATCCAGAAGGCGGTCCTCAGCGATCGCCTTTCTTACGTCTTCCATGAGATGCAGAAGGAAGTGGATGTTATGCCAGGAGCAAAGTCTTAATCCAAACATCTCGCCGGCTTTCAGCAGGTGACGGATATATGCACGGCTATAGTTCTGGCATGCGTAACAGGTACATCCTTCCTCGATCGGGCGGAAGTCTTCAGCGCTCTTCTTATCACGGACAATAAGACGTCCATCGTGAGTTAATACCGTACCGTTTCTGCCGATGCGCGTAGGAAGTACGCAGTCAAACATATCGATTCCGCGGATTGCGCCCTCGATCAGATAATCAGGTGTGCCGACGCCCATAAGATAACGCGGCTTGTCTTCCGGCATGAGAGGAACGGTTTCCTCGAGCATTTCATACATCAGTTCAGCAGGCTCGCCGACAGAGAGACCGCCGATCGCATATCCCGGAAGGTCGAAAGAAGTGATCTCTTTCGCGCTCTGCTTACGGAGATCAGCGTAGCAGGAACCCTGAATTATTCCGAAAAGGGCCTGTTCGTCAGGTCTTTCGTGCGCTTTAATGCATCTTTCGAGCCAGCGGGTGGTTCTTTCCAGTGACTGCTTCGCATATTTGTGCTCGCTTGGCCATGCACAGCACTCATCGAATGCCATGATGATATCCGATCCGAGATCGTTCTGGATATGCATCGAGAGTTCCGGCGTCAGAAGATGCGCGGATCCGTCGATATGGGACTTGAAGTGTACGCCTTCCTCCTTGATGTCTTTCGGACGGGCAAGAGAGAAGACCTGGAATCCACCGCTGTCTGTAAGAATAGAGTGTTTCCAGTTCATAAACTTGTGAAGACCGCCGGCCTTCTTCACGATTTCGTTTCCCGGACGCATCCAGAGATGATAAGTGTTGGAGAGAATGATCCGTGCACCCATGCTTTCCACTTCGTCAGGAGACATACCCTTGATCGTAGCCTGTGTGCCGACAGGCATAAAGACAGGCGTGTCAAAGGAACCGTGCGGTGTATGGACTCTGCCGAGTCTGGCACCGGACTGCTTACAGGTGTGGATATGTTCATAGTACACAGGGTATTTACTCATTCTTGATCCTCCAGAGGACTCTTATTACGAGGCTTTTCAGGGGTGATGAACATAGCATCTCCGAAACTGAAGAAACGGTATTTCTCTGAAACAGCTGTTTTGTAAGCGTTCAGGACATGTTCTTTTCCGGCAAACGCGGAAACCAGCATGATCAATGTGGATTCCGGCAGATGGAAATTCGTGATCAGCCCGTCGATGCAGTTGAACGATACACCGGGGTAGATGAAGATATCCGTCCAGCCGGAACTCGGGTGCATGCCCGGATCCTTAGCTGCAATCGTCTCAAGCGTGCGGCAGCTGGTCGTGCCGACTGCGATCACGCGGCGTCCTTCTTTTCTTGCTCTGCGGATGATGGAAGAAGCTTTTTCGTCCATCTCATACCATTCGCTGTGCATATGATGCTCGGAAATATCTTCGACCTTTACCGGACGAAATGTTCCAAGACCGACATGGAGTGTGACCTCGGCGATTTCGACGCCCATATTGCGGAGTGTATCCAGAAGCTCGGGCGTGAAGTGAAGACCTGCGGTCGGAGCGGCGGCAGAACCGGTCTCCCTGGCATAGACGGTCTGATATCTGTTCTGGTCTTCGAGCTGCTCATGAATGTAAGGCGGAAGCGGCATGGTGCCTGCTTCATCCAGGATCTCTTCCCAGATGCCGTTAAAATCGAAGCGGATGATGCGGTTACCGTCCTCAAGGACCTCTTCGCATTCAGCCTCAAGTTTGCCGGGGAGAAAGGTCATACGTTTTCCGGGTCTGATCTTCTTTCCGGGACGGGCAAGAGTCTCCCAGTGGTTCTCATCGATGCGCTTCAGAAGAAGAAGTTCGATGGCCGTTCCCGTATCGCTTCTCGAACCGAGAAGACGGGCCGGAATGACCTTGGTATTATTGATGACGAGTACGTCGCCCTTCTTAAGAAGGGTCGGCAGATCGGAAAAATGCATATGCGAAACATCACCGGTCGCTCCGTCAAGTGTCATTAGACGTGAACTGGAACGGTCGGACAGAGGATGCTGGGCTATGAGTTCTTCCGGCAGGTCGTAGTAAAAATCACTTGTTTTCATAGCCTAGTATTATAATAGCAATGTACGTTCGTGTATAGTAGGTGGTATGATTTTATGAGGTTTCCCCGCGGTTTTGCACGTTCGGAAATCACTGAAATATCAAAAGAAATGGAGGCATGAGTTATGAAGAAGCCCGTTTTTGTCGGTTCAGCTGTAGCGCTGGTCACACCTTTTAACGAAGGAGGTGTCGATACTAAAAAACTCAAGGCTCTTATTGACTTCCATTTAGCACATAAGACAGATGCGATCCTGGTAGCAGCAACCACAGGTGAAGCGGCTACTATGCCGGATGAAGAACACCTAGCCACGATCCGTACAGTTGTTGAGTATGTGGATGGACGTGTTCCGGTTATCGCCGGTACAGGCAGTAACGATACGGCACATGGTATCAAGCTGGCAAGAGAAGCTACAGCAATCGGAGCAGATGCTCTTCTGACCGTTACACCATATTATAATAAGACATCCCAGGAAGGTATCTATCGTCATTTCAAGGCTACCGCCGAGGTGACGGATCTTCCGATCATCGTTTATAACGTTCCGTCCAGAACGAATCTGAATATTGCTCCTGCAACATATAAGAGACTTTCTGAGATTGAGAATATCGTTGGCGTGAAGGAATGTAACATGAATCAGGTTCCGGAGACGGTAAGTCTTTGTGGCGATGACCTGATCCTTTATTCCGGTGAGGACGGTCTGGTCGTTCCGCTTCTTTCTATGGGCGGTAAGGGCGTTATTTCCGTTGCAGCGCACATTGTTCCTGAGACGATGCATGACATGGTTATGGCATTCCTCAATGGTGATGTTGCAGGTGCAGCGAAGACTCAGGCGGATCTCATTCCTCTGGTAAAAGCACTTTTCTCTGATGTGAATCCGATTCCGGTCAAGGAAGCTCTTAATATTCTCGGCTGGGATATCGGCCAGTGCCGTATGCCGCTCTGTGAGATGAGCGCCGAGGGAAGAGAGAAGCTTGCGGAAACACTTGCCAAGTATGATCTCTCCTTCCACGGAAACAAGTAAGGAGAACGACTATGTCTGAAACAAGAATCTTTTTGAGCGGCTGTATGGGCCGTATGGGCCGCGTGATCACGGAGATGGTCGATGGATATGATGACTGCGTGATCGTAGCCGGTTCTGATGTTGTTGAGAATCCTCTGTCGAAGTTCCCGATCTATAAGGATCCGATGGAGTGCAAGGAAGAGTTTGATGTAATCATCGATTTTTCCCATGTCAGTGCTTTTGCGGGAATCACAAAGTTTGCTGAAGTGAACGGAAAACCGATCGTTATGTGTACGACAGGCCTTTCCGAGGAGCAGAAGGCAGATCTGAAAGCACTTTCCGAGAAGGTCGGCGTTTTTTATTCGGGAAACATGTCCCTCGGCATCAATGTGCTGATCAATCTGGTCAAGAAGGCGGCAGCGCAGCTGTATCCGGATTTTGATATTGAACTTGTGGAAGAGCATCACAACCAGAAACTGGATGCTCCGTCCGGAACAGCCCTGATGATCGCTGATGCCATGAATGATACTCTTAATGGTCAGCTCGAGTATGTATATGAGCGTCAGTCCAGACGTCAGAAGCGTGAGAAGAAGGAGCTCGGTATCCATTCTATCCGCGGAGGCAATATTGTCGGTGAGCATAAGGTCATGTTCGTCGGTGGCGAAGAGATCCTGACGATCTCCCACAGTGCGCAGACCAGAAGTGTTTTTGCCAGAGGTGCGGTAACCGCTGCGAAGTATATGCTCGGCAAAGCACCGGGAATGTATGATATGCAGGAAATGATCGGAAACGATTAACCAATAACGATACGGAAATAGAAACGGGAGGATAGATTAAATGGTTCGTTATTTATTAGACGCCGGTACGGCAGATGCACAGGCAGGTGGTGGCGGAAGTGCGCTCATCATGGTAGCGATTTTCGCAGTATTTATTATTCTGTGGTATGTGATCGCTCTGCGTCCGCAGAGAAAGAAAGAGAAGGAACTTCGTGCCAAGGTCGATAAGATGCGTCCGGGTGATACAGTTATCACGATCGGCGGTCTGGTCGGTAAGGTTGCCAATATCCGTGATGATGAGGTCACGATCATGACTTCTGCAGCAAATACTCTGGTTACATTCAAGAAGAATGCGATCAATACGGTCGTTTCCAGAGATGCAAAGCCGGAAGCAGCAAAGACTGCTGATTCTAAGGAAGAGAAGAAATCCGACAAGATCGTTCTTAAGAAGAAAGAGAAAGCGGAAACAGAAGAAGCTCCTGCAGCAGAAACAGTAAAGGAAGAAACTGATCTCGGCGAAATCAAAGAATAAAGGACATAATACATGAGCAACGGCCGCGGCGGAATACCCAATGAAGTAGTGGAAGAAATCATTTCCCGAAGCGACATCGTTTCGGTCGTAGGTCAGTATGTGCAGTTTACGAAGAGCTCCGGACAGAATATGTTCGGGCTCTGTCCGTTTCATTCAGAAGATACGCCGTCATTCTCCGTATCCGTAAATAAGCAGATTTATTACTGTTTCGGATGCCATAAGGGCGGCAATGTCGTCAACTTTATTATGGAGATCGAGCATCTGTCATACTTTGAGGCGCTTAAATTCCTCGCCGAGAAGTCCGGTGTGACGATTCCTGAGCCGGATGACGCGAATTACAGAAAAGAAGAGCAGCTTCGGAAGCGCCTGAAATTGGTGCTTCTTGAGGCTGCTCGCTATTATTATAAGAGCTTCAAGTCCGAAAAAGGCGAAGAAGCCAGAAAGTATCTCCAGAAGCGTGCGATCGCGCCGGCTACGGCAACGAAGTTTGGTCTGGGATATGCTCCGAATGAGTGGAGCGGTCTTTATAATCATCTCGTCAGCAAGGGATTCAGTCAGAATGAGATCCAGAAATCCGGTCTTTTCGTTACGAAGAACGGAAAGACATTTGACCTGTTCCGCGGACGACTGATGTTCCCGATCTTTAACGCGATGGGAGAACTGATCGCTTTCGGAGGCCGTATCATAGGTGACGGCCAGCCGAAATATGTCAATTCTCCGGAAACACCCGTATACTCCAAACAGAGAAACCTGTATGCGCTTAATTTTGCCAAACAGGCCAAGATGAAGCAGATCATTGTTGTTGAGGGCTACATGGATGTTATCTCCATGCATCAGGCCGGTGTTACGAATGCAGTCGCTTCACTGGGAACTGCTTTGACGGAAAGACAGCTTGATCTTCTGGAACGTTATTGTGAAGAAGTAGTGCTTTTCTATGATTCTGACCGTGCCGGTCAGAACGCTGCCGTTCGTGGCCTTAAGATGCTTATGGAGCGGAAAAAGAAGCATACTGGTATGACGACTCAGGTCAGAGTCGCTAAAGTTCCGAACGGTAAAGATCCGGATGAGTTTATCCGTGAGTTCGGAAAGGATGAATTTGCCAAAGTTGTTGATCAGGCTGTGCCTGTACTCGATTATCTCGTGGACTCCGCACATCATCAGAGCATGGAGAGCGGAAGATTTGATCCGGTCGTCTTCCAGCAGCTGATCTCCACATATCTTTCCTGGGAGGATAACATGATCCTCCGTGAAAGAGCTGCTTATAAGGCTGCCCAGATCCTCGGCGTTTCCGCTCAGTCTGTCATGTCCGAAGCAGGGAAGAAATCTTCTCAGAGTCATGAAGAGAAGATAAACAATTCGAAACGTGTCGTGGAAAAGCAGAATGCGCTCCTTCCCGAGAAACAGCTCGGAGAGACAGCATCGCGTGATGAACTTGTGCTTATCTGCCTTCTTGCAACGCTCGGTGCCGAGTACAGTACGTTTGTCGCTAAATTCGGTGAAGAACCGCTGGAGACGGATTTTTCCATGGGATCTATGCGAACGATCGTCAAGCAGGTCCTGCCCGTTCTGAAAGAAGGCAAACTGGACGCGAACGGTCTTCTTCTGGCAGGAGACAATCTGATCCTGAACCAGCGTCCGGCAAGAGATACGTTATCCGAGGCGCTTATGAGCGTTAAATACGGCGATGATCTGGAATCGCTGATGAACTTCACGAAAGATTATCTTTACCGTGTGAGAATGTCTGTATATACCAAGCAGAAAGATCTTCTGGCGAAGAGACTTGATACGATGCCGGAAGGTTCTGACCGTGATGCGACAGAGAGACTTCTGAGATCTACGCTTGCATATCTTTCTGAATTGAAGAAGAAAATGGGGAAACGGTAATGGAGGAGAACATCAGTTTATCACACCGTTTAAGTACCATAACCGATATGATTCCCGTAAGTGATACTATCGTCGATGTCGGATCTGATCACGGGAAACTCAGTGAATTCTGTTTATCATCTAACCGATGCAGATTTGTCATTGCGACGGATATCCATGCTCTTCCGGCCGAGAGGACCCGTGAACGTCTTTTGGATTATAAGGACAGATGCGAAGTAAAAGTGACCGACGGTCTTTCAGGTGTGGAACTGAAAGAAGATATGACGGCCGTGATCGCCGGAATGGGCGGTCTTGAGATCTGTAAGATCCTTTCCAATGCCGGGGAATCGAAGATTCCATCCGGAATGAAATTTGTACTTCAGCCGCAGAGATCGTTCTATGAAGTGCGGTCGTTCTTATGTGAGAATGGTTTTGCTATACTGGATGAGAAGATTGCTATGGAAAAGGGACATTTCTTCTACATAGTGATCCTGGCTGAGTACACAGGTAAAGAATATACGTTAACTGATGAAGAAAAGTTTCTGGGACCGGTGATATTACGGAACCGTCCCGAATACTACAGCGAATATATCGCACATGAGAAGATTCTTTTTACGAAAAAAGCACTGGGAGATCCGTTATGTGCGGAGATTCTTAAGAACTGGGAGAAATACTTATGAGTGATTACTATGTAAAAGACGTCATTTCGGCAATGGAGAAGATCGCTCCAACGGAACTGTCCTGTGAATGGGACCGTATCGGTCTTATGATCGGTGACACGAATTCTCAGGTGAAGGGCGTGCTTCTTGCCCTGGATGCGCAGTCGCAGGCGATCGATGAGGCGCTCAAATGCGGTGCGAATATGATCATTACGCATCATCCGCTGTTCTTTGAACCGTTAACATCAGTCGATTACCAGACTCCGAGGGGAGCCAATGTCCGAAAACTCATCAAGAACGATATTCAGCTTTATTCCGCGCACACGAATCTGGATAAAGCACCAAATGGCGTCAACCATGCGCTGGCTACGGCTCTGGGACTTGTGATGCAGATCAGCCTTGAGGATGTGGAAGTCGGATTGTGCGGAAGTGTCGGACAGTCTTCCGTATCTCTTTTCGGATTTGCTGATATGGTAAAGGAAAAACTCGGTGCAAGCGGTCTGATCCTCAACACGGATGAAGATAAGGAAGTATCCCGTGTCTTTGTGCAGGGCGGTGCTTTTGAAGAAGAATCGATCCCTGTTCTTAAGTCTTATCGTGTCGATGTGGTCGTAACCGGAGAGATGAAGCATCACAACATGATCGACCTCGAAGAATCCGGTATAGCAGTCATTGCCGCAGGCCATGAAGTCACAGAACGCATAGTGCTTCCGAGTTTGAAAGAACAGCTTTTGAACATATTGCCGAATTTACCTGTTTCCGTATATAACGGGCACAAATGGTGACAAAATCGCTAGAAGATTACACCTTGTTCGATTATAATGTATATGTTTTCTGAGCTGGACCGGATGATCGCGGGCACAGGTTGCCGAAAGGCCGTGCGTGAGGAAAGTCCGGGCTCCATAGGACAAGGGTGCCGGGCAGTTCCCGGTGAAGGTAACTTTAAGGAAAGTGCAACAGAAAAGAAAACCGCCTGTTCCTTCGGGAATCGGTAAGGATGAAAAGGCGAGGTAAGAGCTCACCGGCGGTGCGGTAACGTACCGGCCTTGTAAACCCCACCCGGAGCAACGCCATGGAAAGACATTACTGTGGTCCGCAGGTCTTGAGGAGGCGGCTTGAGCCGGAACGAGATTTCCGGTCTAGATAGATGATCATCCCTGACAGAACCCGGCTTACAGGTTCAACTTGGAAAATGTATTTTTAAGAAAGAAGGATCAACACATGGCAGAATCTTACTTAAGTCGCGGAGTATCTCCGACGAAAGATGATGTAAAGAAGGCGGTAGCAAATCAGGATAAAGGTGCTTTTCCGGGTGCTTTTTGCAAACTGATCGATGATCTGGCCGGTGATCCGGATTACTGTACTGCGATCCATGCTGACGGAGCCGGAACAAAATCTTCCGTTGCTTATATTGCATATCGTGAGACCGGTGACCTTAAGTGGTTCCGCGGAATCGCACAGGATTCCCTTGTTATGAACACAGATGATCTGGCATGTGTCGGCGCTCTCGAGAAGCTCTCGCTTTCCAACACGATCGGACGTAATGCCCACCGTGTAGACGGTAAGTGTATCGCAGCTGTCATCGAAGGATATAACAACATTGTCGGAAAACTTCAGGACATGGGTTTTGACATCTCCATGTGCGGCGGTGAGACTGCAGACGTCGGGGATCTGGTCAGAACACTGATCGTTGACTCCACGCTTGTTACCCGTGTTGCTAAGAAAGATGTAGTTAATGCAGCTAATATCAAGCCGGGTCATGTAATTGTAGGTATTGCTTCTTTCGGACAGGCAACATATGAGGATTCTTACAATTCCGGAATCTCTTCCAACGGTCTGACAGCAGCACGTCATATGCTCCTTTGCAAGGATTATCTGAAAGAATATCCGGAATCTGTATCTGAAACCATTCCTGAGGATAAAGTGTACTGCGGTAAATTCCGCCTTACAGACAAGCTCCCGAATAGTGATCAGACAGTTGCGGAAGCGATCCTTTCGCCGACAAGAACATTCCTTCCGGTTATCCGTGATGTTCTTGATGCCTACCGTTCTTCCATTTCCGGAATTATCCACTGCACAGGCGGCGGACAGGCGAAGTGCCGTGACTTCGGTAAGAATATCCGCATCATTAAAGACAATCTGTTCCCGTTCCCGCCGATTTTCCAGGCGATCTATGAGTCCGGAGAGATTCCGATGAAGGAGATGTATCAGGTATTTAACTGCGGTCATAGAATCGAGTTCTACTGTGATGAATCCGTTGCTTCCGGTATCATCGATATTGCGAATAAGTACAATATCGAAGCACGTATCGTGGGCCGCGTGGAAGCGCTCCCGGAAGGCTCCGAGAATCAGGTCGTTATTCGTTCCAATGGTGAAGAATTCATCTACGGATAATATGTTTTGTAAAATGGGAAGAAGACGCATATCAGTTCTGATCGCATCATTTTCGGTCGTGATCTCCTTGATGGCGTCTTCTTGCTCGTTAGGGAGCATGCCCTCAAAAACAAGCAGAAACGATGCATCTTCTGATGAGACATCTGATACTTCCGGTGTGATCACAGATTCATCCATATCCGGTAATTCTTCTTCCTCGGACGATCCTTCAGCTACTGAGACAGGGGACCATTCTCTTGACTACAAACTGAAAGAACAGGCTGAAAAATACATGAGTATTCTTAGTACCGGTGATCTTCAGAGTGTTATCGATTACTATAAGATCATATTCCGGGAAATAATGGATCCTGTGTACAATTGTTATAACGATGTGTTCAGAACACTTTTTAAAGATCTGGATTACTCATATGGAGCTATATTTACCACGAATAACATTGATTATGATCTGACTGTGACATGTAAGGTCCCGGATATTGATGCTTGTGTAGATACTGTTTTTGCAGATACAGAGTTTATGAAATCGGCCGCATCTGACTGGGTGACCAGCATAGTTGCTGATTATGAATCTATGGAGACTGTTTATGCTTTTGAGCGAATGAAAAATTCCATTCTTTTGGAAGCTTTAAGAAGGATAGAGGAAGGCGAATTCACTGAAAAGCTCATGATTACAGGATCTTTCCGGTTCCATGATAATGGCGGGAAAAATGACTGGGTATGTATAAAAACACCGGATTTTGTAAAAATGTGCGCACGGGATTACTACATGATGAAACTGGTGAATATTCATCCTGTAATGCAGCTGGACCTGATTCGTCTCACAGGCGAATCACTCATTTCAGACGGAACAATTAAGCAAAAGGCTTTTGATGATTTCATTTCTGCACACGAATCGGATTTCCTCGAAACTTAATACACCTGAATTAAAAAAATGTGTTGACATAGTCAGTATTCATCGTTATAATAATCAACGTTCGCGAAAGAAAAGCTTTTACGAATATGTACCTTTAGCTCAGTTGGTAGAGCAACTGACTCTTAATCAGTGGGCCCAGGGTTCGAGTCCCTGAAGGTGCACCAGTAAAGACCATCTCGTTTGAGATGGTCTTTTTCGTTTTGTTTCCTTCGGTTGCTATTTTTTCATTTGAGGAATATAATCGAATAGTAATGAATACAGGGGGGAGATGCCCGCAATTCGGATTTCTATTCATGGAAATCTCTTTTTTTTAGGGCGAAAATTTTTTCATGAACTCGAAAACGTTGATGTATATTATCAAGCGTATCGGGCTGGCGATTTTGACTGTGTGGGTGGTTATTACTGCTACTTTCTTTATCATGCATGCCGTTCCCGGTGGTCCGTTTATGAGTGAGAAAGCCATTACTCCGGCTACTCAGAAGGCTCTTGAAGCGAAGTATGGCCTCGATAAGCCGCTTTTCGAACAGTATGGTACATATCTCAAGGATGTAGTTACTAAACTGGATTTCGGTCCTTCTCTGAAACAGCGCGGACGTACTGTTAATGAGATCATCGGCGATGGCCTTCAGACATCTGCGAAACTTGGCTTGATAGCAGCTTTTTCTGCATTGCTGGTCGGTATTGTGCTTGGTTCTGTGGCGGCACTACGGCGCAATCATTTTATAGATAAACTGATCATGGTAATTACTACGGCTTTTGTATCTTTGCCGTCGTTTATAATGGGTTCACTGCTATTAGTTTTCTTTGCCATCAAATTCCCGTTGCTTCCTGCAAACGGATCATCTGCCTCCGGTCTCATTCTTCCGATCATTACGCTTGCTCTTTATCCGATGGCATACATCACCAGACTGACGCGTTCTTCAATGCTGGACGTTCTTGGTCAGGATTATATCCGTACCGCTAAAGCGAAAGGCGTACCGCCGAGAAAGATCATCTTCGGTCATGCGCTTAAGAATTCCCTTATTCCTGTTATCACATATTTCGGACCGATGCTCGCGTATATCGTTACCGGATCTCTTGTTGTCGAGCAGATCTTTGCCGTACCGGGTATCGGACGTGCTTTCGTCAGCAGTATCACGAACCGTGACTATCCGATGGTTATGGGTACCACGATCGTTCTTGCTGCATTGATCGTCGTAATGAACCTTGTCAGTGATATCCTGTATAAGGTCGTCGATCCGCGTATTAATCTTGAGTAAGGAGGGGAATCATGGAAAAGAAAAAGATGTTCAGTATGCATGTTGATGTAGATTCTTTCCTCCCTGCTACAGATGAGGATAAGTCCTATATTGTTCAGATGCGTCCGTCCACTACTTTCTTTAAGGACGGCATTAAAAGATTAAAAAAGAATAAGATCGCGACGATCAGTTTCTTCCTGATCGTAATCATTACACTGGCCTCGATCTTTATCCCGTTTTTCTGGCCATATAAGTATGACAGTATGCTGGGTGTTACACCCGGAAAGCCGGTAGATGCTTCCTATAACAACCTGGCGCCTTTTGAATATGGTGCCACGGAGCAGGAAAAGATCGATGCCGGGGAGAGTGTATTCCCGCATGTTTTCGGCACAGATGCCTCGGGAAGAGACTATTTCATCCGTGTCATTTACGGAACTCGCATTTCTCTTGCGGTTGGATTCTTTGCTAGCCTTGTAGTACTTGTGATAGGAATGACGATAGGCTCGATCGCCGGATATTTCGGAGGTAAAGTCGATCTTATCATCATGCGTATCGTCGATATTATCTATTCACTTCCGGATATGCTGATGGTCATCCTTCTTGCTTCGGTAATGAAGATGACACTCGGTCCTGTGATAGAGGGAACCGTATTTGATAAGATCGGAAGTAACATCATCAGTTTGTTTATCGTATTTGGTCTTCTGTACTGGGTATCGATGTCCAGACTTCTTCGTGGACAGATCCTTTCCCTTCGTGAGCAGGAGTACGTCCTGGCATCCAGAGCCGCCGGTGCGAAGGGCTCGTGGATCATTAAGAAGCATCTTCTGCCGAACTGTATCAGTGTTGTTATCATCTCTACGGCACTTCAGATCCCGAGTGCGATCTTTACCGAGAGTTATCTTTCCTTCCTCGGACTTGGTGTTAACGCACCGATGCCATCTCTCGGTTCTCTCGCTTCAGATGCCCTGAATGGTATTACATCGTATTCCTATAGACTTGTTATCCCGGCAGTTGTTATCTCTCTGATCGTTCTTTCACTGAATCTCTTTGGTGACGGTCTCCGTGATGCATTTGACCCGAAGCTTCGTAAATAAGAAAGGAGGAGAAGAACATGGCATTGCTAGAAGTTAAAGACCTGCATACATCATTCTTCACTCCTGCTGGTGAAGTAAAAGCGGTCAATGGAATCTCATTTAATCTCGAAAGAGGAAAAGTATTAGGTATCGTAGGTGAATCCGGTTCCGGTAAATCCGTAACAGCATATTCGATCATGCAGATACTGGCAAGTACAGGTAAAATCGTTTCCGGTTCGATCATGTTTGACGGGCAGGAACTTGTCAATTCCGGTGAAAAGGTGATGAAGACGGTCCGTGGTAATAAGATCTCTATCATTTTCCAGGATCCGATGACCAGTTTGAATCCGACATATACGATCGGTCATCAGCTGATGGAAGCGATCCTGCTTCATACTAACCGTAATCGTCAGCAGGCGAGAGAAAGAGCTATCGAGATGCTCCGACTCGTAAACGTAAACGAGCCTGAAAAACGTATGAAACAGTATCCGTTCGAGTTCTCCGGCGGTATGCGGCAGCGTGTCATGATCGCTATGGCACTTGCCTGTGAACCGGATATTCTTATCGCGGATGAGCCGACTACGGCACTGGATGTTACCATCCAGGCACAGATCCTCGAACTGATGAAGTCTCTTCAGGAAGAACTCGGAATGGCGATCATCATGATCACCCACGATCTCGGTGTTGTTGCCCAGCTTTGTGATGAGGTTATCGTCATGTACGCCGGTTCTATCTGTGAACAGGGAACGGCGGAGGAAATCTTCTATAATCCTTGTCATGAATATACTAAGGGCCTTATCCGATCCATTCCTACCGCAGATTCTGCCGGTACAAGGCTGAAACCGATAAGCGGTACTCCGATCGATCTTCTGAATATGCCGAAAGGCTGCCCTTTTGCACCTCGATGTGAGAATGCGATGAAGATCTGCCTTAAGGAAAGATGCGAGAGAATGCGTATCAATGAAGATCATCAGGCAGCATGCTGGATGAATGTGAAAGCCGGTGTGGAAGATGGTTCGATCGAACTTGTTAAACCTGAGCAGAAGTCAGACGATACAGTCAAAGAAGAGAAGAAGGGTGGTGAGACCGAATGAGTGATAACGAAAATACCCCGATCATCGAGGTCAAGAACCTAAAACAGTACTTTAATATCAACGTCGGTCTTTTCCGTAGCAAACCTCTGAAGGCGGTGGATGATGTTTCTTTCTCCATTAAGAAAGGTGAGACGCTCGGCCTTGTAGGTGAGTCCGGCTGCGGTAAAACTACGGTTGGCCGTACACTGCTTCACCTTTATAAGCCGACATCCGGCTCTGTTTTCTATAAGGGAAAAGAGATCAAGACGAAGTCTGATATCGCCGAGTTTAGAAAAAAAGCAACAATGGTGTTCCAGGATCCGTATTCTTCTTTGAATCCGAGAATGACAGTATCCGATATTATCGGAGAGCCTCTGGACATTCATAAGGTATATAAGAATTCCAAAGAACGTCATGACCGTATCCTTGAGCTGATGGGTCAGGTAGGATTAAACTCCGAGCACGCTTCGAGATATGCCCATGAGTTCTCCGGCGGACAGCGTCAGCGTATCGGTATAGCGAGATCACTTGCGCTCAATCCTGATTTTGTCGTTTGTGACGAGCCTGTTTCCGCTTTGGATGTTTCGATCCAGGCGCAGGTCATTAATATGTTTGACGAGCTTCAGGCGAAGATGGGTCTTACATACCTGTTTATCGCGCACGACATCCTAGTCGTCCGTCATATCAGTGACAGGATCGCGGTTATGTATCTTGGTAAGATGGTTGAACTTGCCGATTCTAAAGAGATCTATGAACACTCGCTGCATCCTTATACAAAATCACTGATGTCTGCAGTGCCTCAGCCGGATCCGAAGATCGCGCGTGCGAATAAGCGTATCGTTCTTTCCGGCGATATTCCAAGTCCGCTCAATGCTCCTTCCGGATGTCCTTTCCGTACGAGATGCGCTTATGCACAGGAGTGCTGCGCTGAGTCGATGCCGGAGCTGAAAGAAGTGTCCAGCGGTCACTTTGTTGCATGCCACAGGGTAAATGAGATCGGATAGCGGATCTGCTGTGGCGTAATAAATCAGATTCAAATATATGCGTGGTTCTCTCGCGTATTTTGAAAATAAAATTAAAGGGGATAAGATATGAAAAAGATTCTTGCGTTAGTATTATCTGCTTCGATGCTCATTGGCCTGGCAGGTTGTAAGAAATCTACAAAGAAAAAGGCCGGCAGTTCTCTGGCTGTTTGTCTTGCATCGGAACCGGATACCCTTGATCCGGCTTTAAACTCTTCTGTTGATGGAGCAACATTGGTCAGCCACCTGTTTTCCGGACTGGCTAAATGGGAGATGGATCCGAGCGGTAAGCTTAAGATCGTTCCGGATGCTGTAAAAGAACTGGTAAAAGGTGTCGTAAACGAGGACGGAACAGTAACTTATACGTACACGCTCCGTGACAACCTTAAGTGGTCCGACGGTAAAGATGTAACTGCGGAGGATTTTGTATTCTCCTGGCAGCGTGCAGCTTCTGTTGAGCTTGCTGCTGACTACGGTTATATGTTTGAAGTCATTGACGGCTATGATGAGGTAACAGCAGAGAATCCGTCTCCGGATGCTAAACTTAATGTAAAAGCACTCGATGATAAGACACTCGAAGTAACCCTTGAAAACGAGATTTCCTACTGGGATGAACTTCTTGCTTTCCCGGCATATTTCCCGGTACGCTCGGATGTTGTTTCCAATGAGAGCTGGTCCACAGATCCGAAGACCTATATTTGCAATGGCCCATATACGATCACAGGATGGGAGCACAACAGCCTTATCACACTTACTAAGAATGATAAGTATGTCGATGCAGACCAGATCAAGATGGAAACGATCGAGTTCTATCTCTCAGACGATGAGAACAACATGCTGACAAACTTCCAGAACGGCGCTTGGCAGCTGATCGACGATGTTCCGACAAACGAGATCCCGAACCTCAAGGCAAAGTATCCGGATGAATTCGTAGTTACAGGTCAGATCGGTACTTACTATGTCTGCTGGAATATCAATGAAGAGATCCTCCCGGCAAACAGCGGTCTTTCCGGTATTGAGGCGGAGAAGGCAAAGGCTGAGATCAGATCTGCTATCGGACTTCTTTTCGATAGAAACTACATTGTTGAAGAAATCGGTCAGGCAGGTCAGGTTCCGGCATCTTCATTCGTTGCTATGGGTATGACAAATCCGGATGGTAGTGAGTTCTATAAGACTGCAGGACATAACGACGGATTTGATGGATATTATAATGTTTCCAAGGATGCATTTGAGTCCAACTTTAATTCCGCTGTTGAAATTCTTAAGAAGTACTATGCATATGATGAAGCTTCTAAAAAGTTCACGAATTTCCCGACTCTGACATACCTCTACAATACAAACGAGGGCCATAAGGCGATCGGCGAGTATCTGCAGAGTGCTCTGGCTAGTATCGGTATCACGATGAATCTTGAAAACCAGGAGTGGAATACATTCCTTAACACAAGAAAGAACGGCGATTATTCTATCGCTCGTAACGGCTGGCTGGCTGACTATAACGATCCGATCAGCTTCCTGGATATGTGGACATCCGCTTCCGGTAACAACGACGTTCAGTTTGGTAAGGATGCGAATGCTACAGTTGCTATGTATGATATGGATCTGACACCTTACGGCTATGATATCAACGTTAAGAACGGCACATGGGCAGAGACCTATGATGTTCTTATCAGCACGATCAAGAGCTGCGCAGACACAGAGACCCGCTATAAGCTTATGCATCTGGCTGAAGACCTGCTGATGTCGACCGGCTGTATCGTTCCTCTGTATTTCTACACAGATATTTATATGATCAACAAGAATGTCACCGGATTCTTCTCCAACCCTCTGGGCTACAAGTACTTCATGTACTGTGAAGTGAAGGAAGGCTGATCCTTTAAAACTGGTCATATCCGGGCACTGGCCGGGATTTCCCGGCCGGTGCTTTTTTATCGTGTGAAAGAGTGCGTTTATATACAGTTATTGTGATATAATCAAAAGTTGTAACGGCGGCTTTCTGCCGCGATGTAAGGAGGAAGTAAAGAATGGATAACAAGTTCAGTGTCGAAACCAATTGTGTACAGGGCGCATATCAGCCGAAAAACGGTGAATCAAGAGTAATGCCGATCGTACAGAGTACGACTTGGAAGTATTCATCCACGGAACAGATGGGAAGACTTTTCGATCTTGAAGAGAGCGGATATTTCTACACACGTCTCGCAAATCCGACCAGTGATCTGGTGGCAGCAAAGATCTGCATGCTCGAGGGCGGTGTTGCTGCGATGCTTACTTCTTCCGGACAGGCTGCGAATTTCTTCGCTATTTTCAATGTCTGCGAGGCCGGTGATCACATTGTTTGTTCTTCTGCGATCTACGGCGGTACATATAATCTGTTCGCACACACCATTAAAAAGATGGGAATTGATGCAACATTCGTATCCCCGGATGCAACAGAAGAAGAGATCCAGGCAGCGATCAAACCGAATACCAAGCTTGTTTTCGGTGAGACGATCGCTAACCCTGCTCTGAATGTCCTTGATATCGAAACATTTGCGAAAACAGCTCATAAGAACGGCCTCCCGTTCATGATCGATAATACATTTGCTACTCCGATCAACTGCCGTCCGATCGAGTGGGGTGCGGATATCGTTATCCACTCCACAACGAAGTATATGGATGGACATGCGACATCTGTTGGCGGATGTATCGTAGATGCCGGTACTTTTGACTGGGCGAAGTATCCTGAGAAGTTCGCCGGACTCGTTGAGCCGGATGAGACCTATCATGGTGTTTCTTATACCGGCCGGTTCGGCAAGTCTGCGTTTATTATGAAAGCAGTAGCTCAGCTGATGCGTGACCTCGGTTCTATTCCGGGTCCGATGAATGCGTTTCTTCTGAATATCGGTTTGGAAACTCTGCATCTGCGTATGCCTCGTCACTGCGAGAATGCACTGGCGGTTGCCGAGTATCTGCAGAAACATCCGAAGATCGCATGGGTTTCTTATCCGGGTCTTCCTGGTGATAAAGAATATGCCAAGGCACAGAAATATATGCCGAACGGAACCTGCGGTGTTCTTTCCTTTGGTGTAAAGGGCGGAAGAGAGGCTTGTGTGAAATTTATGGATTCTCTGACGCTTGCGGCTATCTGCACTCATGTTGCTGACTGCAGAACCTGCGTACTCCATCCGGCTTCCCATACACACCGTCAGATGAATGACGAAGAACTTGCGGCTGCTGGCGTAAGTCCGGATCTTATCCGTTTCTCTGTCGGTATCGAAAATAAAGACGATATCATCGCAGATATTGAGCAGGCTCTGGCAAACGTTTGATCTGTTGGGTTTAATTTCCGAAATCGATTTCGAAAAAGCATTTCTTTTTACGCTCCTTTTATGTAGAATAGAAGGAGCGTAAATATTTCTCTTAAGGAGGATCAAGACATGAAAATTTATAGCGTTTTGGATAAAGAATTCGCACCATATGGTAAAGTTCTTACCGGCTACGATGTATCCGATCTTATCAAGGCTCTTGATGAGAAGACACCTCTTCCGGATGGCGTCGAGTACGTGATGAGCTGTGCTGACCTTGAGTACACGAAAGCTTTTGGTGTTCTTCAGAACAATGCATATGGCGGTATGCCGATCCAGCTCGGTTACTGCAACGGCCATAACACAAAGCTCAACTGCCTCGAATATCACCGTGACAGCGAATTGAACATCGGTTCAACCGATTTTATCCTGCTTCTTGCCAAGGCTGACGATATCGTTGACGGTAAACTCGACACATCTAAGGTCATGGCTTTTAAGGCGGAAAAAGGACAGGTAGTCGAAGTTTACGAGACATCCCTGCACTATGCTCCGTGTTCTGCAAAGAAGGGTGAAGGCTTCAAGGTAGTTATCGCTCTGCCGAAGGGTACGAATGGTGCTGTTCCGGCTCTTACAGCTTTCAACGAAGAAGATAAGTGGATGACAGCCTGCAACAAGTGGCTCCTGGCTCATGAGGAATCCTCTGAAGCAAAGAGCGGCGCGTATGTCGGTCTTACCGGCGTAAATCCGGATATTTCAGATCTCATCTGATCCAATCGTTCGAAATAGAAGAATAAGAGAATCTCCTCCGCGGTGATCGTATCGCGGGGGATTTTTTTATGGAATTATATGGATCGATCATTATAAAAATATTCAAATGTGGAGAAAATGTGAAATAATGTGATAAAAACTATTGCAAAATTGTGAATGTCATGATATATTGCGCGTGTGAGGATATTAGTCCGCGTATTTTGGGGGTTGTACGCGGAAGAATTTCTTTGGTGGAGGTATGTCACCCGTGAACAAGGTATCCTCATATCGTCAGAAGATGATCGGTCTAATTCTGACAATTTCTTTGCTTCTCAGTTTTCTCCCTGCGTCCAGGCTCCTTGCTGACGGAACACAGACACTGAATGTCGAATCGTATTCGGCATGTGCTTTTCAGAATGACTTAAGCCTGGTGTATTACTACAAGATCAAATCGCCGGGTGATTTTACCAATATCCGCCTTCGCGTGGCATATCAGAGATTCGATTATAACAACCCGGGTGCATATACCTGGGAGACCAGTGATATCCGTGACTATACCTATGATCCGCAGACACAGATGTACCGCTTCGTATTTAAGGGTATCGCCGCGGCGGAGATGGGAAATACCGTCCGTACCGCGTTCTGTGCAAATATCGGGAATCAGGCATATGCGAGTCCGGAGCAGAGATTCAGCATCAAGCAGTATGCGGAGAAGATCCTGGAACTGAAGGGGACCAGCGCAGATGAGAAAGATAAGCTTCTGTGCACACTGGTCGTCGACATGCTGAACTACGGAGCAGCGGCACAGAAATATTTCGGAAGAAATGTAAGCGCGCTTGTAAATGCAAACCTGACCGAAGTCCAGAAGAAGATGGGCTCTGAACCGGTAAGTAACATGGAATCCATCGCGACGATCGAACCGCTTTCCGGAGCAAAAGCTGTGTTTAAGTTTGCATCTGTGGAATTTAATAACACGGTCGATCTGGTGACATATATACAGATGACCGGAGATCTGAAAGATACGGTATATGCAGAGGTCAGCTATACCGGTGTAGACGGGCAGACCCTTACATCGAAAACATCTGCGAAGAGTTTTAAACTTAAGGACGGACTCTACGGTGTGAGATTCAGTAATATCACAGCCCTTTATTTCCGTTCCCCGCTGAAGATCGTTATAAAGGACGGAAACACTGCTATCAGCCCGGTCCTGAACTACAGCTTTGAAAGCTATGTACGGGATATCAACATCGGGGATTATAAGGAGAGCATGAAAGAGCTCGGAAGATACATGCTGGCGTATGGAGATTCCGCGTATAAGTATTTCACCTACTCCGGAAGCGGATCGGGAAGTGAAAATGAGGGTGATTTCGTAAAATATTCATCCTTTAAGCAGGCATCAGATCCGGACGATTATAACTCTATCGTACGGGCACACGAATATGCGAACGAGCATAATCTTCCTGTTAAAGCAGACGAAGGTGCGACTTATCGTATCAACCATATGGATCCGAAAAATCCGAAGGGTGCGCTTATCAAGACTCCGACTGACTGGGGAGATGCGAAGTTTATTATCGATGATTCCAAGATGACGGCAGATGAGGGAGCGTGCTATCTGTTTACAGTTGCTCCGACGAAAGAAGGAAGTACATATTACCTTAAGGAGGATTGCGGTGTTTATTTTGGAATCGATCCGAGACTTAAGAATTATCCGCTGTATAATCCTGCCGTGTCTTCGAGTTTCCCTAGTATTGCCACACAACAGAATTTCCTGAATCAGACATTTTCTAAAGAAACAACTCAGTTTCAGTTAAGAGATGGCGAGAGATTTGAAGAAAGAAATCTGTTTGTTTTTAAAACGATGGCTTATCTCCGATGGGGAAGATTCGGCTCGGCTACTGCATCTGATCCGGACGGCCGTAATCAGCAGGAGATCATTATCGTCGATAAGGACGGAAGAATAGATCCGACGACAAAGCTTCAGTGGGACTGGAAAGAGATATACTTCGTTGAGAAATATCCGATCGATGAAGTACCTCTTACGGTAACGGGCGGTACATTTACCACGATCGTTAATGTACTTAACTCAGGAGAATATGTGCATCGCGGTATATCAGTTACCAGATCCAATGTCACTCTCCAGGGCGTAAAACATTATCTTACCGGTGAGGATGCCATGTATGTAAACGGTGATTCTGTTCCGCGTCTCGGAGCTCCGCATCAGGGATTTTTCCGTATCGATCACTGTGCATATGTTACGTTAAAGGATTGTGTTTTCTCGAATCATAAACGTGTATTTAATAAGGGTGATAACACTCATTCGACAGCTCCATATGACTATTATGCGGAATATGCTGCGAATATTACGATCGATCACTGTGTTTGCGCTCCCACAAAAGAGGATTCTACCGGAATTATGGATAGCACAAGATGGGGAACTACCGGAACCAATTATTGTAAAACTATCGTCATGCAAAATTATTCGTCGGTGAATCGTATCGATGCGCATAAGGGAACATATAACCTTGTTGTTAAAGATAGCACTCTTGGTACCCGTGGTGTTGCTGCTGTTGGATTTGGTGATATGTATCTTGAAAATGTAACTATTCACGCCGAGCATTTCATCACGTTGAGAAATGACTATGGCAGTGCCTGGTTTGGGAATATTTACATTAAGAATTGCACCTGGGATATTGGTAATGATTATACAGCCGACTTGATCCAGGCGATCTATGACCCTGAAAATAAGTATTGCTATGAACCGTTTGTTGAGGATGGAATTACATACTATAGTCAGCTTCCTACATTAATTGATATAGACGGTTTAACGATCGATGCGAGAGAGATCGTTCATGTATATAACAAAAAGGGCGAAATCGACCATGGTCCGGCTACAGTTTTCTATACTCAGCGAGGTTTTAACATCTATACTTCGGTCCTAAACAATGCTCCTACTTCAGATGAAGCAATGCCTGGTTATTTGGCCGATCCTGAGCAGTATAAGTATCCTCTTTGTGTCACCAAACAGGTAAATCTAAAGAATCTAAAAGTCATCAAGAATCCTGAATATGCTGATTATACGTTAAAGTATGTCACTGTGAGAAATCCATATTACTTGCAGATCCATGATGAGTTACTGTTTGCGAATACGAAATTAAACTTTGAAGAACCAATCACATATGAAGTGGCGGAACCGGATTAACGATTCCGCCACTTTGGCCATGCTTTTATAAATTGTTTTTTTCTGATCAGCCGAAGAACTCTTTGTAAAGTGTTCTAACCGCATAAGAACAGTACTCTTCACGAACACCGAACATAACGGAGATCTCGGAAGCGCCCTGATTGATAAGCTCTAAGTTGATACCTGCTTTGGAAAGTGCGGTTGCAGCACGAGCTGTAGTACCAACCGTATTCGCCATCGCTTCACCAACGATCATGACGATAGCGAGATCACGATTGACAGAGATATTATCCACATTCAGTTCAAGGCTGATGCGCTGTACGATACGGCGCTCTTTTTCCGGTGTAAAGTCCGCTGCTCTTAAAATAATGGACACAGAATCGATTCCGGAAGGCATATGCTCGATCGAGATTCCTTCGTCAGCGATGATAGAAAGAACCTTTACGAGGAAGCCTACTTCACGGTTCATAAGGTATTTGCTCATGTTCAGAGCACAGAAGCCTTTCTCGCCGGCAATACCGGTTACGAGAGAATCGTAGTGAGTACGCTTGGCAACGATCATGGTACCCTTAGCTTCCGGATGATTTGTGTTACGGATGTTTACCGGAATACCACGGACAAATGCAGGGTAGAGGGCTTCCTCGTGAAGAACGGAGAACCCGGCATATGCAAGCTCACGCATCTCATCATAGGTGATCTCGGTAACAGCGAACGGATCTTTTACCAGATTCGGATTTACTGCATACACATTATCTACATCTGTCCAGTTTTCATACACCGTGGCATGTACCGCAGCTGCAAGGATCGCACCTGTGATATCCGATCCGCCACGGGAGAAGGTGATGATCTCTCCATCTTCGGAATATCCGAAGAATCCAGGGAATACACAGATCTCACGGAGTCGGGCAAGATCAGCAAGGTTGTCATAGGACTGCGGAAGAACCTTAACATGTCCGCCTACCTCTGTCTCCAGGAGAAGACCTGCTACCTTTGGGTTGCAGTAGGTTGCCTTATGACCGGTCTTGTTAAGATATGTCGCGACAAGGCGAGCACAGCTGTCTTCGCCAAGTGCTTTTGTAGCATCCATATAGCGGCCGGCATCCTTGATCGGAGTATCGATAGAAGATTTGATGTTCTCCTCAATAGACTCCATGCACTCAGGAATCTCGAGCTCCTCACAGATTGATGCGAAACGGTCAAGGACAGCCTGAAGTTCTTTTTCACCCGACTGACCTGCGATCTTCGCATCAGCGAGCGCGATCAGAAGGTCTGTGACCTTGATGTCAGAAGAGAAGCGTTTGCCGGGAGCGGAAACAACGATCACCTGTCTATCTTTATCGCTTAAAAGGATCTCACATACTTTTTTGATCTGAGCGGCATCTGCCAGTGAGGAACCGCCGAATTTAGTAACTTTCATATTTACATTCAGGAGATTTCCTGATCCTCCTATTATTATCTTCAAGACATTATATATTTATATAGACACGTTTCGCAAGCAAAAGACGCATAGTTGCACATTTTGACCATGATTGGTATGCTACATACGTCAATTAGTGAGGTTTTTGCATGAAGAATATTTTCCGTCCGGCCATGTGCGCCAAGAAAGTAAGTGATATCGATTTTGGGGATCTGTACTCCAAAGGATATAGGTATGCTCTTCTTGATTTCGATAATACGCTTGCACCGGACCACTATACTGAGCCGATCGATTATTCTTATGAAATGGTCGAAAAGATGCAGAAGGCGGGCTTTTCACTGTGTCTGGTATCGAATGCAAAATCCGACCGTTCGAAAAAGATCGCGGATATGCTGAAGATTCCCTGTGTATCTTATGCAAACAAACCCGGAACTTCAGGTGTTTTTAAAGCAATGGATCTTATCGGAGCGGATAAAGAAAAGACGATCATGATCGGGGATCAGGTTTTCACCGATGTTGCTGCCGCGAATAAAGCAGGTATCTTTAGTATTTTTGTTGAACGTTACTCGAAGAAAGAAGTTTTCTATGTCGTTCTGAAGAGATTCCCGGAGTGGATCTTACGTAAAATTTTCCGATTCTGATTTTTTGCCGGTTTTGAGTTAATTTACACTTTCTATTAATTGTGTAAATTTGTCGCGGAACTCTCGTTCATAGTGTTAAAATATCGTCTGCGCAACTTTCGATTATTTGTTTATAGTGCGATTTGAAAACGCGTTGAATCTTATCCTTGATGTGCTAATCTAGAGCCATAAATAAGGCGTTGAAAGAATAGGAGGGTTCCTATGAAAAAGAAAATCAGAAGAGTGATTTCATTGGCGGCAAGTTTGGCTACAATATCATCCATAAATGTCGCAATTTTGTCCAATGAGACAGCAACTGTTCTCGCTGCAGAGAACGAACCGGACATGAGCCGGTCGATCGTATTTGATCATTCCGTGCTGAAAGACGGCAGTGACACCAAGGACGCAGACATAGTCTATTTCGGTAATCTCGGAGATGATGAGAAAACAGCAGTTCCTTATCGAGTCATCGGATATGACAGGACAGGCTGTGTTTCTACCGATGCTTCGTATAGGGCGGTCGTACTCTATTCGGATATTTCGCTTTTCACCAGTAAATTCAATGAGGATCCGGCTAAGAAAAATGCATATCATGAGTCAACTTTACATAATGCTGTAAAGGATTATACGAAAAAAGGTCTGTCGGAACAGGAACGTTCTGCAATTCTTTTGAAAGATCTTCCGGTAAGTTTGTATACGGAGAATTATGGTTGCGGCGGTGTAGCTGGTGGCTGGCCTGTATGGGATCAGCTGATGTGGCCGCTCTCGACCGGAGAAGCTACCGGTCTTCCTTCTGAGATAAGAGCGACCGAAGACACCGTTCTTTGTTCACCTGGCAAACCGGATGATCCGAATACGGTAAATGTGCCGAATAATCTGATTGCCTGTATTGATAATTCGGGCACAGAAAAAGGCCGTATCATAAATGATGGTGTGGATATCGGGAATGATTTCAAGGTCCGTCTCGGTGTTTCTGTCAAGTTTTCAAATATTGTAATGCTCAGTGCTGTTTCAGATGGAAAAGGGAAAATCTCCGGTGAAACCGGACCGGATGCTCTTAAGGCAGTAGAAGATTATGATCTTTCCGGAATTTCTTCCTGGAAGATGACCCTAACTGACGGTTCCCGTAGTAAGTTCCGGGCTTCTCTGAACGGGGATGGAACAGTCGAAGCAGGAAAAAAGGTGAGTATCTCTTACGAGAATGCAAAGAACGGGGTAAACGAGTTTGTCTCTGTGATGCTTTTTGATGCGAAGGCTCCTGACCGCGTACTCTATTATGGCCGGATCGCACAGGATTCTGTATCCGGTACTGTCGATGTCACGATCCCTTCCGGACTTTACGGCAAATATGTTATGAAGATCTATTCCGAGCAGTATAACGGGGAAAAACTGACAGATCTTGCTTCTTCCTTCGTATGTGTTGATCTTACTGTTATCCAGCCGGCCTCTGTTCTTGAATCGCCGGTTGCTCTTGAGGGTCTGGTATATAACGGAAAAGAACAGGATTTGATCATTCCGGGATGCGCGGTGAATGGTTCTATGAAGTATAAAATCGGTGAAGATGGTACGTATTCTGAAGATGTTCCGAAAGCAAAGAATGCCGGTGAATACAAAGTTTATTTTAAAGTCTTCGGAAATGACGGATTTGCTGATATTGAGGAACACGCGATCAGTGTTGCTATTTCAAAAGCACATGTAACGGTTACACCTGATAATATCGTTAAGATGATCGGAAATGAGGACCCGGCGCTTACAGCGACTGTTCAGGGTCTGGCTGAAGGCGATGCGGCAGAGGTGATCGCTTACACGATCTCCCGTGTGACCGGTGAGGATGAGGGTATCTATCAGATCAATACGGATGGAAAGAAGGATCAGGGGAATTATGAAGTGTCCTTCGGTACAGGTGCTTTTACCATTGAAGAAGGAGAGATCATCTACACGATCTCTGATAATATGAACGGCAGCTATAACATCGGCTGTAAGAAAGACCTGGTCATTACAGTAAAGAGAAACATCAATGATCATAAGACTTTCGATAACTATAAGGAAAGCACGATCGATGGTAAGACGGTCACAAAAGAGCAGGGTACCACTACGAAAGGAAGCCTGGTTCTGACTCTGAAGAGTTCCTATCTCGATACTCTTTCGGAGGGGGAGCATAAGATCAAGGTATCTTTCACAGACGGCGAGGCTCTGGCTACAGTCAATATCGGTAAAGTGAAGGGAAAGAGCCTTCCGAAGACAGGTGACACATCTGTTGATAAAACTCCGCTTGCCTGGATGTTGATCATCACAGCTGCAGCGGGTATAACGATGACTGTCCTTATCGAGAAAAAACGTCATAAATAAAACCAGGCCGTATGAGCTGGATTAAGGAAGCTCCCTCAAAAGGGGAGCTTTCTCACGTATCAGCGGCAGGAATAGCCCTGTATTTGTGTAATTTATATAAAATTACAGAATTGTCTTTATTTTACTTGCGGATTTGAAGATGTTCATATAAACTGTTATAACGTAATAAAATGGATAACATAAATTTGTGTATATTTCGGAGGAACATTTATGATTAGCGCTGGTGATTTTAGAAACGGTATGTGCTTTGAGATGGACGGTCAGGTTTTCCAGGTAGTGGAATTCCAGCACGTAAAACCTGGTAAGGGTGCCGCTTTCGTACGTACAAAATATAAGAATGTTAAGACAGGTTCTGTTGTAGAGCGCAGCTTCAACCCGAACGAAAAGTTCGAGCAGGCTCAGCTGGAGAGAAACGACATGCAGTATATCTACGCTGATGGCGATCTGTACTACTTCATGGATCAGGAAACATATGAGCAGCGTCCGATCTCTAAGGAGAACATCGGCGATAACATCCGTTTCCTTAAGGAAGAGATGATCTGTAAGGTTCTTTCTTACAAGGGCGAGATCTTCGGTGTAGAACTTCCGATCGTTGTTGAACTTGAGATCACTGAGTGCGAGCCAGGTGTTCGTGGTGATACGACAAACAACGCTACTAAGATCGCTACACTGGAAACAGGTGCTACCGTAAAGGTTCCGCTCTTTGTTAACCAGAATGAGGTCATCCGTGTAGATACACGTACAGGTGAATATCTCGAACGTGCATAATTCCACGTTCTGATTATTTTCGAGAAGGGAACTGCCGAAGATGGGTGAGAATCTCGTATCGGAATCAATTAAAGGCGAACGCTCGATGTCGCAGGGCTTTGTTGCACAGTATGCAGCAGAAGCCGCCCTGCGTGCAGAGGGCGTTGCTCGTCTTACGGCCTCTGTTCCGGTGATCCTGAAGGAGTCTTTGGGATTTGTTCACGAAGGTAAAGGCGTTCGGGTAGAGTTTTCCGAGAATGAGGAAGGTTTTGTATCTGTTACAGTCTATCCGATCGTTTATTATGGTATGATTATTCCTGAGGTAGCGTGGTCTATTCAGGAACGTGTCAAAGAAGATGTCGAAAAGTTCACCGGCCTTGTTGTGGAATCAGTAAATGTCCATGTTTGCGGCGTGGTGTTAAGGGAGGAAAAGAGTTCATGAATCGTCTCGTTCGTTTTGTCCTGATCGTTTATTCGACGATCCTTGCGATATTGTCATTGCTTCTTCTTTATGCACTGGCAGATGACGGTATTTTTGCAGATCTCCTTTCTCCGCTGTCCAATATCGTTACGGATCCGGTTAAAAAGTATATCTATCTTGCAGTTCTTCTTCTGATACTGATCTCCTGCATCATTACGGTAACATATTGCCTTTTGAACGGAAGACTGAGCAAGACCCGTATCCGCCAGACAGAAATCGGATATGTCGAGATCGGTGTTGATGCGATCGAGAGCATCGCCCTGAACTCGGCAAAGAGTGCTCAGGTCGGTATCAAAGCAGCACGCGCACGTGTTTCCTCCGCTAAGAATAATGCGATCCGTGTCTATCTTTCTGCTGTTCTTTATTCCAATGTTGAAGTTCCTTCCACCATGGGTAAGGTTCAGGAGCGTATCAAGAAGGATATTGAGCGTTATACCGGTATCACCGTTGAAAGTGTTTCCGTAAAGGTCAGCCGTGTTGAGCCTGTCGTTGCGAAGGTGGAACGTTAATTCATGAGAGCCCTGTTCGTCAAATTCTTTAATATGCTGAAAGACAAGAATTCCGGCAAGATCGGCGCCGGCATCGCGTTTTTCTTCGCACTGTTTTTGGTGATCTTCGGCTTTCTTAAGACTATGTTTATTATCATTCTTACTGTGATCGGCTATGTAGTTGGTGCATTGCTTTTCTCGGATAGAGATAAAATAAAGGACTGGATGGATAAGATCCTTCCGCCCGGGAGGTTTAGATGAGTAGAAGAGAAGCACGTGAAGCGGCTTTCGCATTTTTATATCAGTTGAATTTCAGACAGGAACCTGTTTCTGAGCAAAAAGCACTTTACCTCGAAGTGCATCCTCTTGATGAAGAGGATCTGCCGTACTTTAACGAGATCACGGATGGTGTCTTTGAGAAGAAGGATGAACTGGATGCTGAGTATTCGAAGTATCTGAAAGACTGGAAACAGAGCCGTCTTCCGAAGGTGGATGTTATGCTTCTCCGTATTGCTGTATATGAAATGCTCCATGTCTCGGATATTCCGGTAAGTGTTTCTATTAATGAGGCGGTCGTACTTGCCAAGAAATACAGCTCAGAAGAATCCAAGAGCTATATCAACGCTATTTTGGGTAAGGTCGGCAGTACCCTGGAAAAATAATGGAACAGACAGCTATTTCCGTTTCGGAACTGAATGCATATGTGAGCACACTGTTGAACTCTGACAGTGTGCTTTGTCAGTTATGTGTCAAAGGCGAGATCTCCGGATATAAGCGATATCCATCGGGACATGCTTATTTCCAGCTGAAGGATGAGAGCAGCTCAGTTTCCTGCGTCATGTTCAAAGGGAACTTTTCCCATATCGATTTTGTTCCGGAAAATGGTATGAAAGTGCGTATTTACGGCCGAGCCGGGATCTATGCAGTCGATGGCAAGTTCCAGGTATATGTGTCCTTTATGCAGGAGGACGGACTTGGCGAACTCTTTAAGGAGTTTGAGCTTCGTAAGGAAAGAATGGCAAAAGAGGGGCTCTTTGACGATGCCCACAAAAAGCCGATCCCGTATCTTCCCAAGCGCATCGGAGTTGTGACCTCTCCGAAAGGTGCTGTTATTCAGGACATTATCAATGTGCTGAACAGAAGGTTCCCGAATTATGATCTTTTGATCGCGCCATCCGCAGTGCAGGGAAAAGAAGCCTCTTCTGAATTGATCAAGGGACTGAAACTTCTTGATGCCCGGGAAGATATCGATGTGATCATTATCGCGCGTGGCGGCGGATCTATGGAGGATCTCTGGTGCTTTAATGATGAAGCGCTCGGGCGCGCCATATATGATGCGGAAACACCCGTTATTTCTGCTGTCGGACATGAGACGGACTATACGATCTGTGATTTCTGCGCGGATCTTCGTGCGCCGACGCCATCTGCCGCGGCAGAACTTGTTATGCCGAATAAAGAGGAGATCCTTTCGCGTCTGGATGTTTCCGGCGGAAAACTGGCTCTGGCGATGAGCAACTATATGAAATCGAAGAGACATCAGTGGGACAGCCTGACCAAACACCGTGCGCTTATGGCCCCCAAGTTCCGTGTCGAAAAAGAGATGCAGAGATGCGATGTTCTATCTTCAAAGCTAAAAGAAAAAATGACCGCATCTTTTGAAAAGAAAAAAGGTGTTTTTACTACGGATCTGGCGAAATTAGGCGCTCTTGATCCGATGAAGGTGCTTCTTCGCGGGTATTCCCGGGTGACGGATCCGTCAGGAAAAACCGTGGACTCTATAAAATGTGTTAATATAAAGGACGAGGTTCTGATCTCGGTTTCTGACGGAACGCTTCGTTCCGTGGTTTCCTCGATCGAACCAAAAGAGGGTGAAGAGAATGAGTGAAAAGATTGAAATGACCTATGAACAGGCGGTCTCCGAACTGGAGGAGATCATTTCGAAACTGGAGTCGGGAGAGGCTTCTCTGGATGACTCTATTGCTTTATACTCACGTGGTATGGAACTGTCGAAATTCTGCAAGGAAAAACTGGATGCGATCGAGAAGAAGATCAGTATCCTGTCGCAGGATGGCGCAGTAGAAAGTGCTTTTGGAGAAACAGTATGAGTGAGAAGATCTCGTTTTTTATGAAAAAGTATCAGGATCGTATCGAAGGACTTCTCCTGAATGTTTTCCCGAAGGATCTCGAAGATGACCCGACGGTGAAAGCGGCAATGTACAGTCTTCTTGCCGGCGGCAAAAGGATCCGTCCGGTGCTTATGTACATGGTCGCAGATATGCTGAAACTTGACCTGTCAGTCGTAGATGATTTTGCTGTGGCGATGGAGATGGTCCACACGTATTCTCTTATTCATGATGATCTTCCGTGTATGGATGACGACTGCCTGAGAAGAGGAAAACCTACCTGCCATATCGCGCATGGTGAGGCATTTGCACTTCTTGCCGGAGACGCGCTTCTGAACCGTGCGTTTGAGCGGGTGCTTCAGGCAGTGGGCAAAAACCCAAAGACAGCCCAAGCTGCTGCTTATTTTGCGGAGAATACAGGTATCCTCGGCATGATCGGCGGTCAGAGCATCGACCTTTCATCGGAAGGAAAGAAAATTGATACCGGACGTCTTTGTGAACTTCATGAGAAGAAGACGGGCGCTCTTATCAATGCTTCCTGCCTGATTCCATACTATATTTTTGCCGCTGAAAAAGGTGAGGATAAGGCACTTTATGACCTGATCCACCGTTTTTCTGCCGGTACGGGCCTGGGATTCCAGATCAAAGATGATCTTCTGGATGTACAGGCAGATGCCGCTGTCCTCGGCAAAAGCACCGGTAAGGATGAGCGGGATAATAAATCGACATTTGTTACTGTTTTCGGCGAGAAAAGCGCGCAGAAAATGCTGGATGACACGTATGCGGATGTATATAGTGCGCTGGATGATCTGGGGAAACTCGGTTTTGACGTTACCGCGCTCCGCCAATTCAGTGATGTTCTGCAGAATCGGGTACAGTGAGATATGAAACCAACACCGATACTCGATACAATTAAACGCCCGGAAGATGTGGCAAAACTCGATTCCGAACAGAAGAAGCAGCTCGCGGATGAACTTCGTGAGTTTATCGTTGACCGTGTAAGTAAAAACGGCGGACATCTGGCTTCCAGTCTCGGTGTAGTTGACCTGACGATCGCTCTTCTTTCCGAGTTTGAACCGCCGCATGACCAGATCGTCTGGGATGTCGGTCATCAGGCATACGCGTATAAGCTTCTCACCGGAAGAAAAGATAAGTTCGATACACTCCGTCAATATGGCGGCATCGCGGGCTTCCCCAAGATCAGCGAGAGTGAATATGATGCTTTCGGAGTGGGACATAGCAGTACTTCGGTGTCTGCGGCACTCGGATTACTGCGCGCCAAGAAACTGAAAGGCGATGACGGACATGTGATCGCGGTGATCGGCGATGGCGCGATGACTGGCGGCATGGCATTTGAAGGACTGAATGATACCGGTCATTTCAGCGAGAATCTTACAGTCATCCTTAATGATAATCAGATGTCGATCGATAAGAACGTCGGCGGTCTTTCAAGAGCACTTGCCAATCTCCGCTCTTCGACGAAATATATTAAGGCGAAGAGCCGTGTCGAGCGCGTCCTTCTTCATATTCCGCTGATTGGAAAACCGATCGCACGGTTTATCCGTATGATCAAGACCTGGTTCCGACTTCTGATAAGAAGAAATACTCCGGTTATATTTGAAGACCTCGGATTTCAGTATTTCGGACCTTTTGACGGACATAATATCCCGCTTCTTAGAAAGAAACTGCGTATTGCCAAGGCGATCGACGGCCCGGTGCTGATCCATATTATTACGAAGAAGGGTAAGGGCTATAAACTTGCGGAAGAGAATCCGTCGTCGTATCACGGCGTTTCTCCTTTTGATAAGGAAAAGGGCGTTCAGCCTTCTACAACGAAGACCTTTACGAACTGTTTCTCCGACTCTGTCGTTCGTATCGGCGAGAAATACGAGAATGTGGTTGCGATCTGCGCCGCGATGATGACCAGTACCGGCCTTGCGAACTTCAGAAAACACATGAAACTGCGTTTCTTTGATGTCGGTATCGCCGAGGAGCACGCCGTGACCATGGCGGCAGGTATGGCGGTTAACGGCTTCGTGCCTGTGGTTGCTCTGTACTCGACTTTTGCGCAGCGTGCTTATGACCAGCTGCTGCATGATGTATGTCTTCAGAACCTTCATGTGGTTCTCGCACTGGACCGTGCCGGTATTGTCGGCGCCGACGGTATGACACATCAGGGTATCTATGATATTTCCATGATGCTCTCGATGCCGAACGTGACGATGCTTTCACCATGCAATTTTGCAGAACTCGACCGCATGCTGGAATATGCAGTTCATGATGCAAAAGGACTTGTCGCTGTCCGCTATCCGCGTGGCGGTCAGAGTGAGATCCTTGCCGGTATTCCGTCTTCTGAAGGTATCGCTCCCCGTGTGATCAGAGAAGGCTCGGATGTCGCGATCCTTGCTCTCGGTATCATGTGTGAGCAGGCGCTCCTTGCTGCAGATGAACTCGAGGAAAAAGGTATTCATGCCCGTGTCATCGATGTCCGCTGTGTGAAGCCGTGTGATATTTCTACTTGGAAAGAACTTCTTTCCGGCATTTCGGATGTGGTCACTATCGAAGACGGTCTGGCGCAGGCAGGCTTCGGATCGTATCTCCTTTCACTTCTTGAGGAAGAAGGCGAGATGTCTCATATCCGCCATTACCAGAGCCTGGGCGTATCCGACCATCCTCTTATCGCCGGTAACCGCGCACTCCTTCTCGAAAAAGAGAAGATGGATGATAAATCAATAGTAGAAACTATACTTTCCTGGAATTGATCTGTTCGTTATAAGAAACGCTAATAAAAATATGCATATATAATAATGCATAAATGTTCAGAATTCTGTATAATTAAAGAATCCTTGAAGGGGGCAGGTGCTTTTGCCGGTGTCCTTTTGAAATGGGAAGGAGCTTCTTACCATGAAATTTGGATTTGTCATAAATGAGGAGAAGGATCCGGGTTTTGCTTTTTCGAAGCGGGCCGCGGAAATAGTATCTTCCAAGGGCGGCAGTGTCGTATTCGATGATTCCTTCCGGGGTTCCGTGCTGGATGACATTCCGGGAGTCACTTTCGGTTCTTATTCCAACTGCGATATACTCTTTTCCCTTGGCGGTGACGGTACTTTTCTTCGTACCGCTCATAAACATCTTGGTGAGAAGATCCCGCTGATCGGTGTTAATCTCGGTACCATCGGCTTCTTAACGGAGATCCATAAGGATGATTTTGAAGATGCAGTGGACCGGCTTCTTGCCGGCAAATACACTCTCGAGAAGAGGACACAGCTGGATGTTACGCTGTTTTCGGAAGACGGAACGGTCAAGGAGCACGGAGTATGCTTAAATGATGCCGTGATTGCCCGTGGTGCGAATCTGCATGTGGTTTCTCTGGATCTTCTGATCGACCATGATCACGTAGAGCGTCTTTCCGGTGATGGTGTTATCCTTTCGACAGCGACAGGCTGTACCGCTTACTGTCTTGCTGCCGGCGGTCCTATCGTAAAACCGGATCTCGATATTTTCATGGTTACCCCGATCTGCCCGCATACATTGCATAAGCGTACATATATCGTTTCAGGGGATAGTTCCGTGGAGATCATCATCGAGCGTTTCTCTGAACCGCCGATCATGTCCCTGGACGGACGTCCGAATATAGAACTGGCGTATCATGACCGCATCCTCCTCAAGAAATCCGAGCAGGATGTGATCGTTGCGAAACTTGGATATGAGAATTTCTATCAGACCGTAAGGCAGAAGATCCGTGCAAGAGGTAGTTTCTATGAAGATGGCGAAAAATGAACGACAGGAAGCAATGCTGCGTCTGGTGCGTGCCAAAGAGATAAGCACGCAGGAAGAACTGGCAAAAGAACTCGAATCTGCCGGCTGGCAGGTGACTCAGGCGACCGTTTCCCGCGATATCAAGGATCTCGGGATCATTAAGGTGACGCTTCCTTCTGGCGGAACGAAGTACAGTGTTCTAGACAGAACCGGTGATGTGGCACCGGGAAGGCTTCTTTCTGTATTCGCCCACTCTGTATTATCTACTGATGTAGCGATGAATCTTGTTGTGATCCGTACGCTTCCGGGAATGGCGAATGCTGCGGCGTCCGCCCTGGATTCGATCCATCTTTCCGGTGTGGTCGGCTCCATCGCAGGTGATGATACCGTGTTTGTCGCAACGCCGAGTCCGGAAGACGCGCTTGCGATCCAGGCGACGATCAAAGATATGAACAGCCGTATCAATACGGATCAGTAAGAGGTTTTTGTGTTACTTAGTCTGACGATACAAGATTTTGCCATAGTTGAGTATGCTTCGTTTGCTCCCGGAAAAGGACTTAACATCCTTACCGGTGAGACCGGCGCGGGAAAATCACTCATCATCGACGCGATCAGCGCACTTCTGGGTCATCGTATCGGGCGTGATTATGTCCGCAAAGATGCCGATAAAGCCGTGATTGAGGCTGTTTTTGACGGGATCTCAGAAGTGGTTCCGGAAGAAGTGCTCTCAGAGTATGGGGTCGAGGCGGAAGATAACACACTGATCCTTCTGCGTGAGATCGGTAAAGACGGCAGAAGCCTGGTACGTGTCAATGGCCGCACTATGCCGGTGTCTGTCTTGAAAACGATCGGATCTTATCTTGTTGATATTCATGGCCAGCATGACCAGCAGACGATCTTTGACAGTTCGAAACATCTTCCGATCCTGGATGATTACCTGGGAGATAAGATTACTCCGCATATTCAAGCTTTTTCAGAGAAGCTTGATGAGTACCGTGAAATCCTTCAGAAGAGAAAACAGTATGAGACGGATCCGGAAAAGAGCCGCCAGATGCAGGATCTTCTGACATATCAGATCCATGAGATCGAGCAGGGTGCTTTTGCCGAGGGAGAAGAAGAGGAACTGGTTGAAAAACTAAAGATTCTAAAGCAGGAAGAAAAGAAGAACTTCCATCTCTCCTTCGTTCAGGGGGCGCTCTCGACCGAAGACTCCGAGTCTCCGCTGTCCTCGCTTCAGCTTGCGGCAGAACATCTGGACGCGCTGGCATCTATCGATCCCTCTTATTCAGAAAGTGCGCAGCAGCTTCGCTCTACCGTTATGGATCTTGAGGGAATGCATGACTTTTTCTATGATTCGAAGATAAATGCAGAATCTTATGATGAAGTGGAGTCCCGTCTCGAGTCCCTTCGTTCCTGTACCATGAAATACGGCGGATCTGTAAGCGCGATGAATGCATTTCTGGAAGACGCGAAGAACCGCCTGGAGATGCTGAAAGAAGGAGATACCCGTATCAAGCAGCTGAATGTCGAGCGTGCCCGTGTGGAAAAAGAACTGGTAGCTCTGGCGGATACGATCCATGATCATCGAGTGGAAGCGGGGAAAAAACTTGCTTCCGATATCGTTTCTGAAGTACAGTTCCTCGGTCTTCCGAATGCCTCCTTCGAGGTCTCTTTTACGAAACGACCGAAAGAACGGTTCTTCAGTAAGACCGGTTATGATGAGGTCGAGTTCCTGTTTTCCGCGAACAAGGGAGAAGACTTAAAGCCACTCTCTAAGACAGCTTCCGGCGGTGAAGCTGCGCGAATCATGCTTGCGATCAAAACGATCCTGGCGAGAGCGGACTCGACTCCTGTTCTTATATTTGATGAGGTGGATTCAGGTATTTCCGGTGAAGCGGCAAAAGCGGTTTCCCAGTCCATGAAAAAACTTTCGAAGTTCCATCAGGTATTTTGTGTAACGCATATGGGACAGATCGCAGCTGCCGCAGATCAGCATTTCTTCATCTCCAAAGATCAGAGCGGGGAAAGAACGAAGACGAATATCGCAGAACTCGGTGATTCCGGACGGATCATGGAGGTCGCAAGACTTCTATCCGGAAACTCTTCAGATGAACAGTCCCAACGACTAGCGAAAAACCTCATAGATGAACGAAGATAGTAAGCTCATTGATTGAGCAAAAGATAAAGCTTTCTCTGCTGGTCCTCGGGCTTCGCCCTGCGGAGGCTATCGAAAGCTTTTCTTTTGCTCAAATAAGCAGATTCTTCATATCTTCTGGCATTTCGGATGTGAACTCAAGCCACTCATTGGAGATTGGATGGTAAAAGCCTAGCTTGCAAGCGTGTAAAGCTTGTCTGCTGATTTTCCCCTCGTTTTCGATACATGGCATCTCAGGATTCGGGAAGTCGTTGGATGCAGGGCCGTATAGTCCGTCTCCGACGAGCGGATGTCCGAGATAAAGGGAGTGGACGCGGATCTGGTGGCATCTTCCGGTTTCCAGCTTATAAGAGACCACGGACAAGTTCTTTTCAGGAAGTGTCTGAATCGTTTTGTAGTGCGTAACTGACGGATGGCCGTCTTCACGGACGATACGGATCATGATGGAATTCTCGTCACGGCCGATTGGACGGTCGATCGTTCCTTCCTCCGGGTCAAAAGTTCCGTAAACGATGCCGATATACTCCTTTTCCATCCTATTCTTTGAGACAGTGTTATGAGCGTATCCGTTCTTAGCAATTACGATCAGGCCGGATGTTTCACGGTCGAGACGCATGATCGGATGCAGCCTCTGGTCACATAGCCGCTGCAAAAGGGAGTCATCCATATGCTGCCAGGAAGGGTGGGTGACCAGATTTCCGGGCTTTTCACAGACGATGATCCAGTCATCTTCATAATATATATGTATATCTGTATCTTTCTTTGTATGTATGATCCCCTCGGCATCGTCATAAATGATCAGGATCTCGTCTCCCTCGGACGGTGTCGCGATCATTCGGGCAGGAAAACCGTTGAGATACAGCTCCCCGTAGAGACGTATCCGCTTGCAGAGCAGATTGGACATCTGGTAACGGTCACGAAGAATATCGTAGATCTTTCTTCCGGCATCTTCCGGGGAAATCTGAAACTTAAGCTGCATAGGCTCTCCTGAATCATTTATATAGCAACATTCTATACATTTCTTATTAAATTGAAAAGGAAAGGGGAAAGAATTCGAGTATAAAACTTTTATTGTCAAATGATTTTCATATTGGGCTATATGGGGAGAATTTAATGTACTTTTTCGATAATGTTTGTGAAAATTTTCAGTTTTTTCATTGAGGGAAATTCTTTGATATGTTATCCTACCATGTGGGAGGTGAGTCAACTGTGGGAAAACAAAAAATGACTCCGGAAGAAATGAGCGCAAAGCTCGATGAAGTTCTTTCGAAATACAAGGGCCAGGGCCAGAAGGCTTTGATGGCCACATTGCAGCAGGCTCAGGAAATTTACGGCTATCTGCCGCTTCCTGTCCAGAGAAAAGTAGCGGATGCTCTTGATGTATCTGTTGCTGAAGTATACGGTGTAATATCGTTTTATTCTTTCTTCTCGCTCAAGCCAAAGGGAGAAAATGCGATCAGCGTATGCCTTGGTACAGCTTGCTATGTTAAAGGTTCGCAGGCCCTGCTCGACAAGATCGAGGATGTACTGGGTATCAAGAACGGAGATGTTACCAAGGATGGTAAGTTCTCTATCTCTGCGTGCCGCTGTGTAGGTGCCTGTGGTCTGGCACCGGTTATTATGGTCGGTGACGATGTATATGGTCGTCTGACACCGGATGAAATTCCCGGTATTATTGCAAAATATAAGGAGGCTTAATCATGGATTTATTTCGTGCGCACGTCCTTGTTTGCTGTGGTACAGGATGCACATCTTCAAACTCCGCGAAGATTCTCGAGCAGTTTGAGCAGCAGATTCCGGCTCAGGGACTTGAAAAAGAAGTAAAAGTAGTTCAGACAGGATGCTTCGGCCTTTGCGCCCAGGGTCCTATCGTTGTTATCTATCCGGAAGGTGTTATGTATTATCGCGTAACTCCTGAGGATGTTGCTGAGATCGTAGCTGAGCACCTTCTGAAGGGCCGCTATGTTGAGCGTCTCATGGCTCCGAAGCACGATGGTGCTCAGGCAGCTGAGAAAACTTCTGCAAATGACAGCAACTTCTTCAAGAAGCAGATGCGTGTTGCTCTCCGTAACTGCGGTAACATCAACCCGGAAAATATCGATGAGTATATCGCTCATGATGGTTATCAGGCTCTTGGTAAGATCCT